>Ga0315312_1000073_pt1 | contig 182396 bp, 206 predicted proteins | sample TDP7_MG_FD_203629 | JGI IMG/M metagenome (GOLD analysis project Ga0315312, IMG submission 203629) | Freshwater sediment microbial communities from Lake Towuti, South Sulawesi, Indonesia - TDP7 | ecosystem: Environmental > Aquatic > Freshwater > Lake > Sediment | place: Indonesia: South...
ATGTATCTACCAGAATGAGAGCGGACAATTTCTTGGGATGATCTAACACGTATTGTAGGGATGCCATTCCACCAAAAGACCAGCCGACAAGAACCGGATCCTTCATGTTTAACTTTTCAATGATGGAATCTAGGATTGCAGACAAAGTTGCCATGGATCTTTCGCAGTGCGATGGTATACGGTTGGAGAGCCCGTGGCCAGGAAGATCGATCAGAAGCACTCTGTAATTTTTGGACAGTATTGGAATCTGCCTTGCCCACCACGCTATACTTGCCGTTCCACCATGAAGAAAAACAAGTTCCCTACTGCCCTTTTTCCCTTCCCAGCCGTAGTGTATATTCATATCGTGAACTCTTATGAAGGGCATAGATACGCACCAAGATATCCAACGTAATATTGGAATTTCCATCCTTGAAGATTCCCTTGGCGTTATTTATGGCTGCTGGGTCATAGGCAACGATGTTTGCTCCTTCTTCTAGGAGTTGGTTGATGATCTTTATGGAGACGGCTTCGCGCATGTCGTCGGTGTTGGGCTTGAAGGCCAAGCCTAAGATGGCAATTCGCCTACCTTTTAGGTCGCCTAGATGCTTCTTGGCTAGTTCAACAGCTCGGTATGGCTGGATGTTATTCACATCCTCAACAGCGTTAAAGAGCGCTGGATTATAGCCTAAGCGCTCGGAAAAGGCGATCAGAGCTTTAACGTCCTTTGGTAGGCAGGATCCTCCGTAGCCCCATCCAGCGTTTAGGAATAGGGGTCCAATCCGCTTGTCAAGCCCTATGCCTTTGGCTACCACCGTTACGTCTGCTCCTGGAATTTTTTCGCAGATGTTGGCGATTTGGTTGATGAAGCTGATTTTTGTGGCTAGGAAGGCGTTGTTTGCGTATTTGATGAGCTCGGCGGTGGGTAGGTTGGTTATGATGAGGGGAGGCATTTCTTCGTCGTGGAAGTCTGGGTTAGAAGGACGAAAATAAGTCGTCAGCTTCTTTTGCGAGTTAGTCCGTAGATGGCGCCTGCAAGAACAAGTATCCCGATGATGACGATTACGAAGGGTCCAATATCAATTTTCCACCCATAAAGATTTGTTAGTCCGACAAGAATGATTATAATACCGAAGAATATGCCTGCAATTGCGCCACCGTGAGGAAGCCCGAAACATTCATCCTCCTTGCGTTTTTCCAAACGGGTATCTTCACGCTTCTCTCTCCTCGCTTCGGGATAGAGAGCGGTTCCACAACTGACGCAGAACTCAGCATCATCTTCGTTCTTTTTTCCGCATTTAGAGCAGTAGACCATGATCGTTGTTTCCTTCTGATAATAAAAAAGCGTTCAGGTTTCCCGCTCTTAAGCCTTTCGGGCCATGGAGATTTAGGACATTCAAATCTGAGCAAATGTCTAAAAACCGATGACAACGTAACTTTAGTGGTGGAAAAGCTAGTGAAAATACTCTTTGTTGAGCCTCCAAAGGATATATGGTTCGTTATGGGAGAGTATCTGCCTCCGCCATACGGAATTATTCAGCTTGCAGCGTATCTTGAAAGAGAAGTTGAAGATGTCGAAATTGAGGTATTGGACTGCAGTGCTGAACAAGTGAGTTGGAGAGAGCTGGAAAAGCGAATGCAAACCTCCAATCCTGAGATTGTGGCTTCTAGTGCATTAGCCACTTGTAACACATACCTGGTTGTCAGAACCCTTGAGATCGCTAAGAATATGAACCCCGATATCCTAACGGTTACAGGGGGTCAACATTTTACTGCAACAGCCCAAGAGAGCCTAGAAACGTATCCGGAAATTGATGTTATCGTTCGAGGAGAAGGCGAACGGACCCTAACCGAGCTCGTAAAAAGGGCACATAAGAAATCTTCTTTCTCTCAAATAAGGGGAATATCATTCAGAAACGATGGAAAAATCATACACAATCCTCCTAGACCTCTCATTGAGAACCTAGATGACCTGCCGTATCCTGGATACCATTTTGTTAAGCATCTTGTTCACAAGTATCACTTCAAGGCCAGTGTTGGTTCCAATGCGCCATACGCCTTGATAGAGGGATCTAGGGGTTGTCAGCATCGGTGCACCTTTTGTTCTCAATGGTGCCACTGGCAAGGAACATGGAGGAAGAAGTCTCCTAAACGTGTTGCAGATGAAATGGTTTTCTGCTTCAGGAATTATGGGAGTAGATTTATCTGGTTGACGGATGACAACTTCGGATTTGGGGAACGAGCAGAGGAGCTAGCTGATGAGATCATACGAAGCGGGATTTCGGAAGACTTAATGTGGTTCACACAAGCAAGATGCGACGACGTGATAAAACATGAAAAGGTTCTACCTAAACTACGAAAGTCAGGTCTCCGTTGGATCCTTTTGGGAGTAGAAAACTCAAAACGATCAACCCTTGAAACTTTCAAGAAGAATATAACTCCTGAAGAGGCCAGAGAAGCGGTTAGACTTTTGAAGAAAAAGGACATTTTTACACAAGCGATGTTCATAATAGGTGAACGCCAAGACACAGCTGAATCGATTGCGGATTTGCGGGCCTTCGCGAACGAGTTAGATCCAGACTTCGCCATATTCGCTATTCTTACCCCTTTCCCCGGAACTAGGCTTTTTGAGAGGGCAAAGCGGAATGGTTGGATAGAAGACTTTAACTGGTCCAACTATGATATGGTGCATGCCATAATGCCGACAGAAACCTTGTCAAGGAAGGAGATACAGGAGGAACTCTACAAGTGTTATCGTAGTTTCTACGGTTCTTGGAATAGAAGAATTAAGGGACTGTTCTCTGGAAATGAGTTGAAAAGAAGGATCTACTGGTACATGGTTGGTAGAGGCATCATAAGACAGCTCAGAACCTTCTATCAGGCGCTTCCCTCTGGAACCTAAAAACATCACTGATAAGGAACCCACTTTGAATAAGCTACAAAGAAAGATCAGCATTATTTCTTTCTATTACATCACCGTTTCATTACTCGGCTTATCTCTCCTTGTTGACCACCGTATATGAAACCAATAAGAATAATTCTGCTTGAACCTATCTTTGAAATGCAGACAGGTATAGGCCTCTATATGGAAATCTTTTCCAAGGGTCTTTTGTCGACTCTACCAGCGCACTACCTCAAATTAATATACAGAAAAAGATAGGGTATTGACTGATCATCTACCTGCTTGTTAGCAATCCCAGACTGTTCCACAACCATAACCTGTGCGGGAAGCTCTGCCACTGATCAAGCCAACTATAGTAAGTGGGTCAATGAAATCGAAAGTTCCGTAGATAAGACCGCAAATTCTCGCGTCAGACCAGTCGCTGTCCCAAACAAACTTGAGTCTTAGTCTAATATCGTCTGTAACTCTGATTGTCCATATTCTTGTTGTGTTGGAGCCCGTTATTGTGGTACCGGCGACTTTCTTATCAAACTCTATCGTTGCCCCAGGAAATGAATAGATGATTGTCGATCCGTTCAAGAATTTTATTGTTAGGGTTCCTTGATCGATCCTTAATCTGAGGACGCAAAGGTCCCCCAATGGGCCTTCTGTGTTATTATATGCATAGAAAGTGCCGTTCATCCATATCTTTACGCACACTATGCTGCTATCTTTTTTGCCAAAGCCTCTCGCATTTACTTCAAATGTACCTGTCATCCACCAACCGGCTGGGACTCTTGCGCTGACCATTGAGGAAGACATCATAATCATGCAAAGTGCTATGGCAGACGCTAGAACCCTTCTTCTCATTTTTTTCTTTCCTCTCTTCTTTTATTCCGTATTATCTGTTAAACAGACGTACACATGTTTCACATTCAACATATATAAGAATTAGGTCTGCCTCTCTGATGTTGTTAAGTTTTTTTATTTTTTTTGGCAATTCTGAAATTTAATGACTATCGGCACTCACAAAGTAATGAAATTCAGTAACTATAAGAGCTGATGGCCATTCTTAGACTCTATGTTTCTCGTTCATCAGAAATATTATACTGTGTTTAAAGAGTTTCAATAATCTGTTTTTAACCTACTTTTATTCTTGGTATTCAATTATGGATTCAAAGAAATCGCTCAATTTCTTCATGGATTCTCTAGTTTGTGTATCGTTCAGGTAAACTCTTTTGCCTTTCAATTTATTAAGGTTCGGTGATTGATAGAATAGAAGTTCGTTGAGACTACTGTGAGATCACCTTTTAAGCAACCTTTTCCTTTCACCTAAACGATTAGCTTCAGGCATTAATGGGGTAGTACTATGGCCGGGAGGATCGTTAGTAAGGTTAAACTGAGCGTTGAAGACAGAAGCATAGGCGCTAGGGCGTTGTTCGATACTGGTGCCACGAAAAGCTACATAGGTTCAAAGATTGCCAAAGATCTAGGTTATGTGATGTACAAAGAACCTAAGAAAATTATGCTTGCAGTTGAGAATATGGAGGGACTTATGGTCGGCTACCTAACCGCGGGGGTCACGATAAACGAATGCGAGCTTCCGTTGGAACATACATTCGGCGTTATTGAAGCCTTAAGGCACGATGTCATAGTCGGTATGGACATAATGGAGCCTTACGACATCGAATTGGACGCTAGGGAAGGAAAGGTTAAGTTTAGAAGGTTTCCACCAACACTAGAAATTGTAAGCATTCCGTAAAAATTGCCATTCTCGGTCGAACAAGAGTCACCATCGATCGCCCAACTCTACTTCCTTGCTGAGTTACTCTCAATTTAGAGGGGAATTGTTGGGAGTGTTGTTGAGTTTGCTTGTAGTGATGGCATAACCTGATGACTTTAGGCGAAGTATATTTGGAGCAGCAAACAGAAAGTTTGCAATAGGCCAGAAGATCCTCGTCAGGCATGCCATAAACCCCTGAAAACATATCGAAATATAAATACGGCAATATTCAATGTTTAGATGTGGTCGTAAGTTGTGAGCTCCAAAATAGATGAGTTAATAGCTAAGGTTCGAAGCTGTTTAGAGAAGTACTCAGGCTTGAGATTGGCCATGCTCTTCGGCTCTTACCTGGATGGAACAGCGAACTCCATGAGTGATCTGGACCTTTTGGTTGAGGGCGAATTCAGCGAAGCCAAGCTCCTTATGGACTTGGCAGAGACCTTGAACATCCCTGTGGAGAGAATAGACTTAGTCTGGGGTAAGCGCCTGCCAATCAAAGTTTTGGGTAGGGCCATAAGCCGTGGAGAAGTGGTCTTGTGCAGAGACCCCGAGCTCCTAGCTGGGATCATCGAGAAAGTAGCCCTGGAGTACCCTGAGGCCATGGATTCATATAGGCTCAACATCAACTACTCACTCAACCCTGAAGACGAAGTCGATGAAGTCAGGCTTCTTGACCTATTAAGCAACGTAATCAGAAGATCCAAACTCTTAAAGAGACTCCTAAATGAGCATAGTGTGGAGGACTTTAAGAAGAATGAAGTCCTAGACTCGGCGCTTAGGTGGCCAATCTACGAGATCATTCAATCAATGATAGATGCCTGCGCAGTTTTGGCTGCAAACCTGAAACTAGGATTAGCGGAATCATATGAAGATTATGTGGTGGTGTTGATCAAGGGAAACATCATGAGCGAAGAGCTGGGAACCGGCCTAATAGAGCTCATTTCACTCAGAAACAGGCTTGCCCACAGATATCGATACGTTGAAACAGAGGAGCTAATCAACAGCGCCAGCAGGCTATTAGATGAAATACTACCAGCCTTCAGGGAATGGATATACGCCGCGGTCAAGAGGCACAATGAACGCGAAGACTAGGGACTAACACTCACAGCGACTAAGCTCTTATCGGAGATAGTCAACATACGTAAAGGTCAAGATCAATTAGGCGTTTCCTTTCCCTAGTTCCCTACTCCGTAGTCGCTCAAGGAAAGGCGAGTACACTGGTAACAGTGCAAGCTTCTTTTTTTGGAGTTCCCTTCGTTCTCCTTCCCAATTCTAGTTTCTAAATAAGGTCTCTATGTTATCAGACTATTTAGGGGTGAGGGAAACTTGGGAACTAAGGAAAATGGAAACGGAAGTAGGAAAAATAGGAAATCAGGAGAAAGCAAAGTTCAGAGTCGTCCTTTCACACTGTTTATCTGGCTTGTTCTTGACTGTTTATGGTCTGCGATCAAGTCGGTTAAGTCAAATCGAAAAATCAGAAGATATCTATTGAGCGATAATATAAAAAGTGGCGGGAAGCCGTTAGACCTATTTTGCTGTACACGTGCATCCGTTTTCTATATGTTCCCAAGTCAAGTCTATCCCGAACTCTCTGGTTAGTTCCTTGTTGATTTATTGCTGTTCCCAAATCTTAAATACTAGATATGATATATGCTTTCACATATAATCACCATATATGTCACATATATATGTGGTGGGGCAATGTTTCTGACAGATCCGATCCCCTTGAGGGGTAGCTCGCTGAGAAAGTTGAGGCAGATCTCTATCCGCAATAAGAGTTGGTATGCCTTGTTGAGCTGGGAGCAACGAAGGTTCATTGATGCTGTGATAGTGGTTGTGGATAGGGTTAGGAGCCGGTTGCTTTTGAGGGTGCTTGAGCCGCTTGTGAGGAGGCTGCTTGAGGCTGCTGGGGGTTTGAAGGCTTTGGTTGGCAGCGTATCTTATGGAATGATTAAGGTTGGACGGCCCATGGCGTTGAGGATGAGTAGGATCGCCTGTTTCTGGGGGAACAGGGATGCTGAGAGATGGGCCAGGGATGAGGGTTTTGTAAGGTATTTGACGGTTGTGGACATGAACAACATACCGATGTTCCGTGTAGGTGACAGGTTATGAATAGTAAGGATCAAGTCAATAGGAGAAATCGAGTAGGAGATAGAGGCAGATCGATTGGGATTAAAAACAGACAGGATATGAATCTAGGAGGCGTTCTTCTCCTCTCTCTAATTCTTCTATTGTTCCCTATAAATGCAGCAGATGCTATCGTAAGGGATTTTAGGATATCTCCAGAAGAACCTGTTCAGGGAGACGTTGTGAAGATTCTTATAGAGGCTGATCCTTGTGAGGAGCTGCCTGTAACGATATCCTTCGAGGACGTTGTAGCTGTTTCGAATAGAAAGTACGAGTATGACTTAGACGATGTCAATGTACCGCCCATCCCAACAAACAATTTTACGGTAAGAGCGGAAAATGTCAAGAACCTTCGTGTGTCAGTAAGAATATTCGGGTTCTGGGTAACCAAGAGCGCCAAAGCAAAAGATGGCGTAGCAACCGTATCCCAAAGCAATGTACCTGGAGGACGATCCTATGACGTTAGAATCCATGGAGATGCCGCTGAAGGCGCCTCCACGGTCACACTCAATATGACGGCTTCAACGAAGATATGTACTGACCGGAACGGCAAATATGAATACAGTTACGACACGAGCTTCATACCTCCAGGAGAATTCACAGTTAAGGTTGGTGAACTAGCGAAAACCGTTACCCTACATGAACGTGGAAACTCAGTCTAGATAGGGGGATTGTCGTTTGGAGCGTAGTCTGGCGGTTCTTCTATTGCTCTTCGCTTTCTCGGCTTTAGCGAGCTCCCTTACCGCTGGTGCTCCATTGTTTGGGCTTTCGACGATTCTCAGCGTTTCAGTTTTAGGCTCTTCTGTTCTGGGCTCCTCGGTTCTGGGTTCTTCTGTGCTTGGGTCCTCGGTATTGGGGAGCACGATTGTTGAGGCGTATGCTGGAGCTGTTGTGGCGTCTCAACTTTGGCTCAGCTTGGTTGTTATCGCCCTACTAATATACCTGGAGCTTAGTGACCCTTCTTATGGGAGATTGAGGAAGATTCTATTGGAGTTGAGGAGGAGCTGGCTTCCAGTTTCAGGGCTTCTCGTCGTCCTCTTCTTCATCATCGTAGCCTTAAAGGTCTATGCCATCCTAATGGGCTAGAAAGAAAAAGTCTCTTTCTGAACACGTTCTGTGGTCTATCTGAACCTAAGTAATGCGGTTGTTGGAAAGACTTTTTTCTCAAGCTCCGCCGTCATCCTTTCCTTTACGTTGGCCTATGTTCCTCTGCTATTTCGTCTTGGGTATGGCTACGAGCTGCATTTGGTTTCTACGATAGTCTTCACATCGCTTGGAGTGTTAATCACATTGTTTTTATTCAGAGGCGGATCTGAGGGTTTTAGGAATGAAGGCAAGATTCGGGTTGTCTTCGGGTTTTTGATCTTCTTGGTCCTAGTCGAGGAGCTTCTCCTGAACAGCATCTTTGCCGTGTATGGCTTCGCCCTGTCGATCTTAAGTCTGGTTTTGCTGCCAGTCTTGGCTGTTCTGTTGGGCAGGGGTTGGTTGAGGATGGCGGTTGAAGCCGTGGCCTTAGTCTTTGCTACAAGGGTGGTTTTGTCTCCCTTCCCCTCTGCCTTCCTAAGCCTCTCAACGTTCTTACCCACAATCTATGTGCTGATCCTTGCCGCTTTGGTTCTATATTTGACGTATCGTAGGGTTCAGGCTAGAACAGTTAGGATCTCGCGTGGCAAACGTAGCTTGGCTGTGCAGATTGGTGCTGGATCTGGAATCGGCTTGGCTCTCGGCATTGTTGAATACTTTGTCTTGAAGCCTAAGCCAATCATTGTTGGCGCTAGCTTCCTTCAGACCGTGGTCTACATCTTGATTGTGTTGGTGGTGATGGTTGGTGTGGTTGAGGAGCTCCTTTTCAGAGGTTTGTTCCAGACTTCTTTAGAGAGGGTGATGCCTGCTTGGCAGGCAATAGGGGTCGTTTCGGTTATTTTTGGCCTGATGCACATTGGCTGGATGAACCCCTTGGAGGTTTTGTTGGCTTACGGGGCTGGAGTAGCGTTTGGATGCATGGCTGTAGCTACAGACAGCTTGATAGCGCCGATAACTGCCCACGGCTTCGGAAACCTAGTCCTATACTTAATCGCATTATCTTGAGGTCGTGGAAATTTTGACGCTGGTCAATACTGGGGAGGAGAAGATTGAATAGGCGGAGATTAAATATCCACTCGAAGATGGATGGTGAGGTACATGGGTAATGCGAGAGAGGCGTTGAAGAGGCTGGGAAAGTTGCACGAGGAGCTTTTAAGGGACGATAATGTGTTGTTAGCATACGTTTTTGGCTCCTGTGCACATAGTTTTATAACCCCCTAAGTGACGTAGATATAGACGTGATCCTAAAGGATAAACATGATCGCCCCGTACCGCTGTAGTACATGAAGGTTTATGAAGGAGAGGTCGGTATTCTCAAATACCCAATGACCATATATTGGAAAAAAAAATTTGAAAGTAAAGGTGTTATGTAAATGCTTGATAAAGCCGCTGAGTCAAATAACATGGTATGGGACATGTCATCGTCAAAGTCTGAGAGGCCGCGGCTGGGACATATTTGGGTGAAGTTTAGACCCAGAATCGGCCACATTAGACCTCGAGACCTGGCTGGGGTTATAAAAGAGGAGACGAAGGTTAGTGGCGGTAAGGGTTAGGTTAAGAATCGAATCTGTGGGTCACAAGGTGATTGAAGCTACAGCCTTGGTTAACACTGGCTTCGAAACTGAGAGCCCTCAGCTACTTCTACCTGTCAAAGCGGCTGAAAGACTGGATTTATGGCCAAACCTTCCACTAGAAGCCAAGGTTGAGATCTACGACACCGCTGGAGGCCCGACCAGGGTTTACCTGATGCCGCAAAAGGCTAAGACCGTCGTGTTGACAGAAGAACGTGAAAGCATAGAGGTCCTCTCGGATATAGTTGTATCCCACACCGAGGTTGAGATCTTGGTGGGGGACAAGCTCGCTGGAAAGATGCAGATAGTGATAGAGGATCCGGGAGAAGGGATATGGAGATTTAGAGATGATCCCCCTGAGACAAGGAGGGGAAGCCGAACAGTTGAACGCTGGGTCTAGATATTCTCATCTGTCAAGCCAAGGGTGCATAATTGCAGTTGTTGCTACAGAGGACTCTAGAAGCCAAACTAGCCTCTGGGAGGAGAATATATGACAATGGAAGTGCTAGGCAGGGTTCCTAGTTACATTGGCTTAACGAAATGCTCTATTTGTTAGTAAGTGTTCTGCCGATACGGATTGTAGCGTGTAGTTTTGTTGGAAGCTAAAGATAAGGTCACGATTGTCCTGCCTGTTCTGAATGAGGAAGAGGCAATAGGCAAAGTTATTGAAGAGCTTAGAGTGGAGGGTTACAGCAACATTCTTGTGGTTGATGGCTACTCTAAGGATCGAACCGTGGAAGTGGCTAAGGAGAATGGGGTGCAGTTACTTTTTCAGCATGGCAGTGGCAAGACTGGGGCTGTGAAAACAGCTTTAGAATATGTTAAGACTCCTTTTCTGCTTGTTATGGACGGGGACTGGACCTATTGTGCGAAGGATATTGAGCGTCTGCTGAACCATTGTGAACGCCATGCGCATGTTATTGGGGTTAGGGATAGAGAGAAAATGGGCTCGGTTCACAGGTTTGGGAATTGGGTTATAACGCGAACCTTTGATCTCCTGTTTGGGACTGCATTTTCAGATGTCTGTTCCGGAATGTATCTGCTTAAGACTGATGTTGCCCGTGAGCTTGAGCTGAGGTCTGGTGGTTTCAGGACTGAGGTGGAGATACTGGCTCAGACAATTCCTGAGTGTGACGTGACTGAGGTACCCATTAGCTATAGGCGTAGGATTGGGAAGCCGAGGCTTTCCACTTGGCGACACGGCTTCGAGATACTGCATTGCGTCATAGGCTTGGCTAGGAGACATAATCCTGTTTTCCTCTTCTCTTCGCTCGCGGCGGCTACTATGATACCAGCTACACTAGTCATTGCGTGGACTTTGTATCTTAACTTCTTCGTCGGGAGGTGGGAGTTTAACTGGCTCCTCTTCGGAAGCATACTCTTCCTCTTCGGGGGGTTAGGCATGGCTGTAGCCACTATTGCCCTACTTTTGAAGAGGGTGGAGAGAAGAATCCTTCAACGCATAGAAAAGGAGAATGAGTGAAGTAGGAATGGCTAGGTCCTTAACATTTAACATGGAAAAAGACCTGCTCCTGATAATGGCTTATCAATATTGCCAGAAAAAAGAGTAGTATGCCTCCTGTTATTTATAGTGATGGAGAGCAGACGAGGATATCATTCACGTTCAGGATGTTGTAGATATGTTAGCTCTAGCGATGGAAAGAGATGAGGCTGTAGGAGAAACGTTTAACTGTGGAATTGGCAGGGAAACATCAATTGACCCTTGCTAGTTTAATGATTTCCATTTCCGGCATGACTTTGAAGCCTCAGTATTCTGACGGTGGGCTTGGCGGTATAAGGCGTAGTTACGCTCGTATGGGGAAGGCTGAGAAGGTTCTAGGATTTAAGCCTAGGGTAAATATTGGACGATGGTCAATGGCACTTTTCAATTTCTCTTGTAAGGTTGAGTAGCCGATAATTGTTGATGGAGCCGCTGTTCGTTTCTATTTTCGGGCCTGATGGTTCTGGGAAGTCTACCCAAGCTAGAATTTTGGCAAATTATTTGCTGTCTCAAGGGTTTAAGGTGAGGATTGTGTGGATCAAATCTTACCACACATTTGCGTACGTTCTATCTGAGATCATTGAGAGGCTTTCATCGCGTTCTGTTACTTTGAATGCTCAAAGATCGGTTATTAGGATTAATCCTGTAAGTAATGGCTCAATAAGCCGTTTAGTATGGGCTTGGATAGAGTTTGTAAGCGTATTGCCCGTAGTGATTTTCCACGTGTACCTGCCGTTATCAATGAGCTGGATTGTGATAGCTGAGAGGTACTTAGTTGACTCAATAGCATCTATAGCTTATACGCTGAATGATCTCAATTTTGACTCAAGCCTTATATCTAAAGCGTTGCTTTGCTTTTTTCCTAAAAACTCTATCTTAGTGCATCTTGACTCAAACTATACGGAAATAAAAAAAAGGAGAGGGGTCATGACTGATCCACAGGATTTTCTACAGTTCCAGCGGAAAATGTATTATAAACTCTCAAAACGCCTAAATGCCGTTAAGATAGATACTACGCGACAAGACATTGAGGAAACAGCTAGGATAATAAGGGGTTTACTTCCTCAGGAGATAAAGTTTGATTAAAGTCATTCCACCTGTAAAGCCATATTTTCCACGCGAGGACATTGATGAGATAAAGGAGCATCTTGAGAAGATTCTAGCGTCGGGGATGCTTACACTCCACACCTACACGAGAGAATTTGAGGGAGGATTTGCGGATTTATGTAAGGTGAGGCATGCTATAGCCGTTAATTCTGGAACAGCCGCTCTTGAAATAGCTTTGAGGTGCATTAAGTTGACCGCTGGCAACGAGGTGCTTGTTCCAACAAACGCTTTTAGTGCAACCACCGCCACGGTAATTTTTGCTGGAGGCAAGCCAGTTTTTACAGATATAAACCCCGAAACATTATGCATGAGCGTTGAAGATGCTCAGGAAAAGCTAACGAATAAGACTAGGGGCGTAATTGTGGTCCACATAGGCGGATTAGTATGCCCAGACATTAAAGCCATTAAGGAGCTCTGCGAAGACCATGAAATTTTCCTGATGGAAGATGCCGCGCATGCTCACGGATCAAGGATAGATGATGAACCAGCGGGCTCACTTGGGGACACTGGAGCCTTCAGCTTCTACCCAACCAAGGTGATAACCACGGGTGAGGGCGGCATCATAACAACAAACAACGATGAGGTGGCTGAGAAGGCTAGGATTTTGAGGGATCAAGGTAAGGAGAGCTTTGCAAGTAATTCTATAATCGAGCTTGGCTACAATTGGAGGATGGATGAGATCAGCGCGGCAATAGGAATTATCCAGTTGAAGAGGCTGTCTGAGATCATTGAAAAGAGAAATAGGATAGCGAAAATTTACGATCGCGCATTCGAAAGGATGGGCGTGACAAGGCAATTGAAGACACCGCTTAACGCTCTCAACAATTATTACAAGTACGTGGTGATCTTAGCCCAGGAGATTGACAGAGACATGCTGAAGCAGAAGCTCCGAGAAAGAGGTGTGCGATGCGGAGGTGAAGTGTACTGGCCGCCACTGCATCTACAACCACTATATCAAAGGCTTTTAGGCACAAAAAAGGGTGACTTCCCAAAAGCGGAGGATGTTTGCAAGAGGATGATGTGCCTACCGATGTACACTGATATGAACATCGAGGACGCCGAGTATGTAATTGATAAGTTCAAAAAGGTTTTAGCTGAGGTTTAAACCATGGTGATCCTTATAACGGGCGGCTCTGGCTTCATAGGCAACCATTTGGCGGACAAGTTATGCGAGAAGGGCTATGATGTACGAGTATTTGACGTGGCAAAGCCGCATAGAGATGATATAGAGTGGTTTAAAGGAGATTTAACAAATAAAGACGATACGCTTAAAGCGTTTAGGGATGTGGAGTACATCTTTCACCTTGGAGCCATCGCAGATGTAAATGTGGCGCTTTCAAAGCCAGAGCTGTGCGTTCAAGTTAACGAGATAGGCACATTAAACGTGCTACAAGCGGCTCAGTCCTTCGAGGTTGAAAGGGTTTTGCTGGCGTCAACAACGTGGGTTTATGGGAGAACTGAGGGGGTTGTGACAGAGGAGACGCCTATACCGCCCCCAGACCACCTATACACGGCGACGAAGATAGGGCAGGAGTACCTGCTCATCTCATGGGAAAAACACTATGGGCTACCATACACCATATTAAGGTACGACATTCCATACGGACCTAGGATGAGGTCGAACATGGCAATAGCAATATTCGTCAGGAGAGCAGTGATGAAGGAGCCCATAACCATCTTCGGGGACGGAAGTCAAGGGAGATGCTTTATCCATGTGGAGGACTTGGTTGAAGGAAACGTTGCCGCCTTGAACGAGAAGGCTAAGGATCAAATTATAAACTTAGCTGGGAAGGAATTCATAACCATAAACCAGGTGGCCGATGAGTTAAGGAAGATCTTCGGAGATATATTGGTGAAGCACGAACCTCCGAGGCCTGGAGATTTCAAGGGCGCTGTGGTAAGCAAAGAGAAGGCGGGAGAGCTGCTGGGATGGGAACCCAAGACTACGTTCAACGAAGGTTTAAGAAGGTATGTGGAATACGTCAGAAGCGGCTAGAGTGAAGAATAATTAGCTTAAACTGCTTTACAAATATCCAAGCCAAAGGCAAGAAATTACGTCATAGCTTTAAAGAAAGTAGAAGCTGAGTATGGTAGCAGGCAATCCCAAAGCATCGATCATCATCTGTACGTATAACAAGGGTAGGATGGAAGATCTAATACAATGTTTAGCGAGTCTCCTAAATCAGAAATTTAGAGACTTCGAAATACTGGCAGTCGTGGATCACAATGAGAAACTGTACAAAACTCTGGCGACAAAGTACTCGGCTTCAAAGGTTAGGGTGTTGTTGAATAACTCTAAGAACATAGGACAGGCTTCCACCATGAATTGTGGAGTAAAGAACTCATCCGGAGATATTATGTGCTTCATAGATGATGATGCAATCGCGGATGAAAACTGGCTCTCAGAACTTATGAAGGGATATGATGACGATACATGTGCTGTCGGCGGCCGCATCGAGCCCCTTTGGATAGATAATAAGCCGAGTTACTTGCCTGAGGAATTTTACTGGATGATAGGTGCTACAGGTAGCTACTTGTCTAGTGAAGTTAGGGAAGTTAGGAACCTATGGTCTGGAAACATATCCTACGGGAAAACCGTATTTGATAAAGTAGGGCTCTTTTCGGAAGACCTTGGGGAAGCTGGAAGTCCCCTATTTCAGGGAGAAGATGCGGAATTCAGCATGAAGCTCTTAAGAACGCTGGGAAAGGCTGTGAAGTATATTCCAACGGCTTTGGTATATCACAAAGTTCATGGAGATAGAGTTAAATTCAAATCCTTGTTGAAAAGGGCTTATGGGCAAGGTTACGCTAAAGCCTACATAAGGAAGCTCCACAACAATGTTAACGCCTTATCGGTGGAACAAGAATACCTGAGACTCCTATTTAAATCAAGTCTCAAAAGGCTAAAGCGTATATCGTTTGGGCCAGGCAGAATTGACGCGTTAAAGCAGTTAACGTTTACGTTTGTAGCTACGATAACCGTGTTTTTCGGCTTCATATCGGGCTCGATTAGAGATTACTATGAACGTATGTATTATATCTAGCTACCCACCGCCACCAACAGGCGTCGCAACCTACACATCGAAGCTCTGCTCGGCTTTGGCGGGTTTAGGCGTCAAAATTACCGTTCTTTCAAATACGGAAAGTTCTAGCAGGAGTAAAGTAAGGGTCGTAAGAGCTTGGAGGGAAAACAGCGTAACCTATCCATTGAGGGTGCTTGGCTATGTGGCTTCAGGTGGGTTCGACATCATACACATTCAACACGAGTACTGGCTTTATGGCAGGGGGTTTAGAAGCGTGATGTTCCCACTACTTTTGCTATTGCTTAGGCTTCTTAAAAGACCTTTCGTTGTGACAATGCACTGTGTAATTCCACGCATGGAGCTTTCAAAGGATTTCTTTAAGAGGCATAGGCTGGGAGAAAATATGACGGTTATAAAAAGATTATACGTTGTGCTGTACAATAAACTAGTATGCCTATTCGCATCGAAGGTTTTTGTTCATCTAAACATCGCTAGAGACGTGTTAATTAATGATTATGCCTTTAACCCTAAGAAGGTTGCGACAATCCCTCATGGAGCCGATTTTGTAGGACGCAGAACTGACCAAGAGAAGGCGAAGAAAAAGTTGGGGTTAGATGGTAAATATGTGCTTCTCATATTCGGGGAAATCAGAAGAGGAAAGGGAATCGAGTATGCCATAAATTCTATGCAGGGTGTCTTGAAGGAGACCCTTCCCTGTATTCTGGTTGTAGCAGGAATGCATGATCCTCAGATCTCGCCTGAAAGTGCAGGTTACCTAGAGGAATTGACTACGCTGACGAGGGACCTCAGACTAGAAAGTCACATAAAATTTAGAACAAATCTGTCGGACAGGGAAGTGATGCTTTACTTCTCCGCTACCGACGTAGCTATCTTCCCCTATATTGAAGATGAGATAATAGCCGCTAGCGGGCCTATGTTGACGGCTTTGGGGTATGGAAAACCTGTAACGGCCACGAAGTTGAGAAGGTTTTCAGATTACCTGAAGGATGAAGAGAACGCCTTAATCGTACCGCCAGCAGATTCGAGCAGCTTGGCTGAAGCGGTAATATCGCTGTTAAGAAATGGCGAGTCGAGGGATAAGTTCTCGGAATTCTCGAGGGGATTAACCAAATCCCTCTGCTGGAAGGAAGTAGCTGGGAAAACGGTAGCCATGTACAACAAGTTAATAAATAAATGACCCAGAGAGCTTTACGCCTAGTTGCACATGTGTTAAAACCCATCAATGACCTCGATGATGGGCTGTTAGATGGGGAGAAGATGATTCAAGCAGCTGAAATCGCGAAGAGGAACAAGGTTTTTCTGGCGTTTTATGAGGGGTTAACAAGAGCAGGCTTAGAAATACCTGAACTCGTACAGGAGATGGCAGAAAGGGAAGCTAAAAGGAAGAGGCTTTACGATGAAGCTTTGGCAGAAGTAGTTGAAGCGGCTGAGAGAAGGGGTGTGGAGTTCATGGTCTTTAAGACCATTAAGCCCTTCACATATGTGGGAGACGACATAGATTTCTTCCTCCATGACAAGAATAGTTTCAAGCTTTTCACAGAACTCTTAAAGGATATGCGCTATCTCTCAATGGGCGGCGGCCCTCCAGAAGAGACTTTAGTTAAGGAGGTATGCGGCATTCATATAATGGCTGATGTTCACAAGGCCTTCTCAGCCTCCTACATTCCGTATGTTGATGCAACAAGGGTTTGGAGGAGAAGGGTGAGACGTGAGTTTAACGGGCTTAGGATCTTCACCCCATCCCTCAATGATGAAGTACTTATTTTGGCTGGCCATTCCTTGCTGAAGGAGTTCAGAATAAATTTAGCTGAGTTCCTCCATGCTACCATGCTCTTACCGAAGGTGCATTTGAACGAAATAGATGAGTTAGCAGAGATGGAGAAGATGAGCTATGCCATGAAGATTTTTGTTTATATTGCGAATCAGATACACGAGATGCTATATCGCGAAGATCTCTTATCTCCTAATTTTAATGTCCTTGATAATGACTACTTGCTTGGTGCTGTACATACGGTTGTTAAAAAGGACCTAAAGGATGGGGTGCGCATGCCCTATTCATACCCGATGTATTTACCGGTTATCGCTTACTTCGACAAGCTAAGAGTTGGCATCGTCACTGGAGGAAAGGAGTCGTTAAGCCTCCTCTTAAGCCTCATCAAGGCACCCTTTACCGGCAAGGAGGGCATAAATATCCTGTGGAATTATCTCGCTAAGCGAATCGCGTAATGTATTATGAGGCACGAGGATATTCTCCGGAACTATTACAGAGAGAAGATCGAAGGTGGGGGACACCCTAATCTTAGAGGAGCTGTGCTTGAGTACTTAGTTAAGAACGAGCTGAGAGCTAAGCATTACCTCGATATTGGTTGCGCAAACGGCTCATTTAGCATCCAAATTGCTAAAGAAGTAGGAGCTGAAAAAACATTTGGCATAGATATCTCGCCTTCTGCTTTGAAAGAGGCCGAGAAGAATGGAGTAAGAGTATACATGATAGACATAAATAAAGACAGTCTCCCCTTTGATAGCGGTTCAATAGACCTCATAACTTCTTTTGAAGTCATAGAACACTTACTAAGTACAGATAATCTAATATCAGAATCCTACAGGGTCATAAAAGAGGGGGGGTATTTCATAATATCTACCCCTAACTTGGCCAGCTGGATTAATCGAATATACCTAGTACTGGGTCGTCAGCCTCGTAGCTATGAGGTATCCCTAAACGTTAAGCTTGATGGAGTTTTAAAGGGAGGTTATGAGCCTATAGGCCACACTAGATTGTATACGCTAAAATCCCTCAAAGATCACTTGACGCATTACGAGTTTAAAATCATAAAGGTGCTAGGTTGCCCAGAACCCATCGGAATTCATGAGCATGATCCTAGAATAACCATCAGGCTTGCCGGGTACATACACAATTTAGTCGATGCAGTACTTGGGAGGCTTCCGAGCCTTAGCAATAGCTTCGCAATAATTGCAAAGAAGTAACTTGTTATGCAAAGGACATGACCCCTGTACTCATCTCAAAACTATTTAAACCAATCAAGTTATTAGGTTTCGTTTGTTCATGGAGCTTTCTGATAATTTGGAGATGTGCCCATTCATAACTATTTGTATGCCAGTTTACAATGCCATGTGGAGTCTAGAGCGTGTCCTAGGCTCTATAACTAAAATTGATTACCCCAAGAATCTTCTCAGGCTTGTGTTTGTCGATAATGGCTCAACTGATGGTACATGGGAGTACTTGTACGAGTTCAAGAGGAAATACGAATGTGAGTACGAGTCGGTAGTTCTTGCTAGAACACCTAAAAAGGGGCTAGGTCACGTAAGGAATGTTTGTTTAAAATATGTAAAGGGTTGGCTCTTTTGGGTTGAAAGTGATTTAATATTCCCTTCTCAAATTTTAAAGCACCTTCTCGTCCATTTTGGTCGTAACCCAAAGGTTGGTTGGGCTCGTTGTCCCTGGACTAGGGATATTCCGACATCTTTCTACGAGAGGGTGTTGCTGAGTACAGTACCTAAAACGTACAGGTGTGTCGATGTGACTGAGCACTCATGTTCTCTAATACGACCTGAAGCTATGCAAGTGTTCGGTCTTTTTTACGAGGATGGCGGTATACCCTATGATAGTTGGGAAGCTTCTGAGCAGTTTGTTAAACTTCGTAAGGCTGGATGGAATATAGTTGTTGACGGTACTATTACACGTCAATGCATACACTTAGTGCGTCCAGATGGAAGCCCGTGGGGGCAAATAATAGAGCCAGCAGGTTCAAAGGTAAGAACGATTATAGTAGCTATTGAACGAATACTCAAAATGAGCTGGTACTACCTTGTGAAGTTTCCAAAAAGACCATTACATGACTGGATCAAGGCCGGGAACTTAAAGTATGCATTAAAAGTTACTTATTACTTTGCTGCGCCTTACCTGCTCGTGTATGCGATAATATCATTGAAGTTTCTCCTACTTCTCTACATAGCTCCCGCGTTGGCTTACTACGCTGTTGAGGTTAGAAGCTGGCAAATGAAGATAGTAGTACCTTTTATACTCGTACTTCGTTGGGCGCTAATTGCTCAGGGCTATATCTTCCTTCTTTTTAAAAGACTTATAAATAAATTAGCTAGGTTGCTACGATTATAGCAATATTCGCTTAGACCCTCTTGTTAGGTATAATGGTAAAATGGTTATTCGCCTAATGGTATAGTTTTAATGAAGCTTTTAAGTGTTCTTGTGCTTTTGTGTTAATCCTCGCGTAGAAAAGCAAACGTTCTGAAGTGATAGTATAATATGAAGCGAATCCTCGTGCTCAGTGAGATTTATTGGTCAGAGGGGGGTGGAGCAGAGCTAGCGACCCATTTAATTCTAAACTTGCTCAAAGATGATTACAACATAACTGTAATTACAGGAACGAAGCAGCCTGATCGTTTAGATGGATTAAAATACGTTTACTCTGAGCTACTCAACACGTCTAATAAGATCCACCTATGGAGGAATCTAATGATACTGAACAATATGAGTTGGTTCATTAACTTGGTCAAGCAAGTTACCATAGTCTATATTCCACGGATCGCATATCCAGTGATACCTCTAGCCGAGAAATACGGTAAGAAAGTAATAGTGCATTTACACAACTATCAGCCTTTAAGGTATCACTCAATTGTTTTCCCCTATTCTGCTCGTAAACAGAATCTATTCAACCAAATTAGGAGCTCAGTTGAATATGAATTATTAGAAAATGAAAGTGTTCCTAGGGCTTTAGGGAGCTCTATAGCCACACCATTTAACGAGCTTAGTAGAATACTAGTTCGACATGCTGATAACATCATATGCGTTTCGAAGAGACAAGCCGAGATAGTGTTAAGCGAAATGCCTGAGCTAGCCAGCAAAACTAAAATTGTTTACAACCCATTACCCGAAATTCCGTTCTTAATAAAAAAAGTGAAGGAGCCTACATTCCTTTATATTGGCGGAAGCAGTTTCATTAAAGGCATACATATCTTGGCCAAAGCATCAACTAAGCTATTGAAACATGTTAAAGCTAAGTTTATATTGGCAAAAATAGGCAAGGGAGCGTGGAAGTCAGCTTTCGAGAAAATCGAACAAGCCTTTAGCGATTCATATTTAATATATCAAAGGTTACAGCATAAGGAATTGCAGAATCTATACACATATAGTACCGCCTTGATTATGCCATCCATTTGTGAAGAACCTTTCCCATCTGCAATAGTAGAATCTATGCTTACAGGCACGATGCCAATAGCTTCAAGAATTGGCGGAATACCTGAGATTGTTCAAAGAACATTTGCTGAGAAGTTACTTTTTACAACTGGAGACATTGATGAGCTAGTGCACCGAATGGAATTTGTATTATCGTTATCTAATGAGCAATTACTTGATATAGGCTTAAGTTTAAGACAAGAAGTATCTAAAAAATTCGATAATAAGGCATTGGAGGAGAGATATTCTGAAATATTTGGCTGAGATGATATGGTAGTCTATAAGAATCCCTTTAGTAATTGCTAAGGATCTCAACAAAAGGGGCGTCGGTCTTGCGAACCTTTGCTAAAAAGATGCTTCTCAAGCCCGGAAATGTTGACGAGCTTGTGGATCATGTGAAGTTTGTGCTTTCATTATCTAATGAGCAACTACTCGATATAGAGTTAAGCTTAAGACAGGAAATCTCTGGAAAATTATAGGATATTTACATGATCGAATTTAAGGCACTGATTGCTCTATACTCATTTGTTGTTTTCACTATAGTGTACATTCTGTTAAGGTACACGTTCACGGCTGAAGAACGTGGAAGCAGGGGAAGAACTAGCAAGTTACAACTCATGTGGATTGTAGTTTTGTTGTTGCTTTTGATATTACCGAGAGTTTTGCACATGATCTCCTATTATGGCTCATTCGAGCAACCGGATCCTTATGAATACCTACACGATTCACGTATGATAATTCAGGATGGCTCGATATCAATTGGTCAATTGGGTCAAAGTCCCTACTATAGAAGTTTCCCCATATTCACGCTCTTGATTACTTTTATCAATGTAGTCACTAATCTTAATTTGCTTTGCTCATACTATCTATTTTTTATACTTTCATTGACCTTAGAATGTCTATTTATTATGATTATATTATTAAAACTGGATAAATATGGAGATGGATTCATTGTGTTAGTGGGGACGATGACATTACTTGGAAATACCTACTTATATGCAAGCTTTGGCACCTTTGCGCCATACCAAGTTGGTCTTCTGGTCCTCCTAATGCTGTTATATAGTGGATTCAGGAGAACAGGACAGAGTGATGCTGCAGTAAGTATCTTATTATATATCTTCGCGTTGGTTCATTTCATGGTTATGGCCGTGTATACGTCCATAATTCTGACTACTTTTTTGATTGCAAAGAGCATATACAAAAGAATGCAGATTTCAGTACGAATTGTTGTCCTTCCATTAGTAATTTGGCTTGCATATACCGTATTATCATATGCGCTGACAGCAGTATATATGTCGTTCTTTCTCTTCGTACAAGACGTGAGTTTGACTGTTAGGAGCCCTATCGCAGGGTTCGCTGAAGAGGGGGTTTATCGACCACTCGCTATCATAAATGCTATTGGCCCATCTCTAAACTTAGGTATCACGGTTGCATACAGTGCATTTTCTCTGTATCTATTGATAGCTAAGAAAATGAAACACTCTGCAATAGATATCAAACTGTCGGGTCTTTCGTTTGTTGCAGTATTATTCAGTATACCATCATTGTGGAGATATGCTATATATGGCCGATTTGCACTCGGTTCATATTTTATGATAATTACTCTTCAACTTATGACAGTGGTATCAAGTTCGATTGTTCAAAGAATCTATGTGCTTGGAAAGATTAGCAGAAAGATTTTTGTACGCTTTCTTTCCATTATGCTCCTAATATTATTAGCACTAGGTGCTATCGGGGGATTGCTGGATCCGTGGACATTCAAGACACCAGATAATTCGCTCCTTTTGGATAGCAGACAAATCATAGGATTGAATAAAATAGGAGGGCTTCTTATGAACTCTTCTCCCACAACTATAACCTTAATGGCTAGGTATCCTGAGCAAACCTTTGCGAGTTCTGTTATTCGAAACATGGATAGTACCATCTTCATTAAGGGGCTCGCAGGACCAGTGTCCAAGAGAGACATCGAGTTTGATAATTTTTTGAACGAACCATCTCGCTATAGAAATACGTTTGCCATAAGCGATATCCGTGAAGAGTGTGGCAGAGCTCTTGACTATTGTAATATTGTTTACTATGATGGTTACTACTATCTCATTCTGACCACTGTTTAATTACGCTCTTATGTTATCTAAATCGCAAGCGAAACTATTGCGTCGAGTGTGAATTTTGAATAAAAAAGCTATCGCAATAGTAGACAGCGCTAAGCCAAGAGGTTGGGCATATTACGTCTTGCGGACATTATTTAGGCTAGGATACAAAGTTAGGCTTCTTGTACCGTATACCACACCCTTAGAAACTACTCTTGTCTACGGTCTGGGATCTGGGTCGCACCCATTTCAATTGATGTCTGGCAAGTTAAAAGCTATAATGGCAAGAAGTATTATCAAAGAACTCTCACCTGATATGGTAATTAACCTCAAGTATCTAGGACTATACGAACCCGTTGAAGCAAACAAATCCAAGGTTGTATATTATGTGCATCAGGCATTTATAGGGTTAAAGCATCCAATAGCATACTATAATGCATTTGGATGGAAACTAAGCAAGCCCTACTTTCTCTTATTCGACCATATCCTATTGAGAAGAGCTAAACGATCGTTTATCTTGGCAAATTCAATGTATACTCTGAGTTGTTACACTAAGGTAGGTGCAAAGGGTTCTGTTGTGTATTATCCTTGCGAGATTGATGGTCTTGGGCCAGCTCTATCAAAGAAAAACTTGGTTGTTAGTGTTGGAACTATTTCGCCTTATAAGCAGCATGAGGACATCTTAAAGATTGCTAGATTGCTATCTGATACTAGATTTGTGATCATAGGTAAACTTAACGATAGACGATACTACCATAAGCTAGTCAAGTCGAGACCTAAGAATTGTAGTATTATGGTTAACGCTCCTAGAGCAATAGTAAGAGATGTACTTGCTCATGCCAAGGTATACATACATGCTAGACAAGGAGAGAGCTTCGGCGTGGCTGCAATCGAGGGTATGGCGAGCGGTTGCGTTCCTGTAGTTCGTGACTCCGGTGCATTAAGAGAAACGGTCATCGAGGACGTAGGCTTCAGGTGGAGATCAAATGAAGAGGCAGCGGAGTACATAAAGGAAGTTCTGAGTAACGAGGGGATGAGAAAGGAAAAAGCAAGAAAGTCTATTGAGAGAGCCAAGCTTTTTACGCCGGAGAAGTTTGAAAATAGAGTCGCGGACGCTTTACTAGATGTCATTACAGACTAAAGTTTATAATTCAAAGCTCAAAGAGATTATGAGATCGATAGTCTATAGTGACACGAAGGTGACAACTAAATTCTTGAGTTCGACAACATACTTGCCCCTCCGGATTGTAAGAGGTCTATTTTATGAGATAGCGCAAAGAATGGTTACAAAAGATGTAACCCATGCTGAGCAACTTGGCATGTTAATTCGTTGGTTAAAACTCGGCAATGTAATGTTGCTCGGGGTATTACCCGATGGAAATAAGGTCGCTTTGCGTTTTGAAGATTTCCCATCTATAGGTGCACTTATCGATATTTATGACCACGAAATCTATGAGAAACACTACGCCCTCGAAAGGGGGGATGTTGTTTTCGACGTAGGATCTAACTTAGGTTATTTTACACTAAAAGCTGCAAAACGAGTAGGTTATGAAGGCTTAGTTATATCCGCTGAGCCTGATCCCCATAACTTTAGAGCGCTTTTGAGAAACATATGTGTCAATGGCTACAAGAGAGTCTTGCCAGTTAATGCTGCACTATGCAATACTGACGGGGAAATTGAGTTTTTTGCCTGTAAGTATTGTGGGGGTATTAGCTCCATGTTTAAGGGAAAGATGTCGGAACGACTTCAGGTCAGGGCGTATGAATTCGATACACTAGTGAAACGCTTAGATATACATAGAGTTGATCTAGTGAAAGTTGATGTTGAGGGAGCCGAGGTAGAAGTGATAAAGGGCACCTATGAAGCATTGAAAAAGCGTATTGTAAAAAATCTGGTTATAGCAGCTTATCACGTTCCGAAAAACATTCGTCTGACAATTGTTGAAACATTAAAGGATGCCAATTACAGAGTATTCCTTACCAAAGATGGTTATATTTACGCATCATCTAACATCAACGTTTCGCTACATAAGTTATGATGAGGGAAGATGAAATGAATTATAGTGTTCATGATTTCTTTAAAATGAAAACAAACATCCCTATTCCGCTTCCTGATTACTTTAAGGTAGGTTATATCGTAGATCCTGATTTTGAATTGATTTATCACGAAAAAATGGGCGCTCCCTCAAAGATGATCATGACTAGCTCTAATGTAGGTTATCTTGGTGAATATTCGGTGTGGTATGAGTGTCATCTCCCTACATTATTCATGTTAGGAATAAAGTCTCCTTGGAAGGTTTTACTCAAGGGTTTGGTCAACAGGAAAATCCAAATGCGCACGCATATACCATTCTTCAACTTGTATCCAATTCGCTATCGTACAACAGCTTACTTATTTTATTTTACACTTTTGGTTATGCACATGAAGCTTTTGCAGGAAGGAAAAGGATTGATTCATAGTGCATGTCTTTCGTGGAATGATCGGGGCATTCTGCTTCCTGCTCATAGTGATACTGGTAAGACTTACACTAGCATTTCTTTAATAAACTCAGGCTTTAAATATCTCTCAGACGACTATACGATTATTGACAATAACGGAGTAGCTTATTGTTGGCCAACGATCCGATTTATTGCACCTCCAAACACGTTAAAAAATCCCTTAGAGCTAGTACGCAGACTTATGCCAATTATCAACTGGTTTCTTCCGAGGAGTTTGCCATCCACCACGGAGACAAATATTACGATTAAGAGGAAAACCAAGGTAACTGACATTTACATTTTGGAGAGAGGGACAGAATGCGTCCAAAAAATAGGTAAGGAGGAAGCTTTTCGGAAGCTATTCATTATTAACATGAACGAAATGATGAGTCTTGCCAGCAACCAGCTTTCATCCATCATTCTTTCCTATTCCTATTTCTACCCTCAGTTGGATATCGGAAAGTTAATCACCAAGTACAAAAATATTCTTTGGTCCTTACTGGATGACGCTGAGTTTTTTCTTGTTAGATGCAAGAGTGGAGATTTTTCAAAACTTATTTTGAAAAATATGTAGCACTGTAAGTAAATAAGATCAAGTTAAGAGGATCCATTCCAAAAGAATATTATGCGAAGTTTTGTATAAGAGAACCGTATTCCTGAAAGGAGAGCCAGTCGATCCGCACCATAAGCACTAGTTCATAGGAAAGAAATGGGCAATCTAAACTATCATTGACGCGTGTTATGAAATTCAGTGGTGCGCATGCGTACATGTGGTGAAAAATGAAGAAATATCGATTGAGAATAGCGAGAGTGGGCACTCCAAGGATCCACTGGAGTGGTTATCATCCTGACAGCTATCCAGTAGTTAAGGGGCTATTCGAGCAATATAATTGCGTTCACTTTTGCTATCAAGCATATGCTCCAAGTTGGATGGGAATCACAAGAACATACGCGTATGGTGGCGTTAAGTGGCTACTTTCTTTGCCCTTTCGCTTAATTAATGGCGGATATCACTTGTTTATGACAAGTTCTACAATTGGTCCAGAAGCAATTGTTACCTTCATTCTGAGTAAAATGTTGAGGAAGCCCATTATAGTTATGGAGAGTCACTGGTATTGGCCAAAGACTTTCATATCTCAGTTTCTCTGGCCGTTTGCAAGATTGCTTGCTTATCATGCTACTGTGCTCGGCGTTGTCGGTTTAAGAGCTAAGAAATATTGGGAGTCAGCTGGAATTCCCAACCAAAAAATGAAAATTATACACTGGAATGTAAGTACAATTAGAGTTGAGAATAAGAATATCATCAAAGCCAAAGAACTTAGAGAAAAGCTAGGAAACAAGAAAGTTATACTATTTCTTGGAAGGCTGATCAAACGTAAGGGAGTTGAATATCTAATCAATGCATTCGCTAAACTTTCAGGAGAAAACAGGGACGTGATCCTACTTATAGTTGGGGAAGGAGAGGAGAAAAGGCATCTAGAAAAACTATGTAAAGGTATGAAGTTAAAAAATGTTTTTTTTGCTGGGTTCGCAAATGATGAGGCCAAAGCATCATACTTCTTGTTAAGCGATGTCCTTGTACATCCAGCGGTCACCATTGAATTCCCTGAGGAGTGGGGTCTAGTCGTAAATGAGGCCATGTCTTTAGGTAAGCCAGTAGTTGTTACAAATTCCACAGGCTGCGCTTATGATTTAGTAAAAAATGGCATTAATGGGTACATAGTGCCAGAGAAGGATATCGACGCATTATACAGAGCCATCAAAGCCATAATTAGCGATGAGAAGTTAAGGGGAAAAATGGGGATGATGTCCAACAGAATTATTGAAGAGGCTTTCACATACGATCACGCCGTTAAGGGCCTAGAGAGAGCTATAAAGACTTCGCTAAAACTAAACAATTAGGGCAAAAACCTGGTCTTTACTCATAAGTTTTATAAGAGTGTTTCAGTGGCTGTTTTAAAGATACTCTCCGTTGTAGTTGATAAGCCCGATCTTTACGATTCTCTGTGGATAAGAATGTATAAGAATTCTCAAGATTACAGAGGGACTTGGAAACAAATGAAATGAGATTCAACTTGCAAGTTATGTGGGAACGTACTTTTGATCATTCAGTTTCCAGCTTTAATAGGTATTCGTGTGCAAACAACGATTGGAGATTTTAGATTTGCATCATCATTGTCCTAAAGGACGTTTGATTGTGTTCATGGGAGCAGAAGGTGTAGGGAAATCGACTCAAATCGACCTGTTAAGAAGCTGGCTACTCAAATCAAATTATCGCATAAAAGTCGTCGACATAAGAGGTAATCTCCTATTTGCTTATCTCCTCTGGAAATTTCTCATGTTGGCTGGTCGTTATTCGGATTATCTTCGTCCTGATGGGACCATGACGAGAGGTCCTGACAAAGTGATCTTAGCGAAGGTCTGCAAATTGTGGTTCATCCTACAACTCGTTAGCGTACTTCCGCTAATTCTTTTCAAGGTTCGGCTACCATTGCTATTAGGTTACGTTGTCATAGCGGAGCGATACATTGTCGATACATTATCAGACATCCTAAGACTAGCTCAAAACTTAGGCATTTCAAATTCATGGAGCGTCAGCGCATCATTCATATTATCTCGCTTTTTACGTGGAGATGCCTTTTTCATTTTCTTAACGGCAGAGTACTCCGAACTTACTAGTAGATACCGTAAAAGGTTAACACCAACAGAATGGAGAGAATACATTGAAAGAAGAAATCAATATTACAAAATCGTTGTCCAGAGGCTAGGAATTGAGTACTTCTTTATTGATACAACTAGGGAAACAACCACAATGACATTCGCTAGGATCTTAACTAGGCTGAATGATTGGTGGCGTTCTGAATAACGCGCACAAACCTTTTCAATTCTCCAAGTAAGATGCGCAAAATATTAAGAACACAGACCCACAACTCTGATGCTGAGATGTACTAGAAGCCGTACGATGAGTTGTAAAAGTGTAAAACATCGTCTCTCAATAAAATGAATTAGAGATTTCAAGAGTCTTGGGATTCTCTAGAGTGAAAATAGGCATTATAAATACATTTGACAAAGTGGGAGGCAGAAGAACTTTCATTGACGAGTTCTCCGATGTCCTCAAGAAAAAAGGATATACTGTAAAGGTCGTTGATTTGAATATGGTGTCTGTGGGAGAATTAAATAATTTTGACATATTGCATTTCTCGGATCACTACTTACGTATGAATGCATGGAAATTGCTTCTTGTGAACCACCCTAAGAAGATCTTAACAGTTCATGGATGGGTAAAGAAGGAAACCGTACACGAACTAAAACATGGCAGACCAGATTTCAGGACGGTTGCTGGCGGCTTATTAAGCTTAGCGATCTGGAATGTCGTCCCTTTGCTATTCGATATAATAACATGTCCTTCTAAAAGAACCGCTGAAGAAAACGGTCTTAAGAATGCAATAGTCATGAGTAATGCGATCTCTTCCAAATACTGTGAAAGTGTTGGTGAAATAGATGATGCTAGAACGAAACCAATTGAGATATTGTTTGTGACCTATGTGAGTATTGGTGGGCTAAAAAATGTCGGATTGACCCAAACAATACGAGTTGTGAAAAAGTTAAATGAAATTCTCAATAATAGAAAAGTAGCGCTACTAGTTTTTGGCAAGGACTATTATGGGAGATCTAGATATCCGTATGTGCATTTTATGGGTTATTCGAACGAATTTTTAGGTATTCTAAAATCTTCAGATCTCTTTATATCCGGAAAATCTTTTCCAGATCTTGGATATGCTGAAATGGAAGCAGGCATTCTTGGCATACCCGTTGCGAAGTTCACAGAAGACTACGAAACCGAAGAGATTATTGATGGACAAACCGGAGTCCTAGCAAAGAGCGAGGATGAGATGGTGAACAAATTGCTTGATTACATATCAGACTTAAAGAATAATAAGCAGAAGTTAGGAAACTCTTTTCGCGAGTATATCAATAAGAATAAGAGCTGGAATGGCGTGATTGATCAGTGGAACGAATTATTTATGAATTGTCTATTGAAGAAAAAGTTTACCAACTAGGGTCTTCCGCTGTTCGGGCTGAATAGGGTTTGCTCCTTCTTAGAATCCTGAGAAATCTAGTCATATATCAGTTCGATAAGCGTAACAGCTTATGAAGATAAATATGACCAATCTTAATTCAAGTTCACTACCACAAGGCATTCCCCTAGTAAGTGAGTATCAGAACTTATTAAAAACAGATCTGTTTCTCGAAATGGAGTCCTTTTCTAACAATTTTTTAAAGACTCATGCGAAGGCATTGAAGAATTATAGTTGGGTTGCTGATCCGTTCCATCAATGGAGCAGGCAATGGGAATATCCCTTCGCTTATTCTCACATTCAACAAAATATCGCCTCAAATAGCGAATTTATACAAAGAAGTAGTAGAATCCGGATTCTTGATGCTGGATCTGGATGCACATTTTTTCCATATTATGTTAGGTATAAGCATGCTAATTGTAGGGTATATTGCTGCGACTACGATTCTTCTTTAACCCCAATCTTCACAGATATTAACAATAGAATAGATGTGAATGTGGAATTCAATGTCTGTGATTTAGCGAATTTGAGTCACAAAGATAATTCCTTTGAAATAATTTATTCTATCTCCGTTTTGGAGCATATTTACAATCGTGAAAAGATAATTAAAGAGTTCAAACGAGTTCTTAAGCCAAATGGCTCACTGATTATTACCTTCGATATTTCGTTAGATAATAAAACCGCAATTGAAATTAGCGAAGCTCAGGATTTATTGAATAGGTTAAATAGCGAATTCAGAGTCACAAGCATCAACAACTTTCAAGAAGTACCAATAGATATTCAAAAGCCTGACATTCTTACAACAGAATTCGCCAGAACCTTTGATAAAAAATTGTTGCCTTGGGAACTAACATTGAGAACTTTTCTCTTACAATTAGTAAGGATGAAGCTTCCAAAGAGGCCATTTTTCAATCTAGCGGTATATTGTGGTGTATGGAGAAAGACAAAATAATAACCTATGACCCGAAAGAGCGTTGGTCAAAGTTCAAGGACAACCTTATTATTTGGGTCCTAACTTCGCGATATCTTGAACCAGAACAAGTCTGCTGAAAATATTTCAGTTTGACCCTGATTCCATGGTGCCACTTTGATGACTATCGAAAACCTGATTCTAGAAGCCATAGATGAAGGGAAGGCGAGCAATGTCAGAGAGGTCATCAGCTTGCTGCGAGAGAAATTTTCCGAGGCCGAGATTTTAGAGGCAATAAAAGGGTTAGAAGATAAAGAAAAAATTGAGCTAAACAACAACATACCCGCACATTACAGCTTCATCCAATACCTAAAGAATGCTGACTGCAACCTCTGGCTCTACCTTGTTTTCTCTGCCTCCCTCGCAACCTTAACAGCCATATACCTCATCCCAGCCATCTATCCCATAGTAATCGCTAGATGGGTCCTCGGCTCCCTCTTCATCCTATTTCTACCAGGCTACACACTGATAGAGGCCCTCTTCCCCAAAAGACTAGAATCAAGAAGCCTAGACGCCATCGTAAGACTCGCCTTAGGCATAGGCCTAAGCCTAGCGATCACACCACTCATCGGCCTCCTCCTCAACTACACCCCATGGGGCATAAGGCTCGACCCCATCGTGTTCAGCCTAACCCTCTTCACCCTAACCATGTCCCTCGTAGCAGCACACAGAAAGTTCACCCAAAGCAAGAACTTCCACATTAAACATACAATGGCTTCAAAAAGGACCAGAGGCTATGAAAAAAAGTAGGATAGTTATCCCAACCGCTGCTATCTACGTACTTGCGATAGCAGTATCCATACAAATCCGTGCATCTACACCAGAAAGCCTCATAAAACAAGTTGAAGAAGAGCTGATCGAAACCCTCCGCATTCTAGACAAGGCAGGATCAGCTGACGATGCTTCACTACGGTCCATCAAAGCTCAGCTAAACGAAGCTTTAAGGCTACTTGAAGAAGCAAGGCAGTACGCATTTGAGGGAAGAGTGACGGAGGCTAACACCTCTGCAGAAGAGGCCCTCTCCTTAATTGAGAAAGCGAAGGGCGAAGCGGAATCCGCTCTAGAGTTCTCGTCGCAGAGAGCCTTTCAAGTTCTGGTGCTTAGTTGGTCTCTAGTTCCGGTAGCATCCTTCTTAACAGCCTTGGCTACGACTAGGGGATATGAATGGTACGTGAAGCGTGAGCGGAGAAAGCTCCTCAACATGACCATCACAAGAAAAAAGAAAAAGGAGAAGTAAGGATGCTTAAGGTCTCTGAGGTGAGGAGGCGCTTCCTCACCATCTTCATCGCCTCCGTCCTTATCTACTCCACCATAGCATACGTATCCACCACACCCAGACCAAAGGAACAATTCTTCCAACTCTACGTCCTAGGAGAGACGAAGATGGCTGAACGCTACTATCCAAACAACAACCCAAACATAAGCCCCAACACAACAGTACGCTGGTATCTTGGCGTAACAAACTTCATGGGCTCAATAGAATACGTCATCATAAAGGCAAAACTGGGAAACCAAACCCTACAACCACCCAACGAAGCCAGCGCAACGCCAGCAAACCTACCAACCATCATCGAATTCAGGAGAATACTCCTCGACAACGAAACATGGGAGACAACCTTCACATGGAAAATAGCCAATGTAGATATGAAGGGTGAAACGGCATTCCTGACCCTAAACATCAACAACAAAACCGTCACGATACAAGACGTAGGAGCAAAGCATGGTTACAACTTCAGAATAATCTTCGAACTATGGACCCTAGACAAAGAAGCAAAAAACCACATCTTCGGCTGGAAAACCCAAGAACAACGCAGAGTGGCATGGCTTCAAATATGGTTTAACGCAACGATGGTTTAACGCAACGATCACGACAACATAAGAGAAGGGGAGAGCGGTTTGCCTAACAGGCTCGTTGAGATAGCTGAGGACTCTGCTCGGGGAGGATTCTTCCTCTTCACGGGCAACGCCCTATCAACGCTTATTCTAGCCGTGGGCTCTATCCTCGTTGCCAAGCTCCTAGGACTAGAAAACTACGGCCTATTCAGCATCAGCTTCGTTGCCCCTTCCATCTTCCTCTTGTCCACAGACTTTGGCCGCTTCATAGCTAAGCACTAACAACATTTTTATTTTAGAGCGAAATAATATATGAAGTTCAGAGGTAGAATCGTTGATAAGCGTGGATAGGGCTAAGCATTACCTTGATTTGAACCGTAAATACCTCAGGGAGGGGGAGGACCTTCTTGTTAAGGGTGACTCCGTGCAGGCCAGCGAAAAACTTTGGGGCGCCTCGGCGGAGATCGTTAAGGCCATAGCAGCCCATAGGGGACTAGAATTAAAAACCCACGCTGACCTGTGGACGTTTACAACGAAGCTAAGCTCTGAGCTCGGCGACCCCGAAATCCTCAAACTCTTCGCCACAGCAAACTACCTACAACAAAACTTCTATGAAAACGTCATGACCCTTGAAGCCGTAAGGGCAAGCGCCGAAGCAGTCAACCAATTCATTGAAAGAGCTGAAAAGCTACTGGCTGAGCCCTGATCTATTACACGATATTCGATGTGATAGATCGAAACATTTTTGCATGATTGCGTTATGTCCAACAAACTCGCTGAGATAGCTGAGGACCAACAATTCCTAAGGAATTCAAAGGCATTTTAAAACCAGCAACTCTTTTAAGAGGGCCGACAAAAGTACTATCAGGGCAAAATCATGGTTAGAAGGGTGTTGAGTAAAGTAGGCTTAACTGTTCAAGGCAAGGGAATTGATATCGAAGCCGTCTTTGATACAGGTGCCACCAGAAGCTTCGTGAGCCTTCAACTCGCTGAGAAGTTGGGATACGTAAGTTACAATAGACCTAAGGAAATCTTCTTGGCAACCAAGGATAAAAAGGCGTCCCTGGTCGGCGAGCTGATAGCAAGGGTCACAATACTCGGATATGAACTCCCCCTCAGCCACGTCTTCGGGGTCATAGAGGCGCTCAACCACGACACAATAATAGGAATGGACATGATGGAGCCCTATGAAATATTAGTGGATGCCAAGGAAGGCAAAGTCTCTTTCAAAAGGTTCCCACCAACGATAGAGATAATATAACACCTATCGTAGATCCTTCACTCTGATCTCTATCTCTAAGGTTCAAAAAAGGATATATGCCACCTCTAACCGGAAAACCCATTCGCGTCTGACTGATGAAGACGAGGAAAAGGCTGCACGCTTCGCTGAGTGAATGCCTAGTAACCTACGGGCCTGTTAATAATGGATGTGGGCAGAATGGACGCAATCACGGTTGTTTTACCCGGGAAGCTTTAGAAGCCCTAGAAGAGAGGGCGGAGTCTGAGGGCAAGGCTGTGGAGGAGCTAATCATCGAAGCCGTGTTTAAGCAACTTAACATCGCCGACCCCGAGGCAAGGGCTGAGCTCCACCTGAAGCTGTGTGAAAAGTATATGCGTGAAGCCGAGGACTTCCTAGCGAAAAAGGACTACGTTCAAGCTTCAAGGAAGGCTTGGGGAGCCGCCTCCCAGATCGTTAAGGCGTCGGCAGCCAAGGAGGGAAGGAGCTGAGGAGCCACGCCGCCATCTGGGATTACCTAGACAAGCTAGCTGAGAAACTTGAGGACGTCGAGCTAAGACACCTATGGGGAAGAGCAAACAACCTCCACCAGAACTTCTACGAAAACTGGATGCCGCCGAGGGAGGTCGAACTCTCAGTGAAGGACACCAGAAACCTTCTGGAGAAGCTAAGGAAGGCAATCTGAACATAAGAACCTTTATAATTTCAAAAAAGCATCAGATAAACTAGTATGGTTAAGCTGTCAAACGGGAATTGGATGAGAACTGCTCCATTAAAGATTTGCATGTCCAAACCAGCAACTCCGACTCTAAGGCTTCGGTCGGTGATGCAAGTTATCGAAGCGGCCAAGCACCGGGGGCTGGATGGCGTAGCCATAACGGACCACCACACCCTCCAGGGCAGGAGGTGAACACAAGCCTAGGCAACATCCTAGCCATAGTAACTCTATTATTCTCTTTCATCAGAGCAAAAAAGGTTCAGAAAAATATCATCCAATAAGAAAACTATTCCGATTACATCGTTTTGCAAGTTTACTCTTTTCAATAATGTTGTATTCCAAATGATGTTGCTAATGTCCAAGCAGCATATGACAAGGTAGTTATCTTCAGACATTTAAAAATCTCCCAAACAAATAATGTTTAGCAAATTCAAAATACAATTTTGTCCTATGAACACAAAATTTTTTACATTCGCCTTTTTGTTCCCCATCAAACTCGATGTATGAATGCATTATACACAAACTATTTCGCACCGTATGAGTAAAGATGAAAGTAATCGGTCATGGGTAGAAGATGAAAACGCAAGACTGAGCAGAATAAAAGAAATTGCAGAAAACGCCGATTCATTGGCAACGATACATCTAAGGCAATTGGTTAGAGAGTTAATTATGGCAAAGGCTGAACTGGAAAGGAATCCAATTGGACCTGTTGGGGACATTATTGGCGAAGTCTGGAAGAATCTTAAAAAGCCAGACGGCACAATTTTGAAAGAACTGGATGAAACACTAGAATTTGAGAAGGCTCAACTTAAGAATAATACCAACGCCATCCTAGAAAAGGTTTCTGTAATGAAGGCAAGCCAACTTTACAAGGTTGCCGAATACCTAAAAAATAAGACAATCACTGAAATTAGGAACTTACTATTTCTTGAAAAATTGAGAGAAGCCAGAAAAGCATTTGACCTGCATGCACAAAAATGAGAATTATTAGCCTATTTCACCTCTAAATCCTCGTCATGTAAGAAAGTTAAAAGAGATGTTGTAAGAAAGTTTATTTATCAGATTAGTATTTTATCTGATTAGTGAAAGTTATGGTTGAGAAGGTGAAAGTCGGACTGCGTGGACAGGTAGTTATCCCGAAGAAACTTCGAAAAAAGCTAAACATTGAAAATGGAATCGTTCTGGAGATCGAAGAAACAGAAGAGGGTCTTCTCTTAAAGCCATATAATCCAGTAGCGGAGATGAAGGGACTGGGGAAAGGCATCTTCGGAGAACCTGTTGAATACCAGAGGAAACTCCGCAAAGAGTGGGAGACCTAGAACATTTGAAGATTGCGCTAGACACCAACATCCTCATCTACTTTCTTATAGGCGCCGAACCCCACGCTGGCAAAGTAGAGAACCTCCTAAACTCATTCATGAAGAGAGAAAATGAGGGAATAATCTCAACTATAAACATCGCAGAGGTTTTAACCGGATTCTACGCCGCAGGGGAAGAAGAGAAAGCAACCAAGACTAAAAGGCTTCTTAACGACCTCACTCTCAACGGCTTCAAAATAGTCACAGTCACCTTTGAGATCGCTGATCTAGCCGCCAGCCTAAGAGCGAAGAGGGGAGGAAAACTGCCCGACGCCCTAATTGCAGCCACAGCTATCAGTCAAGAGGCTAGCTTCATCTATTCCCAAGACGAAGACCTCAAAAGATTTAACGAAGACATTGAAGTCCGCAAACTAGAATATACGCTCAAAAAGGGAACTTAAACTGCTTCTAGTCGCTCGAAGATTTGATCTCTATTTGCTTAAGAAGGGAACGTATACGCTTCGCATAGTGATCTACTTTGAAAATATGAGCGTCTCCTAAAGGTTCTATCCCAAGAACAATAAAGTTAAACTCATAATATTGGCGTGTAACAACCTCTTTTACTGCATCGTTGACTATTGACTCGGGTTTGGTACCCAACTTCTCAAAAACCAAATTGTATTTACATAAAACTTCGTTTTCAATCCAATCCCTCTTATAGGTGATACACTCATTTCTCAAATTTGTCACTATATTCTCAATTTTCGTTGGTTCTTGTGAGACCATTGTTTTTTGTTTAACTCTTTCAAGAATCAAATCAGAAACAAGAGATTCATTTGAAGATTGCATCGCATAGCAGTAATCTGTTAATTTCTTTATCTTTGGTTCGCATATCACAACCTCAAAAAAGAGACATGACAAGCCCATCGAAATACGGCTGCAAGCAACATAGCCAGTATTGTAGAGGAGTTTCCGCTATTCAAGGAGCGTGAGGAGAAGGAGCGTTTTCTATCAGCTTTGGGTCTCCTTGCTTCTCTAACCATCACTCTGATCAAGGCTGCTGAGCTATTGGGCATGTCTCGCCTTGAGTTTTCAACTTTGCTTAGAACCATCCGTTTTGAATACAGCTACTTGAATGAGGATGAGGTTCGTAAAAAGTGGGAACTGTCAAAGGGCTAACGAAGAAGCGAGAACATTGAAGGCCGTAATCAATGCTTCAGTTTTGATGGCCTTAGGAAAGCTTAAAAATCAGATGGTCTAATATGAACCTCAGAAACCGAATTGTAGAGGGAGGCTTAAGTGACTAGAATTCTAAAGGAGGTTGCTATTGAGGGCTGCAGAACCACGGCACTCTTCAACACAGGCTCCGCTCGAAATTATGCTTTGAAGGTGGTCACCAAAGGGGTCACCCGAGTTATCGTGAAGCCGTACACAGTGGGCATAGGCGGCAAGATGATAACCGTGCGTGAAGAGTGCATCCTCCGAGGAGAAATAGAAGGCTTAGAGTTCGCCATGAAAGCAATCCCAGTGGATGAGCTAGGCAGCGTTAACGGGCATACCATTGGGGCCATAATAGGGGCGACAGCCATGGAGGAGTGGGAGATAAGAATAGACATGGCTAAAGCAGAACTCGACCTCTCAGGACTGAGAAGAAGGGAGTTCATCGAATACTAGCATCAAAGAACTCATAGAACAGAAGGCCTCGTTAAGCAGCATGGCATGATGATAGTGAAGAGCGCATCGTACACTCTGCTAGGCTTGGGATTAACCTTAGCAGAGTACATCATCCACCCATAGCCAATTGATCATAGCGCTCGCGAATGTCTAAATTTTCCGCCATCAACGTCTTCAAAGGGTAGAAAGGATAGAAACGATGAGAAAAAGTAGGATAGCTATTATAACCTTCACGATCCTTTTTCTCACCATAACAGTCCTTGTACAAGTCCATGCATCCGCACCCGAAGCCCAAATAGAACAAGCTGAGATGGAGCTTATTGAAGCGCTCCGTATCCTAGACAACGTAAAGTGGAACGCCAATGAAGCCTCATTAGAGTCCATAACGGCTCAACTAAACGAAGCCCTAATACTGCTTGAGGAAGCAAAGCAACACGCATCTGAGGGAAGGATAAGCGAGGCTAACAATTCTGCAGAGAAGGCCCTCTCCTTAATCAAGAAGGCGAAGAGCAAAGCGGAATCCGCCCTAGAAGCCTCAACGCAAAAAGCCTTCCAGATTCAGGTATTCAGCTGGGCTCTCGTGCCAGTAGCATCCTTCCTAACCGCACTAACCTTGACTAGGGGATATGAATGGTACGTGAAGCGTGAGAGGAGAAAACTCCTCAACATGACCATCACAAGAAAGAGAAAAAAAAGAAGAATTAAGAATGCCTAAGATACCTGAAGAAAGGAGGCGCTTCTTCACCATCTTCATCGTCTCCATCCTCATCTATTCCACCATAGCATACGTGTCCACCACACCCAGACCCAAGGAACAATTCTTCCAACTCTACGTCCTAGGAGAAACAAAGATGGCTGAACGCTACTATCCAAACGACAACCCAAACATAAGCCTCAACACATCCGTACAATGGCATCTCGGCGTAACAAACTTCATGGGCTCAATAGAACATGTCACTGTAAAAGCAAAGCTAGGAAACCAAACCCTAAAACCACCTAACGAAACCAGTATAACACCAGCAAACCTACCAACCCTCATCGAATTCAGAAGAATACTCCTCGACAACGAAACATGGGAAATACCATTCACATGGAAAATCGTAAATATAGACATGAAGAGTGAAACGGCATACCTAGCCATAAACATCAACAACAAAACCTTAACAATACAGGACGTAGGAGCTAGGGATGGCCACAACTTCAGAATAATCTTCGAGCTATGGACCCTAGACAAGGAAAATAACAACTACATCTTCGGCTGGAAAACCCAGGGACAACGTAGGGCGGCATGGCTCCAAATGTGGTTCAACGCAACAATCATACCCTAGTTTGATCGCGATTTCTAACAAGCTTGTGGAGATAGCTGAGGACTCCGCTCGGGGAGGCCTCTCGAAGATGAAACCTGAAAGCAGTGAGCTCAGGCGCATCTCAAGCTGTCCACCAAATACACAACCCAGCTCATCATCCCAGCCACAGTGATCGTGGCAATCTTATTAAGCTAACCAACAAGAAGCCCACATCGCAAATCGGCGAAATGATGACGAAACTTGACAAAGCTGTCCACAGCCTAAGGACTTAGCTCTTCCTCATACAGGGAGACAGGGCAATAAACAGAACAACACCTAAAACCAGCGGCTCTCAAGGCGACACAATCACACCGGAAAACTACCTAGAAGCAATAATGCTCTCCTACCACAGACTGAATAACCCTTAGACTCTCCAACTCGCATCTCATTTCCTATAGGCGTTTCCTTTCCCTAGTTCCGTAGTCGCTAGGAAAGGCGAGTAACACCGATAGCAGTGCAGGCTTCTTTTTATGAAGTTCCCTTCGTTTTCCTTCCCAATTCTAGTTTCTAAATAAGGTCTCCATGTTATTAGACTATTTAGGGACGAGGGAAACTAAGGAACTAAGGAAAATGGAAACGGAAGTAGTGAAAAATAGGAAACCAGGAAAAAGCAAAGTTCAGACTCGTCCTTTCACACTGTTTATCCGGCTTGTTCTTGACTGTTTATGGTCTGCGATTAAGTAGGTTAAGTCAAGTCGAAAAATCAGAAGATATCTGTTGAACGATAAAGGCTGTCGGAGAATTAGGTGTGCTTTTAGATAAGTTTTTCGCCCTATACCCTCTGGACAGATTCTCTAATTAAAAAGCATATAAAGGGCAAAAGACAAAAATACACTCATGTGTTAGAAAAGTTATAGAACTAGGGGCAAAAGAATTGACACTAGTTACTGCTGCTCAGGGTAAAGATTTCATCATTGCGGGAGTAGACAGCAGGGGGACGTTCGGTCATCCTGATGTGGCATTTTCTTCATACGATGTAATGGAAAAGATCGTGCCAGTGGCTCCGCACGTTGTTGTCCTTACCTATGGTGCTGGTGAGGTGGGAGATAACTTGCTTGATGAGTTCCGAAGGAGTTTGCAACAACCTATAGACGGTGTTAGTGAAGTAGTGGGGAGTTTGCAATCTTTTTGTCTAACACGATGGAATCAATGGTTTGCGAACGTTCCATTTCAATTTAGACCCGTCGTTGCATATGTTATAGCTGGTTTGGATAAGACGGATGAACGGTATTGCATGCCACGTATCTACACCATGGATAGTCGAATGGGTTTTGCGCCAGCCTTTCACAGATATGGTTGGGCTCATGGCGGGGTTCCGATATATGCAATCTACATATTCGGTAGGAGATATAAGACCGATATGAGCGTTGAAGAACTTGCGGGATTAGTCGCTTATGCAATATCAGAAACCGCTACGCAGGATTTGAGAGTTGGAGGACGAATAAAAATGATGAAGATCACACCAGAAGGAACACAAGCTTTGAGCGAAACAGAAATAAGGGACCTTCTGGATAGACACTCAAGAGAAGGAGAATAAATTGTCCGAAGAGATAACTATCGATGAAACAAAAAAGGCAGTTTACTCTCCATACCTAGAATATATGGTAATTCCTTCCTCTTCAGTTTATGAACACTGCTCTAAGGCTTTTCGTAAGAAGAAACTTCGCATCTGGGAGGAAACCGAAGAGAAAGTTCAGCGAGAACCAGAACGGGAACGAAAAGTTTAAGCCCCAAAGCATTATCTCCGAAAGTTACCAACATTAAAATTTCCTTCGTGTTATTTTAGTCTTACAGTCTTTTAGAGTTTGGATGGTGACAATATGATGTTCGTAGGGATCGAGTCCAGTCGTCTTTATATCAAGAACTATCAAGAATGACGCAACCTCTTGTTTCAAGTTCAAAACTTGAAGTAACCAATGCTTGTTAATAGACGCCAATTTCCAGTCTTTACTGCTGCTAAAGCCACACATAACATGGTTAAGATCGATATGGAAACATGCACTGTTACACGCCACAATCTTCTCACTTTCACCATAAACACAACTAGTCAAAACATCAAGGAAACGCACAAGCTGATAGTAAGTCATTTCGAGGATGACATCCTTGGCTCTTAAGATGCACGCATCTAAACATTCCATCTTACCATCACTGGTCTTTCTGTCAGATTAAGCTTCTCTAATCCAAAAAGGAAACTTGGGAAGACTCACTCATGCTAATGTAGAAGTGCTTTCTACAAAACAGGACTCTATGTTGGGCGAAAAGAATCATTGTACCACTCACTCCCTAGAGGGCGATTTGGAGAGATGCTCTCTCACACTATTTATGTATTACAAGCCTTGTTAGATCGTATAGAGGTAAAGTCAGTACTAACTGCGAAGATCGGCAATTATCCTTGGGTTTCCCATGATGAGTTGTACGCAACTCTACAATATGATAAAAGTATTGGTTCTATCTACGCCTCATTTAACGCGCCAAGATTTGCTGTTTTTGTGGATGTTCACGGCACAGAAGCCATGTTGAGGATAGATCTCTTCGGTAGTTCCCTTGTGTAAATGAGTGGTAGACCTAAAAGGTTCCCTATGGTCATGGATAATTTAGGGCAAGCATACCAAGTATTCGCTTTTTCTGCACAAACAATCCCCCTCATACTTTCTAGGAGATGGAAAATCGGACATGAGACCTACATTCGTGCCTTTGTGGATATTATACTCTACGATAAAGAACCCCCGGTCAGCTTAGAAGGAGCATACGAGAACGTTAGGATCCTAGAGCAAATATGCTCACTGATTGATGCTACGAACCACTAAGCGTGCGATACAATATAAAGAGGATTGTTTAGGTTGGCGTTCAAATTGCCCTTCTAGAGGAACGTCTTATCGGAAGGTTGTGGATCATCATGGAACCTAGGAAAAGAGATATATCTCAATGTTGATCCAAAGCAACGGGAGAAATTCATAAAAAATGCAATGGCAATTCTTAACATTTTGAGCGATTTAGACAAAAAAATGAGTTAAAGCACCTAGAGTAAATTGGCCCAAGAGGAGGCAATTATTTCTATGTCCTGATTTGACGGTCGAGACGTTTCATAGGTAGAACATATAGTTGAGGGACTTCATAGAAGGGGGTATTCTGTGACATCACGGAAAGTAGGTGTGAGTAAGTGGGACAGGTAAGTTACATTCGTTGCGACACAACTGAAGATTCATCCGACCACATTAGAAAGGGAGATAAAATTCTTCACCTGGCGGCTATAGCCAGATCCAATTCAGCGGAGAGGGACCTGAAGCTCGCCTTGAATGTTAATGTTCTGGGCACCCTTAACGTCATTTAAGCCTGCATAATGAAAGAGGCTGAGAGGCTAGTCTATAGCTCTACGGGCTCCGTTCGTCCATCCTCGAAACCCGCCGATACCTATAACCGAGGATACCGAGCGTAGACCGAGCAACATGCATGGCCTAACCAAGATTATGGCCGAGGACGTAATCTTCCTCTATGGGAAGAAGCTAGCCATCTTCCGCTATAGCTACGTATACGGCAAAGGATAACCCACATCCATATGCGAGGTCTGCCAAATCTGCCTTCAGGCAGACTGAATAACCCTTAGACTCTCCAACTCGCATCTCATTTCCTATAGGCATCTTCTTGCCCAAAGGCGGCAGATGAGGGGGGGAATGAACCATCTTGCCCCTTTAATCAGTTCTAAGCATAGGGCGTTTTCTATCTTCTAGCTGCATATCGAGAGGCCGATAATCCTTCCGTTATTTAAGACTGAAACGACAATATCATTTCATTCCCCAAGCAAGTACTAAGTGTGGGGTCAACTATCTACGGGTGAATGAATTTGCTGTTTAAGCCTCACTATGTCAGCGAGGATTTCTGGAAGAAGCTCCTAAGAAAGGTTGAGGAGATCTCAAGCTGTGAGAAGGTTGAATGTGACATCTGCTTGATAGGCAGCCACGCCAGAGGTGACGCCTCACCAATAAGTGATGTGGACCTTGTCTTGTTCGCTGAAGGTGAATCAAACCTTAAACAGACAGAACTCTTCTATATTGATGAAACGATGGTAACAATTTTCCCAGTCAACGCGGAAACTCTGTTAAGATCTGAATCAACAGACTTCTACAACACTAACAACCCATTTGAGGCTAAACTCCTAGAAGGAAACGGAAAGATACTCGACGCTCTCAGAAAGGGCGTATTCGGAAAGAGGATAGACTTGGATGCGACAAAGAAGGTTACTGGAAGAAATCTTGTGACCAACACCTTTGGAGAACACGTTAAAACTATGGTTAAGGTGGCTGAAAAGATAACAGGCGAGGTTAGAACACGTCAAAAACTATGTAAGCCTATATCTGATCGTTGAGGAAAACGTCAGGGCTAAGATCTGGAGCAAACTGCCGGGAAGGTGCACCGGCAAGCTTTTTTTCAACAGTATATCCCAATGGACAAAAATTATGAGAAGGATACGTAGCGCTGTATGCATGCTTCAGTGGATTCTGGGTGGAGAAACCTTATATTAGGGGATTGGTCTTCACCAGATAGGAAGTGCTATGACCGACCTTAAAAGGATTGAGTTTATCGAGCGTCTAGTTGGTGAAGCTGGCGGCTATTTAGAAAAAGGTGACGCCGTCCAGTCGTCTGAAAAACTTTACAAGTCGGCTGAGGAGTGTGTTAAGGCCCTCACGGAGTTCTTCAACCTTGAAGAGGTTAAGGCGGCTGAGGAGAGGGACAGATGGACCGTTACGCTCTTAGAGAAGGCCGTCCAGAAGCTTACGAAAAAACTAGGCGACGCCATCCTAATCGGCTGGGGTGAGGCAAACTACCTACACATATGGGGATTCCATGAGGGAAAGCTGGATGTGGAAGCGGTTAAAATTAGGATGCCTGCAGTAGAGAAGCTGGTAGAAACCGCAAAGAAAACACTAACTTCTTCATAGCGTATTGGTGCATCGCCCTAAAACGGATGTGCTAGTGTAGTAAGTTGCATATTTTTGAAAGAGTAACAGATGATATATTCTATCCATCAAATCATGACGTAACAAGGCCCTAGACGAAGAAACCTCGGTAGTAGCATTAACCGCCTCTTCTAATGCCTGTTCAACTTTGGGAGAATTCGGCAGTTTAGAAACAATATCCCTAGCTATTTCAAAAACTGCCTCATAGTCCAGCATTGCCATAGGTAATATTTCCAACAACCGTTATATCATGAGAGCCGTCATCTATTTCAATACCGTTTGATGAGGGAGCTTGAGCGGCGATTTGATTGCGGGCAACGTTTCCTATGAGACTAATACGGTAGGCATCTGATGTGGCTACCGCAAATCCATCATCGCCCCCTCTCTCAGCGATACAGCCCCTAATCAGAGCATCGTGAACGATGTAGAAGAAGACTCACTTGTGATCGTCCCGTACAAAGAGATCATAGACTTCCTTAGAGACGTGCAATTAATCGACAAAGAATTTCTGAACCAGAGCCGGAAATAGAAGAATCCTCAGAGTATACAGTGATAGCAAATTGGCTTTCAAAGATAGGGATCCAATTCTACCGGATTAGGGCATCAGGACACTACTATCCCTACCAGCTCAAAATGATACTTAACATAATAAACCCAAAAAAGAAAACTGAAGCAATACACACTGAAAAGCCCAAACTGTTTTATTCTCTTAGCAATTCATTAATGGGCAAATGAATAACGGTCAAAAGAGCTCTTAAACCTAAAATTCTACATATTCGCTGAGAAATCAAAATAATATTAAGATTGACTACTTCAATCGTTCAATTGAATCAATAATGTGCTCAGAGAGCCTGACACATGATTTTCCCAACTCTTGTGTGATCCTTGCCTCCGTTCTGTAATCAGCATCCACTCTATGATCAAATAACGTATTCAGCTTATTGCCAACTGAGGTGTTTATGTCCATTAACGTTTCAATTACATCTTTATGCAATCTATAAACATCGGCGAATGAATAACCGATATCCTGCAACCTTTTTCTTGCGAGTAGAAAGGCCGCATAGTATGCTCTTCCAATAGAGGTTCTTATTCTACCTTCCATTTCATAATGCGAATCGTTTAAGAGCTGATTTGCAATCTCGAGAAATAGCCGTGGATCAAAGGGGAACGACATTATCCTACCCTTATGGTAGCTCCATTCGTATGAATAGGTTTCTGTTAATCGCCTTTACTTCATCTTTACCAGAGCCACTAACACGTTGCTCTACTTCGTGTATAGCCTGCCTAACTTCAGCATCGATTGTATCCCATATAGCCATCTTCTGATCAAAGTCTAGGTCTGGTGCGTCAACCCCAAGTATTATTTTCCTCCACTCTGGAACTTCTATGTCTCTGCGAGATAGAATGTTAAAACTCATTTTCAGTGAATATGAGTGGACGAATCTTCTTATCCTGACTTCAACTGCCTTAAGTACATCTGCGAATAAGAAGTCGGTGAAGATCTTATTTTGGACCTCTGTGTCAAGGCTCATCTTCGGGAAAAGTTCTTCTATTCGTTCCTCAATGAGCGATGTATGCATTCTTAATGGTTCTTTAACTCTTCCTAGAATTAGGGCAGGCTCTTCACTGGGTGCAAGTCTCCTCTCAATCGTAGAACTTCTACTAATTGGTCGGGGAATCAACCTTGGGATGGTGTCGAGATCACCATAGGTTATGGTGGGCTCAACAAAGCTGGTGTCGGCTTCGTGACCATTCAATTGATACTTGACGTATTCAAGTTCCTGTATGAACGTTTTTTTCCGCTCAAGAGAAGGTCCTTCCTTGAGAGCTTTCCACTTTTTCCGCACTCGTCTAAGTCTTAGCTCCTCTTGTCTAATTTGGGGGGGAGAAGGTAAGCTTGGCAACTTAATTGTTCTTAAAACTTCAGGAAGAACCGCCTCTATCTGATCTATTACGCTACTACATATCTCATCGGGGGAGGCGTCTGGATTAAGCCTTGACAACTCCGAAACTATCTCGTTGAGTGGTGAAGCCATTTCCATCATCCCACGTTACTTCTTAACGCCGACCTCCTTTTCTAAAGCTCTAGTAATCGTTTCAGTTAACCTTTTCTTTGCCTCTTCTGGTAATTCTATTCCTTTCTCAACCACAAATCCAGGCCTCGGTCGTAACTCCATATAGTGAATGTAGAACTCTCTCCACCCTCTTATCAACTCCCACAAAACGTTGTCTACATCTGAGACATTGATTCCCGCCTCAGAAGATAGAATGTTCACAATTTTGTCCAAAAAGGGAAATATGATCTCCTTTACCTTATTTTGGTTTATACCTCCATCAGGAGTTTTATGGGCGAGCCGAAAATAATCATAGTATCTATCAAGGGCTGTAATTAGTGATATAGCATACGTATCAATCAATTCGCCGCCGTGCACTTTAAAGATTCGGTCCATCTCATTCAAAAGACCCTTTGAGAACATGTTGTTCGGATCAAACAAAATGTCTCTTTTCTTATCTAGGTATCCGATTAGCCATTTGATGGCATGACGCGTGAAATCTAAATTATCTTTGTAAGCTGTTTCTTCGAACTCGTTCATTTGGAACTTCCTAATTTTGTCGCTAAATTCGTGGTATTCTTGCCAAAGCCTATTCTCGTCAAAGTCGCTCTTTGACACAAGTTTGCCCAATGAGTCAAGATACCCACTCCCAATCGATTTGGCGGTTGAAAAAGCGGTGGCTGGCGCCCTCGTTTTCAAGTTTCCATATATGAAGGCAATATTTTTCAAGAAAAACCCAGGTAAGGCTAACCTTCCCTCAGTGCTAAAAACCATATCAGCCATTATACGGTTTGCAAAGATATTTAGATTCTCGAAGTCTTCTCTTTCGAAAGCCCTTAAAGCGGCCTCTATATCTTGACGTATTGTCTGAAGAATACCTTCCATATCTCTTGGCCTCACAAGCTTGATATCGAATAAACTTTCGCTCTTATTTATCTTTTAGGCTTGGCAGCCGGGACACTGGCTAGACATAAAAACCCTAATTGTTCCGATAGTTGAGGTTAACACTCATGAAAGATGCAGTGTCTAAGCCAGCACACCCAAGCCTAACCATCAGCCAACAACACTAACATCAATGAACCAAGGAATTAAGCTTTCTCTCATAAATCCTACGCCTTCTCGACTCGTACGGTTCCCTCCTTGTCAGCATGAACCAGACGATCTTCAGCATCTTACAAGCTACAGCAACGATGGCCTTCTGATCACCTCTCCTATGCTTAACCCTCTCATAGAAACTCCCCATCCGCTCATCGAACCTGACAGCAATCCTAGCACACTCAACCATAGCCCACCTAAGCGTCTTAGAACCCTGCTTCGTAATCCCACCATGAAACCTCACGTTCCCCGACTGATGCAATGAAGGAGCCAATCCAGCCCAAGAAACCAACCTCTTATAATTAGGAAACCTTTGGATGTCTCCGATCTCACTCTTGATCAGCAAAGCCGTGTAAACGCCTATACCAGTCATGCTGAGCAGTAGCCTAACATCTTCATCATGTGACGCTTCATCCAGGATCTCCAAATCTAACCTCTTTATCTGCCGGTTCAAACACTCGACATGCTCAAGAAAATTGCTCAACATCAGCCAATATCCTAGCATCAACCTTATCGCTTTTTATCCTTGCAGACGCTATAGCCTTAGTCTTCCAAGGATTCGCCAGGACTACTCCTATGTGCCTTTCTTCAAGACTCTCATAAAGATTCATCCAAACGCTCCCAGTAGACTCCATCACAACCCTATCATCCACCGACAGCTTCGAAGCCAAACCCTCAATGCCACCACTGTTATTCCTGAAAGAAAACTCTTCAACCAAGAAACCCTTTTCGTCCATTACTGCAGCTCTGCACCGCTGCTTTCCAACGTCTATCCCCACATACCTCACTCTATTCACCTCTTCATTTTTCCGCTGGCTTCAGGCTGCAAACACTCATACGAGCGCAAAGCTCACATCCCTAGCAGCTCAGGATCTCGCCCAGTCAGAACACCGGTCGCAGAGACCAGTTAATCGGCGGACTAGCCGGCCTAAACACTACTAAGAAGCATCTTTTCATAAAGTCAGAATATAAGAGTACTCGAGTTTGGGCTTACAGATCAAAAAGGTATATGAGATAACATATTATGTTAGATGGCCTTTTCCCAGAAGAGGTAAATCTTCATCTCAGCTAAGACTGCCAAGGCTCTAATAGTGAGACTGCCTAGAAACACCAGTATCCAATCCACTGTCTTCATCAAATTAATAAATGGCTAGACACACTAATAAAAATTTCAGCTTCACAATCGCACTAACGTGAAAGCGGTGAGTTTTTGCATTCCATGTTGACGAGGGGAATACCGTTTACGTAGAGAATTGTATCGTTTCGGATTTCCTTGTCTCCAGCTTTGTGGAAGACTTGCCTGCTAATAGTCAGCTCGTTGTTTTCCAGGGTGTCGTAGTCGGAGAGCTTGACGTACTTAACTATTCGCTCTTTCTCAAATTTTACTAACAGGCTTTCTCATCCCACACCAAGTTAACAGAACCGAGGGGACGACGCAAATAAATTTTGGGCGCATTAAATTAACGCAAGGGAAAAGTTCAGTAAGGCTCAAGGTTGCGCGACTCCTCCTCAAACCCATTCTGGTTTATAAAAACAAGCTTTCCTCGACCTAACGCGCGCTAAGATAGCACATTAAAACGATCGCAATATTAGGCTTCTAAGGCTCCAAAAGGGAAGTACCCCAACTTCTAACTGGCAAACCATTCGCGTCCGGCTACTAAGGGCGAGGAAAAGAGCGTACACTAAGAATACTTAATAACCTACGGGCTTCTTAGTAATGGATGGTGGACAGAGTGGTCGCAATAACAGTTGTGTTGCCCGATAAGGCTTTGGAAGCCCTCGAGGAGAGGTCGGAGTCTGAGGGCAAGGCTGTGGAGGAGCTCATCAGCGAAGCCATTTTTAAGCAGCTTAACATATCCGACCCTGAGGCCAGGGTTGAGCTCCACCTGAAGCTGTGTGAGAAGTATATGCGTGAAGCCGAAGACTTCCTAACGAAAAAGGATTACGTTCAAGCCTCGGAGAAGGCTTGGGGAGCCGCCTCGCAGATCGTTAAAGCGGTGGCAGCCAAGGAGGGGAAAGAGCTGAGAAGCCACGCTACCCTCTGGGAGTACATGGACAGGCTGGCTGAAAAACTCGAAGATACAGAGCTCAGGCATCTATGGAGAACTGCTAACGTCCTCCACCAAAACTTCTACGAAAACTGGATGCCTTCGAGAGAGGTCGAACTCTCAGTGAAGGACACAAAAAATCTACTGGAGAAGTTAAGGAAGGCTATCTGAACATAAGACCTTTATAATTTCAAAAACATCAGAGATAAACTACTGTTGTTAAACAGCTGAACGTAAATTGGATGGAGATTGCGCCATTAAAGATCGATTTGCATGTCCACACCAAACACTCAGGGCTAACTCCAGGGCCACACCCTACAGGGAGCAGAGAAGGCTATAACCAAGGAAACTCATCTCATCATTGTCCCTGGCGAGGAGGTGAACGCACGCTTGGGCATTATCCTAGCCCTTGGAATCAGAGAAGTTTTTCCGTGCGGGCTATCAGCAGGCGAGGCTATTCGGCGCACTCATTCCCGGGGCTGACTTGTTATTCAAAACTAATTTTTAAAGCAAGGATGGTTAAGGGCATAGTCACCTTCCTCATTTCAAAAGCCCAGTTCTATCCAAGCTCTACGTAATACCGGGCGTCATGTATGCATATAAGCCGTAATAATTTCAACGTCCACCTCATCTTCATACACATTTGTTGCATAACTTTTATTATGAAAAATGCCCGAAACTTGCTTTATCCGATAATCATAAACGAATAAATGTATCTAGTCCCCCGCACGTTCAAACCATAAATAATCTTTGGAGGATTTAAAAAAAACCTCGTTTTTCTGTTGATGACTATCTCTACTGTTGGTTTTTCTGATGGCTCTTAAAAATCTACTGGGGGCAGAAATATTTATATGTTATTACACAATACGTATTACGTTGGTGTAACATGAAAGACACAACTATAACGGTTAGAGTCTCTAAGGAGCTCAAAGAAGACCTCCGTAGATACGGCGTCAATTTGAGCGAGGCTGTGAGAGAGTCCTTGAAGGAAGAGGTCAGGAGAAGGAGACTTGAGGACCTTAAGAAGGTCGCTGGTGAGCTCGGAGAGCTCCTAGCAGAGATACCTGAAGAAAAAATCGTTGAAAGCGTAAGAGAGACGAGAAGGTCGAGATAAGTGTGTATGTCTTAGACTCTAGCGCTATAGCTATAATCCTGAAAAGGCTGCGAGAAAAATCTGTTGAGATTCTGGAAGGTCAGTTTACCTTGGACCTCGCCAGATATGAATTGGGTAGCTTGATCTGGAAGGAATGCGCATTAGGAGGCCTAACAACCCCCGATAAAGCCGTAAAAAGGGCTGGAGACATCTCTGAAATATTAGAGATCACAAAGAACGAAAGAATAGAATCCAGCGAAGACCTCAGAGGCGTAATGAAACTAGCAATAGAATTGACGATTACGTTCTACGACGCATCCTATCTCTACACAGCGAAAAGCAAGAAAGCTATACTATTGACTGAAGACAAAGAGCTCGCCGATAAAGCCGAGAATACCGGCATCGAAGCTATAGATGTAACCGAGCTCTTAAGAAGGCCGTAGTGGGACGGCACAACTATCACCCATAGACGGTTCGCATTTCTCAAGTGAGGGATACGATCGAAGGCTTTGACATCAGAGATTATCAGCCGGTTAAGCGTCGATGCTGAAGCAGCTATCATGCTGTCAAAGTAGCTGTGATCATACCCTTCTTCCCAACTTCAACGCATACTCGTGCTTATGGTCTTTAGGGTTCCGGCATGCTTCTTCAGCCACTTCTCGCCTCTCTCTTCACTCTCCTCGTAACGTTCATCCACGACCTTCTCCAGAACCTTGCCAGACCTGTTCAATCAAGTTGAAAGAAAGTTAATGTAACATTTTTTTTAGTAACGATGAAAGGCTTAGGAGCACGACTAATAATACCATAACAAAACTTGAAAATTACCCTTTATCGTTAAGAGAAATGGATGTTCAAAAGATTGAAGGTTTATAGAAGACTTTCAGAATAAGAATACGAGGGATAATATTCTACGTCAATAAAGACGGAAAAGACTATATATGTTACAGATACGTAGAGGGAGAGAGGTGAAGATTCTAGTTACGGGTGGGGGAGACTTCATCGGCTCACACCTCTGCAGGAAGTTATCAGAGCTCGGGTACGACTTAACCGTGATCGACAACCTATCAGGTGGAGATCAACACATCGCCGATCTTTTGGAAGAAGGAAAGGCAAAGTTCATCCTGTGCGATGTCAGAGACAGCCGCAAGCTAAACGAAGCCATAAACACCGCCATAGATTCAGTGATAGGGACATAAAGCATAGCTATGCCTGCATCAAGAAAGCCAAAAGACTCCTCAACTGGAGAGCCGTTTTGATCCCTTGAACCCTCAAAACATGATCCTAAAAGCCAGTGATGAAGAAAAGATTAAATATTGCTTCCAGCTCGGGAAAGAGAGGGAAAGTGGCGTGAAACCTGAGCAAGCTCTTGCAGATGTTGAACTCGAATGGAGGGGCAGATGCTCGAGGATTAAGGCACTCGTGGATTCCGGGGCGAGTAGGAGCGTGATATCTAAAACCATTTCTGATGAGTTGGGCTCCTTCATATCTTCAGAGAGAGCTTACGAGGTTAGAACAGCTGACAAGGAAGGTAGGCTCAGGATCGTCGGACACTGCATAACCCGCATGGTTTTTCAAGGGGTTGAAGTGCCAGGTGAAGTCGTCTTTGAGGTTGCTGAAAACCTCTGGGAGGACATGCAACTAATCATAGGCAGACCCGAGATAGATGCTTGGGACATAGTGTTTACACCCGAAGGCCCAAAACCCAGGAAGACGCCGATGAATTTGAAATAATATGAGCTGCCCCATCTATCCCCCACTTATGAGTAAAAACAAAGGGGTTGAGGAGATCGTTGGCGAAATACTCTATCTAGCTAAGAGGAAGCCACTTAGCGATAAGGATCTTGCTAGAGCGAAGGAACTCATGATGAAGCTTAGAGAAATGGGCTTCACGAACAAAGAGATAAGCGAATTGACGGATGAGGGGTGGAAAGAGCCAACTGTAAAGCTTTACACAAGAGGAGTGGCTGTTAGGGATCCTAGTCCAAAGGAGGATGCTACAAAGCTTCTGACGCAGCTCGTCAGTATGGGATTAACCCTTAAGGATGTTGAAACCTCAGTTTCGATGAAAAAGGATTTAGATGCTAAGGCCGTTAGCTTCGAGGATATCTCATCCTTGCTGGAGGAGGCTAAAAGGTTCAGAGTTGGCGTAAAAGAGCTCGTGCAGACACACAGAAACCTGAAGGATTCAGGGCTAACAGTTAAGCAGCTAAGCGAAGCTCTCTCTTACAAGTCTGATCTAATTGAGGCTGGATTCACACTTGATGGCTTGAAAAAGGTCTACCAAACATCAAAAACCTATGGGGGATATAATAGTGTCCTTGAAGCTATTAACGCTTATGCGTCTCTTAAGACTATTGAGGCTGACGCTAATACGATTGGTTTAAAGAAAAAGGATCTTGAAAAGCAAGTTAACGAATTAATAGTGAAGGTTGATGAGTTAGAGAGGAAGAAGGCTAAGGCTGAGGGAGCCTTAAAGATTTATGAAGAACTGAAAAGCCTAGGCTTCGACGAAGCAACACTCAAAGAGCTCAAAGCGTCCTCCGACAGGCATGGAGGCGTCAAAGGCGTTCTAGAAGCAATGAATACTTATAATAACTTAATTGAGCTCAAGGTCAAAGTAGAAGAACTTGAGAAGAAAAAGTCAGACGTGGAGTCTAGGCTGAAGAGTGTACAGGCTGAATACGCACACCTCCAAACCTTAATAGGCATGTGCGACACCCTCCTTTACAAGTACAGGTTCAGCGTACCAGCCATAACAGACATCTATGAGATGGCGAAGAAGTTTGGGGAGCCAATCGAAGCCATCAAAGCCGTAGGAAGATACGGAGAGTTGAGGGTCATAGAGGGTGAGATTGAAAAACTCTCACGCAAGAAGAGTGAGCTGGATTTGAGGGTGAATGAACTGGAGAAACAGATCCAGGACTTTAGGGCGCTAGTTGAAGAGGTCAAGAGCTCAGCTAAAGGATTGCTGAAACCCCTAGCCTCGGAGATAGGTAGAAGCACGGAGTCGATGAAAGAGGCATTTATAGAGGCGACAAAGAATATGGGGGCAAAATATCAAGAGAGCTTTAACATACTAAAGAATACTCATGAGGAATACGCAAAAAAGTTCGGAGAGCTCAAGGCTGAAGCCGGAAAACTTGAGGAGGAGCTCAAGATAGCTCGGATTATCAATACAATTATGAAGTACCCCTCAGAAGCAAAGGAACTACCATTTGACTACGCCCTCCTTCTGCATGATGGCGTCTTTAAATTCTGTTTGGTGAAAGGTGTTAACCCGAAAGTCAAGGCTGGAGATATGATAGGTGGAAAATACTCCTATAAATATATACAATCATCATTTGAGATGGAGCTGATGGATCTTATCAACTGGACTAAGAGGGGGCTAGAGGTCGGTCTCGGAGGATCTGAGGTTTGAGCTTAGAGAAGATTGAGAAATCCATCGAAGAGCTTGAAGCTATAAAAAACTACGAAGATGTAAAAAAAGACAGAGATAAAGCTTTAAGGAAGGTTAGAGAACTCGAAAATAATCTTTCAGTAAAAACAGAACAACTGAACAAGCTTTCAACCGAGAATGAAGCGCCTAAGAAGGGTCTCAGTAGGATTGAGGAGGTAGTAAGAACCCTGAAAGAGGCTTCGAAACTCAAGGATGAAAGAATGGAAGAGATGAGCACTAGGATAAGGGAGTTAGAGAACTTTAAGGCAACGGTTGAAGGCAAAACACTGAGTGAGGTTGAGAAGGCTTCCTTGGAAGCTAAGGAAAAGGAAATCAAGAGCAGAGCTGATGAACGCTTCAACTTATTAAAGACAGAGTGGATGAAGACTGAAAAGCCTAAGGAAATCCGAAACGAATCTGTTAAATGGCTCAACAGCATCATCGACATTCTTAGGAGGCCAGGGCCTAAACTCTTCTCAAAGGAGCTGGTTGATGTAGGCTTGCCCGATAAGGTTGAGGAGATACTGAATGCAGAAGTTGAAAAAAGGGTGAACACCGAGTTCCTGAGGAGGGTTCAAGTAGAGTCCGACAAAAAAGCTTTAGAGAAGATTGAGAATCTTAAAAAATTGAATGGCCATCATGGTATGCCACACATATTGAGCCAAAAATACGACAACTGGAAAGCCTAGCAAAAGAAAACGCGTTCAAGATGATTGAGGGACCTTGGCCAGTCACCTGTAACATGTGCGGATTGAATCAAGAAGTTAAACTAACCGCAAAAGGAATAGCTGACCTCTTAAGAACCGGTAATGTTATCATTGAATGTTCCGACCAAAGTTGCGGAAATAATATTCAAGTGTCGTTCGAAGACTTGATCTCTACTGCCTTAACCAAGCAACGTATACGATTTGCATAATAATCAACCTAAATCCAAAGCGTTTCGGAAATACGTGATCCGATGCCCTACCAAACCAACAATGATGGCTTGGTTGCCTTGAAGCGAGCTGTTTCCCGCTATACTCAGCTACCCAGCAATCTGATGACAATCGGAAAGTCCTTCACAAGAATTCCTTTTTTCAAGTGAAGTGGGGAAAAGGATTGCAAAAGAGACTGATCCCGAAAGAACAGCGCAGATATTGGCGCGCGATTTTTCCCTATTCACCAGAAATTCAAATTCAGCTTAGAAAGTAGCAAAACAATATATACACTTTAGAATAATATGCTTTCTAAATGAAATCGAACAGAGCTGTCAAAATGGAAGCTTACACTCTCAGAGTTTACGGAAGAGTTCAAAGGGTTGGATTCAGAAGATATATCCTGGATCTAGCCCAAGACTTGGGTTTAACAGGATACGCCAAAAACCTGCCTGACGGATCCATCGAAATATTCGTACAGGGCGAGGAGGAACAGCTCCGAAGATTCCTCGAAATGATGAAACAAACCCCGCCGCTAGCTAAAATAAGAGAAATCAAGAAAGAAGGAACCGGTGTGAACCCTGAAATCAGAGAGTTTGAGATCACCTATGGGGAGTTGGGCGATGAACTACAGGAAGGATTCGGAGCAATGCAAACAATATTTACCGAATATTGGAAGGAATTCAGTGACTACAGGCAGGAATTCGGCGATTTCGCCAAAAGAACCGATGAAAACTTCAAGCTAATCTCAGACAAGTATAGTGAGATATCTGAAAAGATGACCGTAATACTTCAAACCCTAATTAGAGAGTCCGAAGAGACCAGGAAGATGCTAAACGAGACTATGAAAACCCTGAAAGAAGCTTTAGAAAGACTGTCGCAGCCAGTGACCCATAGATGAATGGTATCTGTCAATGGATATCTAATTCTCTAACTGCGAATGGCTTCGACAAGTTCTTCGATGGTGAGCGATCCAAATTCTTTGCCTCCGTGTTTTCTGAAAGACACGATTTTATATTGTTCTTCTCGTTTTCCGCATATAGCCATAAATGGGATCTTTTGGGTTTCAGCTTCCCTTACCTTGTAGCTAATGGTTGAGGAACTATTATCAAGTTCCGACCTTATTCCAAGCGCAGACAGTTTCTCATGGACTTCTCTTGCGTACTGATCACATTTCTTGCTGATGGACAGAACTCTCACCTGAACCGGAGCCAACCATGCAGGAAGATTCCCGTTGAAGTGCTCGAGTAAGATGCCGAAGAAGCGTTCAATAGATCCAAGCAAAGCTCTATGAATCATCAAGGACCTATGTTCTTCGCCGTCTGATCCTGTATACGTTAGGTTGAATCGTTTGGGGAGGTTGAAGTCGAACTGAATCGTGGAGCATTGCCACTCTCTTCCAAAAGCATCAACAATTTTTACGTCAATCTCCGGCCCATAGAATACTGCTTCACCTTTCATCTCGCTGTACGGAATATTCTACCGTTCAAGAGCTTTAGCCAAAGCATTCTCAGCCGATTTCCATTCGTCCTCTGAACCCATATACTTCTCAAGCTTTTCCGGGTCTCTAGTTGAAAACTCCACCTTGTATTCAGTGAACCGAATCTCTTCAGGATTGTTCTGTAAAATCCAAGACCCTCGGTATCTCTTCATCAAGTTGTTCAGGAGTACAGAATATGTGGGCGTCGTCTTGGGTGAATCCTCTCACCCGAAGTAGACCATGCAAGGTTCCCGATCCCTCGTATCGGTAGACCGTCCCCGACCTATAGATTTGGATATGGAATGGACAGTTCATGGGTTTAACAACATAGGGTTCTCCTTCCTTCTCGAAGACGTACATGTTCTCAGCATAGTATTCCATATGTCCAGAAGTTTTCCAGAGTTCTCCCCTAGCAACATGTGGAGTAATACGAGTTGATAACCACTGTTCAAGTGCTCTTCTTCCCAGAAATCCCTGATTATCCTCCGGACTAACGCACCTTTTGGATGCCACAGAATCAATCCTATACCGATTTCCTCCTTGATGGAGAACAGATCTAGTTGCTGACCGAGAGCTCTGTGATCCATGGAGAGTGTTATATCTGTCAGATAGTTTCCATTTTTGTTCTTAGAAATTTCTTCGTTCTCAAGAGGTTTTCTACGGCTTGCTCTCTTATTAGAAGAGGGCTTCCTAGTGGTCTGTTTCTAAATCCCTCATAGAGATGTTAGAGACTCTTTCCGCATTTCATCACGTTTATATGTTACAATTGATATTTATTGTATTACGGTGGTTGACTTGTCTGAGACTATAAGCCTGCGGTTGCCTCGCGAAACACTAAAGAAACTAGGCGAGTTGGCAGATAGAGAGGGCAAAGACCGTTCTGCTTTGATACGTGAGCTCCTCGAACATGGAGTCAAGGAGAAAGATGTCGAGCATGCGGTTGAATTGTATCGGAGAGGGATGATCACTGGTTGGAAGGCAGCCCAGATGGCCGGCACATCCTTATGGAACTTCTATAAGATTATGGGCGAGAAAGGTGTCCTCATCCAATACTCACAGCATGAGTTAGAAGATGATCTCAAAGGCCTAACTGGGGAATAGATCTTTGCCCATAGTCTCTAACACCAGCCCTCTGATATGGCTCTCAAAGATAGGAAAGATCATGCTACTTAAGAAGCTTTACGGCGAGGTCATCATCCCAGAGGAGGTCTACAGAGAGGCAGTTGAAAAAGGCTTAACGGAAGGGTTCAGTGATGCACTTGTCACAAAGGAAGGAATCGATCAAGGCTGGATAAAAGTCTCAACGCTAAATGAGAGAGAGATAAAGTTTTGCCAGAAAATGATGGAACACGCCTTCGAGATCCACCTGGGAGAGACCCAAGCGATTATCATAACACGCGAAATGAATGCGCTACTTTTGATGGATGAATCCAGTGGCAGAGCATTCGCTGAGACGTGGGGGCTAAAAGTCAGGGGCACACTCTACGTGATCATGGAAGCCCTCAGAGAAGGACTACTTGATAAGGATGAGGCTAAGGAAGCAGTACTCGAACTCATAAGTAAAGGGTTAAGAATAGAGCCGAAACTACTGGCGAGAATACTGAGAGAAATTGAAAGATTCATTCCTAGAGATGAAAAAGACGTTGCTATCTAGTAAACCTGGAACATCATGAGGAGAACAAAACAATAAGTGGGTACGCCTCATCCTTTATAGCTAAATGAGCGGAGAATCATTTCTGACGAAAGCCAAGATACGAAAGTTTCAAGAGAGCGATGTAGAAGACGTATTGAAGATTTTTGAGTCAGACGGATTGATTCATAACGAAGAAGAATGGGAAAGGACACGAAAGAGTTTAAGAAAGAACGCTGTAGAGCCCGAGTGGTATGACCATTTCCTAGTGGCAGAGCTTGATGGAAAGATGGTTGGCAGAGTTCTACTTGAATATGCTTATCCTCCATACTCAGAACTCATAAACATGTATGTTCTTCCAGATCATCAAGGGATAGGTGTCGGTTCCCGCCTTTTTCAAAGATGTATCGAAATGGCATCTGCTAACAAATGTTTTGTAATGTCAACCATGACTGATCCAATAGGAAATCTGCCTGCTCATAGGCTCATTTCAAAGTTTGGCTTTAAACCTGGAATTTTGGGAGACCCTTCTAAACCGAGAGGACACATGTGGCTTTTCCGATTCTCCGAGCAAAGCTGCATGTCAGAGTTTCTCAAGAGACACCCTTTTGCAGAACCATTTGTATCACGGTTAAAAGTTGATTTTCATGGGCAAATGCTTTACCGAATGTCTTGGAGAGATCCCCAAACTGAAGAGAATATGAATCTATATTTGGAAGGACAACCAAGTCAGACACCTGAAGGCACTATGCCCAGGATCTCAGGATTCTCCTATGAGGAAAAAAATTGGAAGTTCTAGTGATGGAGAAAAACAAAACAATCTCGCAGGGAGGGGCTTCGGAATTTACTATTTCCTTCTGGAATCTCAGCAATAAACCTCTACAGCCTGCACCACGATTACCTTGCCACTGTCAGCGTCTTTGAAGGCGATGCTGATGCAATCATCTAAAATGGTTGTTACTGAACTGATCTCGGCGAGTCGCCGTTCAGCGAAGGCATGGCAATAAAATCTGGTGATCTCCTCCAAGTCCACAAAGCCATTCAGCGTCAGGAGGATGGCTGTGATCCTCGTTTGTCTAGCGAACTCAATGCCCTTTTTCGTCTGTCTGAAATAGATAAGTCCTCCTTCTTGGTCCGGGTTGAATTTTCTAAAACATATTACACATATGGGCGAACAGCCACAATACACATAGTTACACTCGTTTCTGGGCGTCCCTATGAAGTGACTGAAACAGTCACAATATACCCTTCAACGGCTGGGTAACTCACTTATTTTTTAAGCGCTGTTCCTTTAAGATATGTCTTTACTTCCTTGACCACAAACTTAGCGTTATCAATAACCTCTCTGGTTTTCTCTCGAGTATAATATTCCATAGGAGTCACCCACTTACCAGCCACCTTTAAAGGATACCTTGCGTAGATAACTTCCCTCTGTATCTCTCTTCCTTTATCAATCAATTGCACATACTTGTCATCTCTCAACAATTCTGGCTTCACTCTCCTCAAAACAGCGGCCAGACCACTTACTGCTCGATGATCTTTTGCTTCATCACCACCAAGTTTAAGAATCATGGCGTTCGCTACGCTTTCAACAGCCATTGAAGCGTGAAAAACCGCGGAGTCGTACTCTCCAGCCTCGAAACGCTTTTCTGCCCTAGCAAAGTTCACCTCAGAAACCTTCAACAACACTTCTACTTTGCTTTCAACCATATCCTTGCTTCCTCCAAGTATTCATGGGTTCGCTTAATTTCCTCAACTTCATCATGCAGAATTTTAGCGAATTCACCTGTTCTATCAACCAAAACCTCAAAGCCTTCAGCAACCCCGTAAATAATTCCACCTTCACGCAAATAGACATTGTCCAAGAAGTCTTCTCTCGTAAGAATCAGCGGCTCAAGAGTTATATGATACTTCGACTCCAGTCTCGAAATTTCTAGCACAATCTCCTTTTTCACTCCATCAACAGGCTCACCCACAACAATTATCATGTCTAAATCACTGTATTCATTAGCATTTTTCTGAGCAACACTCCCGAAAAGAATAATTGCTTTAACAAACCGCAGATTCACAAGCTCACCCGCCATCCGCTTGGCCTGAGAAATCATGTACAAACTAAGTTCATAAGAAGGGATTTCCCTTTCTTTTTCTAAACCGTACCACTTGTCATTCTTCTCCACAACTCTTTCACTTTCTAACTCTCTAAGCTTAATCGCTAACCATCTATCACTCAACCCGGTTTCAAACTTCAATTCGCTGTAAGTATGTTTCCCATGCATCAAGGTTAACACAATTCGACCTTCAGATGTTAAAGAAACCAGATCCACCCCATGCGACCTCCTTAAAGCAATTCAAAAGGAACGAGGTATAAAAACTTTACTAAGTAAAGCGAAATAAATACCTACATTAGAGCACAGAAGCGCGATATTCACTACAAGTAGAGAACTCAAGGAATCAGTTACAAAAGAAATGATCAAGACGCCAATAGCCTAGATCTAGGCGAAATCAAAAAACTCGGATGGAAACCCAAACACGCAAAACCAAGCCAGCAACAGCAGATTGTAAAAGAGCTTATGCCTTTTACCTGTACTTTTTGATATACCCTCTTTCCCATTAGCCTAAGCCGCTCTAACTTAAGTGCTCGCTCCATATACATTAATTAGATACCTTGCTGCAAATCTACGTATGGAGGAACACATGTTGGGTCATATCACAGTGGATGTAGGCCTCTCAAGTCCCCTCACAGGAGAAAGCCTTGCAGCGAAAGCGTTAATTGATACGGGAGCTACTTTCACTACCTTACCCAAGAGTATAGCTGGCAAGTTGAAGCTCGTTGAGGTCACAAAGAGAAGTGTAAGAACTGCTTCAGGGGAAGAAGTTCTGCCAGAATCCTACGTGATTGCGGAAGTTATAGGCGAAAAGACGGTTACACCAGTCCTTATAAGCGAGAAGCTAGACAGAGTCCTCTTGGGCGTCTTAACACTTGAGGCCTTGGCTTTGAAGGTAAACCCCGAGACAGGCAAACTTGAGAAGACAGAGTTGTTTCTTCTTTGAGCTGATTTGTCCATATACCATAAGACTTAAGATATTATCTAGATGCTATAGTTCCATTTATCCCCAGAACTTTCCTCTTTCTTCCCAAACTATTAAATAGGAAAGAATGAGGTCTAAATAGGAGGTGAATGATGATGGAGGATAGTTTCGACAGCACTTACATCATTAGGAAAGAGCGTTATGAAGAGTTCATGGTTGATGTGGAGAAGCTTGCCTTAACAACCTACACAATTCCAGCCTTCATCTGGCTTGAACTGTACAAGATGATTAACATTGAGAAGGATATCGCTATGCGCGTAGTGTGGAAGCCAGAAACCACAGTCAAACAAATAAAAACCTTCGATAAGAAGTGGTTCTTAGAAAAATACTAAGGGTAAATGTCAAAAGCTTTAGTTTCAGACATCCAACCCATTTTCCGTGAAGTAAATGAGGCTTCTCACATTCAATATTTTGCAGAAACCCCAAAAAAGCCTTTAAAAGCCGAAAAATAGGAATAGGCTTTCAGCATTTTGACCTAACTGAAGCTTCGAAGTCTGATATCTCCCTTATGATAACTGGAATTCTCTTTAGTTCCTCTGCCGTTGCTGCTTTTTCCGACCTATGTTAATTTGCTATCCTTGTAAGGTTCATGAACTACCAATGGCTCTTTCTATGTAGATGTAAATTGTCTTTGAAATAGTTCTCCTTCCCATACGGTTGTTCCTTGGCTCTGAACTGATATCGTGTATTTGGTGTCCTTTGGGAGAACCACGGGATACTTTATCGTGACGATAAAGTATATCATGAAACAGCGGTTATTTTTCATCTCATAGGCTTAAATAGAGGTAATCTTTATTCAGGTATACTTTATTGGGGAATTCTATGTGCGATTACTGCATGAAACATGGGACTGGGGGAAAATGGTATCTTAATGCTAAGAACTATTCCAATGAGATTGCTGAGGAATATGACCTAAAAGAATTCCTCATGGAACAATATATGAATTTCGAACAGATTTCCATTCGCAAAGTATATGGTTTTAACACTGCCGGCTTGGGGTATACGCTTCAGATGCCAATTATAGGAAGAGTATTAAAACACTTAGCTGAGAAGATGCTTCATAGCGAAAAACCTCCTAAGAACCCTTTCAAAGCTGAAGGACACATGGGTCAAGTAGTTCCCCTTGATGACGGGATAGCTATTCTGGAGAATTGCGCAGTAGAACCCATTATTCAGAAGTATTGTATGTGTCGTTACATGTTTAGAGGAATCAAAGAAGCTTGCTGCATAAACTTTGGTGTCATGTCAGAAATCATTGAGAAGCTCCCACGTTTTATTCCTGTGAAAGAGAAATTCCAGTTGACTCGTGAAGAGGCTATTGAACGTTTTGCGGAGCACAACAAGAAAGGCTATATTGGCACAATCTGGTATGGACCTTTCCCTTATATCAACAACCTTTGTTCTTGTGAGACTCCTGAGTGCGCAGGTATCCGTCCACGAGTTGATTTTGGTATAAAATCAATCTATAAAGCAGAATATGTCATTGATATCCAGCAAGATCTCTGTCACGGGTGCAAGGCTTGTGTGTTGATGTGTCAATTTGGCGCTCTCAAATATTCTAAGTCATCAAAGCGAGTCCTTGTGGATTATTATAAGTGTTACGGTTGTGGAGTTTGTATGCATGCCTGCCGGCGTGATGCTTTGCGCCTTATCCCGCGTAATGACTTCCCTAGCTTGAAAGGGAAGTTCTGATTTTAGAACGTGCTTTTCATGGGTCGAAAAACTAAGATCACAATTGACTATTCAATATGTGGCGATGGTAATAAAGTTGACCCACGTGACTGTAGTAAGTGCCTTCGCGTTTGTGATCCTGCCGTTTTCTTATTGCACCAAACAGTAGGCGTGAAAGAAGAGAATCCATTCGACCCGCAAATCTGGCGAATAACGCCGCTCTGGTTGTCACTCTGCACACGTTGTATGAAGTGTGTTAGCGTCTGCCCTGAAAAAGCAATCAAAGTTTCATGGTAAATGGCTTTACAGGAATGACCGTTATGAGCAAAACAGATGAATTGAATAAAGATGGATTTCAAAAATGTTTGGTGATTGGGGGAGCAGGTATGCTGGGCTATGAAATTGTTACCCAGCTATTACGAGAGGGAAAATTTGTACGTGTGTTAGATCTTGTAGCAGTGCATGATGATCGAATAGAGTCAATTGTTGGCGATATCAGGAATGAAGATGACGTGAGAAATGCGTGCAATGGCATTGACATAGTTTTTCAAACTGCTGCAGCAGTTTGGGATCCTAAAATCCCCGCATCGCTTTATGAAGAAGTTAACGTAGAAGGAAACCGTATTGTGATCAATACCTGCAAACGTCTTGCTATACCTAGACTGGTTTACACTAGTACAATGGATGTTGTATTTGACGGCCGAAAACCAATTATCTACGGTGACGAGTCTCTGCCATATCCAAAAAAAATGCCAAAGAATCCGTATTGCCGTACGAAAATAATTGCTGAAAGAATGGTAATTGAAGCAAATGGATCAGATCTTTCAACTTGTTCATTACGACCTGTTGGCATGTACGGTCCTCGGGACAAATATCACATTGCAAATATTATTAAGGCTACAAAAAGCAAATACAACATGCGATTAGGGGACGGGTCGGCACGTTTCAGCCATGTCTACTCTGAAAATGCTGCTTTCGCCCACATCTTAGCAGCCAAGCATCTCAAACCGGGTTCGCCTGTGGCAGGACAATGTTATTTCATAACCGATCATGAAACGTCAAATTTCTTTGATTTCATGGAGCCATTCCTTGAAGCTTTGAAGCTTCCTCTACCTAAGAGATCCATTCCTTATTGGTTAGCATATGTTCTTGGCTGGTTTGCGGAGATATTCTCTCCCAAATCAGATCTCAATCGATTTTCAGTGATTCAAACATGCGTTGATCGTACTTTCGTGCATAACAAGGCAACCCGAGACTTCGGATATGAACCGATTGTTTCGAAACAAGAGGCTTTTACAAGAACCTTAGAATGGTTTCAAAAAAAGAAGAACTTGAATGGCAAGCCGAGAAGCTTGGGCCAGAAGGCCTAGAACTTAAGAGCGGTCTTCTGAATGTATGAGATAATCATGAGCTATTCTGAACCCCAACTCTTTAGCGCCCTTATTCCAGTAACCCGTTTGATCACCATTACCTTGCTGTGCATAGCATCATTCCCTTTCCTACCTCACCAGAAGCCAGTGGTTCCTCTTCTATTTCCTCATGCAATAGAGCACATAGATAAGATGATAAATAAGTTTTGAATATCATAAGAAAGGGAGGATATTGTTTGTCACTATTGGTGTTTTTTTCCTTCCTATTGATTATCGACTAGAGATCTTGGGAAGCTGATGGAGCAAAATAAAGCTGAACTATCGCACCTATATATAAGGTATGATAATGAGAGATCCCTTGAAAAGGTGTGAGCTTAATTTGCGTTGGAGTATAGTTTTTGCTTCTCTAGTATGTATTCTTTTGGTGGTTTCGCTTCAGATTATTCTGTTAGCTGAATTTTCAGGTGTTATCACTGAGCAAGTCTGGTTGACAACGAGTGATGGCATCAGACTTAACGCAATTATCTATAGGGCGGTGTCCACTTCTGAACCTAAACCAGGGATTGTGATCTGCCATGGTTTTTTGGCTTCTCATCAGACTATGCAGAGTTATAGTTTATCGTTTGCAAAGAGGGGTTTTCTGGTTGTTTCCATTGACTTGCATGGTCATGGTGATAGCGAAGGAAGCCTTTCTATTGGAACAACCAGGAATCAAAATTTTGGGGATGATGATTATGTTGAGGTTGCTGATGATCCTAGTTTAGATCTGCAAAAAGAATTCACTCTATCTGCTTGGATTAATGCAGGAGGAGGGGTGGATCAAGTTATAATCAATAAAGAAGACTCATATCAGGACAGGAATTTCAAACTGTGTTTGTCAGAAAATGGTGCCCTAGGCTTAAGATTCTCTTCAAGTTCAAACGATTTAGATGGCAATGTGACAGCTAACATGGATTTGAGGAATGCTGGGTGGAAATATGTTGTCGGAGTCTACAATGGCACTTACTGCTACCTTTTCCTTGATGGTGAGTTTCAGGCAAGTGACCCAACTGTTGGTACTCCCGAAGGTGTTGGCGCTGATCTATGGATAGGTAGAGGGAGCTATGCAGGCTCCCAAAGAGAATTCAATGGAACAATTGACGAAGTCCAGATCTCAGACATAGCCCGAAGTACGGCCTGGATTAAAGCTAGTTATGAAAGTGGAAGGGATCATTTTCTTTATTTTTGGAGCAATGAAAGTGAAGCAGATTCGGGTTGGCTTGTTGATTGGGATAAACGAATTAGAATAACAATTGACCATAACAATGTTGATAATACTTTGTCTAACTTTCCTGTTCTAGTTTCTCTTGGTACCTCTTCAGGATGTAATAACGCAGATGTCTCACATGTTTTTGATGAGCTTGCGAATGATAATAATCGCAAGAAAATTGCTGTTACGACTAGTGACGGTGTAACACAATGCTATGTGGAAATCGAGAAATGGGATAACATTAACGAGAAAGCTTGGCTTTGGGTCAAAGTGCCAAGTATAAACGCTTTAGAAGATACAGTCCTTTACCTTTACTATGATAAGAACCATATTGACAACACAGATTATGTCGGCGACACAGATTCACTTTCTGCAGAAAACGTTTGGGACGACAACTTCAAACTCGTAATCCACATGAATGATGATCTGGATGCAATCCATGTGAGAGATAGCACTTCTAATAATAACGATGGAACTAAAAAATTTAGTCCATACGAAGTCGCGGGGAAGATAGGCAAAGCACAGCATTTCGGAGTAAGAGCTCTACTTCAGCGGGGCATAATCAGCATTGGTGCTGAGATAAATCTCGATGTTAGGGCAGGTGTAGATTATCTTCTAGGAAGGGCTGATGTAGATCATAATAGTATCGCTGTTCTTGGTCACAGCTTGGGCGGGTCAGCGGTTTTTAGGGAGGGCTTTTCTAATCCTATGGTGAAGTCTGTTGTAGCAATTGCTCCTGCTTCGTGGATAATAATGAATTCGACTTCTCCGAAGAACCTTTTACTAGCTGTAGGTGACAGGGACAACATCGTAAGGGAAACGAGTGTTCTCAATCTGCTTAGATTGACCACGGGTGGAGGTGAAGAGATTGGCAAGATATATGGAAATTTCTCGCAAGGCAATGCTAGAAAGTTGATAGTATCCCTAGGAACGGATCATGCTGGAGAGATGTTCGATCCAAAGATAATGGAAGAGGCCATTGATTGGGTGGAAACTTCCTTAGGTATTGATTCTATCCTACCTGTTGCTGTCTCATCTTGGCATAATATTTTCTTTCCTTTGTCTGTGACTGCTTCTTTGCTTTCTGTTTTTCTCGCTATAGTATGCGTAAGGGAACTTGGAAGATTTTTTAATAGAGGCAAACTATTTCAGAAAATTAGACCGACGCAGATGGGCATTGGAAGGCTGGTATTTTTTTACCTATTATCTTGGGGGATTGCTCTTTCGGCTTTTCTGGTGTCTATCTGGATGTTTCTCGCGAGGTTTGGTGTGGAAGGAGTCTTTCTTGAGAACATATGGCCTTTCAGTTGGATTCCAGTTGTTTTTGCGGGTCATCTTATGGTTATTTATGTAGTCGCTTCCATTATGCTTTTGTTGGCCATTATTGTTTTTAGGCGGGCTAGTGTAAAACTGAATTTGAGCCTATTAGAGGTAAAAAAAAATTTAGTTCTCGGAGGTTTAGGGTTTCTGGTGATATTTTCAGTCTTAAACGTTGTCTTTACAAGAAACTTTATCGACCTATTCCCTACAACCAGAGAGTTCTCTTTAATAATGATACTTTTGGTCTTTTACCTTCCTTTGACCTTTTTGGAGGAGGTATGGCTACGTGACCTCCAACATCGACTTTCATCCAACTCATGGCAAAAATTAGGAATCCCAGTCGCACTGTATTTGTTGCCAAGGGTGATTCCCCTAGCCTTCGCAACTTTAATATTCGGTGACTTTGTCCTTTTCGCATCTGCATTACTGATCATTCCAGCATTGTTCACTTCTTGGCTATTCAATAAAAGCGAAAATGTTGCGGCTGGAGCAATTTTTAATGCGCTCTTCTCTTCTTGGATCATTGCTGTCGTCTTACCATTTGCGGTGTTCTACTAAAATTGTAATTTCACACAGACGATTAAGTGATAACGTCAGAATTTTTCTCAAAGCAGACATAACCCAATGTGTATCCATATAACCCGGACTCCAAACTCCCCTAAACCCTCTTAAGCGATCTTTCCGAAAACGCCAATTACTGGAACTATTTTAAAAACCATTTTTCCTGGTAGTGATTTTTCTCCTCTGTATCTAAATCCTTTTGAACCCTTCTAGATAAAGAAGTTTAGGTCAACACTATAGCCATAGCCAGACCAGAAACGAAGAACCTATGACAAGTGCTATTTTCTTATAAGAAGTTACCCGTGGGTTGAACCTTATCTTTGTTCCTGCATAGCAAGCGGTTGTTGGAAGAGGCCTCTGGAACTGGTAATAAGCTTCTTAAGTCAGAGCTTGAACGGGACTTGACGGAGATGGGAGCCCCAGGGAAGAAGCTTGAGCTGAGGCAGAGATAACAGAGTGGATCAAAAAGGAGAGAGTGGCGGGATGTGCCGTAAGTTCCAGAGAAAGCAGAATAGAGTGGTCCTATACTCTCAAGCCCACCGAGATGGGAACCGAGCTCAGATATGTAGTGAATTCCGGAAGCGGCCGAAGCCCTCGTAGAAAACATAAAAGACAAACTTGAGAAATAGATTGAACGAATCTACTTATCCGACAACGTTTTCCTTCCCCCAAACCCAAACGTAATAAACTGTTCTTGGAATCCATTTAATGGTCTAGGCTAGAGTGCAGATATTATGATCTTCCCTTTCTTGGTAAACCCTTCTTTCTGTTTTTCTCGCTTTTCTTCTAGGAATTCCTCGTAGGCTTCGACTGAGTCTTTGATTATTTCATACGCTAGGTCTTGGTTAGGATCAGAAAAAGGAAGTTTTTCATAGAATTCGCCTTCAAAATCTGTTGGCGAAATCGGAAGTTTTCGCTATAGCTCAGAGTCGATAGGCATTAGTCTTTCACCTCTCTCTTCTTTTGAGATTCCGAGAGCTTTTTTGATATCTTCGTTGTGGAAGCCTAGAGAGGCTAGCTCATCGTCTTTTTCATGATACCGTCCTGTGTTTCAGCGACTCATCTCTAGGCCTCAAGCCGAAATAGAAATTGCACTCAGGATTAGGCGGCAATTTGAAAACTACATTGCCATTGAAGCAATAGACTGAACATGAACCTTCAAATTAAGAGTGTACATCTGTGTTGAGTCATAGCACGTTATGAACGTTTCTGGTCTAGAGACTGTTTGAGAAAACGTTTCAGAAGAAGATACAGTATGCCTCGTCTCGTTCTCCCGATGATCAAACACAAATGTGGTATTGCTCCAGGTTAAACCTTTCCATAATGTGACTGCGAGAGAAGCTTTAAACGAATACTGACTAGTGTTATTTACCCATTGCTGCCACATTGTTGGTGTAATCAATAATTTGAGCATTCTAGTCTGAGACGCTTACACTGCCACTCGTCATCATCATAAAAAATGAAGAAGCTGTTCAAGACAAAGTAAAAACTTTGAGGCCTAAACCTGCATATGACAAACGAACCTTAAGCAGTTGGCTATGGGAGAAAATCGAAGAAGTTCTGACCCAGTCTTGACAAACAGAGCCCGCTTCCGAAAGATTGGAGGTGGCTACGGACGCAACAACCTAGAACGCACCAGAACCGAGGACCGTAAAATTTATCTTATCTTGGGTACCATTTAAGAAACGGAGGACCAAAAATGAGCAAAGAGAAGTTTTCCCAAGAGTTCATGGGAGGAGTACAGCTTCAAAGTGCTTTAATGGGCTTGACTCTTGCCTTCCAAAGGAAGTATGGAGATGAAGCGGTCAAAACTACACAGGCTTTTGTGGAACAAATGGGAACTAGGATGGGAAACAATTTTAAGGAAAAAGGAGGCATTAAGGGTTCAGGAATTAAAGAGGTTGAAAGAGTTTTCCACGTTTGGTTAGATCCAGCGGTTGCACCTAATAAGCTGAAAACTAGCGTTGATGGTGATAAATTGAGTGTTACTAGAGAAATCCCTACAATGTGTCCCGCAATAGTTGTGGCAAAACAGATGAACTTGCCGTTAGAAATGGTCTGCAACACAGTAGCCCTGCCCATGTTCAAGGGCGTGGCCAAAGCAGTCAATCCCAAAGCTAAAACTTCTAATATTCAAATGGGCGAACAGAAATGCGTAGATACGGTTGAGATTTCATAGCAGTATGGAAGTCTTAGTTACGCCCCCCACTTTGTTGCTTTAGATTAGGCAAAAGTCTTCTTCTTTCTCTACAACTTTCAATTCATATCTATTATCGCTCTGTCCAAGTCTGCTGGACTCTGTCTAGATAGATTTTCCAGTTGAGGAAGTTCACCGAGGTCAGAATCAAAAAGAACCTGCTGAAAAGATACCCGACCCTTCTTAACTTGGTATTGTCCGAGGTTGTTGAGGTTGTAGTTGTTCAGATATTATGTTCCCGACACGCTTCCGCCTTGAACGTAGCCGTCAACGTCAAAGTGGTGGCTGAGCCGTCACTTATTCTCCTGAACACTATGTTGATTGTGATGTGGTGTTTCTTTCCAGCGTTTGTAACCAAGTTTCCCGTGTACACCTTTCCAGGAGACTTACTGTGGTCCCAGTAAACCGCCCAGCTGTTACCGTTTATAGTGCACATGGACTCAAACAGGATCTAAATTGAAACTGACTACCCAATTCCATTCCTCCTTTCTTCACGATGCCTCCACGGCAGTCATCGCGTAGGAGCAACAGATATACTATACACTCAGGTATTTTAGAAGAGTTTTATTTTGCTAGTAGAAAATGTTTGTTTCAGTCCATTCGCAAATACAGTGATATATACTGTAGCATTTCCTCCATGCGGCTGTCTTGTAGGTACCAACACAGGGTCGTTTTTCAGAATCCATGTCAAATTCCCATATTCCAAAATGTATGTATGGAGCAGATTGTAAACATTAATATCAAAGATTCCGTCAGCCATCTCGAAAACAATGCAAGCATTTACGATCTCTGCTTGCCTCATCGCGACGTATACTGCAACTGAAGTGTTAAAAATGCTGTATTTATCAGAAACTCCAGCATAGTAGATAATGGCTTTACAGTAGAACCATCCGGCATAGACATTACTTATCATCGTGGCCATGACAAATAACAGCAACAATGCTCCGAAAAGTGTTCTATTCTTCAACCTATCCTCACCTCCATTTCCTGAATGCTATTACTCCAGCCGTTCTTTGCTATCTCGTCTGTAAGTCCAACCTTTGCTTTCGCCGTCCTGACTTTCATAATGCCCGCATGTTCATCCCCAGCTGAAACTCGATACTGGGCAGAAACTCGACTGGGAGCAAAATCTACCAATAGGCTTACATCGTTGGTTGTTATCCCTGCTTCCCAACTTGAGGCCTTATGAATAGGGAGCACCAACGTTAGTTGCGTGCGAAAGCTCATTTCCTCCATCACAACCTCTCTTTTTCCTTAAACCTTATAAACCTATCAAGGTACCGATCCATTGTGTGATTTAGATTGTTGTATACTGGAGACTCCACATGACCATCCTCTCTCATGTTAGAGAAGTTTGTGGGCGGTCTCAAGACAGCCCCGTTCACCATCCAATGGACGGTGAGCCTCTTAATCAAGTTTCTGCTGCTGATAGACAATATAGGTAAGGAGCTTATAAGTACAATTATCACGAGATTCTTCCCAGAATTTGCATAGTTGAAGAGTAATGCCTTTCTCAAGCTTTCAAGTGAAGCTGCTGCAATCTCCGTTGTCCTCAATGTCAAAATCGGACCACAACATATTATGGAAAAGAGATAGCGTTAACGCCAAAAGAAGCGGCTGTGTTCATGGCTGATGCTAGAAGACGTTACAGAGTAGACAGAATGGGGGTTTCAGGTGGAGAAAGCACCTAAAAAAGGGATCAAGTCCCACTTTCCACTTGTTGAGAAAGCCCTCACTACACCGAATAAGAAAAGGATCGTAACAGAACTTAATTGAAGAGATGACAAGCGACAAGATGCCCAAACCCCATATCAACCATTTCAGGTTCTATTCCACGGCAAACGTCCTTCGCTAAGGGGCATCTTGGATGAAACCTACAACCTGAAGGTGGATTTATTGGGCTTGGGACTTCTCCCTTCAACTCTACACGGTTACGTTTTACTTTAGGGTTCGGTATTGGTATGGCTGAAAGCAGGGCAACCGTGTAGGGGTGTTTGGGCTTAGAAAAGATCATCTCTTTCTGACCCATCTCCACTATCTTGCCCAGATACATTATGGCTATTCTGTCAGAGATGTATTTAGCCACGGCAAGGTCATGTGTGATAAAGAGATAGGTAAGGTCCAGCTCATCTTTGAGTTGATTCAGTAATTCCAGTATCTTCGCTCGAAACGAAACGTCAATCATTGATATCGGCTCATCAGCAACTATAAAATCTGGGTTCAGGATCATCGCCCTCGCTATTGCTGCCCTCTGCCTTTGACCGCCACTAAGTTCATGAGGATACGCGTCGGACAGTTTTTCTGTAGGTTGAAGACCAACCTTCTCAAGCATCTCTAATACGAGCCGCTTTCTCTCTTCGTGAAATGCTATTTGATAAATTTCAAGCGGGTTGCCGATTGCCTCACCTATCCGCATACGAGGGTTGAGCGATGCGTATGGATTCTGAAAGATTATCTGAATATTCTTCCTGATCTTTCTCAGTTCTTCACCTTTCAGTGTTGTAACATCCTTATCCTTGAAGAAAAACCTCCCTTCCGTGGGTTCTATAAGACGTGCTATCAATCTTCCCGTGGTAGTTTTCCCGCATCCACTTTCGCCAGCAAGTGAGAAGACTTCGCCTTTCTCCACTTCGAAGCTGACGCCGTCGACAGCTTTAACGTAATCCAATCTCCTAGTAAGAAGTCTCTCCAAGAAGCTCTGCTGCACTGGGAAGTATTTCTTTAGGTCAATCACCTTGAGTATCATCAGTACCACTTTCACTGTTTCCATATCTAAAGCATCTAACTACACGCCCCTGACTTGAGCCACGATCTGAAGTCGGAAACCGCCTTTGTTCGAGCATTCCTCAACAACAATCTCCTCAATCTCGGTTGTCATGTCGACAGATCCCCTCTTCCTATCTGACCTGAATCTCTTATTTACATGAGTAGTTCTTTGTGTTATAGATAGATTATGTCGCTTAAGCTAACATAGCAAATCGGTCAAGATATTTCGAATGTGAAGAAAAGTTTGGGTATGCTGGATGCGCATGGCTGAAATTAACGTGACAGAAAAAAAAGTGTTCCGTTATCGGGGAATACCAGAATAGCTGTTATTCTTCTTGTTCAACCCACTGTTTTACTTCGGCACGGTCTCTTTTCTGGTCTAGGACTTGATAAAGCTCACGTAGAGGCACGAAGAATATTTGATTGAGAATCTTTATGCTCAGACTCTTGCCTGACCTGCTCAGAGAAACCCATCCAACGGTCTCGGCTTTTCCTTCTGACAAGACAACTCCTCACATACCTAGTTAGATTCTTAATGTCTCGAATATTTTCTTGCCCGCTATCTCGATATCTCTTGCCTTTAGCGTTCTTCTTCCAGCGTGCATCATGTACTCTAAGGCGTCTCCAGCGATTTTGGCTCCGACTTCTTCAAGAACTCGAGCCAACTCCAAAGGGGCAGATTCACTAGCCCTTTCTGCCCCGGCTTTTTTACAGATCCTATGTATAGCGGCAATAGAAAGATCTCCTTTACGAACCATGTCCTATCATCTCGAAACATGTATCAGTGCGTAGATTGAATCTTGAATAAAAAACTTTGGAATAGTAATCTCTTGCAAGCGACCACGTTGCTTTTGCCGAATGTTAACCGTTCTCACCTCTTTAAGTATGCCACTGCGAGTTAAATGTATATTGAAAGGAAAAACATGTAATGAATCTGAGAGGCGAGAGGCATTTACATGAATTACTCTATTGAATTTTCGAGAAGGGAGATTGAATACATTATTTGGGCGCTGCATACGGAAAGTGAAAATCCTATAATTGCCGGGGCACTGGAGAAAATGCTAGACGCCCTTAAACTTGGAGAAAGGGTTATGATTATAAGAGTCGAAAGAATCAAAGAACTGGAGGAAGAGCTTATGCAAGCCGTGACAAGAAAGAGGGAATTGGAAGAAAAAATCAAGGCACTAGAAAGTGAAAAAGATAACCTCCTAGCAGAAATCGAGGTATTGAAGGCAATCTCTTCATTAGAGTCTAGAGCCGCCGCATTAGAAAGTGACATAACCAAGCTTAGAGAGGAGAAAAAATTACTGGAAGAAAAAGTCACCTCAGCCAGCACGTAAGAATAAAGCGTCGCATGTTATAGATCTTTAGAACTAGCGCATGGGTTTGGCAATTGCTCTTTTGAGAGAGTCAATTTCCACTTTTTTCAATCTACGTAAATTGCTCCAGAATTGCTATTCAGTATTTTCCAAAGCTGTGATATGTAGGATGTCAGTTGTCTGACGTTGAGTTCAATTGCCAAGTGCCGTAGGTGCCGTTGCCAAGCATCTTCCAAGCGTAAACCGGATTGAAGCTTGTTTTGTAGACTCCGTAGACTATGTTAAGCGTAGAAAAGTCTACGTAGTAGGTTTTGCCTAAGCCAATTTTGTATTGGTCGTGTTGGATTAGAGGGGACAGATCTTCTGCTCTGCTCCCGTTTGGAACAAGTAGGGCAGGAGATGACAGTCTTTTGGTTGAAGTGATATCCAGACCCAATTGCCAACTGCTACAAGACGGCAAGGGTTTGGGTGCAGATGTACTAGGATCCAAGGTGAAATTCAAGCCCTGTCCAACATCTTCATGATCTACGTACTTAATAAAGGAGAGGACAAATCCTACAGAAACAGGAATCGTTGCATACCCAACATTTTTTATACTCATAGATGAACGGTAGCATATCCACTCATCTATGTAAAGTTTCTTTCCTTCAGAGTCGAGCTCAACAGAACCATTGTATAGGAGAGCGCCATCTACATTGATATAACCTTTGTAGTATGTTGCTGTTATGATAACAGATTCGCTAGCATTCCAGGTTTCCAAAAGAAATTCTTCTCTAATTAAATCGACGGGTACATTTCCACCTTTCTTGAGAGAAAAAGTGTTGAATAGGGTCACGTTTTGATAATGAAGTGATACTTGAAAGCCATCAGCCAGATACAAGGAGGGAACAGAGGGGTCGACCACACTCATCTTAATTTTCCACAAACCTATTCCATTTTCTTTAAGTTTATATTGTTTTGTAAGGTTAATTGGGTTAAAAGACATGTAGACGAAGCCCCATTTGAAATATCCAAGTACTTTTTGTTTTGTGGTTTGTTTCAATATGTCTTTTCCCTTTGGTGTAGTTAGGCTTTTAAGATTGCAGGAGCCTTTCCAGTAAATTGCGTACTCGTCTTCTTGTGATGAGTCTTGGGGAACGGTAAACTGTATCTCTTGTGTTGATCCTGATAGCTTCATTGGCGCGCTGAGTATGCGACTATAGAATGCCTTCGCCTTTAATCTGACGTGTATATCTAGGGGCGAGATATTTTTAATTTCTACTCTGCTAGCATTCCCAAGGAAAAAAACCGTATAACTTCCCGTCATATTCCCATATTCTTTTATATATCCGTTGTCGATTGAGAAAATCGTGGATACATTTGAACCAGCTACCCCAAATTGGCATTCAAACTCTACTTCCATATGATCAAAAATCCATCCCTCTTTTGGTGGGGATTCAAACACCATGCTGGTGTTAGACGTGAAAATCGAACTATTTTGGCACAGCAAAACATGTTTGGTGCCTATCACAATAGCACTTGTCTGTTGGGCAAGAACTGTGGCGGAGGTGGCTGAATCAACTAACAAAGAAATCATTATCAATATCAGCCATACGTTGCTTAATCCACTTCTTGGATTACGCATCTCTTCACGCTCCCTGTGAGTCAGAAACTTATGTCTTTTCATATTTAACTCTTATGTCTTCTGGTTCTGTTAAGTTTTAGGCACGTTTGAAGTGGCGTTAACTATCGGCACATATAAAAAGCTTTAGAAGGTCTACGATAAATGGTTCACCGAATAGAAGTTTAACCTTTCCCTCTCAACAAAACGGATAAAAGAAAGGAATCTAAACATAGGGAAGGCGGGGAACCCACGTCTTACACTCGTCTCTCAGAAACACGGTAACAGACAGACCATTGAAACCTTGATCTGTGAAGAGGCTCTTTTTGCCAAATACTTGAGAGACGAAAGAGAAACATGGATTCCTAGAATAGTAGTTCTTGGCTGATTTTCTGTTGCCACTTCGTTGATAGTTCCGTCGACAACAAGATCATAGCTGCCATTAGGTACATTCACCTCATAAAGCTCCATTTACTTTGTGGATCTATAACCAGACTGATACCAGTATTTAGAGTATGACTAAAGCTCTGAAAGCGCTTTCTTGGATGTAATTTTGAATTTTTTGGACTTTAAGTAGTCCAAGGAGTACAACAGTTTCGATGCTACTATGTAATATTTTTTATCTGTCGAATTAATATATATGTAGCTTGGAATGATTCATTGAGAGAGAATGAAAAATGGGTATGTCAAGACTGAGCATTTGGGTAAGAGACACCTCACATCCCTGCCTACCATACCAAAGCACAGGACATAGCTGGATTGCTATAATCCTCACATGTGATCTACAACCTCTCTACTTTGGAGCTGTAAAAAACGGTGTATATCCGCTTACAGATCCAGGTAAAGCCGGAGGCAGAGTTCATGGTCAGGTCGATGTTCCGCCGGGATGCTATATTGTGCTGGCTGTAGCCACATGCAAGAACATTTATACAGATATGGCAATGGTCCAAGCATGCTGCAACGAAGAAACCTGCGTCAATCTGATTCCTAAATCGCTGTCAACATGTACGGGGCAGATAATTACTGCCTTGAACATTGCATCAATCCTAGGACCAGGATATGCGCCATCCTCTTCTGCAGGCAAAGAGATACCGAAAGAAGTTATCTCCAGGGCTATCAGTGCCTTGGAGGAGTTAGGCAAACATCTTCCAGTAGATACTATCCTTCCCAGACTCCCAGTATCTCAAGATGATCTGAAGAAAATGGCAGAAAAGGAAAGGAAATAACGAAGCTAGAGGGATCTTTCTCCCATATCCCCCTTTTTTTAGGGATTTTTTTTCGTGTTTTTGTGTTGAGAGAGAGAAAAAGATAAAAGTTTAACTCTAAATGGGCAAAAATGGTGAGAAAATGGAGTGAAAATGGCTAAAATGGCAACCGAAACCCCATTTTGAATGGGGGATTTAATTGCTATGTGTATTGAATTGTTTCTTTCGACCATTTTTCATTTCATCTTTTTAGGGATCGTTGTGTTCAACGGTTTAATGTGCTCTGCATCTGCCTTTCTGATATAATGAACTATTGTCTGTCGAATCCATGTTTCTTGCTATGCAGTATATTTCGGTTATATGACAGCGTTCCTTTATACCTGCAATAGGGGCATAGAACTTGAAGTCCCTCTGAATGATCTTCTCTATGTCTGCTACTCGGATTGCAACTTCGAGAGGCATGGATGGGTTTATTAGTTATAGGATTATCTAAAACTGTCCGATGGTATAGGCGGATTACTGACTAGGGTCGATGTCAAATATACACTTTTAACGAAATAACGGGAAGCGCAAGCCTTGGCGTTGGAAGACTAAACCCATGAAACTCAATTTTGACAAAATAAAGGCTCTGCTTAGTGCAGATGTTAAGCGCGCACGTACTACCTATAAGGGGGGTTGTAGGCTCATAATTTTCGGAACTTTGATTCTAGTGGGGGTCAGAATTGCATATTTAACAGAGTGATTATTTGAAGGCTCAGATATCTTAACCAAAAGATAACGGTGATCTTATTGCTTATGCTTAAAATGTATCGACAAATTTAGGTCAAGGCGTTGTTGTTTCTTATTCACAAGGCTTATATTGACCCAACTTTTGAAGTCTTCAATCGAGGACTACGGATAACCGCAGATTTTTTTATCAGTAGCTTTTTTATGCCTGTCGCTCTTTTTTTCTTCGATAATATTTTGAGCTGATTTTATTCTGTCTTCTTTCTTGCCGTTCTCCAAAGGTGGTTAAGAGAAGATAGGATAGAGAATAGTTGTTTATAGCCACCATGTTTTTGATCAAAGGATCAACGTATCCTAAGAGCTCCTGACTAGTTAAGATCAAGCCATAAAGCGTAAATTATGGAAAAACAAACAAAGATTGGTCAAATAGAAAAAGAAGGTTGATTGAGTGTCCTTGGAAGAGAAGAAGAAAAAACCTAGTATGCTAGGCGATATGAAGAAGATGGAGCCATGCCCTAAATGTGGAATGAAGAACCTTGAAGGTGCGAAGTTCTGCAATAATTGTGGCACGAGGTTACAGGCAGCTCCGAAAGGTGATTTTGAAGGCCTCTCATCTCTCTATCTGGTAGGTGCTCTATATTCACTTCTCTCCGTAGCCTTCAATACTCTTATACGTGCAGACCTCCTACTCTTCGGCTCATATCTCGTAGCAGGTATCTTTGGTTTGTATATCGCTTATGCATTGAAGGCCGGAGGGATCAAAGGATGGATCAAGTATATATCCATGGTTACGGTGGCTGCCGGGCTCATTGGCACCTCCCTACTGTTTCTTATAGGGCTGGGGATAAAGGGTGTCATAGGCCCCGGCTGGGTTATATTCCTCGTCACTGGATGGAAATTATGGAAAGGCAGGCACAATCTCTAAAGGTTATTAAATTAGAAAGAAATAGGGGAGTTGTGTTACATGTTGGAAGTGCTATTCTTCTGCGATCCACTGGTAGCTGTATGTGCGGATGGCACCAGCGGTCCTCTCTATTGTGACCCATACACTATCTAGTGTGGCTACAGGTAGTTGATCGATAATTAGCTTAGCATCCTCAGTTTGATCGTTGCTAAAGGTAAACCGCCTGTAAAGCAAGTAGGTTTCATTCAAAGCATACCATACTCTAACAGTAATGGAATCTCCACTTGCCATCGGCGTAGTGTCCAACCAAAAGCTGACCCTCTTCGGTCTGTCCTCGTCCCATTGTGTAACCTCAATGGTGAGGTTTTCGACGGATCTCGGAGTCAATGTGCCAGATGACGCAAAACCTCCCAAGCTACATTTTATTGTGTCTAGTTTATTCTCAATATCTACGGTGAGGAAGCTGTAGATGTCGTCGAACCAGTCGTCTACGAAATTGTGGAATGATCCGCCTTCATCAAGTTTCCTCTCCACCTGGTCAACCTTTGCATCGACGACAGCCACTACATCCCCGACATCCCCTAACCTACTGCCGATATCCGCTACGTTATTGCCTATATCTGTGAACCAGTCGTCTACGAAATTGTGGAATGATCCGCCTTCATCAAGTTTCCTCTCTATCTCATCAACCTTTGCATTGATGATCACTAACCAGTCGTCTACGAATCTGTTGAACTCGTCAAGCTTAAGATCGATCTTCAAATCGATGGATTCGAACCAGTCTTCCACGAAATCGTAGAAGTCTCCGCCCTCATCAAGTTTCCTCTCCACCTGGTCAACCTTTGCATCGATGATCTTGAACCAGTCTTCTACGAATCTGTAGAATGGTCCGCCTTCATCAAGCTTAGCCTCTACATCCGCTATGTTAGAGGAAAGCTCTGAGATGCTTGTTTGAATGCTTTCATACCAGTCGTTAACGAATGTGTAGAAGCTGCCTCCTTGGTCAAGTTTCGCCTCAACATCCGCCACACCGGAAGCCAGATCTGAAATGCTAGTTTGTATGCTTGTGAACCAGTCGTTAATGAATATGTAGAATGGTCCACCTTGATCAAGCTTAGCCTCTATTTCGTCGACTTTGGCATTGATTATCTCAAACCAATCAATAGAGATTTCAGTATACTCCAAGTAGGTGGTTGGAGGCGTCTCATCACTATCTATGGTGGCATTGTTGATGATGGTGATCCCGGAGGTCGTGTCCGATTTAACCCTTACTATCAGCGTTACAGAATACGATTCAGCTTCAGCAGCAACGGTGCCAACCTTCCACGTGACGCTATGTGTACTTAGGTCATAGGTTCCACTATCAGAAGCGGAGATAAACTCTGTTTCTAGTGGTAGGTTATCAATGATTGTCACGTTGTGCACTTCGTAAGCGTTTCTGGAATTGTTGAAGCTGATTGCGTAGTTAATTGTGCCTCCGGGAGTTACGTATTCGTCGTTAGCAAGCCCGTCTTCTTTGACAAGATCAAGCGGGTTGTAACTGATCTCTTCAGGCGAAGGCGACCCATGAACGAGTTGCATTGTTGTGCTTGCGAAGGAACTCAGGAAAAGCATGACAATTAATACCGCAACTGACCTCTTCATTTTCAACTTTCACCTCCTAAGGCGCTGGAAGCGCACCTACAATTAATTTTTTGAACGTATATTTCTAATTTATCATGACGAAGTTCATTGACCAGCAGGCCTTACAAAAAAGCCTCTAATCGTTGTCTGTGATATGCTGTTACCTTCAATGTCCGTAGCGTTGACCCTGAGCGAGACATACACATCTTTAAGGTTTCTGATGCGGGATGTATAAGTGCTCCGGAGTGATGCCTGCCTCCATGTAGCTCCGTCATCTACGGAGTATTCAAGCGTTGCCCTGGATATGTTGCTCTCATCAAATAATATTGTGACATCCACGTTGCCGCTTGGATGCGTGCAGTTCAAGTCTATTTTTGGGATTCTCACATAAATAACCGGTAGCCTATAGTCAGCTGTTCCACTGGTCACTGTGAAGTCTAATTGAGTACGGACATATGTTGATAGGTATAGGGAGCTCCAGCCTTCGATTATGACTCTGTATTTCGCTGGTCTGGGATCCTCCATCAATCTATACCATAAAAAGTCCTTTACGTCTTGATCTAATATCAGCCCATCGTTTTGATACATCCATATGTGACCAAAGTCCGCCCATAGGGAGTGCCCATAAGTGTCCATGGATATGTCTGTGATTACTTCTAAAGAATCAGAGTTTTTATTGACAAGGAAGTGGGTGCTTAGCGGGTGTTCTGCAAAGGATTCAGTGATTTCGTCGCCTGGCAAATAGCCCTCCATAAGGTAAGGCCAGTGGGCGAAGTACCAGTATGGAGTACTTATCCATGGCCGATCTCCCGCTTTGCTGTAACTTGTCAGATACCATATGTCAGGCGAGAGCCACTCAATCCTGCTGCAGGGTACGTCCATGTGGTGCCACACCCACGAATAGGAGTCTTTGGAATATGCACTCTGGTAAATCAGTGCCGTGACTCTGGGGCTCATCCCAACCTTATATCGTGTCTCTCTCCTTACGAGCTCAGCGTAGTTGGCGACGTAATGCTTCGGTGGGGTTATTCCAGGTTCAGTGTAAAGGAGATTGTGCCACTCTGGCGCGTTTACAAGGTATGGATAATAGGGACTCATTGAGCTTTCGGGGTAGTACTGATAGGCAAATGATGCGATCAGGGTCGTTCTGCTGACATACGTCGTAGTGGTCGTTGGATAGAACCAGCTGCTCTGCCAGTTTATCCAGACCAATGGACTCTCTTGCCTATAGGTCAGTGAAGATAACTTACCCAGGAATACTTGGCCAAGCTTGTTTGGGTCAAAGTCCACTCTATCGGTATCCCTTTCGTCGAGTAACATGTCAATATTAGTGTAGACTGGCAGCTTATCAGCGACTGTCCATACATCCGTTTGGGTCGAATAGTTTCGGTCTAGACCTATGATGTAAAACTCCCCATCCGTCAGTAGAAGAGAAATAAGCCCATTCCTATCGGTCCGATGTGCAGAATAATAGTTGCGCCAAGTGTCTAAATTATATTCAAAGTTCGATGTCACGTTGTATTTGGTCGCTAAGACATGTGCATCCATCAAAGAATTACCATGGAAGTCTATGCACCGAGCGGTAACATTATTCAATCTGGCAAACCCAAATATTGCATGTATTGTTTCATTGGTAGCGGCATCCTCAGCTAACAACTTCCCGGAATAGACCGACTTAGGCACAGTGGCATTGACCCTAAGTTCGACTGCGGACCTCTGTCCTGGAGGTATGGTGATTGCGGTTGTGTTTAGGCTCGTACAATTCATAATGGCTCCGGTTACAACGTCTACGACTTTAACCATTAGGTCTAATGTTTTGTTATGGGTCATGTTAAGATTATAGAAGTTGAGTATTTCCGTCCTCATATCGTTAGTTGTGAAGACGCCGAAACTAATTGTAGAGGGTGTCACGTAGCTGTATGACATAACCGATTCGTAAGCATCTATTCGCCCTCCTCCCTGTGTATAAACATTGTATCCCAAGTCTATAGCGGTGGATACTAGGCGATCCTTAACGTCGCGCGGGGACCACCCGGCTTGTAGAAGAAGAGCGGCCAAGCCTGCTACATGGGGCGTAGCCATGGAGGTACCACTCCAAGACATGTAGTAAGTGTTGTAAATGCCATAGGGAACGCTTGAAGTTATACGAACGCCTGGTTCCACTACATCGGGCTTAATCCTAAGGTCTATTGTTGGCCCTCGGCTGCTAAACCAAGCTATCGTATCTTCCTTTGTGGTTGCTCCCACAGTGATGGCTCCTCTGGCCACGCCGGGGGTAGTAACCCAGAAGTCGTTCCCTGCGTTCCCAGCTGCAACACATGTAACTATTCCCGCATCAACGGCTGCATTGACTGCCTTCGAAACGGGATCCGTTCCATCGGTTGGTCCTCCACCCAAGCTCATGCTGATGACGTTAGCCTCATCCCCTGTACCCAGTTTGCCATCAGGACCGTAAGCAGCATACTCTATTCCAGAAATGATCCAGTCTTCGTAGCCATAGCCAGTCTTGTTTAGCACCTTCACGTTCCAGAGCCAAGCGCCAGGAGCCACCCCTTTTATACGTCCACCTGAAGCCTCACCAGTTCCAGCCGAAATGCCAGCACAATGGGTCCCATGACCATGATAGTCCATGGGATCCTCATATGGGACAAAGGATACTTCTCTAATCACCTTCGGGTCAACAGTTGCTGGGTCATCATCCATGTCGTTCAGGTCAGGATGCGTTGAATCTATACCTGTATCAAGGATGGCTATCTCAATTCCAGACCCGTTAAAGTCAAGGGTCCAGACCTCTGGCGCCCTTATCAGGGGGACGCTCTCATTCAGGTCTATAGAGTATCCCTTATTAAGCCAAATTTTCTCTAGGTAGACCGACTTAACGAGGGCTTCGTACAAATTTTTGATACTTTCAAGCGGAAGATGGGCCGATATTGCTGGGATTACTTTAAACTCCTTCGTAACTGTGCCTCCCATGGAGATAATTTCCTCCTTCAATCCCTTAATGATGCCCTCCCTGGAAATGCCTGCAACTGTCGGCTCAACATACTCGACTATCACAGGCAGGTAGTTCAGCTTGTGATAGTCCTCCTCGAAAAGGTAGTCAACATCAAACAATTCAACGTCCAGTCTGTTTGTATCAACGCCCTTTGGAAAAATGTATGTCCTATTCATAACTTGTAGAACCATGTAGTTATAGCCCATCTCAGTAGGATCGGCGGGAAGGACCATGTAAGAACCTTTTTCCAGAACCTTCCTCCCCTGGGAAGGCGAAACCTCTTCAATAAGCCCATTCGTGGACTTTGCGGACATCACCGTGTCTCCGGTAATTAGAGTCAAACCTACCTCAGAATTCCTGTACTGCCCTGTCTTCGGCCTACCCACTCGATATATGAGAATTCCGTCTGATGCTCCTTGCCCAACCAACATGAACATCTGCGATAGTGAGGCGATTAGAACTAGAAGAGCTATCTTTTTTGACCTATGTGGGTACATTAATATCTTCTTCCCGATGTGTTATTCTTCTGCTCTTTTCCTCATATATATTAATATATGTTTGAGGAGGACATCGATGTTACCGTTAACAACCAGCCTGTTGGAGTTTTTGAGATAAACAGATTAATGGAGGCAATCGGTGAAGATCAATCAATGCATGCCTATGTTATCCAGACATCGTTACCCCAAAAAGCAAATGTACTTAGATTATAGTCGAATTAACATCGTTCTAAGGGATAAGGAGACAGGCGAAAAGGGGGAAGGTTGCTTATTTTGGGAAGAACCAAGTTATTTTTAAAGAGTCGCTGGCAAAGTGACTGTTTTCGAGTTTCTCTAAGTTGGATAGCTTGTGACCGAATCGATTTCCGATAGCTCCGATTATTAGAATAGCAGTGGAAAGTGTTAGATGGTGTTGTTCAAAATTTTTGTTACTCTCTGAGTTCATATTTTTCAGAGACTTTTCTCGCTTCGAAGTAAGCTTTGCTGACGAAGAGTCCGCATTCACAGGTTCACTGACCAGCAACCTCTTCCTTATGAGTTCGGCATGGACAGATGTTTCTTGCATCCTCCTCGGGAATTCCCTTCACCTCCCGGCATGGACAATACGCGTACCCATATTTCACTCTGTTTCTGACGAGCCCTGAAATGATGCTCTTGACCACTACATCGTCAGGATTCAGAAAGAACGAGCTCTGTTCAGCATACTTTATTATCATTTTCTCAATGGAAGCTCGAACCCGTCTACAATCATCACTTTCTGTTTCCATTGACAGTCACTTCTTGCACATCATGAAGCCTAATTAACCCTTCGCTTCAGCCTGTCAGGGCTATGTCAGAAGAAGAGATTAAAAGGTGATCTGAGAAGAGATTAACTACTTTCAAAAGGTTAATTAGCGGTTTCTCGTTTTTCTCAATCGGAGGATAAATTATGACGAACCTGAAGATTGGAGACCTTGCACCTGACTTCCAGTTGCCTGGGGTTGACGGCAACATGTACAGTCTGGAAGATTTCAAGAAAAAGAAGATCGTCATAATCATGTTCAGCTGTAACCATTGTCCCACTGTTAAGGCCTACGAGGACAGGTTTGTTGAGCTTCAGAGAGACTACAAGGATAAAGGAGTCGTGCTCGTTGCTATTAACCCCAACGACGACAAGAAATATCCTGAAGATAGCTTCAAGAACATGAACGTTCGAGCTAAAGAGAAAGGCTTCAACTTTCCCTATCTGAGAGACGAAACTCAAAGCGTAGCCAGACTGTACGGAGCTGAACGAACACCTGAAGTCTTTGTCTTTGACGAGAAACGGGCGCTTCGTTATCATGGCAGAATCGACGACAATGCTTACGAACCAGACAAGGTACAGCAATATTACTTGAGAGACGCCTTAGACGCCATACTGAAAGGACAGAAAGTCACGATGCAAGATACAGAACCTGTTGGCTGCACCATCAAATGGAAGTAAACTGCCTCTCTTTTTTCTTAACACTGGCAAGGTCGGAATGGAGTGTACTTGGTCATGAGTGCGAAGGAGTTTCAAGAACATTGCAGGATGGCGGATGGCTTTGACCTATTCTACAGGCGCTGGAAGGCCATTGGAGCAGTTGGGAGATCGGTCATCTGCATCCATGGCGCGGGAAGCCATTCCGAATTTTTCAGAGTTATGGGACAGGAATTGGCTGCAGATGGCGCTGAAGTTTACGCTTTAGATCTCAGAGGTTTCGGAAACTCAAAGGAGGAAGGCCTGGCGAGAGGAGACACCAGCGATTTCAAAAGACACCTAGAGGATGTGAACGAAGTAGTAGACTTCGTGCGCAAGAGTCATCCTGGAAAAAAGGTCTATATGTTTGGCCAGAGTATAGGAGGATGCTACACCCTCTGGTATGCCGCAAATCATCCTGATTCCCTCGATGGAATAATACTGGCAGCGCCAGCTATAGAATTGGGGTCAGCAATATCCGGAAGAGACTACATTCGATTCCTCTTTTCGCTCCTCTTTGCACCCAAGACAATGTACGAACCCTACAAGACACTACCTCCAGACCAAAGAGAAAGCGAGGAGGTAAAAATCACGCTTCAAGATCCACTAAGCACGACAAGGTTGAGCATACGCTGGTTAAGCGGTGCAGGAAGAATTTTGCAGTATAAAGCCCTGCAAAACGCCTCACGAATAGAGAAGCCTACTCTCATAATTCAAGGTGAAGGGGACAAGACGGTTCTGCCGAACGGAGCCAAACGGCTCTTCGAGAGATTGGCAGCTAAAGATAAGTCCATTCAAACCTTCCCAGACGCAGACCACTACTTTTATCATGCCCTTTTCCTGAAGGTAACCGAGAAACATGACCCGGCGAAAAGAAAATTCGTGATCTCCGTGGTCAGGAATTGGTTGAAGACCCACTAATATGTTGCCACCAGATTGAATCTTCATAGTTAAATAAACGATACATATCGTGTTAAATCTTTCATAAGACCGGATCGATCTACTCCGTCATGCCGACCCATCTCCTTATCAATCTACTTGGCACTATTCTTTAGTTAATAATAGTCTGAAAGGAGAATGATGAAAAGTGATTGAACCAAACATAAAGGCATTTAGTGTTCACCGTGAAATTTCAAGAGGGTTATTATGCCATGTCTAGAGATGAAAAACTTGAATCCGAGTTCGTAGCCATCGAAACGAGGGATCTATCGAAAAGGTACCCTAACGGCGTCTTGGCTGTTGACGGCCTCAGTCTGCGGGTCCGAAAGGGAGAAGTGTTCGGTTTCCTGGGTCCAAACGGGGCTGGAAAGACCACTTCAATAAAGATGATGGTTGGGCTTCTTAAGCCTACTTCTGGGCAAGTGTTGATTGAGGGAGAGGGGATAGAAGCCGCTTCGTAGAGGATTAAGAAGAGGATTGGGGTTTGCCCCCAAGACATCGTGATCTGGAACCGATTGACCTGCATGGAGAACCTTCTTGTCATAGCGGATATGTATGAAGTCCCAAAGGACATCGCTGTGAAGAGGGCTGAGAAGCTGCTGGATGACTTGGGGCTGATGGAAAAGAAGAACGCGCTGGCGGCCACCCTTTCAGGGGGAATGAAGCGGCGGCTCAATGTGGCTATGGCGGTAATTCATGATCCTGAAATTGTCGTATTGGATGAGCCTACAGCTGGCCTAGACCCCCAGTCACAGCTTGTAGTGACGGAGTATGTAAGGGAACTCAAGGAAATAAGGAAGCTGACGGTTATCCTCACAACTCATGAGATGGAGGTAGCGGACCAGCTCAGCGACAGGGTCGCCATCATCGACCACGGGAAACTCTTGGTCTTGGACACCCCTGAGAACCTGAAAGACAGCATAGGGAAAGGCGACATTATGGAGATCGCCCTATACGATGAGGCGAAGAACAAGATGGCTATCGAAGCCCTAAAGAGCATGGAAGGGATTCAAGATGTGAATGAGATAAGGGGTAAGATCGTTGTCAGGGCTTTGGAAGCGGCCAGCAAGTTCCCAAAGATCTTCACCTTACTAGAGAGCATAGGCGCGGGGATCTTGGATGTCTCCCTCAGAAGGAACAGCCTCGAGGATGTCTTCATTACTCTAACTGGAAGAGGGCTCAGGGAGTGATTCTATGAAGTTTGTCACAATCGCTGTCAAGGCTCTGAAGGAGATGGTTAGGGACAGAGGGCTACTGGCGATGACGCTGCTCTTCCCCATGGTGTTCATGTTGGTCTTCGGCTTCGCCTTCGGCGCCGCAGGAGGACAGAACACTCCCTATGACATCGTCGTACTAAACGATGACGAAGGTACTTATCTAGACTGGGGGAACTCCGAATACATCAACTTTGGCGAGAACTTCACCTAGGTCCTCAGGGACCTGAAGTATGAGAACAACACCGTGTCAATGTTCCTTTTGCACAACACAACTAGAGAAGAAGCATTGAAATTGTTGATGAAGAGAGAGGTAGCCTGTATAGTGACGATACCTGAAAACTTTTCAGAAGCTATGGAGGCTACAATCAATTCAACGATAAGAACCACGGTGACATCCCTCATCGGCGAGGTCGCCATCGGTTTCCTTCAGCAGATGGGTGGATTCAACAATGTCACATTCCCAGGTGGCGGCACAAACTTCACCCTTCCGGAGAACGAGACTCTGCTAGCGCTTCCTGAGGTGGAGAACATTACGGTGACAGTGACCATAGAGGGAGACATGGGTTACATAAACTTTGGCATATCTCAGTCTATAGTACGAGGCGCGTTGTCGAGTTACATAGAGGTAATTCGATCTGAAACTAGAAGGCAGATTTTGCAGGCTGTTCCCGAGGAGATCAAGGTCAGCGAGGAGGAGACGAAACCTGTGTCCATCGAGACTAAGAGCGTTTCTGGAACCAGGGAGTTTACTGCATTCGACTACCAAGCTCCCGGAATCATCATGTTCGGTCTCCTCATGGGCTCTATAGGCGTCGCCGGAGCCCTTGCCAGAGAAACGGAGTCTCAAACTCTTTCGAGGTTGAAGGTGTCTCTGATGGAATCCTTTGACCTCTTGTTCGGTACGCTCATTCCTTGGGCATTCTTGGCGGTGGCTCAACTTCTGATCCTGTTTGGGGTCGCCTTGGTCCTAGGATTCCACTGGGTAGGCGGCATAAGCAGCCTGTTAATCGCGATACTCATAGGCTGCATTGCGGGAATAGCCTGCGTATCTCTGGGTTTGCTGGTGGCAGCCTTCTCTAAGAGTGAGGGTCATGCAGGAACCCTAGGTATGCTCGTCTCAGTCCCTCTAAGCTTCCTCGTCGGAGCCTTCTTCCCTCTTCCCTCTCAAGCTGAAGGAGTAACCGTCTTCCTTCCGTGGCGTCAAGCTTTCACGTCTCTTATCAGCGTCCTCAGCTATGGTGCGCCGCTCCAAGATGTCATGTCTAACATTACAGCCATGGTCATTGAAACAGCTGTCCTATTCACTGCTGGCGTGATAGCCTTCGCAGAAATTAGGCTGAAAGCCGAGTGAGGAGACATGTCCTTATTTTTTAGGGATCTACTGGGAGGAATATCCTAAGAAGATTGGGTTATTGCTCTCTTGCTTCTCTCAGCGACTGGAGCATTACGTATGGTTGGTGTGCAAATTCGGCCTTCGTGATTATTTCATTTCTCAGCTATGCGTTGATTTTCTTTCTTCTTTTAAGGAGAGATTCATGGGGGAAGGCGGGCTGGATGCCTATGTTTCCACGCATGTATACGCTGGTTGGAGTAATAGCCGGATTCATCGTAACCATATTGGACTTTAGTGCTAATTACGCCTTATTTGGAAGTGGAAACCTTGATTACCATGCAGTGATTCTCCACGCTCTACCAGATCGCTTTATTTGGTGGAGATATCTCAGGATTACTTTACGATAAATCCAAATCGTTGGGGCCTTCCGTCCTATCACACTCGGTTGGAAATATGATTAGAAGCATCCTCGTCTTTGTCCTCTTTTAGTGAACTGGAAGACCTAGTTAATGTGCGAAAATAGGTTCATGCTCTCGTTGAGAAAAGCATTTAGTCACGGTTCAACTTTAACAAACTAAGGGACATAAGTTGGGACTAAAGGAGTGGTATATGAAGCGAATGATAAGAGAGATGAGTAGAGAAGAAAAGCAGAGCATGATGGGCAAGATGATAGACGAATTCTTTGCGAGCATGACTTCTGAAGAGAAGAAAGAATTATGAAGAAGATGATGCCTAAAATGATGGAGAAGATGATGGAAGGGATGACCGTTGAAGATAGACAGGAGTTGATGTATTTCATGATGCCATCTATGATGACTCAAATGTTTTCAGGCATGAACGATGAGGAAAAAAGCAAAATCATAGAAAAAAGGATGTCAACCATGATGTCCCAGATGTTTGGTGGGGAAGGTAGAACGCCCTATATGATGATGCAAATAATGAAGAGCAATTGGTTATGGTTTTTGGAGAAGAGAAATAGTGTTAGTCTTACACAAACTTAGGCGGAAATTCTGCGGATGGGTACTGGTTGACTCATGAAGGCAGCATGAAACACAATCGTTAGGTGAAAGCCTCTTTGGTCGAATATAAAGTGGAAAGCGCCGAGGCTGCCCAAGAAATCGTTGCTCAAAGACTGCAGAAGGAATATGGTGGCAGAATAAAAGTAAGCTTCTCGAGAACCACGCAAGTAACCAGAGTGACAGATAACCGTAGATTCTGGGTTGTGGAGGGAGTCGCGAAGGAGAGAAAGATGTTGTTTAGAAAGAAGAGATGGCGTTTCACTTACTACATAGACATGGAACAAGGAAAGATAAGTATGATGCGAGGTAGAAGAACATAACTAATTGTAAGATATTATTTGCTATAGCTACATCTCCAACCACCACGTAAACTTCGAGCGGGTAAAGGGCTCCAGCGAAAGGAACTGGTAACAGGCGAGGTATTTAGAAAATCAGTTTGACCTTTAGTCTCTCTTATTAATATAAAGCATCCAAACTACTACCATATGGTAAGCACTCCCTAGAAAAACTGCTATGAGACGGCTATTTTGGAAATTTAAGCCAAAAAGTAAACTATCAGATACTCTAGTTCGTTTCTTATAACCGTGCTTAGGTTAACTCTGCATTCTTAAATTTGGTTATCAGAATCGAATAACAAACGAAGAGAATGCTTTTATTCGAAATAATCTGTCCTCCAACCTCTTGCTCTTGCTTCGTAAATAGTCAATCCGTCCTTCATCATCGCCTATGCTTTTTTGAAACCTATAGAGACGCTGTCCCACGATTGTGCAATACCAAAGCTTATTAATCGTCTCTCTTTTACTATTTATTGTCATCGAAAGATCAGAAAATGACATCTGTTCTCGTTGAGAGTTAGACTGTCTCTAAAGTAAAAGAACTCACACAGCGGAATTGTTCTGATGCTTGAGGATAACAGTAGCTTGATATTGCGCTTTGAAGGTAACGCATAAGCCTTAAGACACGGTCTTTCTATTTTATTTTTGATGAGGAATGAGCTATAGAAGGCGGGTAAGCCCAAGCTACGCTCAAAGAAGACGCGGGTCACCGGTGAGGCCGGGAAAGAAAAAGCGTCAAGGGAAGTCTGAACAATGGCTTGAATACAGCCGGAGCATTAGTTATAAGGGAGAACTTATTCCAGCCTCAACCCGGAAGACGGCGATAAACTTGGTTCGAGAGTTAAAGAAACGTGGCGTGAAATATGTGCTGGCAGGGGCGCTTCCAGTCCAATTTTACGGGAGGGAGAGGCTCTCGAGAGATGTTGACATCGTTGTTTCCTTGGATGAACGAGGAGCGGAAAGCCTTTTTGAACTCTTGAAGAGCGACAGGTACACAGTGCTTTACCCATTAAGACACGAGCAGGAAATAAACTCTCCAAGTGACCTTATGCGATTAGGTCTCCTAAAGGTGAGAGATGCAAAGACGCAGTCGCTGGTGGACGTACTTCTTCGCCCAACCGAAGTAGGCTTTAAATTTGGAGATGAACCAGAAGAGCGTGCAAGAACCGTTGTTTTGAATGGAGAACAAATACTGATCCCTTCTCCTGAAGATTACCTCATAATGAAACTCAAATCCAGAAGGCCGGGCACCCACGACTTCGAAGACATAATATCCACCCTAAGCACGCAATTCAATGTTTTGGATTGGGCTTACCTGCAAAGAAGGGCAAAGGAGGAAAAACTTACAAGCCTTCTAAACCACTATAAAGAAGCAGTAGAAAGCAAGATGAAGAAGGCGGAGACGCGTTGAAGGAACCAAAGCCGCCGATCTACCGTGGTGGAGAACTGATCTGTCCACACTGCAACACACCCTTGTTAACGGAGGAAGGCGTGGACGGGAAATTCTACTGCAAATTCTGTAAAGAAAATGTCGGAAGATTAACGGATGAAACCATGAAAAAGATGGCTGACGATTTCCCTGCAGACTTGTTAAGAGAATGGATGATCGAAACTACCAGTACTCACTGACAAGAGGAGATAGCTAACATCTTCAACACAAGTAACATTCATCCTCATTTCCTCAAAAACACAGAATTGTATTCTAATAATATGGGATACTGCAAAAAAACGTTACAAAAATTTTTTCGTTCATGTCACCATCATGAAAAAAGATTGGAGTTTCACGTACTTCACAGACGCTGATTCAGGGATAATACAGATAGTGTGGTGCAGACAAAGATAACCAATAACGAAAAGCTTATATCATTCCATAAAACTAACAACGATTGTTCGCGGAGCCCAACCTGTCAAAATTCCCCTTCTCATCTCCCCGGCAGCTTGGGCTTCCCGGACAAACTAGAATGTCCAACAACAGCAAGCCTAAGGCGATCAACCTTCCCCGAGAATATAGGGGACCTGAGCTGACCGTTAGTCTACCACTTCTACTACTTCGCTTATTCTTATGAATAATGTTCCGTCCATCCGGTAGAGGTCTGCGGCTGCCTTGAATCTTGAGTTGGGTCTTGGTCCTCTCTTACCGCGTCTTGATTCAGGAGTCTTACGTTTTTTTCGCATATAATCCCGCCCTTTGTTAGCTTTGGTGCGATTCTCCCAAGGTTTGGGTCTTTCCTGAAAAAACCATAAAAAGGATAACGAAATCCATGTGGCAAAGATTGAGTATCAGCTTGTTTGTCCCGTTAAAATACAATATCGAGTCTGGCGATGAAACAATACAGATAAATCAAGCCCTTACGAATCTTCTTTTATTCCCTGAAGAAATTACGAGACGAGGAAATGAATGGAGAAGAGATACCCTTAGACTGACACTAGACCGAAGAGAAGTCATACTCAGACATCTAGAAGACTAGGAGAATATGAGTAACGATCTCATGGAACACAGGGATTTGAGAGCTACAATCTGAACATCTTTCACAGCCTTTTCAATTTCTTTCTAGATTCGCACTACCTATAGAGGATTTTCTATACGTAACAAAGATAGGTAGAGAAGGAATGAACGAGACACCATCAAAAACCAGGCAAAGTCCATTTGTTGATTTGCTTGTAGATATTATTGCTCATGAACCGAACATACCGGAGGGGGCTAAAATAATCAAAAATGCGATGGCGATTCCGAGAAAAAACATAGGAGAAGATCCTTCGCAGAAAATGACAAATGAACGTGAACAAACAAGTTGATACATCTGTGCGTTGAGCTGAGTAATAGCCCCGTCTTGGATTACAACTGATATTTTGGGTTCATAACTATTATATGAAGCTTGAGTTAGTAGGTTCTGTTAACTCTTAGGACTTTCATCGTGGATGAGGAGATAATGTTACCGCCGAATTTTCAACGTCGCTAAGCACGGCCTTCAGCAAAGCTGGTAAGAGAACACGGAGCTAAAGAGGTTGAAAGATTGGAGAGCTTCCTGGAGGAGTTGGCAGAATTATCCAGAATTTAAGCTTTCTACATCCGATTTGAAGCCTCGATCTCTTGAAATTTTGATTACCTGTATTGTTGTGTTTTTGAGGGCACCTATGTTTCTTAGTGCGTGGCAAATCGTTTCATCGATAGCATCCATGATCCTAATGGAGGGGATGAACCTGTATAGTTGGAGGGGTAAAGCCCCGCTTTGCTTTGCTTTAATTCTGCTTCCCTTCGCGTGGAATTCCAGAAAATCTTTCACTAACTCTAGTGATATTTCTGAGATATGTCCAACTTTGAGCCAGAATGCTTTGTCGAGAACCCTCCTGAACCAATCGACTCTAGATAATATCTTATAAGTGTAGGTGTGACCTGGAAAAGAGATTATTAAATTGCGCTTCGCAACTCTAAGTAACTCAGATAGGGCATTAACGGGGTTCAAGATATGCTCCAATACTTCCGAGCAAAGCACCACATCAAATGATTTTTCAACGAAAGGTAAATATTCTGCGTCACATGCAATGAAGTCCGCATTAGAGTTTCTAATCTTAGCCTTCTTTGCATTCATTCGTGAAATGTCAATCCCGATACATTGAACATTGTTTCCATAAAATGAGACGAGCTGTATGTAGTATCCCTCAGCGCAACCAACATCAAGGAATGTGCTTGCTTCACAGTCCCTTAGGCTCTCATAAAGAAACGATATGATGTATGAAAGCCTTTTTCTGTGCCACCATAGTTCATATCGCTTCCCATGCATGTACATAGCTTTCTGATGATCCCTTTGACGTGCTTGTTCTTCATAGAATTTTCTTAACTGCTCCTTGGAGAGGGGCAAACTAGCTCACCGTTATTTCAACCGAGTCCACATAGGCCACGTTTTCGATGCCATCCTGATCGTAATTAAGAATCTGTAGGAAGAATCTGTTTGGTAAAGGGGAACCATGGGTTTCTTCCCATATTTCGCTCAAGTTAAATCTGTAATGACCTTCATTAAAGTTGAGAACTAAAGGTAGGACGGGAAGCGGCATTTTCCCCCACGTAGAAAAGTACACTTGCCTCTTCCAAGAGGGATCCGAGACTATGATCATAAAAGCATCAGATGCTCCAAATCCTCTAGTAGCATTAATGTAAAAGGATAAAGTAACGTTACTGGTTGTCCAGAAAAGCCTAACATCCGTATAGACTGAGGACCAGTACCAGCCTCGCGAACGTTGTGCTTTTACCAGTATTCCTTCTTTGCGGATTCTATCTTCAGGTATCTCAGCCACGCCAGTTCCGTTACCTTGTTCGCAAAATTTCCATCCGTATAGGGGCGTACCCGCGGGTTCGAATCCGTAGGTAAATGTGGCGCTGTATGGTGCAAATAAATATGATTTGCCAATACCAACAGCGATCGAATCTATGTGTGCCACATTCCCAACACCATCCACGTCATAATTCAACATCTGGATGAAGAACGATTCTGGTAGTTGCTCATTATGTATACCTTCCCACAGCCTGCTTAAGTTGAATTCGAAGTAGCCCTCAGAGGAGGGCAAATAAATTGGAGTAAACCTGATCGGCGTTCTGGGGTTCGTCACAAAATACAGTTGCTTATCCCAATAAACATCGGATACTATTAGCATCAAGGCATCTTTAGGACCAAATCCAATTGTAGCATTCAAGTAGAACGAAAGCGTTACATTGGAAGGGTCACTAACATAGACTCTGCGAAAAACTGATTGCCAAAAGGGCTCCCCCTCGCTTTTCGCACGCAATATGAGACTATTTGAACCTTCAAATGCATTCTTTGAGGTTGTGACTACATCCCCCACTCCATCGCCGCGTAGACCAATCCGCCACCCGCCTTGGTCAAGGTTAGCATATTCAAAACTATCTGATAACACCACTTGTCGATCCGTTAAGTTGAACTCAAAAAGATACGCCCCGCCAATTTTCTTTACGAGTTTGAAGTTAGGGTTCCCCAAAAAAAGAAGAGGGTCCCATTTGGTCAAAGTTTCATTACGCCTGAGAATCTTCAAAAGGGGGCTACTTTTTGAACCAATATAAACATGAGTGATGTTTTGGCTTTGCAAGTAATGAAAGACCTCATAGTTCAGCATACCTTTCGTTAGTAACATAACTGATATACCGTAGCTTGCAGAAAGATGGTAAGCAGAAAGGGGATAAACTGCCTTTTTTTGAGATAAAGCTGGTATAAACAATCCGGGCTCGAACGGGTTAATCAAGATAATAGAGTCTCTCGGCAAATTGTCCTTCATGTAGAGCATTAGGCCATAATCGTCATCAGTAGTAATGGCAAATGTCCTGTACATAATTGTAAGTCTCCATGGGTCTTCAACTATTCTATAATAAACAAAAGGGGTGTATAACGAGGCAAAGATCAATAGGATCAAAGCGGGTCTCTTCAGTGTGCGTATGCGCACTAACCCTTTTATTCTTATAAGCGTGCTCGTAGAAACTCTACTCCGAATAGTCGTGAATAACCAAATATTGAAACTCCCCAGTAACAGCATAAGGCTAATATACAATATGAAAGCGTATCGACCAGTTTCAAGTGGAATTGGAGCAACAAAGTAGAGGATGAGGCTCGCAATGCCCAGCGTTAATCCAAATGATTCAGCAAGAGTTAGTCTGCTTTTTCTCAATGCCCGGATTATTAGATTTGAGGGTAAAAGGATTATCAGAGCAATGACTATGAGCCTAGTAAACAGGTAAGGAGAGAGATTATACTGAGCGGGCATGGTTAAAAGAGAGTCTTTTAGCTGTGCAAGAGTGAGAGGCAGTCCTGCTAAGGGGATTAGCGAAACTTCAGAAGATACGACATCCAGAGGAAGGCCTATGTTTTGGCCGGGTAACTGATAGTAACATATGTATCGGATAAGAAACGGTAAAATCATAAGAGCGCTTGTAAAAAGAAAAAGCACTACATTACCAATTTCCTTTACCAAATTCCAGTGAGTTCTGATTCTAGCAAACAGAAATATTAACCACGCCAAGACCAATGTTAAAAAGAGTGCTAAATGGATGGACGCGAGATAGCCTAGAAACAGCCCGACAACCAAGAAGAACAGGATTTCATGCTTTTGGGGAACATCCCCCATACGCAACGCTTGCTTAAGGAGCGTAGCTATAATAAAAAAAAATGGTATTCCTGCCATAAAAGTATTTGCACCCCAAGTTATATGCATTGGCCACATCGATACAAAAGCGAAGACAAATGCTGTAGATAACCCAGCGTACTTTCTTTCATCGAGCACTTTACCGAAGTGATATGCGGCCAATACGGTCATTGCGTTAAGCAGGGCTGTCATGTGAAAAACCGCTAACGGAGGTGTAATGCATAGAACTAATGCCGCAAAAGCGAAGATTGCATGAGCCCCTTGAGGAACGATGATAGCAGCGGGAAGATACGGTTGATGGGTTGTAGGTATTTGGCTGTTTTCCAACATTAGTTGAACGAATAAGGCATGTAGTGAGGTGTCATGTATGCTTCCGAATCTTAGAACTGTGAGAGGAACAACTTGTATGGCTAACGATACGAAGAAAAAAGCCAATACCGTAGCCTGCTCTAGCTGGCTACCCTTGCATCCAATAAGCGAATCGATTTTCCAGTTTCCTTTACGCCAGAGTTTAGTCACCAACTGGGCCACTGTAAAAGCAGAAGATAATGCCAGAATCAATAAGAGTACCAGAGGGCTAAAAAGGTGTAGTGGGATTAACGCTAAAATATATAGAATCAACCCTCCAAGGTATACATCTAATACAAGTTCTTGGAGAGCATCAAGATTGTCAAAAGATCTGACATGGCGCCTCAACAAGAATAGGAGGGACTTGCCAATAGTAGCAAGCAACACCATGATGAAGAGAATCTGCGCCATAATAGTTAGGATCAGCATTTCAGTGCTCACCTTGTGGAGTATAGGGCTGGATTATGAACCAGCGAACTGAGAACGCCAAATTGTTCAGTACCTCCTTTGAGCAAAGATAAAGACACGAGTCGATAGAGATGGCTTCTTTGAGAGCAAGACATCCAAGGTCTTTAGTAGGGAGAAGTTCCCCTGTTTTGAGTATGGATCAGAAGCCCCAAGAACTCTTTCAACTCTTAAGCCGTGAAATTTCATTAACTCCTTCAAAGCTCTCATGGTACATGAAGATATGTGTCCAATTGGTTCTATTTTGGTGTATAATTCATGGTATGCCTTATGTACTCCAACAACCTTTAAACGTGAAACTTCAATGTTCCGTGGTTGATATCCGAAAAGTAAGGCTACGCGGTTTGCCCAGCTTCCCAAATTTGTGGTTGAAATCAGAAGAGAGCCTTGAACTTTCAAAACTCTACATGCTTCTCTAAACACATTATCATAGAATTTCAAATGTTCTAGAACCCCAAAGGAAGTTACTAATTCGAAGGTCTCTTCCGCGAACGGAAGATGCCCTTCTAAGTCACACTCATATGTCTTCAATCCCCTTTCTTTTGCTACTGATAGTCTTTGGCAGTCCTGATCCACTCCGTAAGCTTCCCTGAAGCCGAGCACGTTCTTGAGAAACATGGTCAGACCGCCATAGCCGCAACCCAAATCTAGCATCTTATCCTTTTCTGGAGGTAATAAATTGCTAAGCGTTTCTACCACCTTTATGCATAAGGCAGTATTGGTTTTGAATGTGCGTAAAGTGGCTGAAGATTCTATGTCGTCCAAGAGTTCTTCACACAATCTACTTTTCTTGATCAAGGCCCTCACACCTCTGCATTGCGGACAGCCGACAACCTTCATATACTTTAATGATGAAGTCGGCATACAACTTGCGACCTGACGACATCTTTAGAGATGCGGATGCCCAACCCATGGAAAGAACGTCATCAAGCGCGTTTGCAACATCTAACGGGCTAAGGCTATCAACGCCCTTCGCTAGTCCTCTTCTTACTAGTGTCCTTAAGACACCGAAATTGTATACTACTAGGGGGACACCTATAGATAGGGCTTCGCGTGCAACGCGGCTGAAACTTTCTAATCTGGATAACAAGACTACTGCACTTGCCCTAGAATACTCGTGCAATAGCCTATCATAGGGCAGGTCTCTTTTCCAGACTATTCGATCATAAACTTCAAGTTCCAATGAGAGTCTCAACAATCGCTTCTTATCCGGTCCATCCCCAATGATTGTGAGCTCAAGATCTTTTTCCCGTAAGTTGAGTACCTTAAAGGCACGAATCAGTATATCTATGTTCTTATATCTTCTCAAGGCGCCAACGTAGAGTATCTTCTTTGGTCTCAGTGTAGGATTCCACTTCATCTGTGATGGCACCATTATTGAATATTCTTCGGGGACTAATACTACTTTTGATGGAAAATTAGGAAAGTCTTTCCTGAAGATCAACTCTTCATACTCTGAGTTGACTATGACGAGATCAAAGTATCGAAGGACATATTTTTTCAGAAAATACTTGTAAATTGAGAATAAGATATTCCTCGCAACATTTTGGCCACGCCTATGGTAATGAGGCTGCAACACTAGTTTCTGACTCCGCATCTTTGCTAAAGCTACAAATGCAGGTAGAAGGGTGTGAACATTGTGTACGTGAAGAATGTCTGTTTTGCTTTTCCTGAGATCCTTTAGGAAAAACGGAGAGGGGACGTAAAGAGGGTCGCTGAAAACTGCCATATATCTTTTGATGAGAACTCCATTCATCCACTCCTGTCTAGGTAAGCCCTCTCTGTCCGTCGTAAACACGGATACTTCGAATCCTTTAGTGGCAAGACGGTAACACAATTCTTTCACAAGAACTTCTACGCCGCCAACATAGGGGCAATATCGAGGTACGATGTGGGTGATTCTCATTTTACCCATCTTTATTTTCTATATCAAGAAACTTGGTGCTCTCAAGACTCTCCCATATGTATGGAATCTTGTCTTTTCTTATGTCATATATTGCGAGGAGGTTAGCACAGGTCTCCAAAAGAGCCCCAATTAAAATAGTGATAAGTTCTTTAGTCGGATGAGGATTTAGAGTCCTTAGCAAAAGTGGTAGGATATTCTTGGGTTTAGAGGTTGGTACAACAAATCCAGTCATCTTCTTTATCTGCAGATGGCCAGTACATATTCTTCTGCGTTGCTTTAACAGCTCTTGAAAATTATCTGGCCCCTTTATGTTCACGGTAGCTTCAGGAACATAGGATATCTTATATCCCCGACGTTGGATCAACATCTGCATATATGGCTCATCTGTAGCCAAATCTTCTGGAATTTGCTTAACTAATTTATGTCGTATCGCGCAGAGCTCAGCAGACATCTTGGTCGATTTATATAGAGAAGTCTTGTGATGAAGATCCCAGATCAGATGTGTAATGAGGTTAGGAAAGCCCCGTCTCTTATTAACAGGAACAGGGCGACCTGCCGTTGCCCCCACGTTTTCGTAATGTAGCGGTGTAATTAGCTTTTCTATACTACCAGGTTTTGGTAAACAGTCGGCATTAATCAAGACTAATTTGTCTAAGGAATGCATCGATGCCCATTTGAACAAGATATTTAAAGCCGCAGCCTTCCCCTTCCTCTCCCCCTCCAAGATCAGATGAACTCTGTTGTCCCTCTCGCAAAATCTCTTGACTATTTTGGGGGTAGAGTCTGTGCAACCGGAGCAGATCACCACGATTTTAGTGTTTTGAGAAATAGATTGCTTGGTCAGAAGGTTGTCCAATAGGCCGTGAATGTTTTTTTCCTCGTTGTAGGCACAAACCCCTATCACAATATCTTCCTTCATCTCTCGTCTAAAATCACATCTGGCGCTAATGATACTTAACATTTTCTAAAATCCGAACATGGATCAGACATGCTATCATTATAAAATGAGGCGGGATCTGTAGAGGAAGTGGCGAGGAGTATATTCTATCAGTCAAGGTCTCCGAGTATGCTTGGATACAGGTGTCCATCACCTTGTCTAGTACAAGAGCGAGTAAGATTTAAAGCGGTCTTGTTAATGATAAGGCATTGAGAGCGTATTAACAAGTTCATTTAGGATCACTTCTACATTAGAGAGATTGAGATGTTGATAAGACGTGCAGGCGTGGCTTTGAGGAGAGCTTGGAAATTACTTCCCGGATTGATTCTAGTCTCTGAAACTAAGACCACATGGTTTTTTACTGTCCTAAATAGTCTTTTTTGGAGCGGAGTCGGATTCTTCCTTGGGGCCTATATCCACCCTATCCTTTTGACCGGGTTCACTAGTATGTCAATCTATCCTTTCTATCTTTTGCAGTTTAAGGTTCAACAATACAAGAGGGCGGCGGCCTATGTTCTTGTATGGGCCATCACCATATCTATCACAATAGCTCTATTGACTCTGGTTAGTCCCTCCTTGGCTGAGAAAGCCATACTTTCAGGCACTACATATCAGGAGGAGATGTTTCAGTGGATAATCACAGGCATAGGCGCTGAAGGAGATCCATCAGTTTTTGTTCCAGCACACCTCATAAATGCGAGCGTCTTTGCCCTCCTTTCCCTTGCCACAGCTGGCTTTCTGGCCCTATTTTTTGGGGCTTATCAGATGAACTACATGAACTTTTATGTGGGCATTCTACTCTCAAGAGTTACGTATCCAACACTCAATAACTTCATCCTCGTTTCTCTTCTATCTTGGCCAGTCTATGCTATCCTTAGAATCTTCGGATTCATCCTCATCGGAGTCGCAACAACCATGCCATTAGCCAGTAGAGTCTTTAAAAAGAAGGTTGACAAGAAGGCTCTCGTCAGATTCTTTTTCATAGGCTTAATCTTGGTTGGGTTAGACATCGTTGTTAAAGTGTTGGTGGCACATTATTACCAGAAATTCCTGCATGAACTTGTATCTGTCAGTCAGTGAGCTTCCTTTATTCCATAGGTTTAGGGCTTAAAGTAGTTCGTCATCAACCGTAAATGTCAGGCATCCCTATTCCTGTAGGGACAAAAAAGTGGACAGTACATTTCGACTTAAATGTTGAGAGTTTCATACATGTATACTTTCGAATGCAGAACAATCATCGCAATCTTCCAATATTTCGAAGTAGTTGGCGATCGAACGATAAAGCTTATTATACTTGGTAAAGTAGACTTTACTCAGTGTGAGAAATGAAGCATTCACCTCATCTGTTTGAAATTACTCCCGAAGGAAAAATCGTAGCAGCCTTGATCAAAGAACCTCAAAGCTACAGTAGACTAAAAACTGTCACTGGGCTAAGCAGCCGTTGGCTCTCCAAGAAGCTGGAAGAATTATCTTCATCTGGGTTAATCGAGCATTATGGAGGGAATTATAGGCTAAAGAATCCTGCAGAGATAATCGCTGCTGACCCTGTTTTTGCACAGTACCTGCGAGAAAAAACATCTTTGAAAGTAAAGGCGAGACTGATTGCGGAGGAGATAAGCAGAAATGAACGTGTTGTTGCAGTAATTCTCTTCGGAAGCGTCGCTAAAGAAAAGACTACGGAAGAAAGCGACATAGATCTCTTGGTTGTGACAGAAGTTGAGATGGAGGAAAAGCTAAACAACATAGTGTACGACCTCATGTTTAGGTACGATGTTCCCGTTGAAGCTGTTTTCTTGATCTATGATGATCTAATTGTAAATCTCTATGCCAAGACAGTATTCTCCTTTGGGCTATTGGAAGGCTATCAAGTTTTATATGACCGCGGCGGGGTGGAAACCGTTCTCTCCATAAAAAAGAAAGAAATTGAAGAGAACTGGATTTTTGATGAGGAGGCGAAAGCGTGGTTTCAAAAGAAGCTGCTTCATACCTTGAAACCGCTGAAGAACAGCTGAAGGACGCCGAACTTGCCTTTAAAGAGGGAAGATACGCCCTATGTGCCCTACTCAGTGCCTTATGCGTCGAGAACGCCACATCAGCTCTGATCATAGAGTTGGGAGCCAAACCTAGTAAGAAACATAAGAACTCACTAGTCCTATATAGGTTGACTTCAAGCGTCGCCCATGAACTACAGCTAATTCTGATTGACATTATCGAGTCCGCGAAAATTCTTGAGCCCCACATCACAAAGGCTCGATACCCCATTCGTAGCGGCATGGAGCTTTTAGCGCCCAGCAAATTCTACGCAAGAGAAACAGCCGAGAAGACGCTAATACAGGCACAGAAAGTAGTAACACATATCAAACCTTATCTTGTTTAAGACCTGATGAATAAACTGCGACGCAGCCTAACCTATTATTCTCGAAGTTCTTCCGCTGGTGTACAATATAGCTGAGCCATTTAGGTAAGTTACAGGAGCTAAAAGAGCTAAGAATTATCTATTTTTTTGAAGAATCTATTTGCAGAGTGATTCAAGATTATCTGAGAAGACTATCCAGATTGGGATATACAATAGGATGACAATAGCACAGACCACAAAGGTAGGGCTTGCACTGTTGCGTCGCAGGCTGTCTTGACCAGAGCATATTTAAGGCTCCGCTCAGTATTTTCAAATGTTGAAAAGGTAGCACAAGCATGGTATCACGCTTAAGAGTAAAGCCTGCAGAAGCAATAGAAATAGTAAAAGAAGCAATATCTGGGTTTGAAGAGATTAAGCTTGCCTACTTATTCGGCAGTTACGCCGAGGACAGAGCTACGCCTGCAAGTGACATTGACATAGCGATATTGACGGAGCAGCAAGAAACTATATCGCGTCTTACGGCAGAACTATCAAAGGCTTTGAAAGTGCCTGAGGAAAAATTGTCTGTATTGAACCTAGAAAACTCTTCTCCAACCCTTACATTAAGAATATTGAGAAGGGGTGTAAGAATCTTGGACAGAGGAGGATACGAAGAAAGGTTAAGAGAGAAGATACCGGCGGAAACGGTTGAAGTGTTAGAGAACGAGAGAGCGAGCTTTCGGATATGGCTCTATGGCAACCCTATAGATGAAGCCATGCTTAGAAGGATAATCGCACAATTATCAGAAGATGTAAACGACCTGCATGAAATCATAAGAGAGAGAAACCCCGAAGACTTAAGCCGTGACAAAAACCTTAGAAAGGCGTTCGAGAGAACCCTCCACACATCCATAGAGGGAGCCATAGACCTATTAAGACACATAATATCTGGCTTAAACTTAGGAGTGGCCGAATACTACAGAGACTATGTTGAAATAACAAAGAATAAGGAAGTTATCAATAATGAAACTGCAGAAAAGCTATTAGAACTCATACCTATCAGACATATGCTGATACATAGATACAGAGAACTCAGCTACTCAAAGCTATGGGCCGACGCCAAGAAAATAACTGATCTATGGCCTAAGTTACAGCAAGAGGTAAAAGAGTATCTGCGTAGAAAAGTATCGAGGAATGCATCCTTCAACGAAACAGCGCCTGAGTGTGCCTGAATTCATTATTATATAAGGGTCTATTGTGGAAAAGTCAAAGACTATTTTTAAACTTTGCCTTATAACCCTTAACTTATCCATTCTTACAGTTTTGGTTTATTCATGCTATTTACAAACCTTTTCTGGAATTGAGATGAAGAGGCTTAGCCTTGTATCATCCGACGGTGTTCGCATAAATGCAAGAACATACAGGTCCGTAGTGAGCAAAGGAAAGATGCCGGCAGTTGTTGTCTGCCATGGCTTTGCAGCGTCCCATCAGGAACTGCAGAACATGTATAATGTCGAGTTTGCTAGAAGGGGATTCTATGTCGTGGCAATCGACTTTAGGGGTCACGGAGACAGTGACGGAAGTATCCCTGCATTCCCTAAGGTCAGCGACGTGATGTATGAAGAATACTTTTTTCATGACGAAGAGGAGTATGCCCTGATGGAGGCATGGTCATTGGGGTTGGTCCCCGATGTTAGAGCAGCCATAGACTTCCTCTCATCATGTGAAGAAGTTGACCCAGATAAGATCGCTTTAGTAGGGCACAGCATGGGGGGAGGAGCAGCTTTCTACACTGGCTTTTTGGATCCAAGGGTGAGGTCTGTGGCTGTAATAGCGCCAGCCATTTTCTACGAAAGTAGATACATGAATGCATCCTCGCCCAGAAATTTGCTGTTAGCTGTTGGGGAAGATGACGAGCTCATCGAACCTTGGGCTGTGCTAAGGATTTTGTGGAGGACGATTTCTGAGAACAGCACAAGAATGCCAGAGGTTGACAGGTTCTATGGAAGCTATTCAGACGGTACAGCTAGAAAAATGATTTTGTCGCCTGGGGTTGACCATTTTTGGGAAGCCTTCGACCCTTACATAGCTGAAGAAGCCATTCGTTGGACTGAGGCCGCACTTAACGTTGAATCTTCTTATCCTGTTTTAATCAGCTCTGATCGTACAATTCTAATGTATACGTCTGTGCTGTCCGCTATTGTTCTACCCTTTCCAGTGGTTGATTTTCTCTTCTTCCTATTAAACGGGAAAATGCGTAATTTCAAGAGTAAATGTAAGGGATACGCCCCTTCATCGAACTTCGCTATACCTACACATCTATTATTTCCAGCTCATATCTATGTTGGGGTCTTGTTTCTAGGTCCCTTAGTAGTGCTGTTACCTATTGTTTTACTCTTCTTCAAGGGTGAGTGGAGAGCAATTTTCACCCTAGGTTTAACAAGCGTAGCATTCGCAGATACATTGCTTTGCTTCTATGCTACCATATCCATTCCACTTCTTGTTTGCCTGTTTGCTTTCAAGAGCATGAGAAAAGAGCTCAGACTAATGTTAATCAATTCCCCAAGGTCTAATATGATCAGCAGCATATTTGCTGGATTAATAAGCTCTCTAATCCTCTTTCTTTCTATAAACGCTACCCTGGGATGGTGTTTCATCGATCTCTTCCCAACAGCTAAAGAACTCGTACTCATGCTTACGCTCTTCAGCCTTTTGTTCCCTCTTGTTCTTATTGATGAGTCATGGCTTAGGTGGATATTTCAAAAGAACCTTCTACTCAGCAAACATCTAAGATTAGTTGCTGTCACACTATTATATCTCTTGACAAAGCTGCCGTTGATCGCTGTCTGCGGATACTTCGTCAAATCCTTCCTATTGTTTCTCGTGGTCTTTCTACTTGCATTTGCACTTCTCTTGACATGGATCTTTGATAGAACCCAAGACATCTTTGGCAATACGTTACTCACATCATTTCTCTCTTCATGGGTTTTAGCAGCTGTAATGCCATTTTTGCGTTAATCTCTACGGAGATGCTGTTCGGATAGTGATGTTGAAGGAGATAGGAGGCATCCCTTCCTGTACGGAATGTTTCACAATAACATTGTGGCTTATGATCCGGCTGGTTTCTTTAGGGGTGTTTTAGCTGATATTGAAGAAAGCGTTTCAAGGGGTCAAGTAAGGGTTTATGAAAAATCCGGACTGGTGTTTGTGACGTGACCTCTGATCTTTCTTTTCAAATTGCAGGCGAATTAATTGAAGAGGCTAAGGTGGATTTGGAGTCAGCTCGATCCCATCTTTGGGAGGAAGGTATTATAAGGCTGTGTTTGAGTCTCAACAATGTGTGGAGAAACTTATGAAGGCAGCGTTGGCCTGTGAGGGTCTTACACAGATTTATGAACATGATGTTTCAGGTCTCTTTGCGAGTGAGGTGATCTCACGTGCTGGAAACACTGCGGAAGGTTTACGCGAGGTTTTCAGGCGGACCATTTGGCTTTCTGAGCATTACGCTTTGTCTAGGTATCCGATTGTGAGAGGGAAGAGAATTCGGGTGCCTAGGAAGACATATAAAGAGGATGATGCGGTTCAGGCTATTCGAGATGGTGAATACGCATTAAACATGATTGAAGACTACTTGGTGAAGAGATATCCCTTGCCTGAAACTTCATGATATCATTTAGCCAAGCAAATTGAAGAGTTACCTTGGTAACCAGAATTAGATTTGCCCTGTATCTGGCGGTTTAGGAGCCAGAAGACCTTGTTTCTATTACCAAGGGTTTCAATACGATGTAGGTATTGAAGGTTTCCCGAAGGCTCTTGTTTCCCATATTCTCGGAGACAGAGCCGCTCCGGTTGAGACTGAACTCTAGGCCTATGAAACCGGAAGTAGGGATCTGCTCTTACAGCTTATGATGCACAGCATTAGGTGGGTTTTGGAGGCAAATAAAAAAGAGGGGAGGTTGGATGGGTCTTGGACGATTCTATCCTGCTACTTTTCTTTGCAGCGTGATGACGGCTACTATGGATGCCAGTGCGGCTATCAGTGAGAGAATGATGGCTCCGTAGACTGCTGTGGATATTCCTGAGGCTGTTGCTTGAGCTCCTTGTGCAGCTACCTTTGCGTCTGAGGCATTAGTGGCTGCGGTTGATGACGATGCCGCAGCAGATGAGGCTTGCTGGGCCGCAGTTGTTGCGAGGGTCTCGATGTCTGCCAATTCTTGGGCTAGAGCGCTCACGTCGCCCCTTGCGGTCTCTATGGCGGCCAAGATGGCGGTCCTGACGGCGTCCAAGTGAGCGCGTTCACCTGTGACTAGGTCGGCTAGATCGCCTAGCGACTCGTCGATGCCATCAAGCTTATCCAAGGTTTCGTCTAGCTTCACGAGGATCAGGTTTACTTCTGCTGAGGTAACATTGAACAGGACGTTGGTTTCTAGTATTGGTGGGGTACCACTAACGTATAGTGTTACGGTGTGTTGTCCTGGCTCAAGGCTGGCGGCTATGAACTTGAAGGTGAAGTCTCCGACACAGTCGCATCTGACATCGAAGTCTTTCCTGTTGGCTAGGCATAGGTCGTATAATGTGCCGTTCTTTAAGCCTGTTCCGCTTACTGTTACAGTAGTTCCGTCTGCCGTGAAAGATGTTGGCGAAATAGCGATCGCCGTCGTTATAGTGAATGTAGCCGTAGCTCCTGTTTTCGCCGCGTCATCTTCTGTTGCGTTAACGATGTGTGCTCCTCCTACTGAATGAGGAGCCTTAAAGGTTACCGTGAACTGTCCGACCGTATTGACCTTGGTTCTTGTTAAGTTGTAGGCCTTTGGCGTGCAGTAGTTGATCCAGTCCCACCAAAGAGTCACGTTGTAGGTTGTGGTAGCAGTGCTCTTTTCGAATCCATATCCATAGGCCGTGACGGATGTTCCGACAGGTCCTTTGTCTGGCACGAGAACCAGCGTCGGTATTACATTGACCCAGATTATGAACTTAGTTTTCCCTTCGTCGAGGGTTACGTTATGGTCACCCTTGGAGGTTATTGGTATAGTGACCGTAGTGTTGAACCATCCCGTCCCGTTAGCTGTTGTTGTTCCTATCTCTGTTGTCGCGTCCCACAGGATTGTCAGTGGACCGGGGTGGAAGTGGTTGCCGGCGATCATGAGCTTGCCCATTACCTTGACGTTGACCGTGTTTACTCCAGCGGTAGGTGTGGCTCCGAAGTCTGTATTGTTGCCGTACAGCTTCCCAGATCCTGCCGTCATACCATTCTCGCCTTTGACCTGCTTCAAACCTCTTTGATCTTCGTTGAAGGTATCGTTAACTGGCAGTTGTCCCGTGCCGTGCGCCACCATCCTGAATGTAATAGTATTGCAGGCCTCGGTTTGTTCTCCCACTGGCAATGCTTGTTTCAGGTCCGGAGCGAGCATGGGATATACGAATTTGCCTTTTGCGTCGGCTTGATGGAGATCTTTGATCTTGATCCACTTCAAAGCAATGGGGTCATAATAGCTTAGGTTAGCAAAACCGTTTACTGGCAAGGCATATCCCTTCAGTTCTATTGATGCTTGGCCTGGTCCACTTGACGGAACAACTTCAAAATTGGCGAGGATCCTTAGGTAGTTGTCTGTCACGGCTACAGCAGCGGTAGTTCCGTCGAATGCTTTGACATAGTAGTTTCCTCCCGGAACGTCCACCATCTTCTTCGCATTGTAATCGTAGCCCAATGTTCCGTTAATCCAATTATTACCTACAGTGTAACCTGGGTAGGTCGAAGTGTCTTTTGGTCCCTTAATTTTGGCTACGCTGAAGCGTCGACCATAGAAGATGTCTGTAGTTGTGTCCAGAGCTGCATAACCGTTTTCACTAAGGTAGAGGTCAACCGTCCCACCAGACCATACTACCATGCCCAAGTATAGACTCACATTTTCCCCAATCTTTCTCTCGTGGATGGCGCTTGGAGGTACCATGGTTTCAATGAGTATGTTTCCAACTGAACCTTTTACTGGAGCAGTAACAGCAATTGTAGAAAGAGCTATTAGTGCCATTAAGAGTATTGAAGTTTTCTTCTGCATTTTTCCTTCCTTCATCAAGTCAGTGGTCGAACAGTCTCGCCTCTGGATATTTAAATCTTGTGTCAACAACATGCTACCTTCTGTATACGTATATCTATCCATGTCTACCTACATATATCTGGAATGAGCACGCGCAAGCAAATCTCTGAACAGAGAACACATCAATTCATGCTTTCAGGTTCTGACAATAAGACAAGCGGCTCAAGACCGATGCCACATTCACTATCTATGTGGTGATGCTGTAATATTACTCAGCACATAATAATAGAGCGACGTTGCAAAACTGGCTAAATTGCTCCGATCGGGCCCGTTTCAAGGTAGCTGTTGTATTAATCCTGAAGTTTTCTGGGAAAATTACTAAGACTAACACAACCATTTAGACGACTATTTCTAGTTCTTTTTGCTTCCGCTGTTATCTGAGATATGTCGAGTTCTTCTCTTTAGATATCGGTATGTTCTTCGTCCAGCCAGTGATTTGTCGTATGATAGTCGTTGCGGTAGTCGGGGCAGATAGCGTATACTTCACAACTAAAAAGGCTTTTGAGCTTATTGTACAAGTGAACGATCTTTAGATGTGACCTTTTGGGTTTTCTTTGAGGTTTGGATCTTTGAAAGTTTCTACGCCTGAATCCAAGATCACAAACGAGGAATAGGTGGTATTGTATACCGTTTCATCATTTCGTATTACCCTCTTTTTTCTTTGTTCCTTTAAGAAGTTCTAAAAGTCTCTCGCACTCTGACCTAGCGGGGCAGGTGTCGATGGTACGGTGAAGAACCACCTCTATCTGACAATCGTCTTTTGGCAACTGAAACGCCGCATTTATCTCATCTTCAAGACGACACATCTTACCTCCCTTCGTCAAAAAATCGCATAACTCAAATTTATACGTTAATGATAGTAGCGTGTGGCATGTGAGAAGGAAAAGGAGGACCGTTGAAGGAGTGCGAGAATGGTTATGGCGTAGGGCCTATGTATTGGCGTAAAAAGTCTCTTCAGTTCTCGTTTGGCATGGTGTATTTTTCCTTCCCGTAGGGCGGGCTCAAACAGTGTTGAATTTTTAAGTTCGTTTAGTGTTAACACGATCGCCTGGAAAAACATGGCGGTTTCGGCCGTTATTCCATATATCTCTCTTTGGTTCTTGTTGAGGGCTTTCTTGTTTCTAAAAACTATGAGGAGGTCTATGTCGCTTCCTTCGCCATATTCTTCTCTAGAGTAGCTGCCAAAAAGAATTACTCCTATGACGCCTTCTACATTTTTCAGTCTTTCACCAACGCGCTCTATTTCTTCATAAACCTCCGATTGCGATGCTCTCTCTCTACTGGTAGAAATACCGGCAAGCCTCATCGTTAAAGCAGGAAGCCCATAACGTTCAGGCGTGGGTAGCTCACTAAGCTAAACGGATTAAAGAGCCAGTACTGCTTCGACTTCTCTTAACTCTCTAGTTATTGGATCAACTTCAAGCCTTAAACCTTCCAGTGCGTGCAATCCGAGCACTTCATTGTCGCTTTCTTCAGCAAATGCCACGATTGTTGTGACTTTCCTTCCTATGCATTCAATAACAACTTCGCTCATGTATCTTTCAATAGCTCTATTATCTATAGTTCTAAACTTTACCTTTTCTCTGGGTCGGATGCCTATCTCCTCGAGCTTATGATGATTAACCCACGTATATGTTGAACCCGTGTCTACTAAAAGCTCTAGAACGGAAAACTTGGATTCATCAGCTGGATTGTAAACCTTCATCTTGGCAAGAGTGTGGCCCATCTTACCCTGCCTTCTGCACTACGTCACAAGTTCGTCAAACAGCATATTTAAACATTTACGGCGAATTTGACGTTTGCTGAGTGGTCAAGGCTATGCAGCGCAGGCTTCCGAGATTGCGGGCGACTAGGTGATTCCAGACTTCTGCTTTTAAGACAAAAAGGATGGGAGGTTCAATTTTGATGCCAATGTCCTATCTGGTTTCTCTTTTTTGCTCGATGATTAGTGTCTTTTCGATTACGTTCGGTGGAATGTTAAGTATTCGAGAAAACGGGCCAAGTCACCGAGCAGTATAGCCTTAACCTCTCGGTTGGAGCAAAAAGCAGGTCCAAACAATGATCAGCCAAAACCCGGTTAACCTCCTCACGCATCCCACGATCATAGCTTTGCAGACTAGCCTCAACATACCCAACTCTATTGCTAAGCTTGACAGCTGCCAAGCATTAACATTGCTTCAGGCTTACTGTTCCCTTGCCGCAGAATAGGGATCTGTTCTCTTCAGCTTAGCGACAGCATCGTATGCGCCGTCCATAGATATGATCTCAGAGTCAAAGAGCAATGCCGCTGCCGCATGGTGAGAATCATAGAAGCTTAACCCACAATCCCTTCTAAGCTTTGCCGCCTCTATAATCTCTTCACATGTTAAGGCAAGAACGTCCAAGCGGTATAAAGTCAAAAGCCGACCCAAATCCTCAAAGAACCCCACAATGTCATCCAGATCCGCCTTTCTCCCATGGACAAGTATGTTACCAGCCTTCAAGTTCAACTCCAGCTCATGTAACGCAAGAGAACAGATTCTAACATTTTTCAGCCGCCTTTCCCTAACCATGTTAAATATTCTACTGCAAACTTCACTATGCGGGTCATCTCGATCCAGACCTGCATACAGAACATCAACTTCCAGAACCGGCATGCTCCCTAATCCTCTCTAAGGACGCGCAAAGCCTCTTCCTCAGCAGCCTCACCGAGATCCTTCCTCGGACCAGCACGGGAAACCTTACCCCTCAACTTCCTCAACGGATCTGGAACCGGGCTCAACACGAGCTTCCCGTCCTTCCAAGAAACCTCAAAGTAATCAGCATCAAGTCTGCTCCTGAAATTGGCTGGAACGACAAGCCTCCCACGTTCATCAATCTTGACAACAGTCCCCACATCAACCGCCATGGGAAGAAAGAAAAAATGGCACATATAAATCTTTCCCACGCAACCTATTGGCCTTATAGAGCAAGAGGGATGCCAACCCATATTTGATTGACACTCTCGGCTGAAGTCGGGAGATTCTGGCTTCAATATTCTTCAAGTGACTTGTCTAGTTAGTCTTAGGTTTCATCAAATGTTTCATCGTCTTCGTCTTACTTTGCGTAAGTAATGTCTCCTTTTAAACGAGCCGAAAAGGAGACCTAACGTCCTTTAAAACGACGCCAAACGAGACTTAAGAAGCCTTTAAAAGGACGAGAAACGAGAAGGAAACGAGAGCTTCAATATCCTCGATCGATTAGAAAGGAAGCTAAACGAGAAACGGGGAAGGCTGAAAAACAAGGTTCTCCTTTGCTCGTTTATCCTCGTTTTTCATCGTTGCCCCCTCCTTTTTCGTCCTTTGCTCCCCGTTTTGTCTCCTTTGGGCTCCTTTTTTCTCGAAACGAGCTCGAAGGAGCTCCTTTTTGTCCTTTTCAAAATTCTCTAATAATTATTAATTGAGAGTAATACAGACTATAGTATTGTTTTATAGTATGCGTGTATTAGGGTTTTATCAGGGATAAAAGGAGGAAGAGGACAAAAAGGAGAAAAGGACAATGATTCCTCGAAGGAGAATAAGTTTCCATGGCATGGAAACGTACTGAAGATGGAATAAGCTCGCTCCTCAAGGAAGAACTTCAGAATTTGGGAGTGATAGCTGATCTCACGCCGAGTTGGACCACTCCTATCGGATTAAGGAAGCCCGACCTGCTTTGTAGAAATGCTGGGGTCTATCCAGTTGAGGCCAAGTTCACTGAGAGAGATTTGATTGTAGCCATAGCCAAGGTTCAGAATGACTACCTGAAATACCATAAAGTCTTGGGCATCAAGGGCGGCTTTGCTATTCTCTATCCTGAGCAACTATCCCAGCCAATGCCTGCACAGGCTTTCAAAGACCTTGCCTTCAAGTTGCGATTCAAACTTGTTGCAATGTTTCCTGCTGAAGACCCTCGACCATTCAGGGTATATGAAACTCAGCTCCCAGAAGGTGAGATTCAAAGAGGAAAATCCCATAAATTGCCCTACAACGTATAAATATTTATCTGAAATCGCCCAAATCGCTGTGCCAGAAAGCGATTCCCAAGCGATTTCCCAAACGGGGAAAACTGGAAATCGCCAATCGCTAAGGGCTGAAAAACGAAGTCGGCGATTGGCGATTTTCAGCGATTTCTCATGAACAATTTGTGCGATCATGGCGATTGGAAGCGATTCTAGGCGATTGCCCAGCGATTGCATGGCGATTGGAAGCGATCGCTAGCGTTTTAAGCGATTTTCGTTTTGTCGCGGTTTCTATTATGAAATAGTAATACACAACTAGTTATTATTCTGATAATGTGTGTATGTTAACGTTTTTTATTGTGAAATTGCTTTGATCGTTAGCAATCGCTTGGAATGCTAAATTGCTCGGTTTGCTTTTTGATTGCTGATTGCTAGATTGTATTGGTTGATGGAATCGGGTTGGACGCAGAAGCAGAATGGGCTTCATCATTTTGACGGCTCGCATACTTTGAACGGGTTTCAAACTTTAATCGACTCTTTCATTCTTTTAATGGCCCGCATATTAGTCATGGGATACAATATAAGTACGGCTCTTTCACTCCATGTCCGTCTGGAACGGGTCTAGTAATTTTCGATGAGATGACCGACTCCCGAATATTACCATTCAAGAAAAAAGACGACAAAACACCCGACAAATTACCAGAACCCTTAGCGTGACTTATTGTTATGTCTGGAAGAGCGTATCTGATGCAATTTGGCCCAAGGAAGATTAAGAACATCACACTTTTTCTTGCTTCTTTTTGATCCAGACTAGCGTTGTCCCAGTCTGCAACTATGGTCTGCAATCTGACCAGACAACTGAAAATGTTGGTACTTTTCATGGTTCGTTCAGCATACTAGAACGAGGAGAATATGAAGCTACGATCTGTTATCCAGCTAACGGTTCTGGAAAGCCTTACCCCGCCATCATATTCGCACATGTTTTTTTTCGTGCAGTGAGTGGCATACATGGATAGGAAACTGCATTGTAAGTAGTGGATATGTTGCCCTCCTATTCACGGTTCTAAATCGCCTTTCAACTGATGTTCAAGAATGGGTTGACGGCGTCGAGGGAGGAAACTTTGACTGAGGTTGCCGTTGCTCTCAGAATAGACCAACCTGCAACAATCACCCCATAAGAACAACAAGAAATCCCATTCCGGAACTTCCTATCCTTCCTCGACCTCCATCTTTTATAAGAAATGGTTTAAGACCCAGATTCTCCTTTTCTTGGGAAATGTTAGAAGAAAAGTAGCCCAGTCCAGGCATAGTCGTCAACAATCTAGCCCTTTCATCGTTCATCTTTGCTGGCTTGACCAGACCTGCGTCAAGGTTGAAAACATCGGCTAGCTTTAGTGCGAATTCGAGTTGTTTTGAGGTTTTTTGAAGGCTATGTTTAGGCTTAAGACTGCCACAACCATCTAAACGACTATTTCTAGTTCTTTTTGCTTCCGCTTCTTTCGTCTAAGAATTGCATCAACTATCTCTCTGAATTCATCCTCGCTTAACAGTCCTCTCTCAACCGCGTCATCACAGTAAACACCTGTTCTTCTCTCTATCTCCGAATCTATTTCCAATCGATCTTCATGAGTGGTAAGCCCATACAACCCCAGAGCCTTAAGCCACAACCTAACCTTTATACTCATTTCTTTCCCCCGTGCTTTGCACCTGTCATGTTTGCATCGAAAGTAATTATTATTCCATTTTTTGCTTCAGCTGGACAAGATACGAAGGCTGAGGAGGCTAAGGAAAAGAGAGCAATGAAGGACAGAACTATTATTTTTCCTTTCATTTTCTTTTCACTCTTTTTTGAGCTTCAAGGTTTTGCCAATCTTGTCTGGCCAATCTTATCCGGGGTATATTAAAGACCTTCCATAAGAACGACAGCTCTGATCATGAAATCACTGGTTATCTCCTGTTTCCAAAGCGTTCCGTTCCAGTACCAGCTTCGATCGCACGGACTGGTTCTATCCTCTCCTAGATCTGGATTGTAGTCAACAATCCACTCAATTCCAATGTAGAAATCCACGCCCTTCTTCACACTTAGGGCATATGAAGTGAGGTCGACATCAAACCAGCCTTTAGAAGTCGGCGTTACATAAAACGGGGTGATTAGGTCGTTGCGGCCTTCGTCCTTGATGTGAACCTTGAATGTGTTTGACTGGTATGTAGAAAGGTCGTATATGTAGTAGCGAGCCGTGAGGAGTTGACCTGAGAAGAGTGGCGTAAACCTCACCGCGTCCATATGCCCTCCAGTTTCTGTCTGCCGTTGCGGTGTTTCATGATCGTAAGCATACTCAAGTTTCTTTACATTTCCCACAACTCTTAAAGTCCCTTTGCCCAAAACAGTCACCATAGTGGACGTTGCATTTTCATGCGACACTCTAACCCCGCCAGTTGTTTCCCATCGAACGAACGTGTAGCCGCCACTATACGTGACTGTGTAACTGCCATTGACGACATCTATATCCGTTGGAAGCGAGAATACATAACCTTCGAAGGTTATAAACCCTAAATTGGCTGTGGCTTCTGTGTCTTGAACAGATTCGAGGTGAACTACAAAAACTGGTTTTGTAGCGTATTCAACTTCTAATTTTGGTTTGTTAGCGCCCTCTCTTGAGTGGAAAACAGCGTATCCATCTTCTGTTTTACTCTCAAACTTTAACACTTCCGTTAGAGTTCTTGATGGTAACGCTGTTCTCACATCTTTAGTTACATCCCACCACTTATACTCCCTAATATAGTATATGATGCCAAAGGACCATGTGTTTGTAGGTATGCTATTAAAGCTGGGCTTATTGTCCCACGTGATTTCAGACTCTTTCCAGGAGCTGTCTGAACAGTAATAAACCCCGATCGTGTCCGCTGGCAACCCGTATATCTCTCCGCCCTTACCAGAGAGGTAAAGCCCAAGTCTAGCTGATATGATATTGACGCCCGAGGGAATACTTGAGAGGTTGAACATGACATATGTAAAGTCTTTTTCTGAGATGGCGCTAACATATAAAGAAACTACGTTACCATAGTTTCTGTTTGAACTGGAAGAGTTTACATAAGCATCTGCCACCGAATAGATTGTTGTGGTCGTAGAGCCGACAGCTGGACTTGCTGTGACAGAGGAGAGTGAAAAATACCTTGGCAATAAGATTGAAAGTAGAATCGACAGAAGTAGAAATTCCTTTTTTTTCAATTCTCGCAACTATTTATATTTAATTCCTCCTTAAAAGTTTAGTCCCATACCCCCTTCTTGTTCTTCCCTCCTCTCATTCTCTCACATATAACTCTCTCTAAGAAAACAAACAAGAAGAAGAAAAACACAGAGACGTTGGATCCAACAATTGATAAAGATGTTTTGACTTCTTGATAAAAGAAAAAAGGGAAGACAGGTTAAGTTTATTCTCTACAAAAGTCTATAGTGTCCTGATTTATATTAGTGGTGAAATCGTTCAGTGCCAGTCAAATATGAGCTCTGTGATTTTGTAACTAAGACCGAAAAGCTCAGCGGTCTGCCACAGCATGTTAAAACGAGCATGGTGTGGAATGGGAAGACTACAAGGCTAAATTCATAGACAAGAAATCCGATGTTTCGCCTCCGCCCAAAGACGATTTGTCAGCCTTAAAGACTGAACTTGCGAAACGGTTCAGCAAATACGACCAAATGCTCGAGGGGTTCGGCAAACAGATGGCAGTCGTGTCCGAGGCGCTATCAAAGTTGGCGAACCCAAAAGAAGATGCTGAAGACAGTGAGGACGAGACAGATGACGAAAGAAAGAAAAGACTGAAACACAAATTAAAGGCTCGGAACTTCTCAGTCTTCAGTCTCCGAAAACCGATATTGTGACCGTTAAGAAGGTCGATGCCGAAATTCCTATTCCATTCGATGCGATACTTCGGCATATAAGACTGTGACATAGATAGGCATGTCCTCATGGAACGGCGGAACATTGCCATTATAAATGCTACTAGTACTCGCGTAAACAATTTTCACTTCATATTTTTTAGCAAACTCCGATAAAGACAAAAAATTATGTATCGCGCCACTCAGCAAAAATGGGTTCTCACGATACATCGGGCTTGAACATGGTTAATGATATTTCTAATACCTGCTTTAGAGTTTCTGGTCTTTTGATCTTCTATGCTAGGACCAACAATGATAAATATGATAAATAATAAATAAAGAGAGGGACGATGACGAATTTGTTAAGAAGAAAATATGCTGTAAATTGGATTAGATCTTCGATACTTTCGTTTCTGGTGTTAGCATTGGTTTTGCCTTGCACCTCTGTGAATGCATGGCATCAGACTACGCACGCATACATAGCGAAGAAGTCTTTAGATTTGAATTACAGGTATCTTGCCAGCTACAATGCGAGACTTGGCTCAGTTGTTCCAGATTTCTTTTGGTATCTTGGCGAGATGGGTATGATTAACCAAACTACAGCAGAAAAGCTTCATGGTCTCACTTTTCAATCAGGTATATCTCCTGATACGGTCTATTTCTACACCTCCCTCTTGGAAGAATTGGATCCTCAAGATCAACTGTTAAAATTCTTCGTTGAAGGAGTTAGATCTCATGTATATGCCGACATCAAAGCGCACAACCCAGTAAATGGCTATGTAGAAGGCTCTGGCATGTGGGTTGACACTCTGATCAATAAGACAGGAATTACTGATCGAGATACGCTTCATTTAGCAGTGGAATTGGCCGTAGACTCTCTTGTAATTAATAAGTATGGCGATCAAGTTCCCAAACTTTGGTTCAGCGAGAAACAGGTAGAGTTTCTCGAAAAAGTAGTTGTAAAGGTTCTTGAGGAGATCGGTGTTACACCCACTTTCAATGTTAGCTCGGAATTTAGGAAATACTTGTTCCTGATGGGACTCTTAGAAGACATTATAGACATATATGGGTCATACTTGATTAGGGGTGAACCTAACATTCGCTTGATAGAGATGGTGGAAGGGTTACCAGACACGATACCTCAAAGATACTTGGCTGTGCTACAAGTTTTGCTGAAGTATCCAAGTGAAATATGCTCAACTTTGACAGCCAACAGAATGCATTGGGAAGATGCCTTACAAGACACCATAGACTATATGCAAACTGGAATAACCATCACAGTTTCTCCCACGAACGGCACTGCCCCCTTCACTATTACGGTTTCAGGAACTCTATATGATGAAAGCGGTGCTGGAGTCCCCAGTGAGAAGGTGGTTCTGTATGAAAATAATGTTGCGGTCAATTGGGTTTATACCTCTTGGCAGGGAGATTACTCCTTCAACAGAGAGATTTCGACAGCAGGGGAATACACATACTTCACACGATTCAACGGCTCAGCTGATTATGCAATGTGCCAGTCTTACCCTGTCACAGTTTCTGCCCAAGCTGGCTAACCACCACCGTATACACAAATCCGCATAAAAATTTTGAAGCCGCTATCAACGAAATTCTCGCAAGAAAAAGGGCTGCAAAGATAGAGGCAAATGAAACCTATTTCGTTAAATGCTCAGACGTTAGAGACGGGTTTTGAAGCAAGTTATTCAGTTGCCAGCGTTATCAGGAAAATGTTTTCTTCAGCGTTAGAACTACCCACAGAAGAATCAATAGAAGAGTAGATACACATATCCACAGAAGAGATTAGTATACGTAAACCAAAGTCTGCTTTACTCGGATATATTGTATCATCGATAATAAAGCAGAAAGTAACTAAATGTAGAGTGTATTTTCCTTTAGATATTTTAACAGGACACGGAATTATCCATGGAAAGACAAGAGTGGGTAAATCTTTCTTTTCTTTAATTCTCATTCAAGAAGCGTTAACGAATGGAGTTGAGGTAATAGGTTGGAAGAAATAGATTATTTCATCTGATAGTGGAATAAAAATTCAAAAACGCCGTTTGATCACTGCAATGTATATCTGGTATCCTCAGTGTTTTCATTCAATCACAGCTAATTCATCCTAACTAAATCTTCAAAACTGTTCTGATGTATTCTGCTATCTCCCTACTTCTTACTGGATTTAGGGAAATGGTTTTACCCTTTTTGCGGAATAAAATATGTCCTTCCTTAGCTAACTCTTCTATGCACTTCCTAACTCTTTTGCCGTTCCTTTTTATCTGCTTGCTAAGCCAGTTAACGAGTGTGTCAAGGGGCAGATACTTGGCACCCCAGCAGTGTTTTCTAAGAAGTCTGTTCATTATGTCGGCTTTGATTTCTTCATCGCTTGTTTCCTGCTTAGCCATGAAGGTTCACTTATAATACCTTTGGAGGTTAATATTTAAATACTTGCTTTTTAAGTAATAATTAGATAACCATGCCTGAAAAGTTGTACATAAAAAAGGAATATCAGTCCATCTTATTGAAAACTCTTGGAGGATCTCCGAAACTAAGGATAATAGACTTTTTTCTAGACAACCCGCTTTTCGACTTCACCAAGAAAGAGGTCATTGAAGCTCTAGGGATGAGTAAACAAACATTCTACAAATACTTTGCTGACATAGAGGATTACGGAATCGTGACTCCATCTAGAAGAATAGGCAAAGCTACGCTCTACAAGATAAATCTTAAGCATCCATTGGTTAGTATGCTTAGAGAATATGAAGCCCAGATTTCTTTACAAATAGCAGAACAGGAAGCAGAAAAGATGAAGAATCCAGTTGCGGTGGAGGCAAAATAAACTAGCCCTTTAATCCTATCATGCCTTACTCTGGGTAGATTTCCTGAAGGCTCTGTTTAGCTCTTCCTGATAAACCTCCACACTCACTCATATATCTTGTAACTATGAAGCCTGAAGACTAATGGAAGAAGAAGACAGTGTGGAGTTCAGATTCAAAAAGGGAAAAAGGCAATCAAATGAAGAATCAATTATTATTACAATGATATCCTTTGAACCCATTCTCGGACTCTCTGGTGAATTAGAGGCTTGATGTCTCAAAAACTAGGGTTGTCTCAAGGACATGCGACTGAAGAAATAACTACTAGACAATATAACAAAAAAATCAACTCAGGAAAAAGGAACTCATTTTTTTTAACTTTTTTCAAGATTTTACACTATAGCCTTGGAACCCATTCTTTTGGATAGCCAGAGTATGCAAAGCAGGATATGGATCTCTAGAAGTAACTGTGCCACGCAATATAGTTTTTGGCACTTAGCAATTTGTATTCTTTAGCAATTCTAAGCATTTTTCAGTAATTGCTTTTTCCGAAATGCCGATTTCTACTTTTGACAGTTCAGCAAATTGCTTCGGGATTGTTTTTTTACCTCTTCCCGCCAACTACGTATATACAATTATGTGCTCGTTCCCCTACTTCGGCCCTGTTTTGGTAAATTGCACTATGATGAACGTATATGTAGGCGTCCCTCTCTAAGAAAATAGTCTCTGTTTGTAGGCAGTTTCTCATGGAGGTTTGTTGTCGAGATCACGATGGCAACCTTCCTCTCCCTATTAATTTCAGAAAGAAGACCCGTAAGGAGGTCTGAGTTTTCGTCGTCCAGGCTTGATGCAGGTTCGTCCGCCAGTATTATTTCCGGGTTGTTGGTCAAAGCCCTTATGACGGCTACCCTCTGCCTTTCTCCGCCGCTCAGGCTTTCCGGAGACCTCTCGCCAAGACTTTCAAGGTCGAAGTAGCATAGCAGCTCCAGTGCCATTCGCCTCCTCTCGGCCTTTTCAACCCCAGCTAAGGCAAGAGGCAGCTCTATGTTCTCTAAGACTGTCAGTGCAGGGATGAGGTTGAAGAACTGGAAGACGAAACCTATATGTCTCAGCCTCAAGTTTGACCTCTCCCCATCGGTCAAACCCTTAATGTCTCTGCAGAAGAGCCTGACCTCTCCGCTGTCTGGAGGTTCAAGCAGCCCAATAATTTTGAGGAGGGTAGATTTACCTGCGCCAGACTTCCCCCTGATAGAAATAAACTCCCCCTGATTAACAGTGAGGCTAAGCCCCTTTAAGACTTCGGTAGCACCATACCTCTTCCAGACGTTGACTAGTTCAATCAGGTTTTCAAGCCTTCCTGCTGATGGTTACACAATCATGTACCAAGTATATAATAATTCACAATCATCTCTATGCCTCATTGGAATCTAATCCATTTTGGAAGACAGATCGCCAATTCTTTCATGTGTTTATTTGTAGTCCACCAGATACAAAAACCTTTTTGCAAGTTCTTTAACCAAATAATAGGAAAATTAAAAATTCTCTAAAAAAGGGATGGACTAGAAAGGGAAGGATTAGGAAATTGGCCGAAAAGTTATGTGTGGCATGGATCGGATCAGGACTTCTCCAGCTGGTATCAACACCAGCATACATTATTCGGGATTCAAGTGATCATGTTGGATACTCCTGTTAGACGCAAGAGCGAGCAGAACCATTGACGGTGATTTTAATATGAAGACTGTATTGGTTAGTCTTCCAGATGGCATTCATGAAATTATAGAAAAAGAGCTTATAGGGAAACTCGGATATAGCAGAAGTGAGGTAGTGAGAGTTCTTGTTATCACTCAACTTATAGAATTAGGATATCTGGGGAAGGGGAAGAAAAAAGAGGTTTAATGACCCAAGGAGAATGGGAGAAAAAAATTCATAAAAAACCTCGCCTGCATAAAACATATCTGTTATGAAGCCATGTAAAAAATAGAGGGTGAGAATGAAGCTTTTGGCAATTCACATTCTCTTCAGCAGCCTTTAAAGAAGTGGTTCATCAGACTTCTATGTCGACTTAGGCTGCTAATGGCTTTTTCCCCTTAGATCTGTCCTCAGCATGCTTAAAGCGACTAAAATAAAGACTAGGAAAATGTTTATGGCTACAACTTGTGGGTCGAGCTGGAAGAAGACTTTGTGGGATAAGATTTGCGGATAGCCTTTCAGTTGAATTAATGCTAAAGTTGCTGTCGCTAAGATGATGCCTACTGTAGAGGAGACAAGGGACCAGCCTAACATCTTCAGGAAAAGGTCTATCCTAATTGTCCTTCTTGAAGCACCTATGGAACTTAAAACCTCTATCTCATACATGTGTTGGATCATTATTGTTCTGGTTGCATCTGCTACACTCGCGCTGGCAAAGAAGAATACCAGAACTGAGAGGATCAGGAGGGCATCTCTAGTCACACCATATTTCTCCAAGTACTCTTCCATAAAGATTTGAGCCTCTTTGACACTAACATCATCTACATCAAAGCTTGTTCTCTCCGGGGGCAGAACCACGTTTTGCCAGCCTCCATCTCCCCCTTCACTTGGGCTGGGCACTGATGCTTCGTCAGCTATCTCATCAAAGATTTCGTCTGGGCCTATCTTTTCCTTATCTATCTTAGCCCTTATGATAGTGACATGGTTGTAATCCGTTCCTCTGAGCCACTGGCCAACGTATATGGGGACGAGGCATTCATCATCAATTGCTGACTTCGATTCGTAGATTCCTTTGATTGTGAGTTCCAGGTACCTGTCCTTTTGAACATCGAGTAATAGAAGCCTTTCGCCAACATTCAGCCTAAGCCTTTCAGCAAGCCTATTTCCAACTGTTGCGAGATTCAAATCGTTCTTATCCAGCATTTCTCCAGCAACAATGGTGAGCGGGTTGATCTTGCAGAACTCATCTGGCAAGACTCCCCTAACAAATATAGACTCGCCCCTCAATATGCAGGGCGCCAGAGCCTCGGGGCTACTGGTGAGAACACCATCAATGGAGGCTATCTTCGAAGCCAAATACATTGGAACTAGGCCTGTGAATGGCGTCCTGCTCTTTCTATTGTAGACAGCCACCACATCTTCTCCCTCACCTAAGTAGGCGTTGAACCCTCTGTAGAAGCTGAGAAGACTGATTGCTGTGATGGAGAAGAGCATGGACGCTAAGGTTAGCATTACGGCTAAGGTTAGGATACGCCTCCTCCTAAGATATTCGAAGCCTAAAAGACTCAAGAGTCTGCCACACCCCATTACGATAGGATGAAGTGATCTTTGCTTAAGGACTCGTAGGCTGGGTACAGACATCCTAGGATTGACGAAGCAAAGGTTAGGAGAAGTATTTGGACAGCTTGGTCGGCTTCTAGGAACGGGGTCAACTGAATACTTGTCAACCTGGCTATGGTTGAGGCTATCTGGGTTCCAGCTACTCCTAGAGTCAGGCCGAGAGCGGCACCTAGAAGGGCGTTCGTTGCTGTGTAAGCCAAGATGAGGACGAAAACCAGGTTCCTCTCTGCACCCAGAACTCTGAGCATGGTTAACTCATAGTCTGACTCGACTATGAGCCTTGTAGTTACAACGTAGGAGGCAGCAGCTACCACAAGGTAGACCGCTATTGACCATAGAGCTAGATAGTCTAGGGTTTGGTCTTCTATATCCTCAACGAATTCTCTCACCTGTTGCACCCTAACCATCTTCACTTCAGCTGGCAGAAGCTGGTAGATGGGGCTTAACGCTTCTTCCATATTTTCCCTTGGTGCAAACTCTATGAAGGAAACCTCTTTGCTTTTTCCCTTCAGGCTGTTGATTGTGCGAGTTGGGATTATGAGTTCAGCGTCGCTTTCAGTTAGGGTTCTAGAGACGTATGCAACTGTAAGTTTTATTGTTCCCTCTTTAAGGGTTAGGGTTACTTCGTCTCCAGGGACGATTGAGATGAGCCTAGCTAGGATCTCGCCAACGACAACCTGATTCTCATACCCTCTTGCCGCAGTCCCGTTCAGATAAGCTCTCCTTAGCCTTAGGAAAGACAATAGGTCGTCTACGCATCTAATTCTGATCTTGTAGCTGCAAGCGGCTGTAGTCAAGTTTGCTTCGAGAAGTGTCTGGGGTAACACGTATCTGGCTTTGCCTGTGCCGTTCACTATGCTTGCTATGTTTACATCAACAACGCTGTCGGTTAGAGATGTTGAGTTTCTACTTACAATAATGAATGTTCCACCCTGGTTTACGTATCCCCCTAGGATCTTGGTCTGATTGCTAATGTGGTTCACTATTGAGCTCATCGAGGCAAGGATAGCGACGAGAAGCGCTATTGCTAGGGTGGAGGATGTTATTCCAGCCTTCCGGAAGAGCATCTTATAGCCTAAGACTGACATTCATCGCCGCCTCTAATGGACAAGACCCTTAGCAAATCTCGGTTCTTTGCAAAGACAAAGATGTTGCCCCCATTTTGAGAGAATTGTTAGCACATGATCATTCCATTAACACTTTTATGTCCGGTTCTGATTTGAATGCTGGCTGCCAATCTTGGGCTTTTTTGAAATACATATCAGTATTCCCATCTCTTTTTTTATGCTTGTTACTTCTAAGCCGTAGCTCTCAATTAGCTCTTTCAGCTCTGTTTCTGTTATTCCCGGGACTTTGGTAAATCCTAAGACTTTCCTGAAGAACATTTTCACAAAAATATTATCTACCTTCTCAATCTCAATCATGACCATCGTGCTTTCTGGTTCTAAGCTCTCTACAATCTTTGAGAAATATCGAGAAAGTTCTTCTTTCCTCCAGTCATATAATATCATGGTTGCCACTATTTGAGTGATTGCGAAGTTGTAGCTCCGTTCAGGCTCTTCAAGGAATTGTTTATAGGTTACATCCATATTACTAAGCCAATGTCTTACAGGTTCATAATCTATGTTGGACAGTATTCTTGTGTTAGGGGTTAGCCTAATGGTTTCATCCAAAATTCGAATCCAAGGGAACAAGTCTGGATCTAGATATGTAGAAAAAAATTTTCTGCCTATATCGAACAACAAGTTTTGGATTTGTTGTTTTCCTTTTTCTGATAGGACATAATATTTCTTCTTTTTGGCTATTGTTTTGACTTCTATGAGGCCTTTTCTTTCAAGAATTTGTAGTACAGGATAGATTGTTCCTGGGCTCATTATGCCAAGTTTCTTCATCAAATTTGTGCCAAAAGATGGTCCCTCTGTTAATGTCAAAAGTACCTTTAGCTGCAACGGGCCTTCATGTTTTTTCCGTTTAGTTGACACTAGTCCGTCTCCGTCTAGCTCTAATGTTGGGTATTCCGATTTATATTTTGCTGAATAATAAGAGATTGATGGGCAAAGTAAATAGTGGAGACGTAAATAGTATCGGTTGCCAATACTATATCGGATCAATCGATAGATATAAATATATAATCCAGAAAGTATGAGACGATACGAGCTATGAGCTTACTTGGGTCAATTAAGGACCATGTTCTGACAATTGGACGAAAAATACTCAAAACAAAAATATTGTAATAGCTGTGGATGACAAATATGAAACGTTTGGCTGTTCTGGATTCTATGCGTGGCTTTGCTGTTCTTGGGATGGTGGAGCTTCATATAGGTTACTTGGCCAGTATGTTAGGTTTAATTGGAAGTGGGGGGAGCTCTTTTTTCAAGGTCCCTCCTCCCTCAACGTATGATCTTCCCCTCGCCACAGGAATTTTCTTTTTCTTCTTCGTCACTGGAATAAGCCTAGCTGTTTCTATAGCTAGAAGAAGCGAGAAAGGTAGCTTTTCCACAATGGCACGTCGAGTCGTCCTTAGGTATGGAGGTTACTACCTCTCAGCCATAATAGTAGAATTGATCTTGTTGTATAGCTTTATTTGGATGGGCTTACCTCAACCCACAAATATCATGATTATTCTCGGCGGAGCTGCATCCTATTTTTCAGCAGTCCAAGGTTTGGGTATCGCCGCTATCCTAGCGTTTCCCTTAATCCTATTTCTACCATGGAAAAAACTTTTAACTGCCTCAATAGGGGTGGCACTTGTAGTAGGCTTAGTTCTGTACCTCATTCTTTTCTTCAAGGTTCCCCTTTATTGGGTGCCTCCAAATCTATTCATAGTCCCTCTGAATCCGTTTCTAACAGGATACTTTTCAGCGTTGAAAGGACTTTCAGTGATATTACTTGGCGCTACTGTTGGAAAGTTAATCGTGGAAGGAAGAGACATAAAGAAGAAGATTATCCTAATAGGCGCTCCGATATCTTTAGGATACACTATTGTTCCAGCCATACTCAACTCAGGTCTTCAGCACCTGATGGCACCAATATGGTCTTACCCTCACGCCATCCCCTTCATATGTGGCAGCTGCCTTTTCCTATTGGGTCTCTTTCAAATACTTGAAGCTCGAAACCACAGTCTAAGCCCCCTGAGAGTACTTGGCCGTTTGTCTCTCACCGTGTTTTATGCACATTTTTTGATTTTGCTACCCATTCTATATACGTTAAAATTACTGAAAATAGACATTACTTTTGGATTACTGATAGGCTTTGTAGTTTTAACCGAGATAATTGTCTGGATAGCAGCCTACTTCTATAGTAAATGGAGATGGGGTAGCCCTTCAAGCTGGTGAGAAGATGGGTCACATTGATAAGCATTGGCTCAAGCATTATTCACCAAACCTTCCACACTTACTGTACCTGAAGTGACTGTTACCGAACTGGTAAATGAGTCGATTAAGAGAAACCTATCTGAATTCAACAGTAGTTTCTTATTATGAACACGGTTTTGTTCTCGAATTCGTCATTTTTCAATCTGTATTGATAGGTCCCCGCTCTGACAAATTTCTTGTAATCCTATCTGACTACTACAAATATCAGTTGTCATCTACTTAGACATAAGTACCGGTGTAGGTTTTGTCATAGCCATTGACGTCCAGCCAGCAGATACTCTTTTGAGAAAGTAGGTTTTAGGGAATTCTTCTACGAAGGATAAGACTGATGTATGAAAACAAGATCAATATTTGTGGGTAATAATTTTGAGTAAAAAGTCTTCTCTCGATTCCAATTCTAAGACTAAATCTTTAAAGCTCTTCATCCTATGCGCTATCCTGCTAGCGGGCTCGTTCAATTCAGTAATACAAGCGTATGCTTGGAGTAACGGAGGCTACAGCAACGATGCCAGGCGTCCAGAATACGGAACACACGACTGGATAGCTCAGCACGCTTTAGACTGGCTTCCAACTAAAGAGAAAGAATACATTACTAACAATTTAGCCCTGTTTCTTTATGGGACTGAACTGCCAGACAACAAGAACGCGACGGATGGTATAGGCGACACTGGAAAGCATCACATTTACTTCTATTTAAATGAATCTTTACAGGATGATTCAGCAGCTCTCCGTGCTGAGGAAGAATACAATGAAGTTTTAGGATATTTGAAGGCAAACAATTTTTCAATGGCAGCACAGACTGCAGGTATAATGAGTCACTACATTGTTGATGTTGCGGTGTTTGGGCACGTCATGGGATCTGATACTGATTGGGGTGCGGAAGTGCATCACAGTTATTATGAGAGTTATGTTGAGACAAGAACTAACAACTATACCGATGAATTTAATGTCTATCTGTCATTTGATGGTGATCTCGATAGTATTGCAGCTTACGATGCTGCGATAAGACTTGCCTACGATACTACTTTCGATGGCAACACGAACCTTACCTGCATATGGATGGACAGCAACTACAACTGGAGCAATCCTACATTCAAGAATAGATGTGGCGAATCATTAAATCTTGCTGTCAATTTACTCACAGATGTTTTGCACACACTCTATATTAGTAGAAGCAACTGCACAGGAATACCGAATTACGTTGTCATAAACGAGTTTGAGCAGAATCCGCCTGGAACAGATAAGGGGAATGAGTGGGTTGAACTGTACAATCCTACAGTGAGTAGTGTAAACATTAGCGGATGGACGCTAACCACAACTCACGGAAACACGGTGACTGTAATAATACCACTTAACACGACAATAGTGGCTAATGGCTACTATGTTTATGGCAATTATACTAAGAACGATAAGCCAGCCCAGTGGATAGGCAACGAAGACGAGTCCATAATACTAAAAAATAGCATAGGACAAGAAATCGACAGTACACCAAGTCTAAGTGATGATGTTGGTGATGGTGGAGACTACAGATGCTGGGCAAGGTTTCCGAATGGATACGACACAAATTCAAGTTCGGATTGGAGGTTTCAGAATGATACAAAGGGTTTCTCCAATGGTAAGAGGTTGAGCTTAATATCCTGCAGTAATGTCGATTGGCAGTTCAACAATCGTTCAAGGCGTAGTATCTCCTATCTGCATAAATGTAGTTCACATCTGGTATTCAGAAAGCGAAGGCAATCTTACCTGGCTTGCAGAGGTCTTGACGAACTCAAGCGGAGGATATCAGTATGAATGGACGCCGTCAATTGCAGGAAGCTACAGCATCAAGACTGGCTGGGATAGAGACATATACTACACAGGATCAAACAGCACTGTACAAACACTAGCTGTGTGGGGCGACATACAGGTTTTTTTCTATGTCAGAGATGAAGTGGAACCTGATGCAGACTGGATAAAAGTTACAAAGAACCAAAACGAAACGATTTGGCTTCAAAGCAACTATATTGACCTCAAATTTGAACCTACAGCCTTTGGTTCAGATGTTGCAGATGTCAAGATAAGAGGTAGAAAAAAAGATGGAAAATGGTTTATGTGGTAGAGACTATTATTATCTCCGACGGTTGCACGAAGCCATCACTATTGCTGTCTATCCAGCTTAACAGAAGGAGATGTTTGTCTGCTATCTCGTCTCTGGGATATTGAATCATCTCTGATATGATTAGGTTTGCTGCGTAAGTGCCTTGCCAGCCATATCCCCAAGAAAGCATTACTGTTCTGGTTCCTCCTTGTCCCGTTCCATCCTGTTTCAAGTATATTATTGCAATGCTTTTACTCGGATACTCAGCTTTGGTTAGGTTAATGCTCTTGCCTTCAGCAGAGATGTTGAACCATGCTTCATTTTGGTTGACAGCTACACCCCATGCCACATTTTTGTCTGTAGTTTTGGAGTTATTGTAGCCTACGATTATGAGGTTATAGTTGCTGTATTCGGAACTGGTGATTAGGCCATCAGTTTTCACGCTGGGTTTTTGTGCACCAGACTGAGCTAGAGCGTAGGATATCAACTCTACACTCATTACTTCCTTGGCTGAAGCAGCGTCGCCAGCGACGATAATGGTTGAGAGGTAGAAGAGGCTGCCAAGGTTACTGAATGTGTAGGTCTTGGAGATCGGCGTCCAGACCCCCGTTGTTGCTTCAGATGAACCTGAAGCCACGCCTACTGCTGAAGCCGTGATTGTCGTTGTGCCAGGACGGTAAGTGGAGCTAAACCAGCTGTAAGAATAGATTTCGCTAGAGTAAATGGTTAGGCTGTTTGGGACTTCCCCAACAAGTCTGTCTGAGGAGGAAAGACTTATTCCGATTCCTTCTGGAGGAGCCTCAGCGGGGTTTCCAGCTATGTCAACTAGGTAGATGACTGTAAAGTAGTAATAATAATTGTTAGAAAGTATTTTTGGGAATGATGCGACTTTGACTGATACTGGTGGATTAGTAGTAGGTGAAACTGTGGTGATTGTTGCTGATACAGTCTTGACGACTCCCTCAATGATTGCGGTGGCTTGTATTGTTGTTGACCCAGGCGTCGCAGTAGACCTAAACCATGCATCAGTGAAGATTTCTCCTTCGTAAATTGTTGCTCCAGCTTCAATAGTTCCGACGCGAGAATTTGACGAAAAGAGGCTAACCCCAATGTCATAGGGAGCTATAGCTGGATTGTTGTTAGAGTCCAAAAGTAGGATACGTACAATAGAATCGTAGTATTCACTGTTAGCAAGAACCTTTGGTAAAGCCAGATCTATTCCAAGTTTAATAGGTTCAGGCGCAACAGTTTTCATAACTTTTGAACCAGAAACAAGAGTGGCGCTACTGGCTGTAATAATTGTTTGACCAGGCCTGTAGGTTGACTCGAACCTCGTGTACTCTTCGGTTTCGCCTTCATAGATGGTGATGGTTGTGTCTGTATCGCCGATAGAAGCATTTGATGATGTCATAACTGCTGTAATCCCGCCTTGAGGAGCTCTAGCAGGATTCCCATTTCCATCCTGAACTTGAACCACTATAGCGTTATAGGAAGTCTCTCGGTGTGCAAAAACTATTGATGGAGCAATATATATAGCAAGCTGTGTTGGTGTGTATCCTACGGTCGTCATGGTTGCTGAATCTGATGTCAAATTAGCAGCTGAAGCCATTATAATTGTATCACCTGGTACATAGGTCGATGTGAAGTATTGGTATCCAAATTCGTCACCAGAACTAATAGTTAAGGAATCTGGGACACTGCCCACGGTTTCATTGGACGAGGACAAAGAAACCGTTATGTCTGACGATGCACTCACCGGCCTTCCGGAACCATCTTGGATTTCTATGACAATTGGGTAATACTCACTGGAGCTGTCTGCTTGAATCTTATTGGGAGCCAGCCAAACCACCAATTTTGTTTCAGGGTCTGTTCCAGGCGCGACTGTCGTCATAGTTTCATTGGTCCCAACTAGACCCGCGGCTTCCGCAGTTATTGTCGTTTCACCTTGGATACTAGTCGATCTAAACCATGTGGCTTCGAAGGTTTCTCCCTGCCAAATAGTCAAGTAGTTAGGGACTGTTCCGATGGCTGGCGCTGACGATGCAAGACTGACACCTATGGAAAATGGTGCATAGGCAGGATTTCCTGATGAGTCCTGAAGCTGGACGATTACGGGATAATAATAGTACGTGTCATCTGCTAGTACATTGTTTGGAGCCAAGATCACTTGAACCTTGTAGGGTTTAGCCCCCACAGTCGTCATGACGGCTGAACTTGGGACCAATGGCAGTCCCTCAACTGTTGTCGTAGTGGCCGTGGCCTCGATTGTTGTTTGGCCAGGCTTACTTGTTGACTGGAAGTAGGTTCCTGTATAGGTTTCGCCTTCGCTGATAATTAGGCTACCAGAGGTGGTACCGACTGTGGGATCAGAGGAAGATAGGCTTACGCCGACGCCTCCTTCAGGCGCATAAGCTGGGTTTCCGTACAGATCTTGAAGTTCAACCTTTATTACATCATAGTGATAGCTGTTGTCTGCCAAGATCTTCGGCGGAGTACAAGTCACAACGACCTTGGCGGGCACTCCGGCGGTTTCTACAGAAGAAAGAGTGTTTAGACCTACGGCATTATTTGAGTTTTTTGGCAACAGGTTAAGGTTGTCTGTTGCTAGGACGGTGAAACATGACAGCAATAGAATCGATGCGAAAATGAATACGAAAATAGGTTTCCATGGGTTGTTACTTTTTTTCAAAGCAAATCCCTGATAATAAATACTTGCATATATCTATATAACAGTTCTTAGGCGGAAAGTAGAGGGAAAATCATTAGCGTTGACATTGATCCAGAGACGTTTCCAGACATGAAGAAGAAACTATAGGAGCTGGCGAGATATGTCGAGCTGAAGAAGGACGGGCACCCAAGGATCTCAGAGGAATATCCCTTGCCTAAAGCGACCAAGCCTGAAGAGGAGGTTCAGGTTACGCGTTGGCAACTGTAGAAGTCTGTTTCAGAACTTATAGGCAAGATACTTGGAGAGAGATCTACCCAGAAGAATGGAGGAAGCTTACCATTTAGATATCTTTCTTAAGATAATGAATGGACCATTAATCTGGAGTGCTACTCTAAGAACCGATGAAAAACGCAAACAAGGAGCACAGAGAGAAGTTGGAGTTTAGGAAACGGAGTTGTGGTACTTAACGAAGAAAAAATATGGCAGAATCGAACTACTTTAACTGAAGCAAATCCGTATATGGTTTAACTCCTAATTAAGAACTCCCAGAGAAAGAAATTTTCCATACATTCTTTGTAAGATAAAAAAAGAGCCAAAGAGGCTTGATTTTACCCCTCTGTCTTTTATATTTGATTTCATTATCAGCAACAAATCCCAAAACGAAAGGGGCGGTTACAAAATACATGATTGAAAACAGCTGGGGACACGCAATCTGCCATTTCATTATTGTTTGGATTTTTTCATAGTTATAATCTTATGTTCCCAAAATTCGTTGTTGAAACAGTATTCTGCCGAGACTCTAAATGAACTGCAGCTTCACCCATGCGTGCTAATAGTTCATCATATATTTCATCATTGACCGGAAATTTGAGGTCCCTGAACTCTGTTCGCAAGTTCTGTCTAAAGGCATATGATAGTGCTGCTACGAAGAGAGTACTCCTAAAAGTCTCAGCTGTTTTCGTGTTTCTGTACTGGCTGTATCTTTCTCTGTCCCTAGGTCCAAACGTCTGCAAGAGGTTCATCATCCTCTTCAGTGGAACTTTATATCCCAACCCAGAACTTTCAGCATGGACGAAAAATGCGTAGGCAATAGTCATAAAGGTGTCAAAAGTCTCATCCGATGGGGTGTTAGGGTTATTCCAAGACTCAAATCTCATTCCAGAACTGACATAGTTCTCATATGATCTTCTTACAAGCCACATGGATTGAACAGCACTTTGTCTGATCTCGAAAACTATGTCCTCGCTTAAGCCATATCTTCCAGCCCCGTTGATAAGTTCATAAGCAGTTGCATGTTGGAATATTTGTGCCATGGTCTCGGAGAATATCGCGTTCGCGTTGCCGTCGATTTTACCGCCATAGGAGTAGTTGGCTGGACTATTCAGAGTCGCATCGTGTCCCATTTCGTGGAAAATTGAAGACCACTGAATTGATCCTTGAAATGCATAATCTCCGGCAGCAATGCTGACCGGGCTAGTGTACCAGAGACTACACATCCACCAGATGATGGATCTCTCAAGAGAACTTGCCTAAAACCTCCATCAATCAGACATATATTGTCGTTGGCGAAATCCTTCTGAATCGATGCCGCTGCGGTCAATAAATACTCGACAACAGACCTGTTTATGACGCCGAAGAAGCTGTCATCAAAATAGGTCAAACTTTCTGGTATTCCATAACCGGGCAATCTGCTTGTCAAGTTCACTGGATGACTAGGAACCAACACGGCTATGTCGGATGGTAGTGTTGTAGGAATTATACATGGAGGTACAAAGCGAACTAGCACTTCAGCTATATCTGTTTCTCCATCAGTATAGTGTGAAGTAACTTTCACAATATAGTTTCTTGTCTTGTCGAAGTAGGTATGTGTTTGCGGAAACCAGCCTGTGGTAACATTTCCATCATCCCAGTCCCAAGTGAATGGAATCGTAGGGCTTTTGGTATCTGCTCCGTTAAGAGTAACCTCCCCGGTATTGTTATTGATGTTCTCAACCGAAACAGCTAAAGATGAAATGTTTCCCAAGATTTCCCTTTTGAAATCAAAAGACCCATTCACGAGCGAATGTGCGTCCTCTCTTACGGCAGCTAAAATCACACAGTCATAAAGAAATCCACCCGTAAATAAAACGATTAGCAGGATAGCAGTAAACCAACTTCTATGGACCAAAATGATCCCTTCGGCGCAGTCTTTTAATCTCTTTATTATTACGGTACGATGACGAATGATACCGATGTGGAACCATTCACAATCTAATTAAATATTCACTCATATAAAACTTAAGAACAGTTTAGAAAGTGATTAAAAAAATCCTCAACACAACGGACGAAAGCACAAATCAGCTCTTATAATAGTAACATTATTAGACATTGAAGCGACACTCGAAGAAATCCATAAGCAACTATTCAAGTAATCATCTTCGTAGTAGAGGTTCTCTTGAAATTATTATCATGAAACCAGTTCATAATTTATGCGTTGTTTGGGTTTGGGATTAATGTTTTCACTGGAATATTTTAGAGATGGGGTAAAGAGTGGAAGGTTGAGAGGAGTTTTGCCTCGTAGGCTAGCAGGGGCTTTAGGAGGGGCCAAACGATTTTGAGGTTGCTGAACATCAGTTTGAGGTTCTCTAGGTCGTTTTGATAGATGGCTCTAGTCAATGGTAGTAGTGTGAGGTATGTGAGGAGAAATGTAAGTCCGTTGATTGCAAGGTTGAAGACGTTGTTGAGAGGCATGATATAGAGGAGTACGAGGACAGGTATGGCAGATAAAAGGGATGCTGAATAGATTCTCAGCGATGCCTTAAGGTCTAGGCTGACATGGATCTTCCTAATTGCGACGAATAATCCATAGGCTAGTGAGAGTAGGCCTGAGACGAGGGATGCGATGATCAAGCCTGGAACATGGTAGGGCATAGTAAGGGCAGGAGCCAATGGAAGAAAGACGAGCAGGTTGATCAGGCTGGATTTGAAGACGACTATGGTTTCGCCTATCCCATTGAACAGGTAGCCTAGGACAAGTGAACCTAGACCGGAGTAGAGGAACGTTAGGATGTAGAGCTGGAGGAAGAATGGAGCCAGACTGTAGTATTGCCCATAAAGTGTGTACACGATGTCTCTGGACAAGATTGTCACTATTACAGTGGCTGGGATGATGATGAGGGCTGTGTATTTGGCGGACAGCCTAAAGAGGCTCTTTAGCTCACCGCTTTTGAGGTTGACCTTTGAGAAGGCTGGGAAGAGCGCTCCTAAGGGGAAGGTCAAGACGTTTACCAATGATGATAGGCCTGTGGCGATGCTGAAGTTGCCTATCTCAGCGTTGGAGGTGAAGAAGGCTAATATGATTGTTTGATACTGCCCTAGGAACAAGCCCAGTAGGGTTGAAGCGTATAGGGGGAATCCATAGCCCATCATAACTTTGAGGTTTGTTGAGGAGGTGTTGCTGGATGGCTTGCCCAAGCTTCTATAAAGCTTCAGGAGGATGAGGCTCCCTACGAAGCTAGCAACCATGTAGCTTGTGACATGGCCTATCAAGGCGCCGACGACGCTGAAGCCCAAGATTACGAGTATAGGCGATATGATTGTCTTCACGACAGCCTGGGCATTCATTATGAGAGCGTTACCCTCCATCTTGTCTAAGCCGATGAAAGCGGAGTTTAGGGTCGTGAAAATGGTTTGGAAGAGAATCAAAGGTGATGTTAGCTTGATTAGGAAGCCCATACCAGGCCTGTTTAGGATATGGGTTGCGAAGGTGTCTGAGAAGACGAAGCATATCGCAGACATAACTATTCCTGTAACGAGCTTGAAAAAGAAACCTGACTTCATTATGTTTGTTACGAGCTTATTTTTGCCCTCAGCCCTAAGCTTGGCTGAGAACCTAGTTAAGGCTGGGTTCACGCCGAGGTCAATCAAGCCTGCTACGATAGATGGCACAACTAGTGAGAGGGCGAATAGGCCGTAGTTCTCGGGTCCCAGAAGCCTAGCGACAATTATAGAGCCTATGGCAAGTATAAGGAGGGATAGGAAGTTTCCTGTGAAGAGGAAGAACCCTCCCCTAGCAGAGTCTTCAGCTATCTCCCAAAGCTTAGTAGACATTTACTGACCTAAGATATTTATGGCCTATTGGTATATCTTGATTTTTGCTCTTAATTATTCTGTAATGAAGACCTCTGACATCGATTAATTTTTTCACTTTAGCATAAGCATCTTCCTTTGTCATAAAAAGAATCACTCCTAAGACGACTTCTAGCCTTTCTAGTTTATTAGCAACGCCCCATTTGTACTTTAGACAAGACTTCTCCTTCACTCAAAAAATTCCCATGAGTCTTTTGTGTTCCGTGGTCCTGCTCTACTCACAATCAGACCTAGTTTCTACTATTTTTCTATTCCATTGAATCGCATGAGAGTTCACCTGTTATGTCATAATTGTGCTTGGCTTTAGCTCTCTCTTAGGGTTTCCTCGTATTTCTCGAATAGAAGTTCTAGGGCTCTTCTGAAGGCCTCAGCTCTACTTGAGAATATCCTTTTCACTTCGATGAGCTGCTCAAGCTTCTTCAGGTATTCGTTTGAGATACCGAGCTTCAGGACTATCTCCTCATACTCTCTATCTTTACCTGATTTTTCGGCCAAGGCTTTCTCCTCTAACAAAAAATTAGCGGTTTGACTATATAAAAGTTATTGAAATGTCAACTTTTAGAAAGCTTTATATCTGCCTTGATATAGTTTAGTTCAGGTATATGTAAATAGCTAGTTCAGTTAAGAGGAGAAAAAAATGGAGAAAACTGTTGAGGAAATCGTGAAGCGAGCAGTTTCTGAGAAAAGCATTGAGGACATTGCGAGAGAAGCTATTCCCACTATAGCTGTACTAGGCATCGGAGGAGCAGGGTCGAATATTGTCTCTTGGATGAAGGAGAAAGAGGTTTCGGGAGCAATAATCTACGCCTTAAACACTGACGCAAAACACCTGAGCATTACAAAGGCTGACAAAAGAATACTTCTCGGGTACCAAGTATGTGGGGGACTCGGATGCGGCGGCTTCCCAGAACAAGGCGCCAAGGCAGCTGAAGAGAGCTCAGAAGAAATAGAAAGGACAATAGCTGGTTCAGGCCTAGTCTTCTTAACAGCAGGCCTGGGCGGAGGAACCGGAACAGGTTCTTCGCCAGTGATAGCAAAGATCGCTAAGGATCTGGGAGCACTAACCCTAGCCGTAGTTACGATACCGTTCCAAGTTGAGAGGTCAAGACTAGTGAAGGCCAAAGAAGGCATAAGCAGACTGGTGGAAAATTGCGACGCCGTAATTGTGATCGACAACAACAGGTTGAGGAGGGTAGCGGGCAACCTACCGTTAGGTCAAGCATTCGGAGTCGCGAACGAGCTGATAGCGACGTTCATAAAGAACATAGCCGAGACCTTAGCTATTCCAAGCCTTGTCAATCTAGACTTTGCTGACCTAAAGGCAATCATGACAGGAAGCGGAGTTTGCGCCATAGGTGTAGGAGAAGGCATGGGGGATACCAAAGTTGAGGATTCTGTCCAAAAAGCATTGAACACTCAACTTCTCGACATAGGGGACCTGAAGAAATGTGAAGGTGCACTGGTACACATCGAAGGCGGTGACGACATGACACTAGAGGATGTTAACAGGGCTGGAGAAATAGTCATGGGCACCATCTCACCTACAGCTAAACACTCATGGGGCGCCAGAGTGAATAGCAAGATGCAAGGCGCTATGCGTGCAACCGTTGTCTTAGCTGGTGTCGAAAGTCCATTCCTAGTTGAGGGACTCGCACCATTCGGTACGCTAAGACCGAGGGTAGAAAAGGAAGTCGAGGTAATCGAGAAGCCTGCTGCAGAGGAAGAAGTAAAGAAGAAGAGAAGATGGTGGTAGCCGCCGAAGAAAGCCGCATCTAAAGACCGAAGGGGATGAGAAAGTCCCAGATATAGAGGTCTATGCAATCTTCGTATTCGCTATCTTCGCAGTGGGAATCTTACTCTACGTCGCCTACAAGGCGTTCAAGACTCCAACACTCTTCTATGCCTCTGACGAATCAATTAACGAGCTTGCAACCCGACTCAGCTGTCCAAAATGCCGTATGAGAAGACTGAAACCAACCGGTCCCTACACACTCGAATGCGAAACCTGCGGCTTCTCGTTCAGCATCGGCACAGTGGCAAAAAGAGAAACAATGTAACCTGCAGGATTCTGGCTAGTGCTATCTAGCTCCAAGAGGAGATTTATCTGGCAAGGGTACTAGATCAATTCTTCTATGTCGCCTAGAATTATATTCCTTCCTAACACTCGCTATCCGAGCGAAACAGCCTTACAGGCTCAAGACTAAGACTTGCCTTCGTATAAGGCTATAGCCTCTTCTATACCCGAGTTTGTAATTATCAACCCACAATTCTTCATCTGCAAAAGAAAAAGGGAATACAGCATAATGGTTTCCGTAGCCAAAAGCAATGTTGTAGCGTCCTTTGCATTCAAAATAATCCTTCAATGAAAATATTTTATCCCAAACCCTCTCTCTCTAATTAGCGTCGAATACTACGTCTTTTTCTAACAACCTCCACTAACTCAACTGTCAAAACTTCACTTTTCCCTACTGCAAAGATCTGGTCAGTATCCACCAAAGAAGAGACACTATGCTGATTATTATCAGGAGGGGCGAGGTCACAAAGATGAAGCCATCCCTGCGATAGACGTAGAGGATTATCCATGGAATGCTTTCCAAGGAGGGCATTTTCTCCAGAAGTGGAGGCGCGATGAATAAGAGAACGCCGAGAACTACTAACGTGACCCCCAAGACTTGGATGAAGTGAAACACCTTAGATCCCATATTACTATGGTTGATGGCATATCTTTTGAACTTTTCGGGTAGGAACTTTTGATGTAGAGGAAATAGGTTGCTACCTCTGCATGTAGTTGTGAGTAGCTTCCATCAGCGGTTCGGTAGGCGGCCAGTTTGCGAACAGTCTCCCAACGGTCGCCTGAGAGGCGGCGAATCGCACCGTGATTACCTCTGCCGTAGGGTTAGACTTCCCAAGCGACGAAGACTTAGCAGAATCTTTCATGCACATAATAGTCTGCTTGGCTAACCTTATTCTTCGCTCTTCACCCTCACCGACGTGCAACTGTTGTAGGTCCCTTTATTTGGGGTCTAATAGATTTTGTTTAGTTGTGTGAGGTTTTGGACGTTGGTTTGGGTGATGGCTCCTGTTATAGGTGTAAGCGTGAGGTATGTGAGGAGAAAGAGGAGCAAGCTCTCTCGGAGTTCTATGTGTCTTTCTAGTTTGGTGGTAGCGAAGCTTGGAGTTTTTCCGACATATTTATTAGTGTAAGGTGTCTTATGTTTTGTAGGATGGGAATGGATTTGGTGGAAACTGTAACTTTAACTTCGAAGGGCCAAGTGACTATTCCCTCAAGGTTGAGAAGAGAGCTGGGGATAGTGAAAGGTGAGGAACTCTTGATTGTTCTTGAAGGCGACGCGATCAAAATGATTCCGGTGCCCAAATTGTCTAAGTTGGCAGGTGTGGATAAAGAGGTGTTCAAGGGTAGAAAGCCTTCCGAGGAGATTGAAACTATAAGAAAGGAGTGGACTAGGGAATTTGAAAAACGAATCCGGCAAGCCTAAGATTGTCTTGGACACAAAGCCTTTGATTAAGCTTTTTGCGCAAGAGGAAGGTTGGGAGGCTGTTCAGAAAATCTTGTCTCGGGTGGAAGCAGGGGATATTGAGGCAGCTATAAGTGTGGTTACCCTAACCGAAATCCATTACAAGTATGTGAGGGAAGAAAGAGCGGATCTGGCTGAAACCAGAACGAAACAGCTTAGGTATGCAGTATATCTAAAAAAACTTTTGATAGACGATGAGATTGCAGTCAAGGCTGGTGATTTCAAAGGTAAGTATGATGTTTCGATAGCTGATGCTTTCATTGCAGCCACCGCGTATTATGAAGAATCAATTATGATTAGCGATGACCCAGATTTTGGAAAAATACCAGAAATCAAAACCTTAACTGAAAAACAGTTCATTGGGCAATTATAGTGATGGTGTTCTTAGATACTGGGGTTTGGGAGGTTTTGTGTGTGCAACTGTTGTAGACGCCTCTATTTGGGGTCTAATATGTTTTGTCGTGTTTGGTAATAGTTGTTCTTATCGCTAAATCTTTATTCTTTTTCTTTGCTTTACCATAGCGCCATTCTTATAGATGCAGTCCATAGTCTGGATCAACACGTTATCTTCACAAATAGCTTATGACCCATTTGAAATGGCAGTTTGGCTCGCGTTCTCACCTTGGGTTTCAACTTCGCGACGGCTATGAGAGACGGGTAACGATACCGAAAGAAAACGGGGTTCTTGATGTACCGATCCTTCATAAATGGCGTTGAATGGGAAACGGGAAGATCAAACATTATGTAACAAATCAGGACCCAGCTAGTAGCTTTTCAAGTCTTTCAATAAATTGGTTGACTGCTTCGGCTACACCAAAGCATCTGCATTCATCATGAGGAACGCTAGGTTCATGGTGACCTTTGCTGAACTTGCACTAGAAGACGTAGAGATACCCTACACCGCCAGCAAGATAGAACGACTTATGGGCGAGATCTCGAAGAGATGCAAAAACAAGTGGATGCACTGGTCAACCAACGGTCTAAGTCTCCTTCACGATTCAGATCTTGATCCCCATTTTATCTAGAATCATCTCAGCTATCTCACTGGCTTTCCTGCTCTTTTCAAAAGCACTTGAGGCATGATCTTCTTCATATATATCGCTAGGTAACAACCCTTCGCTAGGCTCACCGTAACTTGCCCTACCATGCTCCGGAGCTGTCTCCCTCACCAAAATGACGAGCTCCTCAACCAAATCCTCAACATCACTGGGAAACCTTTCCTTCAAACGGTTCAATTCGTCTGAGGGATCATGGCTCCACGTCGGCACCTCAAAGACTGATATCACAGCTTTCGCGAAGTTCTCGACTGCCAGCTGTGACGCCGTCCCCGCCCAGTCTCTTAACGACAATAGCCTCCCAGCCCTCTCTAAATGTTCAGTAGCCAATCGACATCTATACTTAACTTCGTTTAAAGGTTTAAGACTCACAGAATCTTCACTTCCTTCATAGGCTTCGGCAACACCCAAAGGTAGGCTTCCCCATCCTTAACTCTCTTCAAGCCACTCTTAACGATTCTTTCCCTAGCCTCCCGCAGAAAGTCACAGAGTTTCCCAGTCTTATCGTAAACAACTACGCCGTCCCAATAAACATTCAAAAGCAACGGACTGACCTTCTCTGGCTTAAGAAAACGCTCAAGCTCAAAATCGACAACCGTCAGATCCCCAAATGCTCCACCCAAAGCCTCCCGGATGAGCATATGCAAAAGCCTCCTACGAGCGACGGGATCCTCAACCTCACAGTTCTCAAGAAGGACAACTAAGTCAACATCGCTCCTTTCCCTGGTTTCTCCCCTAGCTCGAGAACCAAAAAGCACAACAGACTTCACATATGGCACGCCAAGAAGGCTAAGACGATCTCGCAGCAACTCTAAATCTCTACGAGCCTTCACGTTCAGTCCCTCTTTGACTCTACCCTAATTATGCGTTTTCTGGATAGAGTGATTGTTGGGCTTCCTCTGTGCATGCAGGTTCTTGATCTCTGCGATCGTCTTTCCACTTTTTAAGTCTTTCGCAACCTTGTATAGCTGGCTTGCCTTCATTGCTAGGATTGTTTCCAAGATGGCGTGAGTATCATTTTTGAGTTGAGTTTCTTCCAGTTCTGTTTCAGCGGTGATTTCTTTGTCTTTTTCTTTTATTATTCTCCGGAATTCGCTGTCTGGTGCTTTTTTTGATTTGTTAAAGGCTTCACCTATTGGGTGTTGTTCTGGTTCAGCCTTTGCTACAATCAACCTACTGATCAGTTGCCTTAGCTGTATTGTTGCCACTAAATCTGCCTTTCTTGCTGTCTCGTTTATTCTGCTCAGTCTTGTTTTGGCGTCTTCTACCCAAGCCTGCTCAATTTCTTCTCTGCTGATGCTGATGCTGAATGGCCGTAGTTTTCTAGTCCCAGGAGCCTCGCGATGATTATGGAGCTTATTGCAAGTATGAGGACAAGGCATTCTTGTAAATATTTTCCCCTGTATATTAAAACCGTCAAAACTTGAGACATATCTCATAATCATAATATTGATGCATCATAAGGAGTTTTCTTGAATCTTTGAAGTCGTAACCATAGAAATAGCCCATGAGACAACCCCATTCGGCATTTTAGCTCTAGTAGCTCAAAACTTCAAAAATAGAGAGAAGTGAATGAGGTTTATGTTAATGTAATCCTTTTTCCCATCGATTCAGAATGACTCCCACCACTATTCTTGCGAAAAATCCCTTGACCACCTGTTTGCAGGCAGGCAGCCTGTCGTAAATGTACCTGAGCAGCTGGATTTTTTCACCATTGAACTCATAAATGTCTATCCCAGTCAAAGTAAAAGAGTTCACCATAGACTTCGGATACTTCATCCTCATAGCCTACGATTCTGAGAAACTTTTAAATAATCAATCTTTCACAAGACAGCCTGAAAGCTGGAAGTGGCTGAATGCCATGACCCAAAATGAGGATTGTTGCTAAATGAAGAAACCATTTCTATCATGGGTTGTCCTTTTGCTCATCACATCTCTGGTCATAGCTTTCGTTTACATTGCAATCACGTTTTTGGCATACAAGCCTCCAGCAGAAACTTTCAACTTCGCAGTTTCAGTTAGTCCCGAAAGTGGATCTATAGAGCAGGGTAGAAGCGTCCAAACAACAGTTAATGTTACATTGCTGAGCGGAACTCCCCAGATTGTGACCTTATCGGCTTCAGAGCTTCCATCTGAAGCATCCGTAACCTTTAATCTTTCTTCAGGAAGTCCGACATTCACAAGCACCCTAACAATCTTCACTGCAGAATTCACACCAACGGGAAACCATACGATTATTGTAATTGGAACCGGAGGAGGATTGACAAAGACAACTAACTATACATTAACGGTTGCTTCTAGCTCTCAGCCTTTCGACTTCTCCGTATCTGCCCCGTCCATAAAGTCCTACAATTTTCCGGGAACAGCCACATCTCCAACTATAATACAGCCTGGAGACTTCACCCCAGAAGTGCTGGTTGAGATGGACACGGACACGCTGGTGGACTTGTTTGAGTCCATGTGCACCATAAGCAGTAACAACTGGGCGGTTTACTGGGACCACAATAAGTCTCCTGGAAAGGTGTACACGGGAAACTTGGTTACGAACGCTGGACAGAAACACCACATAACAATCAACATAGTGTTCAGGAGAATAAGTGACGGTTCAGCCACCACGTTGACGGTTGATGGCTACGTTCAAGGCGGAAGCGTGTCGGGAACATGATATCTGAACAACTACAACCTCAACAACCTCGGACAATATAAAGTTCTTCAAATCCCATACGGGACCGTGACGTTGAGCTTGCTAAGAATTTTGTTTTCTAGCTCTTCTATCAATAGTAGTGCCCTAACGCAACTCCTTCGCAGCCAAAGTTGCTGAATTAGGACCCATGACACATTAGAATCCTGGACCTAGAGTACGTCTAGGCTTGCACATTGATCTTGAATTCCTTCAAATATTTCTGCAAAATTGTCGGTGTGCCATTAATACCAGGTACCGACGGGTTTGGAATAGATACCTTCATTAGGAATCTTCAAACTATTTTGACTTACACGCTTTCCTCTAAGAAACTGCGAAGTTCCGACATTTTTTCGTCCGGTATTGGGTTAACAGCTTTTATCCCGTTTATCTTGCCGAAATGTTCCACATCAAGTGTGTAAATGATTCTAATCTGATTCGCCTCCATTAAGTAGAGGATGTACCCGTCCCAAGCGTCCAAATTGTACCTCTCAGTATTTTCCAAGGATTTCTCTACATTACCTTTGTCGATATGCCCATGCCAAACGATCCTTTTCGAAGACAGTAAATTTCGCAATAATTCATTCGCTTCTCTGGATATGACGCCGTAAAACCTGGTTAAGATATAGTGAGCACCAAAAACCACAGTATATGGAATGAGGACCCGGATTCGACCTCTCACCGCATCCTCTATAACTTCCAAGCAATAGTCAGTAGCAGGGTTCTCGGACAATCCAACAGCTAAGATTCCAACGTCGATCACTGCGTCAGCCCTAACTTCCTTCTCGCCCATTCGTCCAACATCCGCCTCTTCATGTCGATAGATACCGCTTTGGAAGGAATACCTTTAATCTCCACCAAATGATTTCTAAGGTGCTCCATAATTTCATCAGGAGTCTTTTCCTCCCTCACGGGCTTAACCACAATGACATCACCTTCCAGATCCCACTCAACCTCTTCTCCCTCACGAATCCCAAGCTTTTCCCTTATTTCCACTGGAATCACTGTTCTCCCCTGAGAGGAAACCTTAGTCTTGCTAGTCATGAGATCATCTGGAATGGAAGATGGAATGCCATCTAATAAAGGTTACCCCGATTATTAATAACGACAATAATACTTGTGTACATTCTCTATTAGCAGATCGTTGACAGTTCGCCAACTTTCATTCTTAATTTAGGTCTTGCTTTGTCACTAAGTAGAGTAAGTGGAAGTAAGTAGTTTAAGTGAGAAAGAATACTAAGATAGCCTTTTTTCCATATGGGGTGGGAGGGTCTCATATAAAGTCTTTGATCTGCCTGCGAACAACTGAAATATCTATCCTCCAGTACTTTCTTGGGGGAGATTTTCTCTCATTGTTTATTATTATCTTTATCAATACTTATTGGTGTTATTGTCAGTTACTTATCAAGATTTATTGAGAACTTGTAAAAAACGTCAAACTTACTTTATCAATAAAATTCACAATAAAAAATTCCTTATTTTCTAATAAGGAGCAAGTTTTAGGCTGATTCTTGAAAACGATAACTTCATTAGGTTGGGAATTGCTGTGAATAGAGGAGGACGTGAATTAGCAGATGGGTGAAACAGGCCGAGCATACTCCAAAACCAAGGGCATACACAAGCTCACAGCGGGTTGGGCAAGCTGGCGTTGGCTATCAGGTGTCTCTAGCAAGGAAAAGCAGTGGTTCCTCGGAACAATCATGGGTCGAGGAGGCTATCAGTCATGGATGGTTCATCTGGCAAGAGGCCTACAAGACTCCGACTTCCTGTTAAAGTTCGAGGAGACAACAGATCCATGGGAACGATCAAAACTCGTAGGCCAAAGGATCAGCGAACTTCGAAAGTCCTATAGAACTATGACTGATGACCAGCGAGTTGAGTTGGCAAAGCAGGGAGAGGTTGAGCTGAGGACTGGCCTAGAATTGATGGGCAGGGACAAGAGGACAATCCAAGAATTGATAGCCTTGGTTGATCCGCCAGCAAGCAGGTAGATGATCAGCCAATACCCCATCTTTTTCTGTATATTAACTTGAGGTATTCACTATTTGCGTGGCAGATCGAGAAGAAGGTTGCAACCCCAAGGGAAGAATAGGAGAGAGGCGATTAGCCTCTATACGAAGGGCGAACTGAACAGGATCGTGGACAGCCTTCTCCATCCGCTATGCCAGGAGAATCCTTCGTTCATTGGATGCCTTGATGCATAGCCTGATAGAACAGAATCCGCTTGAAATAATCCAGAAGTTCATGAGGTACAGCCTGCCAGAGATAATAAAGAAACTAAAGCGGTAAACAAAGTTTTTGTGCTTTTTTAGTGGGATTATTGGCTCCGTATTCATAAGGCCTCAAGTTAGGAGCCATGGATGGCATTTCAGTAACCGAGCCTTCAACATGCAAACAGGATTATAATAATAATTTTTGCGTGTGGATCTTCGGTTTGAACCTGAAAACTGCAACAACACCTGATCTTTCATGCGTTCAATGGCGCACCTAATCTTTCCCTCTTTATCCCAACGTTGAACCGTCCTTGTTCTGATTCTAAATGTCCATTAGCTTCATTGATGGTAGGAAGCCTTTCAATATGAAAAAATAAGAGAGAAAGCTAAGCATTCTTACAAATAAAAAAGGGGGAATTAGTTTTTCTCGATTTATACCCAGACTCTGCCCCTGATGCTGCCAATCAGATATAATGTCTCGCCCTTAGGCATAACGAAAGTTCCCCTGAAACGACCGCATATTATTCCTCTACTGTAGCCCCTGTTCCACACAATTGTGAATTTTAAGACGTAGTCAGTTTCTTCATCTTTGATCTTCCATATCCATTCGCCTGACAGTTCGTCGCTTGCAACGTTAGACCAGCCTAAAACTGCTGCGCTGAGGTCAAAATCATATGCTAAGCCGCCAGGGAGATAATATATTCTGAGGGACCCACTATCGGCATCAAGAGTTAACACGTCTAATTCGTCCCCGACACACGTTGCAAAGAAATCGCCCTCCATTTCAAGCGTTGCATATGCCAAACTTGGTATATTTGTTGCACCAACACCCTTCGCCCTCAATTCAAAGCCACCAAAGGCCGGCCCTGCTGCTGCAGTTGAGGTAGCCGTTAGAACCATCAAAGCTATGACGGCGGAAAGCAAAACTGTTCTTCTCATAGTTTCCTTCCTCCTTTCTTCTTTCTATCTGTTTAACAGACATACACATATTCATTATTAAACATATTTAATGGTAATTAAATTTCCATCTTAGAGTTCCCATTTCTTATTCCAATTCCAACCCTTACAGGGTCTCAAGAATGCCTATAAGGGTTTGAAATTCTTCTAGTGGATACTAATTATTACAGAAGCATCCATATTTTTCCGGGAACTAGCAAGAGGAAGTTTCGCATCCAGAAGATGAGAGAACTGCTGGAAACCAAGAAAAGCTAGTTAGAAACCCCCAAAAGCAAGAATAAACTTTAAGAGCCAATCGTACTTGTCGTTCCAATCGATTATTTCGGCGCTTATGCTTTTTAAGAGAGCATCAGCATCAAAACCTTTTTTTTCTTTATCTAGCCTCCTTGAGAAGATTACGAACTTTAACGGTTTTTCCCAATTTCTTAGATCAGCGAGCTCGGTGTAAGCTCTCGACACATGTGCATAGCGATATGTTTGATAACTCGTTCCTTCATCTATTTGTTTACACTCTACAATCGACTTGATCCTATCCTCTAATTTTATATCCTCGATCACCACATCAATTTTCCACCAATTCCCAGACAACCCTTGTAGAGGAACCTCCTGACGGACCTTCAAATTTTGCTTGTAACAAGTGACGTATTTTTCTATAGCTTCAAGCACGTCCTTAATCAAATTGCCAGAGTCAGGCTTGACAATCTCTCCCTCATCTATTCCATCTCTCAATTCTTGTTTTAAAGCTTCAATTTCTTTTATCAACCTTTCTAAATTCTCCCATTCATCTTTCTTCATTCTACTCCACTCTCCTTCCGATACTGTATACTTATTCATGATGAGTTAATGTTTCTCCTAAATTGAGGACAATATGGTCATTTATATTTATATCAAAGTTCGCAAATTCAAGGCTCAAAGTATGATAGCGAATAAAATAACAAGGTTGTCTCGTTTCGATTCACATTTTCTATCTGACTTGGTGAACCAAAGCAGATAGCATATCATCAAAGACATCTAATTCATCTGCAAGCTCTCTCGTCAAGTCTCTCTTTGCTCTTTTGCTCATAACTTTTCCCTCTTTGAAAAATATCATTTTTCACTCAAATAGCTTGTCACAATTCCCTCTTCTCCGTAATGTTGGAAGCTAGTAGATATCGGGTTTCTTTATCCATCACGTTCCAGAGCCATTTCCAGCTACCGTTAAATTTAACCTTCATCTCATCAGCATTCCATTGACCGCTAAGTTCTGGCTTCAGAGTTTTGATGTATTCACTTATGAGACCTTCATACTTCTTAATCCAGTTGAGGATCGTGGCGTGGCTGTTAAGCTGAACGTTAAAGATTTGATTTAGGTGATCTTGGATGCCTCTTAATGAAACTCCTTTATAGTAGAGGTCTAAGGTCATGGTTACAACTTGAGGATCGAACCACATGTTTCTCGTTATGGTATCAGGGACAAAAGTCTTCTTACATACCCTACAATAGTATCTCTGTTTGAGTTGCTTGGTCTTTTTGCCGAATCGAGTTATCTGGTCTGAACCACAGAATTTACATTGATAAACTTCTCGATACTTAAGTGTAACAGTCTTGGGTTCAAGTTTTTCTTTGAGTTTAATCCATAGTTGAACTGCATAGATGTGTTTGCATTGAACAAGTCTAAACTGGTGATCTGGACATTCACAATTCCATCTTTCGTTCTCTTTTCTGACTAGGTATTTAGCGTTCTTGGACTGAGACGGAATAAGGAACGATTATCGGTCTATCTGAGTTATCGTTGAACCGTTCATCAAGATTCCGTAGCCTCTTATCGCTCTTGGCTCTAAAGTTTATGTGTTTACCGCCAATCAAAAGTTCCAGTGCAAAGACCTCTGTTTCCACTAAAAATTTAAGTAAAACTAAAACAGTCTAGAGGATGAGAAGGATGCCCCAAGCAGCTAGTCGTGAAGGTGACCAACTCTGAGCAGCCTCATTCCATTGTTTCTTCACGGCTCATCCGTTCCATGTAAGTTATCCCCAATCTTAATGAATATCTATCTACAATTTTCTAAAAAACATTCTGATAATCGCTGTTATCGGAACAACGCCAAAGCCAATTTCCTTGCCAAGAGCATGTCATATCTCCATTGCCATTACTACTTCATCTACATAGTCGCCGTCATTGAAGAAGAATTTAGGGATCAATCCTACCCTCTTGAAACCAATCTTCTCATAGACATGCAAGGCAACGTTGTTTGTGGAATAGACACCCAGAACTAAGAGTCTGAGACCTCTCTTTCTTGCTTGGTCTACTGACGTTCTAAGCATCTCTGTACCGATTCCAATATTCCGGTAGGCCTTTCTGACTTCAATTTCTACGAACCCAACATGGCTTGAGGGTTTTCCCATGAATCCTAATCGTGATCTTGCCACCACTTTTCCATCATACTCAGCAACCAAGCTGAACTCTTCTCCTTTCTCTAGGAGAGATACTCTCTTCCTTAGCCAGTCTATTGCTTCCTCTTTTGTATAGATCTCATTACTTGGGGAAGTCATAAATTCTGACAGATCGTCCAGATCTTTCAGACTAGGAGTCCTAAGAATGACCTCTCCTCCATCCTTGGCTACTTCGACTTATCGTTATCCCAGACTTGGGTCACAAGCCTAGAGAAATCGACAAGAGTTTTCTCTCCCAATAAGACGTCGTACATTGCACGTTCAAGTTCCATGCGCTTTTCAAGAAGCCTAGATATATATCCTGTTGGACCGCTCGGATATTCACTAGGTTGCGGAAGAGCTGTCAACTTCTCTGCAACACATCGAGCAAAAGATATCATTTCAGGATCGTCTACTCCGTGAGGAGGAGAGACATGCTTACCTCTGCTTTCTCTTATCAACTTCCGGTCATAATCAGGGTCTTTATGAGACTCAATGTGTTTGACCCAGTCTTCCACTGGAACTTTTACATCGCACCATGGGCATCTCACCGAAATGCTCCCCCATCTCTACAACGATGTTTCCACATAAATCATTTCTTGTTGCACTCAAGTATGCTATCTTACTAGCAGTCTCCAATCGGAAAAAGTGCTTCAGAAAAGAGTCTTCCAGAAATGCAGACCCTTTCTGAGAAGATCCGCATGATTCCATAATGCTGTGGCATCAGAATCTCAAAAATCAATGATGAACACCCAGTCTCGATGCTGCGTAATAGGCATTTTTAAGAGTTAATCGTATAAAGTTCTAAGGATCAATCCGAGGGAGAGGAGGGTGGCTCCTCTGGAGGCGTTGGAACCTGCAGAGGCGGTTTAACTGGCAAGGGCGATGGGGGCGCCGATGGAGCAGCTGGAGGAGCTCTTGCTTGCACGACTTGAATATTCATTGTCAATGACACTGATTCGCTCTCAAACAATTTTGCAGCTCCTTGCCCTTGATGCTCTTGCAGCCAATGGATCTCCCTACAATACAGTTCCCATACATCTGCCCACAAATCCGAATTCGGATCTATTTTCTCAACGTTAAGCTCTAAAACATTTTTTGCTTCATCAAAATCAATGACCTTGCCATGTGACTTATAGATTACACCCTCAGAAAGCCACTTCGCAACTTTCTCAGCCTGATCCGGGTTATCCTTTAGCATGTAACTTTTTAACCACTTCTCTGCAAAACCTCGAGCGCCATCTATGGCACCCTGACACCGCGCCAAGATTTCTGGGCGAATTTGAGACAGCATTGGAAAATACATCTGAACGGGATCGTGATCTTCAGTAACTCTCTTTCTGATAATCTCCAATCCATCAATGAAGGACCTTGCGGGAATAACCTCGCCCAAGGGCGCCATTCTTAACTGAGGATCTATTGGTCCCAGCTCGGCTAGATAACCCATCAGAATCTTATCACTTCCCAGAGCAATCATCGTGGCGGCACTTTTAGCGAAATCTGGCACAATGACATCAAATCCCTTGGAAAAGCGTTGTCTACACATCAAAAGCATCTTCTCAGCAACATTGGCATCTCCACCAGGAGAATTGAGAATCAGATACCCTACATCTGTGCCAACAACAGATCGTAATAAATCCTCAAAAAGAGGGATATCTTGGATCATTATCTCTGGAAGAGGATGAAATGGACTCGTTACGTAGACTATGACTCGGGCGTTAAGTTTTTTCTCTAAACGTTGAATTATTGGCTTTCTATGAGTATAGAAATTATTAGGATCGACAATATCTGTATACCTTGTGACGTTCGGACTCATTTATGTGAAAACCAGCCTACGGATTGCTCGTTACAGAAATAGCATAAATTTGAGGTTTTTTGCTACTTAACTGATCTAGAATCCTCAACAGTTCTCTAAGTTCGTCCAGTTCCTTACGATTTTTCTCTTGAACTTCCTGAACGAAACTCTCCGCTGACATAAAGTTTCCCTAGTAAAAATAAAATGGCTTGCTTAATAAGAATTATGATTTTAGACCATCTTCAATGGATAGCATCATCCGAGTCGACGAGTTCAGAAACATTCATTCGACAAGGAGTCTGTATACCAACGCAAGCCCTCTAATATCCTCGAAACGCTTCTCTGTCTCGGATTTGATCGAGTCTTTTTAGTCCACTACAGCACTGCTACAACTATTTTCCGTATTAATTCCGAACTAACCTTGTTGATAGTTTACTCGCTGATGCCAAGTTTCTTGAGCATTTTGAGAAGGTCTTCACTGAATATAATGCCACATTTTAGGCAAACCTTAACTTCTGTAGAATGTGAAGATAGTCCCTCTTTCTTACAATGTGGACATGTATATGCCACTGAGCATTCCCCAAAAAATGTCAGCTAAGGCGGTTTATAAGTTTTCAAACAATTGGTAGAGTTTCCGTAATTGGGTCAGATTGACTTGTACAGCTATGACATTAGGTTTCTTCCATCTTCTATAGAAGATAGAGACCGTTGTGCAGCATCCTTGCTCTAGGTGTCCCATCAGGTCTTTGCCTAGTTTAGTTCTTTCTTCTTGTGCAAGACGTTTTTGGAAGCCTGCTTGCTTCAACAGCCTCAAATCAACTGTCAAAAATATTATATGCGAATGACCAAATCTATTTAGACCAAAATGTCTCGCAAGATTAAATGCCCATATAGTGTCGGTGTTGATTCCACTAGATTTGTTCACGGTAAACGGGATAGATACGTAGAGGCATTACTAGGGGTCACAGTGTCTACGCCAGATGATGCTCTGTTTAAAGAATCTTATGATCAAGCTATAGAAGATGTTTTTGACGAATTTGGAAAAAAGAGAACTAGAAGGGTCTATAAATCAGCTGACATTGCGGCTCTTTTCGCGAGGAAAGAAATTGACATTATTGGGAATATTCTCGAAAAGTGTTCAAATTTGATATCGCGGATTGACATATTCTATAGTAGATATGACACCAAACACATACCAAAGGTATTTGTTTATTCGAAAGATCGACCTGACAATCTAACTCCTGTTGAATTTGTTCGTAAGATTGAGAACAGCTATCCGCATATTTGTGTTTGGGGATGTTTAGGCATGTATCCAGAGGCTTTGGACTGCGTTTTTTATATGGACCACTTTGAGGGCGAATTAACTTCCGCCTGGGATCAGATATCTCAATTGAAAATGAAAAGGCGGCAGATGTAATTCTCTCATTTCTTTCGCTGATTTCTGCGTTAGATATCTCGATAGGTCTATTAAAGATAAAAATATTCACCTTGCTATAGATGGGATCAGAGATTTTCTAAAAACCACGCCATTTTCTGATAAGTCTTGGGTTAAAGCTTTGGGTGGCGCCGGAATCTCTTCTGAAGAGGAAAAGCTCATGATTGAGCAATTGCCAATATTTGATAGGATTCTTGATTTTGCGTACGAATTGAATGGAGGAGGCATAAAGTTCTTCTCTCCAAGAGAAGATACCCGACTCGTGAAAGATGGCGACTTCTTTTTAATACTTGGAGAAAAAGGCAGAAGTATGTATGATTATCTCACAAATTCAGGTTTGGCCATAAATGGCTTAACTCCAAATGAACTATTGAGAAAAAAATAATCTTCCATTGAAGTACACCAAGGAACGCTCCCTCTGGTCTAAGAACGCATCCAAAATATATGTGTGCATATACAACTTATAAATTTTATGCATAATGGTTCTGGTAACTCTTAGGGAGATGAGGTATTAAAACTCACAAATAAAGGGTACGATTGCCAAACAATTGGAGAAAATAAATGGTTAATGAAACGTCCACAAAAAGTGAAATTTAATTTCCATTAAACATATATAAAATTTGTGTCTCTCTGATGTTGTCAATTCTTTTGATTAGTGCGTTATGCCATGTGATAATGCTTAGAATGGAAGTTTTCGTAGAAGCGTCTTATTAAATAGAGCGAAGAAGCCATACCCAATTTGATGGTGAATTTTATGCTTTGATAACCGTCTTGGGTTGGGGTTTGTTGTTTTTGGTTTAGAGCATTAGTGGTAATCCTTTGATGAGTTTTCCTGTTGTTGGATCCACTTTATAGCCCATTTGTTCTAAGGCTACGACTCCTATGAGCGGTGTTGTGCCCTTTGGTCTAACCATCATATAACTTCCTGCTGTTCTGTCCTCTATTTGGGTTACTCCTAATGCGAGTTTCACTTTCTCTCTGCCGGCTGCAACTTCAGCTTCACCCTCTCCAATGATCGGTAGACCTATTTCGTCCACTTTATCTGTGGGAAGGGCTGGGAAGGTCGCACCAGTGTCTACTAGGGCCTCAAGGTCTGCCTTTCTAACATCGTCCAAGTCACGCTTCCCCTGGACATATTCCACGTATTCGATTGGGTTATAAAACGCTGCCTTCACGTATGTGTGCCCCAATGTGTTCGCCTAAGAGAATGATTGTATGAGTGTGTATAAATCTTTAGTTGAGTACAAAATCGTAATGTTCATTACATATTTCTCATATCCTAGATAGAAGAGTATTAGTTGAGATATGCATTAGAAATCGTTCATACTTCTCAGATCATCACCATGCATGCTAGGACATAGCAATGTACTTTGTAATTATCTGCTCCAAATATCCTAGTAAGCTTTTTATTTATTATGTTATGTAATCTGATTGTCTTGGGAGTGTACATAGATGCTCGCTTCAATTGAGGACTTGGCTAAGAGCTATGGGAGGGTTGTAGCTGTAGACGGGCTCTCACTAAATGTTGAAGAGCGAAGCATTTTGGGGCTGATAGGTCCCAATGGAGCGGGAAAAACTACCACCATAAAGATTCTTTTGGGTCTTCTTAGACCTGACAGAGGCAGGGTTGAGGTTTTCGGCGAAGACCCTTGGGACAACCCGAACATAAGGTATAGAATCGGAGTTATCTATGAGAGGGCGAATTTTCCCTCTCACCACAAAGTCCTAGACTACCTTGAAAAGACATGCAGGATCTTCGGCTTTCCAGAGGTTAGAGCACGAGAAATGCTCGATACGGTTGGGCTTCAAAAACAAGCCTATAACAGGCCCATAAAAGGGCTTTCAGCCGGTATGCTCCAAAAGTTTGCCATAGCCCACTCGTTAATACATAAGCCAGAGCTCGTTGTGGCCGACGAGCCAACATCAAACTTGGATCCTCAAGCCAGAAACGATATTCTAGATTTGATCTTGGAACTCCGCCGAACCGAAAAAACAACTTTTCTCATCTCCTCGCATATCCTTCCCGAGTTAAGTAGGGTCTGTGAGTCAGTGGCAATCATAAACAGGGGCAGAGTCTGGGCTCAGGGCCATTTTGCAGAGCTCTGCGAAAGGTTTGGGGTAGGGGCTACGAGGATTTCAACGGACATGCCTGAAGCCCTTGCCAAAGAAGTGAAAGGGTTAGGATATGTGAGGCGTGTTGAGGTTGATGAAAGAGGCATATCTGTGGATTTGGCTCGGGGAAGAAGCCAGCAGCTCTATGAGGATGTTCTAGAACTCGCGAGAAAAGTTGAAGCCAAAATCTTTGGGATAGAGAGCGGAACAGCTTCCCTAGAGGAGCTCTTCAAGCTCGCAGTGGAGGCTGGCAAAGAGGTAGATGCGTAAATGGGCAAAGCCGAACCCTTCCTTGAGGTCTTGATTTCCAGTCTCAACGAGGACTATAGATTCCCAATTTTTGAGATCTTTGCTTTTCTCTACACCGTTGGAACGTTTGTCTTAGCTAACCTAGCTAGCATCATAGGACAATTCATAAAGTCTGAGGAAGCCGTAGCTTTTACCCTAGCTTACTCTCTGGCAGGGCTACCCGCCTTCATTTTTGTGATACTTATTCTGAAGAATATTGCCTATGGTTTGGGGAATGACTTAGAGAAAGGCATCATGCAGACACTTCTTTCCTACCCTTTAAAGAGAAGATCGGTTCTCACAGCTAAACTTCTATCATCTCTTGGAGTTGCCCTTCTGCTATTCCTAGGGATTCAAGTCTTCGCTCTCTTCTTACTAGCCCCAGACATAGTCTTCCCGTACATGGGCACTGTACTCCTGACCTACTTGGCGCTCCTAAGTTATCCGCTTCTAACAGCTGGCCTCGTACTAGCATTAACATCATTCCTGAAGAGGGGAAGCATCGCCCTAATTGCCGGGATAGTCCTATATTTCGCAAGCAATATCCTCTCAAGCCTATCACAGTTCATAGCCAGAGCAATAGATTCTAATCTTCCTCTAAAGGCATCCGCCATCATAGATCCTACTTTATCTCTGCAGCTACATTACGGAGCAAACATTCAACTTGCAGAATTGTGGACCCCAAGTTTCACAGAAACCCTCTCATACATCGGAGCTAGCTATGTCTTGGTAATCTTTGTCTTCATGTTGGGGTATCTATACTTCGAGAGGAAAATGGAAATATGAAACCCAGATGGATCAACCTGCTTGGTAGAATCGGTTCAATTCTTCTAGTAATAGGGCTAGCTCTAGCCCTTGTCTCCAGAATTCCATTGTCGGTCTCAAGAGTCACCTCGACCAATAGATTTATTCTCGGACCCGAGAAATACTCCTTGTACATATCACCAAATTATACAGGAGTCTACTCCCCCCAAATGGGTCTCCGCATTTCAGTAACAACAAACAACAGCCTCCAGCTCTATCTGCTCTCCGCACATCCTCTCAGATTCACAGGATGGGCTAAGACATGGATAGCTGAAAATTTTCCAAACCTAAATGAGGCACAGATTAGTATGGGGTTAAATAATGCGTCAGTCCTAGAGGCCCTTGTCCAAGCTCATTCTACAGATGTCTTGTTAAACGAAGAAGTGAAAGGAAATTTTTCAACTACTTACTTTCCTCAAAAAATAACCAACGCAACGATAGTAGTCTCTAACCCTTCTCTCATTCCAGTTGATGTAAATGTGGAAGTGAAGGGTCTATTCACTGTAGTACCTAGGGAACGCGTTGTCACTCCTGCTATAACACTCATTGTCTCCGGCATAGTTTTAGTTCTTCCATGGACCATTGGAAAGGGTAGGGATTATTTTAGGTCCTAGAGGCCTGTTCTTGTTCAACTCAAGATATGCTTGAAGCTGCTTTGTTGCATAATTGGTATACCATATTAGATCCATTACATATCACAATATATCGTGCAGGTCACGAATGAGATAAAAGTGAAAATCCAATCTTATACCAAAGTTAGACGCGAGTGGAACAGTTTGATGAAGGTCTCGATTATGGAAAAATGCCTGAAAATCTCTTTTGAATAAAAACAATTGGCTCTACGCGGTTTTTTCGATAACTATTCTTTCTCCTTCAACGTAGATGTCGATTTCGTCGCCGATGTTTGCTTTAACCGCTTTAACTATGTCTTCAGGCAAATATATGACGGGTCTCTTTCCTGCGGCGCTTATGCGTCGCCTTAGCTTTAGAGGCGGGGTGACGCTTTGAAGCCTCTCTTTTATATCTCGGTATTGCTCTGGAGTGTAGAGTTCTTGTCCGCATTTGGGGCACCTGGTTGCCTTAACATTTCGCAGGACGATGTCTCCGTACTCGAAGTCTGTCTCCGCTTCCTCGTATTCTACGTTGCATCTTGGACATTTAGCCATCTCTTCTATTCACCTCCCTTTGGTGATTGTCATCACGATTATTTGGTCGGCATATTCCTCGCAGATTGCGACCCAGACGCCTCGTTTGCCTTGGAAGACGTATCTTGTTTTGGTTGCGCCTTCAGAGGTTCTTTCTCCTTCCCTGATTATTTTTTCTATTTCTTCGGGGGAAAGGTTGTTTTTCAAGCATCTTTGGACTCCGTGTTTTGTTAGCAGTATGGGCTTCTGGGTCATTCCCGTCACATCAATATACGTGTAAAGCACGTATTTAAAACTTATCTCCTTCCCTTCTTGCTACAACTTACTATCCAACCGTTCAATAGCCCAGTAAAGCTCGTCCAAGGCAGCCCTAACCTTTTCGTATCTCCGCTTGACATTTTTCACAGACAAGGCTAGTCTTCCTCACAACCGCACCAGCTGCACCGGCGTACCCAACGATCGAAGATGGCACACTTCTGCTTCCAACCATCAAGCCCATGTCCACGTTCAGGACATTTCTCGGGCTTATGGCCTTCCTTGTCTTTCAATTCCCTTTATGGGATTTTCCTCTTTGAATCTTATTGTATCATTGTATAAACCAAGTGCAACAACTCTTTCTCTGCCATGTTCTTGAAGACCGAACTTGAGATTTTTGGTTTAAAGAAACTTCTGTTATGCAATTTCGCCTGTTTTATTGGGTGTGGTTTACTATTCCGGTTTTGTTGTTTTCTGAAATGATTCAGGAATGGTCTAACTTTGTTCTCGTGGTGCCTTTCCAAAAAGAACTGTTGCTGGCTTTTTCCTTAGCCGTTTACCTTTACGGAGGCTTGCCATTCATAAAAGGAATGCTTGATGAGGTGAAGAATCGCCAGCCTGGAATGATGACGCTGATTGGCACAGCCATTTCAGTAGCCTTCTTCTATTCCGCAGCCACGGTCTTGTCTCATAGGGTTGTCGGTGGAAAGGATTTCTTTTGGGAGCTTGCCACGCTTATTGATGTGATGCTTCTGGGACATTGGATAGAGGCTAAAAGCGTTTTAGGCGCCTCTAAAGCTTTAGAAGAACTTGTCAGAATCATGCCTACAACGGCGCATCTTGTCAGTAATGCCGAAATCGCGGAGGTTCCGGTTTCCGAATTGAAAGTCGGCAGCATAGTTCTGGTTCGCCCTGGTGAGAAGGTGGCATATTGACTATTTGTTGTCCGAAGAGGATGTTAACCTCGAAGCCGTCGCGGCAGGCGTATCGCGAAAGGAGATGGAATTACATGACTGTCCATCGCATACGTACTCAGATATGTTCTACGTTTGATTGTTGTTTCTGTACACTTTTCTTTGAACTAATTTTGGTTATCGTCCTCTAGCATCCCTTGTGCCTTCAGGGCTCCAGCCTCTTCCAAGGACGGATTTCCCACGACAACTTAACAGAACCCAAGTCCACAATACTTAAATAATATAAAAAAGACTGTTAAAATATGAACAAGTTTAGATGGACTCGGATCGCCATATATTGTTCGTTAGCCACTTTATTCCTTTCCATCTTGCCGTTGCAGGCATCATCGAGTGTTGCTGAAACATACTCTGCGGCTAACTTTACAGAGTTCCACGGTTTCGGTGCTTTCTCATTTCTCGACGTTTTCGCTGTCGGTGCATTTCACAATGTTGATCCAAGATTCGACCTTGTCGTCTTCTTCACTTATGTCCCTGGCAGCTACCCGCTCAGATTGACACCCTTCTTGGTTCTAGTTGATGATAGGGCAGCTGGGAATGTTTTTGGTGGCTGCTTTAAGCCAGCGGCTGTTGTGAGAGTCCGAGACAAGGATCTTGACGTGTCCATTGAGAAGAACAATTCCAAATACATAGTCTATGCAAAGGTGCCGTATGTCCCCAGGATTCCATTTGGCATCATACCAATAGGTGAGACGGGCTTCCTCTTAAGAAGGGCGCATCTACGCGAAGTATACTTCAATGATTTGTCAGGTGTTGTTGCAACCTTCGAAAGTCCATGGGCATACTCAAACTTTGTATTGTTATGGCCTACTTCTATTTTTCCATCGCCCGGATCCATAGTTATGCCGAGTTTGAACATCATAGTCTCTCAAGCAACTGAATACATTAGGGGTGTTGCAGAAGCTTTCAACATGGTGAAAGAACCAGCTGTTCAAAAAGGCGAAGATCCTGAGAAATTGGCTTTTGAATCGATACTGGCGGATACTCTTTGGGGTTCCATAACAGATGCTCAGAGAGGAAACATTGTGCAATCGATCGAGAAAATAAGAGCAAATATAGGGCAGATAGAATATAGCCGTGGCGAACTTTTGGATGAATTCTCTCAAATAATTCAGCAGTTATACATTTCAGTGAGGAAATTGGTTGAAACGGTCGCTGGGAATAGTGGACCGGTAAACAGGGCGAGGATTGAAAGACTGATCAAACAGGCTGATTCTTACTATTCACAAGGCTTGTATTCCTCAGCATTTTCTATCCTCATCAACGGATATCGGATAGGGACTTCAGGTTCATAGTCCTCCAAACCCTTCACCAAGCTTTCTTCCATGTAGAGCTGGTAAAGCGTCATAGTATAAGGCAGTAAAGACATAATATTTATAGAGCATGTCAGGCGCAACCATGAACGCTTCGTCCTCGTCCCTCTGAACAGTCACAGAATCAGGCTGTTTCTGGATGGAAACTTGAGGTTGCCCAGCTGGAAAAGCGGATCCCTTATCTTCAATGTCCGTTTCTTCTTCCTCACTTTCTTCAGACTTAGGTGAACTCTGCAATTTGCCCATGCTGTCCATAATTTTAGCTAACGATCCAGATATCTCCGCCAATGTCCCATCATGACTCCTAAACAAGTCCGCATAGCTTTTGAACTGTTCATTCAATGTGCTTTTACATGATTCCTCAAAACTGTCGAGTTGTCAGTCTCCCATTCTTGACCGCACAACTCGCATTTAAGTGGCATCCCAGAGTCACTTACTATTAAAAAACTCGCATATCGTATAAATATTTATCTCCTTTTAAACGAGCCGAAAAGGAGACCTAACGGCCTTTAAAACGACACCAAACGAGACAAAGCGACGCCAAAGGAGACTTGAAACCCCCTTTAAAAGGACAGCAAACCAAAGGGAAACGAGACCTTCAACACCCTCGATCGATTAAAAAGGAAGCTAAACGAGAAACGGGAAAGGCTGAAAAACAAAGTTCTCCTTTGTCCGTTTATCCTCGTTACCCCCTCCTTTTGCCCCCTTCGTTCCCCGTTTCGTCTCCTTTCCTTCTCCTTTAAGCCCCTTTTTCCCCGAAACGAGCTCAAAGGAGCTCCTTTTGCTCCTTTACAAAAACAATTTAACAATTATTAATCGCGAGTAATACACACTATAGTATTGTTTTACAGTATGCGTATGTTAGCGCTTTATTAGGGGGATTGTATCGATTGGAGAAATCGGGTTTTAGACGCCAGTATAAATCGGGTTCCAATTTTAGGGATAGCTACGCATGATATGAGCGGGTTTCAATAATTTACCGGCTTTTCGCATTTTGGAAATGGGTTTCAACGATTATTTGGCTCGCATTATTATGCTGGGTTTCAAATATAAAATCGCAGAGCTCACAGTTATAGGGCATCTCAGCATTTTCTCCACTAATAAATTGCCCGTTCCCCGAAAAAATGATTTAAACAGAAATCTGAAAACTCGGGCAAGAGCCGAGAAAACCGAGTCTTAAACCTAACCCTCCCACACCAACATTAATCCGAGAGTTTGAATATCGATATGAGTAGGGTGTCATGGTAGCCTGGGAGAGATTCGAACACTTGGGCACAAATCGTCCTGTGCTGAGACCCTGCTTTCGTCAATTCTAGACACAAAAAAGGGGAATTGTGTAACAAATGCATAATTAGTCACTCTTTATTATTGCAGGTGCCACGAATTTTCTAACGTAACACTTATATCTTTGGAGATTCACCAACTTTTCGTAAGGGTAACAGTCTATGTCAATTGTTGAAGTAGGTCCGAAATATCGTGTAACAATCACACAAGATGTACGAAGAAAGATTCCCGTGAAGGTTGGACAGAGGGTTTACCTGCTAGCCAGATTTCCTTACGTGATTCTGATTCCAATACCAGAAAAGGTCGATGAGGCTCTGGCAAGCTTGATTGGCGACATAACATACAGTAAAGGAGAACGGAAAAGGGCTGAGGAACAGCTCTTGAAGGAGACAACATAACTTGGAAAAAGAATCCATGGTTGAGACAGAGTTTCTCTTTGGGTTTCAACCAAAAGATAAACACTACGACCTAGTATCCAACATCCTTGAAGCATACATGGCAACTAGGCTCTTCCCTCTTTATTATCCAGTTTCGGCTCTGCTTGAGGTTCGCGAGGTCTTGGCTAGCCACAGAAAGGACACTATGCAGAGACTAAATGCCCTTACATTCGTGAAGGCAAAAGCCATTTCATCCGGTCTTCAAGAGGTTGAGCTAACTTCGGACGATCTGATCCTTTGTGAGGACTTACTGATGCAGCATGACTTCTTGTCTTTTTTTGACGGATTGCACGCCTCTGTAGCATTAAACAATGGATTGTCCGTGGTCTCAAACGATGAGGTTTACGATGAACTTGGCGTGAAAAGACTCTCATTTGAGAATCTCTTGAACCTGCTCAAGAAGTAATCCTCAAATCAAGGAAGTACGTTCTTAAAAGCCAGTTTGGTAACCCTGATAGGTTCAAATATCGGTTTTCTAGAGCGACAAAAAAGCGCATCTAAATTTACTAGACCTATTTCTTAGTATGGAAAAGGATAGACCTAAAGTAGTACCTACCGCATACTTGTTTTTTATGTGATAAGCAAAGCCACAGGATTAGTATGCAGTCCATGATTCTGGCCAGAAAAGGCATATTCTAGCACAGCAATCGTTAGGAGGGAATGAACCACGAAAGCATCCAAGGTCAAGATGCTTTTCAAAACGGTTCGCAGAATGTTTGCCAGCGCAAATACTGCCCTTCATGGACTTGTGTTGAACTTTTTTAGGTCATTCAACCAGCTGGTCAAGTCAAAACTCAGGATCTGGTATATAAAGAAAGAAACCTTAGAGCATTTCCGCTTGCTAACAAAAGCCTTCAAGTGGGTGGTTCTGCCAGCAACCCTGTTTCATGTCTTTATAGCTATCTATTTCTTTGGAGAAAACCCTTTGGACTCCGTGTCTCTTGGGGTGCTGGTTTTTTTATACAGTAACTTCCTTCCAGACTTGCCTTCTGCTTATATCGATAGGAAAAATAACGGCACAACCGAGCATATGCCATCGTACAAGAAGTATGCCTTGCTGCTTTTTGCTCCAATATTCATATGGCTTATGTATTCAGGTGTGCGTCTAAGATGGAAGACAACTGAAACATTTCATAACTTCAAATCATTGACAATATATGCTGTATTTCTCGTCTTGTGTGGTTTTCTCGCATTCGGAGACCCTCCAATATCAATTGGGGACATAGCAGAGGTTCTCTCTCTCCCATTGTACGGTATTGTTGGATACTTGACCCATCTAAGGGTGGACAAAGTCTGGTGAGAATAAGATGGTGGAGCTGGCTACTCAACTCGTCACGTTCAGCCAGATTCCAACAAACCTGTCATGGAAGGAAAGAAGGGATGGTGGCGGAATGCGTAAGCTAATCCGTAAACCGAAGACTTGACAGAACCCCTTCAAGCATTCTTAAAAGTCATTGCTCTTTTTTTCTCTGATTCTGACGAGCCTTCGAAGATTCTGCCGATCACATCGACATTGATATCACTCCATTTGATTTGGCTAAGATAGGAAATTAGCGATTTCAGAGATGGTAACATGGCTTCAGTGAAAGGGAGCTTATCGACTGTATTTGTGCCGAAAACTTCCTCAAAGTCTTCAGTCTTCTTTATAGCATAAGTGAAAAGAGCGTTGAATATTTGCTTGATCAGAAGGCTCAATATTCGACAGATTCTCCCGCAGTCTCGACGCCAAGTCTGCATTAATGCTCTGCAATACTTAGTAGAAAAGGATTTTCATGGAAAACGTGTAAAGCTGTTCTATCAGCATAACCCCTAAATATTCCTTGAGCTCACTATCGTCACGGGGCTTCTCTAACCCTCTTTCTTTTCTCCAGTTCTCAAACAAAGGAAAAAAAAAGGAAGACTAAGATGGATTTATTCGAATATCCCTTGTATGAGAGCTAGTAGTGCTAGAATGCCACCAACAACGCCTGATATTAGAGGTGCAAAGACAAGTATCCACAGCAATATCCACTGCCATATCTGCGCAGTCTCAATATCGTCCAGTTTCCTTACAGGAATTTTCTCCATTTTTTATCCCTTTTAGTTCTCTAAGTATAACTTATATTTATGATTTATGCTAAATCTTCAAGGATTCAAAGCGGACGCTTACCTCAAATCGTCTGATGGTTCATAAAATAGGCAAATGGGAGAATGCATCAATCTGTAACGTTGCCAGCAGTTCCTGTAAGGGTGATAGTCTGCTCAGATGGGAAGATCACTATTACGAGGATAAGATCAAACTTTACAAGGTCCGGGTTTAATATCCACCCGTCGCCTCCCTCTTGAACGTCTATAATCTGTATATTCACGTCTCTATCTAAAATCGGCATGGGGCTACTTCCCGAAGCCAGGGTAGGAATATGCGTGAAATATAGATAGCCGTATGCCAACAAATCTGCTTCCCATTGTGTTTCCCAGAGCATAAATCTGCCCGGAAGTTTGGAGTAACATACAAGTGTTGCTTCCCTAATCTCACCATAGTCGCCCATCTCCATTGGTAGAAAAAGCTTAGCCTCGAGATGCCATATATACTTCCTTTCCTTGTTTGCTTCAAATGTTAGATAAGGCCCTGTGACGCATCCTGAAAGAGCAGTTAGAAGAATCATAACGGTTGAGAGAATACTGATTTCCTTCTTCATACCAACAACTGTATCCATATAGATTATTTAAGATTTTCCCAAATAGCCCCCCCATTACGAACCATATAGAGAATGCATCATAAGAAGTATCTGCCATCTATTTTCGTTATTTAGACATTTATCTGGATTAATCTAAAAAAATATTGATCTTGAATAGAAACCAAAAAATAGGAGTAAGATTTATCATTGTATGGGTGTGGGTTAATGACGAAAAATTGCCGAAATAAGATGATTACGTTTTTTCTTATGACTCTTTTGATCCAGATCGGTGCTACACCAGTTTACGCTTACAGTTTTGATGCAAACCTGTATGTAGGTACCTTCCAAGGTGTATTCAGTATTCCGGAACGAGGAGAATATGAAGTGACAATCTATTATCCAGTTAATGGTTCAGGAAAGCCTTACCCGGCTGTTATCTTCGCTCACGGTTTCTGTTCGTGTTGTTCCTGGCATAGGTGGATAGGAAACTGCCTTGCCATCAAGGGGTATGTTGCCTTGTTATTTACGGTTCCGGATCGCGTCTCGACGGACGTTCAACAATGGGTTGATGGGATTGAGGGAGGAATAAGATACCTGCAGCAATTGAACAACGAGTCTGAAGAGTTCCATGATATGATAGATATGAGCCGCTTAGGTGTCATGGGCCATTCGATGGGAGCGATGGCAGCGCTGATAGCAGCATCAAGAGACCTGAATATAAAGGCGATCGTCTCGCTTGCAGCTCCATACTTAAGGGACAAACACTTTAATGACGAATATGCTGATGAATTGCTTTCCGAGATTGACTGGGAAGGCGTCCTATCCGCCTCGCGAAATATAACAATACCAGTTCAGTTCCAGGTTGGGACGCGTGACGCCTTGGCCTCAGACAGCGCCATAATATACTATGAAGCTTCAAATTCAGTCTCGAAGGAATTTGTCTCAATTGAGGGAGGAAACCATGTGCAATACTTGGACGATGAATATGTTTGGTCGATGTCCTCGCTTTACGGCGCTCTCTCCCTCTTTTTCTCCTTAGGTCTTCGAATAATTATTGAAATGGTCATGCTGTATCTATCAGAAAACGGCTTGAAGATCATATTCATGGACAAGTTAGTTGGGGCTGCGGTTGCTTTTGGTATAGACCAGCCAGCAACAATCACACCGAGTAGACAACATGAGATATCATCTCAGAACTTTTTAACCTTTTTTAATATCTATCTTTAGATCAGCTTTGTCGAGCAAAAAAGAATAGTTAAGGTAGTAATAAGCAGGGAAGATCCTTCTATGCCCCAACCTAGCAAAGTTTCTAGTCACGTGGAGACTATGGATAGACAGGCAAAGCCTTCTCGGGAATCCATACGAATCCTCTTCCATCCAATCTTATGTCCGGTGCTGTTCCAATCTGAGGAATGTCAATGTATACCTCTACAGAGCCTGATCCTTGATAGACATTCCCAAGAATACGGACTGATGCTTCTCCATTGACAATTCTACCTGTAAACGCACCACCGAACCTCACTTCGAGAACATCATCTAGCAAAACCCTAAACACTAATGTTATATTAAAAACTCCGTAGATATGTCCTGTGTGACCAGCAAACCATGCATCGTCTGGTTCCCAACCAGGGGCAGGTGGATAATCAACTGCATCAAGCGGCCAAAATATCTGAGCTTTTTCAACCCCGATATCTCTTAGGAAGCATCTAATTGGCGGAGAAACCTGAGTTATTCTTACTTCCACCGTGTCATCAATTGTAAAATCCTCCAATTTCTGTATCCATGCGCCATATGGATAAGACCCGAAAATGCTTCTATCACCTATATGCAATGAGGGATCTGAATAATACTCATCCTTTATGATATCATCCGGTATCCTGATAGTTTGCCCTCTGATATGGAGCGAAAGAGTTGCGTAGGAGGGAAATTGAATGCATCCACTCAGGGCAACGATTACTAAAAGAAAGGGCAATATGAGCATATACTTCTTCAATTCATTAACACCACCGTGAATGAATGAAATTACTGATAAACTTTAAAAGGTTTGTGGTATGTAATTTGCTTACTTGAGTTAACTTGTGGAATTCCCATTGTTGAGACTGAAAGTGAAAAAGATTCCGCTTTACGGTTCTGTAATAATTATGCTTAACAATCTTGGAAATCTTGAGTTCCAGAACCAAATTCACAGGCCATATAAACACCATACGCGCTTTGTACTGACATGTCTTATCTAAGATTGGAGTGAAAGATCCGCTTTCAGCAGAAGTTCATTGAGAACCGAAAATTTTAAATATAAATACATAAATTAAAATATGAGGAATCAACAATGGAGAAGATCGCAGTAAGAAAGATAGAAGACATAAAGACAACTGATCTGGAGCTAGACTTCATTATAACAGTTCTGGTACCCTCCTTGAAGTTGATTTTCAGCGCAGAAGTTGACGTCTGGGATATTCCTGTTCTTCCTTGGGAATGGTATCTTGGCTTCGAATGGATACTAGGACCATACTAGAAGAACAGTCAATTCTCCAAATTCCCCCTCTTTTATTTCTTTCTATAAGTGAAGAGATTGAGCTTCGAACTAGATGACGAAAGCCATGTAGAATTCTTCAGAACGTTGGTGAAGGTTAAAGATGGCGAAAGATATGTTGTCGGTAGGCCTGACACTCGAACATTTGTGGAACTTCCAGAAGTAGGCGCACAGGCCATAACTCTGCTTCAAAAGGGCCTATCAGTGAGAGAGGTTCAAGAGGAGCTAAAGAACAGATTTGAAAAGGAGTTCGATGTAAAATCTTTCATCCACGAGTTGTTGAGCTCAGGATTCGTAAAGAGTATTGAAGGACATGCAGTTACCGGTGTGCCCGTTGAAGGACAAATTGTTGAAGTAAAAGGTGAAAGGAAGAGGCTGCTAAAAATTAGGGCAGAACATGTCAAATGGCTGTTTTCAAGGCCCTTTCTCGGAGGCTTTTTCGCGCCAGTCATCACAGCTGGAATCATAATTATGCTTTTAAACCCTTCATACTGGCCCAAACCAGAAGACCTACTCTTCCATGAAAGTTTAACCCTAGTATTATTAGGAGTATATGGCATTAGCTTCATACTCTTATTTCTACACGAGATAGCTCACCTCTTTGCTGCCATACCCCTAGGTGTCCAAGGCAACATAAAGCTCAGCAACCGCTTATTCTACATAGTACTTGAGACGAACTTGACAAACCTCTGGATGGTTCCAAGGAAGAAAAGGTACCCAGCTTATCTAGCTGGCTTAATAATCGACATAACAGTCATTTCGACGTTCACAATCCTGATGTGGCTCTCTGACATAAAAGTCTTGGGAGGAAGCGGCGGAATATTTTACGGACTTGCCAAAGCAGCGATATTCCTAGAGCTGTTAAGGGTCGCATGGCAGTTTATGTTCTTCATGAAAACGGACATTTACCATCTCTTCGCCGACTATTTCAAATGCAAAAACCTCTACGGCGACACTATGAACTATATAACCAACAAACTCATGAAACTGTTTGGGAAATCTGATAGGCAGAGAGACATGAGTTTCATCCCAGAAAACGAGATGAGAGTAATCCGCAAATACGCAATCTTCTTCCTAGCCGGTACAGGCATATCACTCTTTCTATACGTGTTCTTAATAATTCCATTAATGGCAATCATTCTAATATCGACAGCTCAACATCTTTTAAGCGGATATGTTGGGAACGAAGCAGCATTCATTGACTCGATTGTAATAATCTCACTCATAGCGCTCAATTTCACACTACTAGGATACTCCTTGTGGAAGAAGAGTAGATTAGTATTTCGTCGAAAGACCGCGAAGTCTCTCAGAGAACCAACTTTAAAGGAATGAAAAGGCACCCAAAACATTGAACTCCGTAAACTTCGCCATAGAGATTTGTACAGCTGAGCTAAACAATATAGGCAGTAACAAAATGGAGAAAAATGAGAGCTAACTAGCTCTTTAGGAAGATTGTTACATGTTCATTTCTTATTTCGGAGGTTTCGGAGGTTTCGGAGACTTCGGAGATTTAGGAGATTTAGGGCCCCTTCCAGGGCTTATTGCCCTAAACGTATCTTCACCTGTGAAGGCCGTGCCGTTCGAGAATGTGCCTGATACGATAGCAGTATACTCGCCAGCTCCTCCCAACTTCTTTACAGCGTCCTGCACAGATGACCTTGAAAACTTTAGAATCAAGAGACCGTTTTCTACTTGCGCAGGCCTTACCGGCTTCAGGTCTGGTGAAGTATCTCCTGTTGAATTCTTTATCACTAAAGTTATACTGCCTTTAGTAATGTTGTTTGCAGTGTAGCCAGTTCCACTAAAATTAATGGCGACTGTTACGTACTGACCTCTGCTCTTCAGGTTGAGCGTTTCGGGGTTGAAGTCAACGTCAACCGTGGTTTGACAATAAACCAATGGCATATCGCTCAAAATAACAAATATAGCCAGAATAGCTAACAGTGGAAGAAATCTAATCTTACTCAACATCTCTCTCACTCTCTTGTCTTATATTCCACATAACCTACTCAATATATAACATTTACGCTTAAGAACATCTCATTACGCTCGTCATTTTTTGGGGAGCATCATACATCATCGTTCATAACGACAGGTTTAAATGCAATAACATCCTAAAGAAAGAATTACTATTCCGTTGAAGCGAAGAGGTGAAACCACGCCAAAGTCTTTCAGGCAGCCAACTCCTAAGGAAGGATTTATAACGGTATCGTTCACCTTCTTTCTGGTTGGAGAGATCGCATCCTTACTTGGGTGGTCTCCTAGTACGACAACGGTTCTTCCCACGCCCATAGACACCTATGTTAGTCTATTAATCATTATTTTTAGCTTGGTGGGTTGGTATGGCCTCTTATTCCGCAATGAACTGGGTCTTTATTCCGCTATTTTAGTTCCGTTTTTCGAGATTGTTTTTGGAGCATTTTCCTTAATCGGGCAAGGTAGGTCATCATTATTTAGGGCTTCAGCCGCAGTGGCCCTAGGCATCACGGCTTTCACTGCAGTCCTGACCTCCGTTATGGGCCAAAAAAATATAAATCACCATGATAGAATAGATGAAGGCAAAGGGCAATATGCGGTTGAGTTGGTAGATCTCGGAAAAACATATCTCCAAGGACCCATTAGGGTTGACGCAATAAAAGATTTAACGTTAAGGATTCGCCATGGAGAATTTATTGCCATTATGGGGCCATCAGGAAGTGGAAAATCAACGTTACTGAACATGATAGGAGCCCTTGACCGACCGACAACAGGGCGTATCCTCATAGACTGCGCTGAGATTAACACGCTGGACGAGGACGGTCTGGCCGAGATTCGAAACGAAAAGGTCGGATTCGTCTTCCAAGCGTACAATCTAATTGCCAGAACTAAGGTTTTACGAAATATGGAATTGCCCCTCTTTGTAAAGGGATATTCTAAGAGGGAGCGCAGCCGACGGATCAATGAGCTCCTGGAAGTTGTAGGTTTGCCTGAAATGGCTTCGAGAAAACCGAACACGTTGAGCGGAGGGGAACAACAACGCATAGCGATTGCTAGAGCTTTGATAAACAACCCGACTATCATCCTTGCAGACGAGCCGAGTGGCAACTTGGATACCAAGACAAGAGATCAGATAATTGGGTATCTCCGAAGGATAAATATGGAGAAGGGAACTACAATAGTCCTTGTAACCCATGATGTTGAGGCAGCTCGAATTGCAGACAGAATAATTTATCTTAGAGACGGAAGCATTGTAAGGGAGGAAAAGAGGGCGGTCTGAATGAGAGTGAAGATTGTCGCCGTTCTAATGGTTTATGCAATTCTATTTGAAATCTCAGCTCTATCTAGCCTGAGGGTAGTCAACGGAGCTGGGGACAGTCTAGTTGATATGAGGGTTGAGCAAGTGGTTTGGGGCACTTCACCAGATAACCCTATAACTGTAAGTCCAGGAGATGTAGATGTTCCCTTGACTGTGATAGTTAGAAACCTCGCCGAGAACAGAACCATCAAGGGAATGTATGCGAATCTGTTGCTAGGATATCCGTTCAAGAGTTTCGAAGGTGAACTCAAAGCCGAAGCTGTGGGTGAACCTCGTGAAGAAGATTTGTTGGCTCCTAGAGGAGAAGTCGCGGCGGCCGGCTCATTCTCCCTCACGTTCAGGTTGAATATAGATCAAGACGCAAGAAAGGGAAACTACTACTACAACATGACCGTATACTACATGGTGAGTACTACTTATAGCGCTGTTACAGGTACATATGCGTATACAAATGGGACTGCGCAGAGACTTACAGTCAAGTTATCTCTACCAGACAGGGCTCCTGTGATAGACTCGTTTGCGCCGATGCAGACAAATCCGACTGTCTACGTTGGTGATAGTTTGAATTTCTCTTCTCGATGCCATGACCTTGATGGCGACAATTTGACCTTTGCTTGGGTGAGAGACGGCGAGATCGTTTCAAACTTGACCCTTTACATATTCCAGCCAACCATTCAGGATGTAGGAACCCACACTGTAGAGTTAAGGGTCTCAGATGGAAACCTAACTGCCTCACAGGTGTGGAACGTTCTTGTGGATAAGTTAAGAACTACGGAAGTAATTCTTCGAGACAATTCTCTGATAGGCGGCTCAAATTCTTTGCTGAATATGACCATTAAGAATAACGTTTGGAAGGGCACTGTGCAGATAGGTATCTCTGCAGACCAACCTCCATCGGCTGAGGTGCCTCCTCTAGTTATCTATGGGAACCGCTCTTGGATCTTCACTTCTATACAACCAGGTGATCAGATCTCCATTTACCCCGAGATATATGCCCCTTCATCCTACATTGGCATGACTTACCCAGCTACCTTAACAGTTTCATACGGCGATGAGTATGGTAGGAGCTACACTGACACAATGTCAATTGGCTTTGTTATCCGAGGTCTGATTAGACTGATTCTGTATGATCTTAAAGTATCTCCGAATCCGATACCTCTAGGGTCAACATTCACGCTCAGCGCAATAATATTGAATAAGGGTAACATACCCGCTGGGTACGTCAACGCCTCTATCAGTTCCGGCAACATAGTAGATACAACTAGCGATCGTAGCTCCTATATTGGTGAAGTCGCTGTTAACACTCCAGTGCCATTTTCTGTTGTGGCAAAGCTAAGCCCAGAAATAGGAGAAGGCAACTACACACTTATCATTAACATCTTGTATGAAGATGACCTCCATTATGAACATTCTCTATCTAATGAATTCCCGATAAGGGTCGCTAAAGTCCAAGAAGAACCCATAACAGAGAATGAGACTGATAACATTTTCGGGCTTCCCTTTGACGCAATATTGATCCTAGCAACACTGGCCTTTTCGTCGGTTGCCCTTTACATTCTCTTCCGTCAAATTCGCAAAAGATCCGCCAAGGTAACTATTAATGAATAGCACTGAGATCTTTCTCTTGTCCTTCGAAGCCGTGAAGGAGCGCCGTCTGCGTTCTTCCCTAACAATACTCATGGTAGTGGTGGGTACAGGTCTCCTAGTGTCCGCAGATGGAGTAAGTGAAGGTTACAACACATATCTCCATGATGAGTTCAGGAAGATTGGTGCGAACGTCTTGGCAATAAGGCCTAAGACCTCGAATATTGAGGTAGACCAAGATGTTCTTGATTCAATGGCCAAGGTTGAAGGCGTCTCCAATCTAGTTTCTTACATACAAGAGGCTGTGTTGTTTCAGTCTCAGGGGGGAGAACAGATTGTGATAGTTATGGGTTTGGATCATTCGAAGCTTCCCCTTGTCTATCCAACTCTCTCTGTTGAGGAGGGAGCCTTTGTCTCTGCAACGGACAGCAGCGGAATCCTGCTGGGGAATGGGGTGGCGTACTCCTCCATGGAAGGCCGTGTCTTAGCCGGTGTGGGCCAAACAGTCAAGTTGAGGTTCACCACGTTCACGGGGCAGAGGCCTGTCGCGAGGGAGAGGACGTTCATAGTGCGCGGCATACTTGAGCCTGCTGGAGGCAGCGTCATCCCAGTAGACAGCATGGCCTTCATATCAACATCAGCCGCTGACGCCTTCTTTGAGAGGGGAGGCAACTTCGACGGAATCTACGTCCTAACCATGGACCCAGCGCTGAACGAAGAGGTTCAGAAGAGGATACAGGGAAGCTTCGGCGAAGACTTCACAATCACATCACCCCAAGCCATAGTAAACATGATCCAAAATATCAGCTCCGGCATGACCCTTTTTTCCACAATAATATCTGCCATTGCACTCACAGTCTCATCGATCGGAATCATAACTACCATTCATACTTCGGTGATGGAGCGCATTCGAGAGATCGGCTTGCTGAAGGCCCTCGGCTACAAGAACCGCCTCATCCTAACCCTCTTCCTAAACGAAGCCACAATCATAGGAATAATCGGCGGAACACTCGGCATCTTCTACGGCGTAGGATTGGCATACATCATGACCTATTTCGTCAACAAAACCTTCACAGGGCCGTCCCTTTCCTTCGGATCGCCAATTGTAATTGGACTATCCGGAACATTCGTTAGAGTTACTCCAGTCTTCAGTTTGGACAACTTTCTCCTCACATGGATAGTCTGTGTCTCTCTAAGCATGGTATCTGGACTATATCCTGCTTGGAGGGCTTCTAGGCTGAATCCGGTTGCTGCTTTAAGGTATGAATAAGGGGGGCCTATCTGTCTTGGAAGGATCTCAGACAAAGAATCCTAAGCCTCAACATTCAACAACAAAGTCGGCTTCATGCTTTCTCCTGATGTGGCATGGCAAAACCTTACATTCTGAGGAACACTAGAGTTTGCTAGTACCAGGTTGGCTCCTCGCCTATTATGGCGACTTCCCAATTGTAATTGCCGGCAAAGTTGTATCTGCCTCTTACTAAGAAGACGTTTTCACCGGGATTTATAGTAATGGAACTCGTCATAAACCTGATTTTCCCTTCAACATAGGAGCCCGATACTCTAGATGGATATGCTCCGGCTGGCCCAAACTCTAAAACCACGCTCAAAAGGCTTGTTGATGGGCTAGTTACATTGAACACCAACCTAAATCCTGTCAGAGCTCTCCCATAATTGTTCGTCACTTTGATTACTGCATCCCATGTTTCTCCTACTAAGACATTAGTGGGGACTGGATTAACCCATTCTATTAGCAAATCTGGTCTTGTAGCCTGTGATGACGCAGTCAATACATTTGAGATAATTACTCCTGCGTAGACAAACACTATGCTGGTTGTTAATATCATTAGCAACACGATAAAAGCTATCCTTGCCTTCATTTTCTGCCTCCTTCATTTTCTGCCTCAGAAATTGGTATTTCTCATTTAAATGATTTTCTATAAGCTGGGTGAGCAACGTTTTTAAGAGAATAGCCCCAATTTTCACAAGATGTGCAATAAAGCATTGTTATCTATCTTATGACTTCCCCTAACGACTTCTTGAATAAGTTGCTTTTGAGTGCAAAAATGAAGACAGGTAGCCCATCAGAGAGTAGACCAAGTTAAAGGCTACGGTTTCCTCAGATTTCTACTTTCGCAAGCAACCTATCTTTCGTCATATTAAGTTTTATATACTATTTACGAAAATAGAAACAAGGAAACTTTATGTTGAGGTTGTGAAAGTACTTGGCAAATGAGAAACGTCTGGCTTCACTTGATACTATGCGTGGCTTTGCTGTCTCTTTGGCCCAAAAAGGTGAACAGAGTTTTTCTGTTATTGGACGTAGAATTGCCCTAAGATACGGAGGTTACTGCCTTCCAGCTATAGTAATGGAAATAATTTTGTTATATAGCTTTGTCTTGATGGGTTTACCTCAGCCCATAGCATCTTACTTCTTCAGCAAATGGAGATGGGGAAGCCCTTCAACATGGTGAGAAACATGAATTATCTAGACAAGCCATGGTTAAAGAATTACCCGCCAGACATCCCTAAGGAAGTTGATATACCTGAAGTTCCCATTACTCAATTAATTGATGAATCAGTAAAGAGAAATTCCAATAAAGTGGCGATAGTTTTTTATGGCAAAAAAATCAGTTACGAGAAGCTGGGCAACTATATCGAAAAGATGGCTTCAGTTTTGCACGATCTGGGGATAAAAAAAAGTTCAGTCGTAGCATTATACCTGCCCACATGCCCACAATTCATAATAAGTTACTATGCTATCCAGAAACTGGGCGCGGTTCCAACCGCTGTCAGCTTTCTATTCTCCCCAAGAGAAGTTAGAGCCCAACTTGAAGATTCCGGAGCAGAAACCGTAATTATGATTGATCTACTCTACAATAAAACAAAGCCGATCATAGAAGAGCTGGGAATCAAGAAGGTTGTTCTAACAGACCTACTCTATTTCATGCCATCTTATAAAAGGAAACTTTCCATAATATTGAGAAAGATACCAAAAGCGAAGATTCCGAAGGATGAGGCCGTATATTATCTTGAAAACTTGATCAAGAGAGACGCTATGACTTATCCCACTATTAACATCAATCCAAAAGAGGACATCGCATCTTTGTTCTACACTTCAGGTACAACTGGCTTGCCCAAAGGCGTACCACTGACACATTACAATATCGTTGCTTGCCTAGAACAGGTAAAAGCGTCTTCAGGAGACGCCTTCAGTGAAAGCAAGTACTTATTGTCCTATCTTCCTTTCTTTCATATATATGGGCAAAGCGTAATCTTGACAGGTGGACTTTCGATGGGGCAAACACTAATTGTCATCTTGAGACCTGATTTCGACGAATTGCTAAGATATATAGAAAAGTATAGAATAAGCCTGTTATTCGGAGTGCCAGCTTTCTACCGGATTCTGATTGAGCGAATGAGAAGGGGTAGGTACGATCTCTCTTCACTCAAAGTATGTGCGTGTGGCTCAGACTATGCACCTCAACATTTAAAGGATGAATGGAAAAAGTTAACTGGAGTCGACATCTCAGAAGGATACGGATTGACTGAAGCATGCCCAGCAACAGGAACACCAATAGGAGGCAAAGATAAGGTGGGATCCGTAGGATTTCCTTTACAAAACACGCTTGTTGCGGCAGCTCACCCCGAAAAGGATGAATTCGTTAAAGTAGGCGACCTAGGAGAGCTAATTGTAAGCGGTCCTCAAGTCATGAAAGGCTACTGGAAGAATGAGAAACACCCAAATGCATTCGCCAGAATCGCTGGGGAAAACTGGCTGAGAACAGGAGACATAGGATTCATGGATGAAGATGGATATTTCTACATGGTTGAGAGGAAAAAAGACGTCATAAAATATAAGGGATACTCAATATTCCCAGGAGAAGTCGAAGAAGTAATCAAAGAACATCAACATGTAAGTGAAGTCGCTGTTGTTGGTGTGCAAGCGAATGAAGTTGAATTTGGCCAGATCGTCAAGGCTTTCATAGTCCTTAAAGAAAAGTACAGGGATACTGCAAGCAAAGACAATATTATCAGTTTCTGCAAAGACAGACTAGCAGCCTACAAAGTTCCAAGGGAAATAGAGTTCATAGATGAACTACCCAAGAATGCGCTTGGAAAAGTCATTCGTAAAGAACTGAGAGAAGGATAGAAAATCAGCTACTATGCAAAGTCTACTTTTTCTCGAGTTTCTGATCCTATGTGGAGGTTAGTACTTTTCATACTTTTTTCAGCAACCGTTGTTTCAGTCGATTGGATTTACCATCCTACTCTACTCTCTGATCTTCCAATTGCATTAGCTTCAGGTCTTGCTCCACTAACCTATCGTTCTGAACTCTCAATGGCACGAGTGAGATAGAGGATAGAAACACAAAGTTGGCTGTGGCTAGATATGTAAGAAAGCTAATATAAAAAGTACATTTTTTTAATTTTGCTAATAGTATAATAGTTTTTAATCTTATTTGTTTAAATTAGCATATACACTTTTCGTATACAAGCATGACTTATTTGGAGGAGGAACCTTGAAGTCGAGGGATATGTTCATGGTCTTCATGATGTTTGTGATACTATTTGTCGTCATGATATCTCCTCAAAAAGGTTCTTTGCAGTTCAAGGATATGCTCATGTACCTACCTTGGTTGGCTGTTTACCTTGTGACAGTGAAAAATCACTTCTCACTATGACCTTGGTGAAGGAGTGTGTAAGAATGAGGTGCAAATGGGAATGGAGGTTAGTGCTGCTATCCCTAATAGTAAGCATACTTATGGTGAGCACACTGATGCTAGCATCAAACCTCGCTATAAAGATAGATGGGATACAGGAGGTCACTTTAGGGGACCTGACTGTGTATGACGTGGATTATGACAGCGGCGATGGCATTACGAACAGTGCAACCTACATCTACAACGTAACGCAGAAAAATGTGATAAAGGATTCTGTAACTTGCTTCAAGTTGAGACTTTCTATTAGTGAAGGTACTCCGAACCGTAAGACCAACGCTCCGATAGTGGGAACTGCTATAGTCACGATAGCAGGCGAGGAACAATGGCGAAGTGAGTCTGATCTACGTTTGGTGCACAAGTATGCTACACAAACAAATGTACCCATAGTAGGTAGTGTACGTACCGAAGTCTATTACCGAAATTACAAGGGATATCCAGGCTGGCCATACAAGGTAGGCCAGAACTGGACCTACGAAGTGTTATATGATCCAGATTCAATCTTGGTGGGTGACTGGGTAGATAAGTGGTCGGCAAAGGTTGTCTCTGATTCGACCGTAGTTACAGTGGACAGTACCAACTATACATGCTACGAAGTGGTCCACACGGTCACATCAACAGGCGCCTCCCCGCCACCTGGTCGTGGCGTCGGGAGCACCATTACCGAGTACTGGATCACAAACAGAAAACTCCCTATTCCCGTGAAGATGGTGGATAAAGCCAATTTCATTGGGCGAGAGATTCGTATCGCTGTTTCTCAAAACATTTAAGTTGCAACGAGAAAACATGTAAAATAGTATAGGTGATGGCCGAATATGGATGTTAAGTTGAAGAAAACTAAACCGATGCAAGCCGCCACTATCAGTCATGTTGGGTCTTATGCGGAAATGGGCAGACTTTATGAAGAGATCGCAAAATGGTTGAGACAAAAGCGACTAAGGATCACTGGTCCGCCGTTTGGATTGTTTTACGACAACCCAGAGGAGGTGCCAACAGACAAATTGAGAAGCGAAGTAGTAACATAAATATCAAGAAAGTACCTGCACGGGAAGTTCTTTCTGTGGTACATAGAGGGCCGTACCATGAAGTGGGACCTGCATATGCTGCGCTGTTTCAGTATACTGGGGAAAAAGGCCATGCCCCACTTGGATGCCCAATGGAAATATACCTAAATGATCCTGCTAGAGTTCCAGAAAGCGAACTAACCCATGGGCGCTTCAGTAACTATTATCTGGAACTTCTATTGAGCCAGTTTTCTAAAGAAATCCGATGCCTGTGCAGTTTAAATATACGGTCTGAAAATAGTCTGGTAAAGGATCAAAATATATCTCAAGGAACATGAGTAATAACGGGGTTTCAAGGAGTTGCATCGGCTGAGAAGTGTCTTCGAGCCAGAGATTGCAGCCTGGCTCGGACTCATAGCACCTATCTGTGCCGCAATCTTCATAGGTATTTCAATAACTCTATCCCCCTGGTTCAGCTGGACGAACAATGCTCTTAGCGACCTTGGCATTTCAGAAGTGGCTCTCATCTTTAACTCAGGTCTAATACTGACTGGCCTTCTCTTGTCGATATTCGCCATCTCTTTTGCACGGATAAACCAGGGAAGTCGCCTCGGCTTAGTAGGAGCCATAAGTCTATTCACAACAGGAGTATCGGTGGTGGGGGTCGGGGTTTTCACAGAAAACTCATTACGTATGCATATCCTTTTTGCCTTGATTTGCTTTGTATCGTTGATTCTCTCTTCAATCTTGCTTGGCTTACGCTTCACCTTCAATCGGGAGACTAAGAGAATTGGCATCTTAGCACTTTCTGCAGGACCCCTAAGCATCTTTGTCTGGATTGCGATAAGGATGCCTGGAGTGGCAATTCAGGAGACTTTAAGCGGATTGGCTGCTTTCTCTTGGTTCATTCCCCTAAGCATGAGATTTCGTAAGTATACAAGATCGGGTACCAAGGACATATAATGGATGAAAAAGGTCTCAAGACATGCTATATTAATCCTCATTGCTTAACCATGGGAACGTGGCATAATATTACCAAAAAGCCACAGTCAATGCCCTACTCCCTGAGCAGAAAGCTTTTTATTTATTCAAAATCCCTATGGGAAGCGTATGAAGGTTAGAAGATCTATTGCCAAGTGGTTTGCAGGCAAATTTATGTTCAGAGGAGTACCTGAAGGCAGGCTTATAGCGGAAAAATTCTTCGACATTTATTCGGAAGCGAAGACTGAGCGGGAAAGACTGATTAGAAGTTTCTACTCCTCTATGCAACAAAATGGAAAAATAGAAATGCGATATATACTTGGTGTTAGAAGCCGTGCTATGTTCCCCTTATCCTTGCAAACCGCTTCAATAGCGATGTGCAATGGTGTGCACGACAAAGATTTAACGGACATTGTGGTGAATCAGATGCTTGCTTACGGCGAAGCCACTCTCATCGACGACTATCATGATGAAGTGTTGGTGCCATACTTGTGTGAGAAAGAACTTGAGAACCTAAACCATAAATCCTTGTACAATCTAATAAGGGAGCCAACAAGATTGAAAGAAGTTGCCTCAAACATTGGGGTTTTGAGAAAGAAAAATAAAGGAATAGTATTCTCTAAACAACTGTTGAATGCTGCATTGAGGCAAGCTGACCTCTACAAGGAAAGAATGTTATCCAAGCCCCAAGCTTACAAAATCTACCAAAAAGCAAGAGATGAAATATATGGAATTCAGGCTCTATCATTGCTAATATCTTTACTCTTGAGAAAAGAAAGAATCGAGATGGTTTTAAATCTTCTAGAAGCAGGTAAAACCGGATATGTAAAGAATGCGGTAACTCTCGGAAACAAATTGGCATTGTAAGGTCAAGAGAATGCGGCAATAGTCTTCGAATCAACCAAACCTGAAGACGCTGAGAGAGAAAAGGCAGAACTTGTCAAAGGGAATTTGAGGCTATTTTATCATGGTAGCACCTTATTGAAACAGTTCACCGAAGATGACAGCTTAAGGCTATATATTGACCTAGAAAATAGAGCTGACAACCTTTGGGCATTGCTGGCACTACAGAATGGCCAACGACTTAGCGTTGAATCCGTCAGGGATTACCTGAGTCGAAATCCACATGTTGTTTCTGAGGTGCTTATCCCGTGTATAAATGAGATGCGCGATGCTTATCATAAATTGGAGGAATTAGAGTTTTGTGTATCTGACCTCCAATTAGCCATTGGTTTGGTTACTAGGCAAGCGGAAAGAAACATGAAGAAGTTTGAAAAAACTCTCGGTATACCATTGGACAAACAATGGTTGGTAGAAGCTAGAGGACTAAGAGAATATGCAACAAAGGGGTAGGCATTCTTCGAATTCTCCAAGAGTATATGTGTTCTATCGGCCTACTTCCCTAAGACTCGTCTTTCCCCTCGGCTTCTTCAGCTCTAGCTCTCGCCTTTCGCTCCGAATCTATACGCTTCAGTAGTGTGGCTATTACTTTTTCAGCTTCTTCCCGCTCTTCCTCCGACATCTCCTCCCAGTCTTGAAGCTTCTCTTTAAGTTCTGGATATTCATGAAGTGTCCTCTCAGCCTCGTTATAGATCCACTCGGCTTGCTCTAAGGTTGTTGGAACCAGATTATTTACGAGAGCCCTGAACTCTTCCAAATCTTTGTCGCTGAACATTTTCTTCAAGCGCTTTCGAGGCATCTTTTTTTGCTCCCAAATCATTTTCATATACTAATTAATAGCAAGTGGCATATAAACGGTATAAGGCATTTCAATTTTTGAGTAAACTAATTTCTGGTCCTTCAGATTTTGGAATTAGGCTACTGCACATTTTCGGACTTTTTGCCCCTTCCGATGTAGAAGGTGAAGTCGGCAGCCTTGACTTTTCTTACTGTGTGGAAGTATTTTTCGAAAGTTGACATTATTGTTTTCTCATCAGGAAAATCGGAGGTGTTTAGATCGTAGTGGATCTTTTCGACAAATGCTCCTATGGTCAAAGGGTCTTCTGTTTCAATGTTAGGATAACCTATGGCTGCTACTCCCTCTTTCCTTGCGACGCGGCTAAACTCAGCTACAGAATCATGGAGCGCTTTTGGGAGTGGAGGATCAAAGGCTAGGATGATGTCTGCAAAATCTGTCCTAAGGGGAATCTCATAATGTCTTCCAGACATAACAACTAGATTCTTCAAATTTAGATTAAAGTCCGAGGACTTATCTGTGATGAGGTAAATGTCTCTACCAATCTTTTGGCTAGCATATTCCAAAGCGTATCTGTAAGCCTTTAATGCATATGTTTTGGCAGCAACAAAGACGATAGTTTTCGACTGCAAGTCTGGACCCATGTCAGTAATCATCCTTTCCCACTTGAGTAACCACTTTTCAGGAGGCAGTCTGGCTAGATAGTCTATATAGAACTCGTGGACTCTACTAGCGAGGTTCTTTAATGTGACTTGTAGTTCCTGCCAGCCACTTGTATCCAAGCCGTAAACCTTTATCTTCGGCCCGTTAGGGCTCATCTTCCAGTAGCTCTTGATCAACCCCTCGTTTTTCATCTCCGAGAGCACTTGGTATATGTAGCTGAGTTGGCCGCTTATACCCTCACTGGATAGATGCCTTCCGATCTCGTAGCCATGCATCTCCCTGAGCATTAAAAGCCTCAAGATGGATATCTTCAAATCATGCTTCTTCATAAAGTGAGAGTTAGTCAAAACTACTATAAATAGCTTTTATCATTGAAACGTATTTTTTTTGATCATTATGCATAAGAATAGTTCTCACCACAACTAATTTCTTAGTTCATTTTGTTGGGTATATACTTACATAAATTCAACTCCTTCCTTCCTAAACGTTCTCTTTCCTTACTCATATACATAATCTCTCTACGCATAAAAACACGAAAAACACACACAAACGGGAGATATCACTACAGGTCGTGGGTTCAAATCTCTCCCCATTTCCTTTTGGTAAAATGCCGGCACCGTAGACTTTTGCTAGGTCAACAGCCATCGTGAACGCTTTCTAGCTAACGATATTCCTAGTATACCTCTTATTGACCGGAATACTTAGTGAAATGTTTTTGCTGCACAATGAATAAGGTGGAGAGGTAGGCATTGATCATAGCTTTTTTGTCCCTGTCTGGCAGGCTTGGCCCAATTGTTCCAGCTTAGATTCTAGTAGAAGATCATCCAATTATTTCATACCTTAAGGCCTTAACGTATTCCTTAACCTCATATGATAGGGGAGAGAGAATCACGCAACTGAAATGTAGAGTGGAAGTAGTCGGGTAATATTAACTCGTCTATGGAGTTGTTATTAGAATTCCAATGGGGCGGGCTACAGCATTTGATTTTCCAACGAAGTCCAGTCCGTTGGCATTGGATAAGGCGCTTGAAGCTATTAAGGGTCCCACTTGCGGGTTGCTCTGGTATTTGGCCTGCCACTTGTTGGATGTTTCTATCCATTTCTTGTATCCGATGTCTTTGGCATCTTTGTACAGTGCTCCGTTAAGCAATGCGGTGTTCGCAGCGTTCGTGGCTCCTCTCCAATCCACATCGAGTTCGCTGTCGCTTAGTAGCTCGCCGGTAACCAAATGTACAGTAAACCAGTTTGAGAACAATGCCTTGTATCCGAGATAGGCAACTATGCCTGCTTTCGTGGCAGGGATACCGATTGAGGACAACGTTAAGCAGGCCGTTACACTGGCGGTTCGATTGGCCAGTAGAGAAATGTTGCTTGGTGTTATAGCTAGTTCGAGCTTGTCGTTCTTTTGACCGGGTATATATGTGTTTAATGAGTGACCGAAGTATACTACGAAGTCGGGGTTTTGGGTGTTGATCATGTTTAATATGCTTGTCTTTGTTGCGTTGTTTCCTTTCAGGTCAAATACCTGCCAATCGGCTGCCTCGGCTTTCTTCTTGAAGTCACACGCTATCACATTCATGGCCTTGTCGCCCTGAGCTTCCTCCTTCGTAACATGTGGCTCAGATCTCAAGGGTCTGATGAGTAGTAGTTTCCTAGTGACTATCGGGTATTTCTTCAATAGCTCAAATACTGAGATCAAATCCATGGCAAGTAGTTTTTTGGGCACATCAATCGTGACAGTGTCTGACATCCGCTACTCCTTCTTATGTATGTGGATTCTTAGTTGTGCTAGGCCGTCTACGAAAAATCTACCGAAGAAAGTCGACTCTTCAATCTCATGGAGTATCTGTAAAGGCGTAAATACGCGACCTCCAACGCTCATGCATGGAGTGTTCCGTTGTTCCTCTGATAGGACCTCAATCCATCTGTTCGTCTCTTCCAGTGCAAGACGTCGTTCTGCTTCGTAGGCCTCTGTTGAGGCTTCAGACTTCTCATCTTTCTGAGGCATTTTCATCGAAATAATCCTATCGTACGCATCGTATAAAGCTTACTGTGGTACACGGAATCGACCGGAACCGGAAATGAGACGGTTAGTCCGTAAAAAAGAGAACGGAGATGAGTTCCGCTTCCTACTTCGGAACCGTTATGACGTGGAAGCAGCGGTTTTTGCCCCAGATTCTGGACTCTGGAACCTCCATCGTGACGTTGGGGTTCACCCCGGCTGCCAGCCCTTCAAACCACCGCCAGGAATAGTTTCTGCACACAGTCTCCCAGGGAGCGTTCATGATTCTGACGGCTTCCATCATCGTGCAGAAGCCTGCGTTTTCGCCTATCACTTTGTTGTCCTCTACTCTCAATGCGCCCTTTATTCCGGCGGCTTGCTCAAGCACAGCATTCAATACAGCCACCACAGCATTGGCATCACTTTCATTGATAGCCATTTTCTGTTTGACATTTTGACCTATGGATTTGTCAAGCTCATAGAAGTAGTCGCTGGCAACTTCGAGCGCATCATCACCAAACCTTTTGTAGTTGGCTAACATGTAACCAATCGTCGCCATCTGGGGTTCCACAAACTTCATCCGTTCCTCAGACAAAGCTATTCTCAACAAAACCTCCAACAGTATGTACGTTATTTTGCATATATATTTTTAAAAACTTCTGCACTGAACTTTCTGAATGCACGTGAAACATCAGTGGATTCAGGTTAACGAAGACTGTCGGATGAGCCTTGGAAGGAGCAAAGTAATATCTCTTTCGTGTTGCCCGTGTTTTGACTTGAACTCCGCAGAATCGGTTGTTAGCAACATCGTGAACTATCAAGTCGATAGTTGGATAGGTTTTTGAGGGAGCTACTGTAACCAGTTAGCCTGCCTTACAAAATTTGGATACTACTAGATAGAGACCTGCTAATTCTGTCGATTTCTTTTGTAGAGGTGTTTGGGGCATATTTACATTCCTTCCTCATCTAAATCTCTCATATCTGGCCCCCAAACCCAAACTTTCTTTCTCTTTCTTCCTCATATCATAGTATCACGCATATCACATATCAGACACAAGGCGCTAGATGGTTAGGGCGGTTCTGGGAACCCATGTTTGCCTTTCATTGCGGAGGTATTTGGCAAGCAGAAGGGCCGCCTCGTTAATCAGGATTTCAAGGGTCTGACTGAAGCCGTATTCTGGGTCGCGGCAGTGGAGCATCTTCTCCACTTCAGTGATTACGTCTATGGGAAGGTTTGGGTTCTTAGCTTTGTATTGTTGCCAGTTGTCGTTGGTTTGGAAGATGCTTCTGATGGTGGTCTTGTGTGGCGTTTGCCCTTTCTAAGACTCAGTAGGGTAACTGCAAAAATTCGTAAACGATAGAAAAAGAGGGGAATGAAGGTGGTTCTTTATAGCCACCATGTTTTTGACCATAGATCGATGTATGCTAGAAGCTCTGAAGTAGTTAGCTCTCCCTTGTTCCATAGGTTTAGGGCTTGGAGCAGTTCGTCATCATTCACTTTTCCATCGTCGTCCCACGGTCCCGGCAGGCCACGAGTTACTTCCATCCCTTGATCACCAAGTATACCGTCCCAGTAGTGTTGGCCAGCAGAACTCACAGCTCCATACGATCCTTGGTTGAACCACAAAATATCAGGCACACCTTCTCCTGCAGGAACAACAAAATGGACAGTGTATTTCAGTTCAAATTTTGATAGTGCTGTACTGTTAGCCAGTACCCATTTCAGCATCTGAGTTCCGTCAGGATATGTCGTCTTATTGAAACTGGTTATCAAAACGTTCGGTACTTCGCACGATAAGAAGTTAACATATGTCGGAAGACGTTCATTTATTACCAGTCCAGTCGCAGGCACAATGCCTGCTTCGTATGTCAGCTTGACTATAAAGTACGTATCGTTTGCTGCTCTGCTGGGGAGCTCTCTATGGATAAGAACATCTCTCACCTCTAATTGCACCGTGGCGTTATGTTCGATTGCTCCGCTCTTAGCAGTGATTGTTATCGAATACACTCCTGCAGGCGTAACAAAGTACGGGCCTGTCCGGATAGTTATCCCTATCCCACAGTCTTGTCCTGAACCGAGATGGAACGATTGAGGTCGAATTTCAGCCAGCATGGATGGATGCAAGCCAGCCACGCTAAGATCTATGTCCCCTTCGAATGTGTTCACTGACCAAACATGAACCCCAAAGTCTACGCTTCCTCCTGGACATATCGTTGGGAGGCCAAGCGTGCCCACTATTTGAAAGTCCGGCTTATAGCCGACTGTGACATTGAGTACAGGTCGAAGCGCATCATCTGCATCTTCCCTTGATGCAAATTCTGTGCTAACGGGCTGTGGCCAACTATCTTCTCTTTCATCCAAAATCATGAAACCCCATGGGGCGCGCCACCCCTTGACCACATATATGACGTGTGCCGTGACATCGAATGAGACCCACCCTTGGGTCATGTTGACAATAGCTGAACTATAAGGACCCTCAAAGTGGGCCCCTGGCCAAGTGTTCCAAGTAATTTCATCTTCCTTCCAATCCCGATCACACACCAAAAGCACTCTGTATTTTCTAGGCACAGATGGCGGTTTGGTCACAAAGACTTTAAGTTCAGCAGATACTATGGCTGCGGGTGGAATTGTGGTCACGTTGAACCGTAGAAATGATCTTGCATTTTGGCCTGCCGCCGATCTAACAATCAGCCTAGATACATTAAAGTTTGTATCTAGAGCACTCTGATCTACATATGCATCTGCAACGCAAGGAATTACTATATTCGATTCGTCTGCTGCTTTGACACTTGTGATTATTGATGGCAACAATAAACCAGAAAACAACGATCCCAATAGAAACATGGCCAGAATATTCTTTGCTTTAATCAATTCTTATCTCCCTTCCTTGTGATCAAAAATGCTGTTCTTATCATATTTAAAATTAATCTTTTTCTCTCTCTCCATGTTTTCATTCCACAAGTTAAAGCTCAAGCTCAGGACGCAGCTATCACACTTGAAGACCTAAGATTCAACTTCCATCATCTTACTTCAGGTGAGATCAATGAGCTTCTCTCCAAGTGTATCCTTCTAAGGGATGGAGGACAGGGTGAAGGTCCTTGGCGGAGACGGATTCCGTGATTCCATCGAGGAAGGATACGACCTTGTCTTGGCATGCTCATCCCTACAAGGCTACAAGGACAAACTCGATTGTGTTGTGAAAAAGTTTATGACCGCCTCAACCCAAGTGGAGTTTTCATTTCCTACTTTTATGGGCTGATCCATGAAAGGACAAAGCCTGAAATCTGTGTGCTGACGTTATTATCTATGGCCCTGACGGGTCATGACACAGGGTTTGATCAGGGCTTTGTTGCAGACTCCATGCTTCGCGTGGGATTCAAGTCCGTCCGTTCACGAACCCTGACTACTCCTTGGGGGCCAATAGAACTCGACATCGCCCGAAAATAGCTTTCCATACCTTAATTTATGTCCACTCCATAATTCAACTATGTTATCTTCAAGATAGCTTCACGTGCTAAATCGAGTTTATTTTGGGCTTATTTTAATTTTTGGAGTTGGGATCAGCAGAAGGATATTAGAGAGAAAAAGATATAAATCTGACCGAAGTATCTTAGTTGCTACTATAATAGCTTCTTAACCTTCCGTATTTATATTGAACTTGCGACAAAAATCAATCTTTAAGGTGCAGTTCGTAATGAGTCTATTTAGCCATATTAGGGATCACGTTTTGATTTGTGGTCACAGCGCGATTGCTGGTTGGTGTCTTCTAGTTTTTTTGATTGCTTCTGGCGGCTTGAGTGCGGGTCATCTTAAGGCTGGAGTGGTTCCCAGTGTCTTCTTCTTCACCTTGGCTGCTGCTGCCTTGACTGGTAACGGCGTCTACGCCCTCAACGCATACCATGATAGGGAGATTGACAGGATTAACAAGCCTGGCAGGCCCATACCTTCAGGCCGCATGACGCCGGAACACGCTTTTAGGTACGCGGTTTCCTTGATGGCTCTCGGCT
>Ga0315312_1000074_pt1 | contig 181610 bp, 202 predicted proteins | sample TDP7_MG_FD_203629 | JGI IMG/M metagenome (GOLD analysis project Ga0315312, IMG submission 203629) | Freshwater sediment microbial communities from Lake Towuti, South Sulawesi, Indonesia - TDP7 | ecosystem: Environmental > Aquatic > Freshwater > Lake > Sediment | place: Indonesia: South...
AGTGACCCTCTGGGTGGTCGAATAGGTGCGTGCCCTTCATCAAAGCAGCGAGGAGAAATGCAAAAGGGATCCTGGAGCTGATTGAAAGAGAGGAAAACATAAATAAGGACTTCACATAGGTGCGCGCCTTCTCTGTTTGTGCTTTGCCTTCAACTTCCATGAATTCTCTAGAAACTAATGCGTGAAACGCCTATGTGTGTGGTTGGAGATGTCCTATGTGAATGAACGAATAAACGCCTTTTTGCAGTTTGAGCCTTTCCAAGAATGTTAAAGCTTTTATTCGCCTAGTTCATAATGGTAGAGTGGTGTTTTATCCTTCGCGGTGTTCAATGCGTCTGGCGTGAGACGAAAAGAATAGCAAAACATGAGTTTAGCCGAGACAATTCGCCTCTTCAATGAAGGAAAAAGCGGAATCTTTAACGTTAGCCAACAACTTATTCAAAGAATCTTGACTTTGCCAAAGAGGGGCGATTACATCTTCAGCAGATCGTTAAACAGTATGGCTTCATACTTCAGCATAGCTAGGAAAAGGTTAGCCAGAGAATACAACAACCCTAGACTTCTCCGGATTTCATTCCGCACTTTAAGGCATTGGAAAGCAACAATTGAATACCACAAGACGAAGGATATCTTACACGTTAAAGAGCTGCTGAGACACAGAAGCGTAGACAACACCCTTATCTATATACACTTGGAAAAAGCGTTATTCGGGGACCCATCGCAGCAGGAGTTTCATGTGAGAGTGGCACACAACCTAGAGGAAGCATGCGAATTAGTTAAAGCAGGGTTTGAATATGTCACGGATGTGGAAGTAAATAAAATCTTTAGGAAGCGGAAATAAACTGATACGAAATACTGAAAACAAAGTAGAAACACATAAATCCCATTCTCTTATTTTAAAATTTTGGTCGGGCGGTAGCTCAGCTTGGTAGAGCTTCCGAGCCAGCATAAGGCGCAGTGTGCTTTAGCCGGCGGAGACGCTGTAGACACCTACCCATGGTGGATGTCATTCAGTCTACCAAGCGCACAGAAACCGGAGTGTCGCAGGAGAGCTGCAGGTGCGTAAGCTCAGCTCGGCGATTTCAAAATGAAGGTTTCACTTCATGAAAGTCCTGCCCGCCCGACCAACCACTCAAAATTTAGCTTCTTTTGATTAAATAATTAAAATTGAGGGCCTTCGAGATCAAATGTCCCATTTTTCCCATCGACTATCATTTTAACACTTTCTATGAAGTTCATTCCGGGAAGTATTTTCACTGGCGCTGGATCTGGAATTTTGTGTATTACAACTGGTAAGGTTTCAACTTTGATATTTGCAACTTCAGTTTCTATGTCACTATCCGCAGAGAGTTTCCCGAACCCGAGCCGAGAAGGAATATGTTGGGCGTTGATGTCAACTCGGCTTTTTTCAAATACGTTGATCCAGAAGCCTTTTGCGTGTGTAAAAGACAACGAGATAGAAAGAAGCTGTAAAAAATCAAAATTTAAAGCGCCGTATTATTTTTCAAGAAATGTTATTTCCACGTCGAAGGGTTTTCTTTCTATTTCTCTGGCAAGTTCTTTCTCTTTTCTTGCGAAAACTGCTTTGGCATTGGCTGGTTTGGCTATGGCTATGCAGCTGCAATCGACGATAGATATGGCTTTTTCACATTTGATTTTGCCAGTTTGTATGGCGAGGTCTGTCGTGCTATAGACTTGTATTATTTGTAACCTCACGGAAGCCATCAAGTTTACATTTATGCAATGGGGAAATGGGTTTATGACATGGAAGAGACAGATGTTTGGTGGTCCACTTCTGACATCGGCTGGATCGTAGGTCACAGTTACGTTGTCTACGCGCTTTACTTTTCGATTGTACGACGATAATGTATGAGGGCTTGCCAGACTTTCCGAAACCAGATATTTGGTGGAAGATAATTGAAAGAAATAAGGTATCCAAACGTTGGATATCGCCTACAGGTGTACGGGCTTTAATGAAGTATGGAAGTGACTATCCTAAGAAATATGATTTGAGTTCTGTTAAACTTGTGGCATGCGCAGGTGAACTGTTAAATCCTCCAGCCTGGGAGTGGCTACAAAAGGAAGTTTTCGATGATGGAATTCCGGTAATTGATCATATGTGGCAGACTGAAACCGGTGGACCATTAGCTGGCAATCCTTACGGAATAGCGCTGTTGCCGATAAAACTTGGTTCTGCGGCGATTTCGCTCCCCGGAGTTGACGCGGAAATAGTTGATGAGGAAGGAAAATCTGTTCAGGCGGGAGTTGAAGGGACCTTTGTGATCAAAAAGCCTTTTCCAGGTTTAACACCGACTCTTTGGCGGAATCACGAGCTGTATGTTGAAAACTATTGGAACAGGTTTCCAGGGTCTACATGACTGGTGACGCAGCTATGAAAGATGAGGATGGTTACATTTGGTTTCTGGGGCAGAGTTGATGAAGTAATAAAGATTTCATATCATAGAATTGGAACCGTCGAAATCGAAAGCGCTCTGCTTCAGAATCCAACCGTTGCAGAGGCAGCAGTGGTTGGCCGTCCAGATCCGTTAAGAGGCGAAACCACAGTTGCGTTTGTCTTTCTAAAAGGCAGAATTCAACCAAATGATGCTTTGAAGCAGGCTTTGAAAGAGCTAGTGAGGAAAACTCTGGGTCCAATAGTGATTATTAGCGACGTGTACTTCCTGAGCAAGTTGCCTCAAACAAGAAGCGGCAAAATAATGCGCCGAGTTATCAAGGCAATAATCACAAACGAGCCTTTAGGGGACTGTTCAACAATAGAAGATGAGACTTTGATCGAAGAGCTGAATCTGTGGATGGCCTGAAGATGCAAATGCATTTTCAGAGCTGTAGAGTGTCATCACGCCCGATCGATCGAGCGTGCGAAAAGATGACTGATGAACCCAAAGGCCTAATCGAAATTGCAGGTCAAAAACCACAGTTATTCTGGGAGTACTCTGTAACAATGCCAGCTACATTTGGACTTCATGCCACCAGACATATGCATGAGTTTGGGACCAAGAGAGAACATTTCGCAATGGTATCCGCCAATAATCATCACTATGGTGCCCTAAATCCTTGGTCCCACTTTCGATTTGAAGTTTCTGTTGAGCGGGCGCTGAAAGCGCCTCTCGTTGCTTGGCCTTTGGCCTTATTTGATTGTTGCCCCATAACTGACGACGCAGCCGAAATGATAGTTTGTGGCTCTGAAATATTGAGGAAATATACGGATGCGCCGATGTACGTGGCCGAATCTGGCTTTGCTACAAACCCTGTAAGTGTTAACATGAGAAGTCAATTCATGACCATGGAACCAACCATCGAAGCCTCAAAGCAAGCCTGTGCAATGGCTAAAATGAGCCCGAAGGACATAGATTTCGCTGAGGTTCACCACTGCTTCACTCCCGTTGAAATTGTCGCTTATGAAGAACTTAGGGTTCTTTAAGAAGGGTGAAGGAGGAAAATTTGTCGAGGAGAGGCATCCATACCTTGGAGGCAAATTACCTGTCAATGTGAGTGTTGGTCTAAAATCCCATGGTCACCCAACAGGTACAACTGGGGCGGCTCAAGTCGTTGAACTATCTTGGCAACTAAGAAATGAAGCTGAAGACCCTAAAAGACAAGTTGCGGGAGCAGATATCGGATTGCAACACAACGTAGGTGGAACAGGTCCTCAAGTCTCCTGTGAACATACTAACAAATAGACTTTTTAAACTACGTGCGCAATAACATATATAGATCGAGTGCCTTTCGCTTCGTTTGATTATTTACGCTTCGGGAAAGATCGAGTTGCTGAGGAACCGAAATGAAAGGGCAAAAATGGCGTCTCTTGGACTTGGAATACGAAGATCCCTATATGAACTTGGCGGTTGAAGAGGCGATTCCAAGGAAAGTAGGGGAGAGGGTAGCTCCCAATACTATTAGATTTTGGAGGAACAAAAACGTGGTAGTGATAGGACACTTTCAACAAGTAGCACTTGAAGTTAATTTTGAGGCTTGTAAAAAATATGGGACGAAGATCGTAAGAAGGTTCACGGGTGGCGGGGCAGTCTATCATGATCAAGGTAATCTAAACTATGCTATATCTTTGACTAAAGATCACCCATTGGTTCATGATGATTTTTCAATAAACTTTCGAAATTTTCTCTTAGGTATTATTGAGGGGGTTAAGATTTTGGGCCTGAATGCTGATTTCAAACCAATAAATAAGATTCAAGTAAATGGACGGAAAATATCAGGGGCCGCTGGCTGCCTGAAGTGGGGCACGCTTTTTTTTCACGGATCAATATTGGTTAGTTCAAATTTGAGTGTGCTCTCAAAAGTATTAAATGCCTCGCGAGACGACTTTGTAGGTTGTTATGTACGTAGCGTTAGAGACAGAGTCACCACCATTCAGAATGAACTAGGAACAAACGTATCAATTGAGGAGGTTAAAAAGGCGTTGAAGATAGGTTTGGAAAAGTCATACGGGGTCAAAGTTGTTGAAGGTAGGTTGAGGGAGGAAGAGAGGGGCCTAGCGGAGGAACTTTACCATAGAAAATATTCTACTGAGAAATGGAACTTTGGAAAATAAAACCACAGACAGCGCGCACGCGTTCATAAAATGAGTTTACTTATCGATCGATCGAAAGCCTGCTTATCTTTATGGCTTGCGCCTGTTGTTGGTTCGATGTTTCCTGGTGCAACGCGCACCTAATTTTGATATCGAGAAACGGTTGTCCAACCTCTTGTTAGAGCGCACACATCTGACTGATACTTCATTTAAGTAGCTGCTGGGGCTTTTGAAAATTTTACTTCATTGCTTGTAGGAATCTAGCTCCAGACGCTCCATCTATGACCCTATGATCGGCCGTTAAACTTATGAACATCGTCGGTCTAACTTCAATCTTACCTTCAACTACGGTAGGCTCTCTAATATTCTTCCGAAGCCAATATTGCGGCTTGGGGTGAATCAATTATTGGCGTAAATATATCTATCCCAAACATACCAAGATTTGAAATGGTGAATGTACCACCAGACACATCGTCCAGTGAAAGTTTGCCTTGTCTCGCCTTTTCGATAAGATCTTAGTTAGAAATTGCTATCTCAATAAGCGATGTTTGTCTGCGTTACGCATTGCAGGAACTACTAAACCATCTTTATTATTGACTCCTATGCCTATGTTGATATCATCAAATATTATGATGTTTTCATCCTTAGCGTTGAATTTAGAATGATGTGTTCTCTTAGAACCTTTCCAAATCCCTTTATTAGTATATCCGTAAAGGTCAAATGCACATTTGCCGTTTTCTTGATCTCTGGAAGGATATTCTGACGAAATTTTACGATTTCTGATGCATCTATCTCCGTTGTTAGCGTGCCATGTACAGCTGTGTGGTAACTATGCGATAGGCGTTCGGACACAGTTTTTCTCATCCTCGTCACAGGTAATATTTGAGCGGCTTTGATCCCATCGATCACTGTTTTCTGGAATTGTCACTTCTACCTCAGGTTGAGTAAGTGTTGCCGCTAATTCCTCTTGTGTCACCTTGCCTATTATAGTTATTACCTCACCTACTGGCACGGTTGCCCCCAAGGCGCTAAGATTTTATCTATGATACCAGATGCTGTAGCCTCTCTCTTCCTCTATTTTTTCTGTTTCGGTTAAGCATAGCGGCTCTCCCTTTTTGACAACTTCTCCCCCCTCTTTTAAACCATTTAACTACTATTCCATTGACCATAGTCAAGCCAAGTTTAGGCATTACTACATTAGCCATCTATAGAATCTCCCTAATTGCTTGAGTGATGCGCTCTTCACTAGGCAACATAAACTATTCCATTTGTGGGTTCGATGGAATCGGCACGTCGTATGGCCCGACGCGCTTAATTTGGGCATCCAGATACTCAAATCCTTCTTCAGCGGCAATCGCTGCCAACTCGGCGCCCCATCCACATGTCATATAACCTTCTTCAACTGTAACTAGTTTTCCCGTCTTTTTAAAACTCTTAAGGATATCCTAGAAAAACATGATGAATACCTTTCGCGTGCACGATAAGAACAAAGAAATATTCAGAGATTCTCAGTAAAGGGTAAAGCTGTACTATAATAGACTTAAACTTAAGGATTTACTAGCAAAACAAATTTAAGTTGTCGCTTTTTTCTATCGCCTGGTATAGTTCTCGTCCGCGTTCTGCATATTAACCCAAGCTTCTCTTTCCGAAAGTCTTAAATTACAATTTATAAAAAAAAAGATGCGACAGTTTAGGAGATATTGTTCAATGAGCCAAGAAAAAGTCAAAGCTATGGTTTTGGAATCTGCTAGAAAAATGGTCCCACGTGAATTTCCAATGCCAGAAATTGGACCCAGAGATCTCTTGTTGAAAATGGAGGCAGTTGGTATTTGCGGATCTGATCCCAAGTTTTACAGAGGTGAAATGGCATGGTTTGCCCCATATCCTATCATTTTAGGGGACGAAATAGTTGGCAGAGTGGCGAAGGTTGGTAAAGAAGCAGAAGTGAAGCATGGAGTTAAGGAAGGTGATCGTCTCATAGTGAACGCTAAAATCCCATGTGGGCAATGTGAGTATTGCTTCAGGGGATTGCTCTTCTTCTGCAAGGTAGGCCCAACCTATGGCGTGAAATCTTGCAAAGATCCACCGCATTTATGGGGTGGTCATAGCGAATATTTGTATGTCCCTTACAATGCCTTGGTATACAAGATCAGCGAAGAGATGCCCACTGAGACGGCTGTCCTAGCATCCGTGGTTCTCGGTGATGGCATCCATTGGGTTGAAACATCAGGTCAGGTAAAATTCGGAGATACGGTCGTAATTCTTGGCCCAGGTCCTCAAGGTTTAGCCAGCACAATTATGGCTAGAGAAATGGGGGCAGGAATGATATTAGTTGCTGGACTATCACGAGATCGAGCCCGAATGAAACTGGCCAAGGAGTTTGGAGCCGACTACGTCATTGACGCACAAAAGGAAAACGTAGTTGAACGCGTTACAGAATTAACAGATGGAAAACTGGCAGATGTTGTTATTGAAACGGCAGGGGTTCCTACTACTGTGAAGCAAATGATGGACTTAGCGAAGCCACTTGGTACATGTGTTCATATTAGTGTAACTGGCGGCATTGAGATTCCTCTTGTGACTCAAAAAATTGTGTTTAAAGAGTTAAGAATCCAGGGAGGTCTAGGTCGTAGAATGGGGCACGTTGAACGCGCAATACAGTTTGCTGAAAGAAATGTTAAAACTAAAAAATATCCGCTGGAGAAAATGATGAATTACAAGTTCCCATTGGAAAAGGCGGAAGAAGCACTAAAAGTCATGGGATTCGAGGTTGAAGGCGCAGACCCAATAAAAGTAATGATAGATTTCAGAAAGAGTTGAAAGGAACAAAAACCTGGAGGATTGGTCATCATTAATAAAGAGTCAAGGAAAAACATTTTGAAGCTTATGAAGGATTTAGGATGCACCGATGCACAAATTGATCATGGAGTGTCAGTCGCCAATCTGGCTTCCAAAATAGCCGATGAGATGATAAAAGATAGAAAAAGATTGGACAAAGAAGTCATCGAAGCGAGTGGACTGCTACATGACGTCGGTATATTGAAATGCAAAGGTAAACCGTTTTCGCTACAGGATTATCCTATACCAATCCAACTCCCTGAGGATATAATTATTCACGTTGCTGCTGGTGGTAAGATAGCAGAAGAGCTACGGTTTTCTGAATCAGTGGTTAAGGTAGTTTTGAGACATGACCTCGTGACCCCAACTTGGCTACTCACAAAGGACGAATATACGCAACTAGGTGTTAAACCACTCCCTGAGGAAGAATACGTGCCAAAAACCTACGAAGAAAAAGCCGTTATGTACTCCGATTTCTGGGTATTAATGATGAGGCTTGGACTTGATCCTTGGGGAGATCCAGAGGCTCCCTACAGGGCTGCTTTTCCTCTTGTAGACTTTATGCTAAAGAAAAGAACAGGTTCCGGGGCAACGAGGGAACATCCGATGATGCAAAGGGTCTTGGCTTTCGATTCAGAGTTGAGGAAGTATGCAAAGGCAGAATTCTTGAAAACCTGAAAGCCCAATTTGCGCGCTTGTCTAACTCGAGCGCTTACCTCTTTTCTAAAAGCCTATAGTTTTTTCAAATCATATGGCGGATAGATATAAATTGTAACTAGCGACAGGATGGAAACTGGAGTAGCGGTTCTGTGGTCGGAAAGTATATTAGCCTTTGTTCCTTTGGTAGATTAACCCGCTTAAAACTGAACCAAAATACTTTTCTAATATAGGCGAATTGAGTGCCTAGGATCCCTCAAAAGTATTTTTGTAACCTTCTTCTCTCATCAAGTTTCTAATTGCTCTATCTACCTCGTCAATCTTTATTCCAAGCTTTACAGCTTCTCGCCCTTTGCCATGGCCTTCTATAACGAGGTTTAACATATCCTCCTGGTCTTTTGCCAACACGTTAATTAACTTTTCTTCGAAGAAAAGTATTTAAGCTTTATAGGATAAACGGAAGGCGGGTGCATGCATGAATGCTTTCCGCTTGGAAAAGGAACAGGCCATCAGGATGCTTCAAAAAATGGTAACCATAAGACAATTCGAAGAAAATGTGGCCCGGCTGTTTGCAGAGGGCAAAATTCCTGGTTTTGTTCATACTTACATTGGCGAGGAAGCCTGTGCAGTTGGTATATGCTTGAATCTAAGAAATGAGGATTATATTATGAGCACCCACCGCGGACATGGACATTACATCGCCAAGGGCGGAGATATGAAGGTATTGATGGCCGAAATCATGGGACGCGCTACAGGCTGCTGTAAAGGTAAAGGGGGGTCTATGCACTTTTCTTATATGAAGAAAAACATAGTATTCAGTACGGGAATTGTTGGATCTGGGATTCCTATAGCCGTAGGTATTGGTTTGGCTTTAAAGATGAAGGGAACAGACAACGTAGTAACCTGCTTTTTCGGAGACGGCGCGTCCAATCAGGGGGTCTTTCATGAGGGCATCAACCAAGCTGCGATATGGAGTCTTCCGGTGATATTCGTTTGTGAAAACAATCTATATGCAACTACGACCCACATTTCCAAAAGCCTATCTATAAATGATATAGCCGATAGGGCTACAGCCTACGGTATTCCTGGTGTCTCTGTAGATGGGAATGATTTGATGGCTGTATGCAAAGCCGGGTCTGAAGCTATTGAGAGAGCAAGAGAAGGAAGAGGACCGACGCTGATGGAATGCAAGACCTATAGGTTTAGAGGACACTATGAAGGCGACCCTCAAGTGTACAGGACAAAGGAAGAAGTTGAAAATTGGAGAAAGAAATGCCCCATCATTAGGTTTAAGAACAATCTCCTAGAAAGGGGCATAATAGACAATGAAGATTTAAAGAAAATGGAGAGAGAAGTTTCTGAGGAGATAGATTTAGCTGTAAAGTTCGCTTTAGACTCGCCGTGGCCGAAGCCTGAATATGCGATGGAAAACCTGTATGCTTGAGCCTAGGGGTGGATTAGGTGACTAGAGAGATTACGATGTTAAGTGCACTTAATGAGGCTTTACGTGAGGAGATGTGTCGGGACGAAAAGGTGTTTGTGATGGGTGAAGACGTAAGTACTGCGGGAGTCTGGGGGGTTACTAAAGGGCTAGCCGAAATGTTCGGTCCGGAAAGAGTTAGAGATACTCCCATCTCAGAAGCAGGCTTTATGGGGGCAGGAGTTGGTGCAGCCATATTAGGAATGAGGCCAATCGTCGAGGTCAGATTTGTAGATTTTGTGTTTGTTGGATTAGATCAATTGGTAAATCAGGCTGCGAAAATAACATACATGAGCGATGCTCAGATTAAACTTCCAATAGTATTCAGGGCTGCCCTCGGCGGAGGGCTTTCGGCCGGCCCTCACCATTCTCAAAGCCCTGAGGCCGTATTCGTACACTTTCCAGGGTTAAACGTAGTAGGACCCTCGACTCCTTACGACGCCAAAGGGCTGTTCAAAACTGCTGTGAGAGATGATAATCCCGTAGTATTTCTAGAACATAAATCCCTGTACAATATGCGCGGCCCAGTGCCTGAGGAAGAATATACAATACCGTTCGGCGTTGCGGATGTCAAGAGAGAGGGTAAAGATGTAACTGTAGTCGCCACTTTTATGATGGTAAATAAAGCTCTGGAGGCGGCCGAAGATTTAGCAAGAGACGGAATAAGTGTAGAGGTCATCGATCCCCGCACATTGGTTCCCTTGGACAAACAGTCCATCCTAAAGTCAGTGCATAAAACCGGTAGGCTAATTATTTCGACAGAGGAATGCAAAACTGCAAGTTTCGCTTCGGAGATATCTGCTATAGTTGCTGAGGAGGCTTTATATGACTTAGATGCCCCCATCAAAAGAGTATGCTCACTGGATGTACCTATACCTTTCAGCCCGCCTATGGAAAACTACGTTCTACCTAATGTAGATAAAATAAAAAAAGCTGTAAAAGAAGTCATTCATAACAGTTTATAGAGCGGATAATCTGTTAGTACTCTTCGCCCCATCTGGGTAACTAGTGTATTGTTTTCTATCCTTGCTCCTGCACCTGTAATGAATACTGCGGATAGCACATTGAACACCATACCCGGCTTCAGAAGGGTTGTCGGTGGGAAATGCTCCGCAAACTCGATTCCCATTCCATGATAACCAGATTGAGGGAAGTTTTTTCCATATCCCATCTCTGTGATGTAACCTCTGACAGCTTTGTCTATGTCGCCAGCAGGTACACCAGGTTTCACAGCTTCCTGCCCCCTTCGATTTGCTTCAGCGACAATCTCTAATAACTTTTCCTTATCCTTTAAGACCCTATAGCCCACCGTCCTAGCCATATCCGAACAGTAACCCATACGGGTTCTGGCACCTATGTCAAGGAGCACCAAGTCTCCTGGTTCAATACATCTCTCAGTCGGTCTTCGTACAACATGCTCCGTGTATGGGCCAGACATAACGACAGTCTGAAAGCTCAGATCTTCTGCGTCCATCTCTAACATTGCCAACTCTGCGGCGCGCGCTATTTTACGCTCAGTAACTCCTTCTTTTATGTTTTCGATAGCCGTTTTCATTCCTTCGACGGTTATGCGGGCTGCTAGTTCCTGCCAGGCTAATTCTTTGTCGCTTTTAATCATCCTCAATTCCTCCACAATCTTTGTTTTTTCAAGTTCTACCCCTGAGAAGGCTTTGGTATACAGTTCCCATAAGGACACAGGAATAGTATCCCAGCCGTCTATACCTACCTTCTTCAAGTTGTTTTTAGAGCGAAATTCACGGATGAAATCCTCGAAGATTTCCATTGACTGAACGTCCATCCAGGACCCACGTTCCTTCGCCTCCGGAATGAACCATGTAGGTACAAAGATAGTCGGCTCACCTTCTCTCGAGAGTAGAATTGTTGCGTTTGGCATATATCCTGGCATGGTAAATAGTGAAAGGTCAAATGGTCGGTAGTTTGCAATATACCGAATATTTCCCGCTATTGCCGAGTACCCAAAAATAATCAAGGCATCGTAACCACTTTTTCCCATTAGTTCTCTAGCTCTCTGGATACGTGCTAAATAATCTTGTTCAGAGATAGGCTCAGGTGTTTTAATATTTGCCACACATTCACCATCTATTAATCTAGCTTCAATTGGTTTAATTGCTATAAAAAAGTATCGTAAAGGCTAGATATTAAAAGGTATGTCGTAAAAGCGAAACACAGTCGAAATACTCACAATTCTCAGGTGCATGGATGTCGCCAAAAACACAACAAAGCCAGCCTCGGACTAGGTTGCATCTCGTGGGAACTGTTGAAAGGAATATGGCGGATCTCGAAGAATGATTTAATGTTGATGCTCGTTTCCGTTATTATGTGACAGCTTATCCTTCTTTCTCCAATTTTCGAAGCCGCAGTTCATCAGCGATCAACGAAGGCATGCCACATTTCGGACAATCATTAGGAAGCGCTGCTGGTTGAAAAGCATCCACACCGTACTTTAGCCGGATGTCAGCAACTTTCTGAGTTACTTTCACGTACCAATCGGCTGTCGGGGCCCTCATTCCCTCCATGTGTGCCCCTTTGACGGGACTGAAAACTAGAGGGATAACGCCTATTCCTCTCTTGCTGCACCATTCTACCCCCTCTAGGAAGGTTTCCGGAAGTTCTATGCCAACCACGAAATGGGTGCTCACTTTTTCTGGTCCGTAGACCTCTGTTGCCACCTCTAGAGCTCTCAACCAATGGTCTCGACCTTGAACTTCATCTTTTCCTGGGCAGTAGTATTTGAACATCAACGGATCCCATACCTCAAGGTTATAGGCGACTGAGTAGACTCCCAACTCCTTTTGCTCTTTGATGGAACTCAAATCTTTATCCTTAGGGGCTGTGCGAATGACATTCACTGGAATATCCTTCTTCCCTATTCCTTCCTGCATTGCCCGAATAACACGCGCTATCATTTCATCTTCTCTATCCCCACCTTCATAGGCAGGAAGCATTCCTCCGGTAAGCAGAATATGGCTTACTGCACTTTCATTAAAGGCAGCTCCGGTAGTCTCCACAATCTGTTCATATTTTCGATGGCTCATCTGCAGATCGTCCTTGTTCCATTTTGTTGTGGGAACAATATTGCAGAACCTGCATCCATGTTTGTTTACCCAATACCAACAGAAGGTGGCGTAGTTTAGGACCAGACAGTCTTGACCACGCTTCGGAGCAACTCTCATCATATCAACGCCGTCAAAAGTTTTAAGGCTATAGTATTTTGGCCTTGGGATGTGTCGGATCTCGGTAACGAACTTGCCGTCTCTCTTGAGCACCAACTTTTCATCTTCTATTGTGCACAACCACCGAGAATCTAAGTTCTCCCTCACCTGAACAATAGTGTCCGTAGGTAAGAGTATCTCTTCTGGCAAGAAGCGATGCGCGCGGTCCAGATTCCAGTCGAAGAGCCAATGGGACTGTTCCTTGTACACCCATTCAGACGGGTCTGTATCAGTGGAGCGAAAGCCTTCCAAAGCCGATTCATCGAAATGAATGCCCTCTGTTAGCAAACTGGCCTTAATCCAAATTTCTTTCTTCAACTGTTCTGGCGTGGCTGGGATGGCTGGCTTACAAAATCTAGCCTCTACCATATCATCACTCTCTCGTTTCAAGGGGTTATTTTTTTTCTCCTATAATAATTTTACTTATTAGTCGTAATTCAAACCCGCTTAGGTTCCTTTCATAACCCATCTAATTATTTCTTCCTTTTTCTTTTCAGCTAGACCCAGATCTTCCAGGGTTCTTCCCTTCCAAAACCTGGTTTGACAGACGAGCCTATATTTATAATCGAATCAATGATTGGTGTGGGAACAACTGCCTTTCGTCCAAGATATGCTCTGTGTACTAAGCCGCGCTGGAATACGCCGCAAAGCTCTCTAAGGTCGATGCCGATACGGCAGAAGAGCTTTTGAACAAACTCGTGGAACAGTTTGAACCGGAAGAGGAGAAGGTGGTTCAGATAGTTAACTGCATGCCGAAAGTGTGAGGGAAATTAGAGTTTTTCTCGGTGGTGGGCGCAGAATTGTCGAAACTTCCAAGCTAGAAGAAATCTTGGCTCTCTTAGATAAGTATAGAAAAAAGGAATAAAGGCCTTTTAAATAATTTATTGTCGATATGGGCGAGGAGAATGGAGAAAAGACACGAGGAATATGCGTACTTACAAGACATTTAAATTTAAATGAAAAGTTTATATACTTGAAGGCTAGAAGACGAGATTTCCGTAGTGAAGCCATGAAAGAAATTGTGGGTTAATTGAAATTAAAAATTCAGGGGGAGGATTTGTGATCAACGTCGTTATGCCTAAACTAGGCTTGACAATGAAGGATGGGACGATTGTAAAATGGCTTAAAAAAGAGGGAGAAACTATAGAGAAGGGGGAACCGTTACTCGAAGTTGAAACCGAGAAAATAACGGCCGAGGTTGAAGCCCCAGCCTCTGGTGTATTACACAACATACTAACGTCAGAAGGTTCAATCGTTTCGGTTGGTGAGTTGATCGCAATAATCGCTGAGCCAGGCGAAGAGCTACCTCCACCTGAAGAAATCATTGAGAAGGCAAAGAAACTTGTAGCGGCACCCATATCAGAGGTTGAAGAAATCAAAAAGCCAGTACCCCCTCCAGTCGTTGAGGAAAGAGTAAGGATTTCCCCACTTGCGAGAAAACTCGCCAAAGAACACAAAATTGATAGAATGAAGATTAAGGGAACGGGGCCTGATGGTCGAATAGTCAAGGAGGACGTTCTAAGAGCAATAGAGGAAGCAAAAGCCATTCCTGCTGTTCCGATTGCCGCACCACCTACAGAATTGGTTAGAATAGCTGAAGTTGTGCCCCTAACGGGAATCAGAAGAACCACCGCTGAACGCCTCTCTCAAAGTTACCGTGAAGCCGTCCATGTCACGCTGACAACAGAGGTGGATATGACCGAAACTGTAAAACTTCGACAAAGACGTCTGCCTGAAATTGAAAAAGGGGCTAAAATCTCTTTAAGCTATACAGATATACTAGTTAAAGCCGTAGCGATCGCTCTTAAGAAAAACCCGATTATAAACTCAATGCTGGAAGGCGATCAAATAAAAATACTTAAAAACATAAATATAGGTGTGGCCGTCGCCATAGAAGATGGCTTAATAGTCCCTGTTATTCGGAATGCAGACGAAAAATCGCTTATTGAAATCGCATCCTGTCTAAGAGATTTGACCGAGAAAGCGAAACAACGCCGTCTTTCACTGGACGACGTAAGCGGTGGGACCTTTACGATATCGAACCTCGGCATGTTTGAGGTAGATACATTTAGACCCATCATAAACCCGCCGCAGAGCGCAATATTAGGGGTTGGAGCGATAAAGGATAAACCTGTTGTAGTCAATGGGCAAATAGCGATAAGACCAGCGATGACTCTAAGCTTGGTATTCGATCACAGAGTTTTTAACGGGGTTCCTGCCGCCATCTTCCTAAAGACGTTAAAAGAAATCCTAGAAAAACCCCACGGATACCTTGATATTAAATGAAAACGCATCGAAAAGATTCTGGTTATGTATACGTATTTGACAACGCGAAGTGCCTAAGGCGTCAGCCCTTAACTTAAAAGCCTGCCTCGATCGAGCTTGAATTAAAGACAAAAAATACAAATAATTTACTCAGGTTTTGGTGCAAAGTTTGCAAGGTCGTTTTTCACCATGTCTTCGAAGGAGTTTTACACTTTTAACCTCGATAATTGTTAAGTCCATAGTCACAAGAGTGCATGCATGCCTATTGGTAGAATTTATATAAAAACCTAATTCAGCGCTAACCCCTGATATCTGCTGGGAGGACTGCTCAGTAGCGCTTGGCTGCCTTTGCTTAGTGCTTGGCTGAGGGTTAGGTAAAAACTGAACCCGAAGAGCAAGGCCTTATTCGTGAGCTACCAAAGCTTGGGGAGGCTTAGAAAGAACGGGGTGTGGACTGCCGTAGTGAGATATGTCAGACGCCTAGGATTCCACAACCCAGCGTGCCACACCAATGTCAACATCTTGATGAGAGTGAGCCTAAAAATAAAAGATAACATTAAATTTATATACGCCATGCATATTGGTGTTGATGTTGGAGTTGATGTCGCCATGCATATTGGTGTTGATGTTGGAGGAACTTTCACCGACGCTGTTTTGTGGGATGAAGAAACCGGGGAAATTAAGAGTTCCAAAGTATCGACAACTCCCGAGAATCAATCTATAGGTTTCATTGAATGTTTGAAATTATTGAATTTAAATATAAAAGCAGTTGAGTCGATTATTCACGGATGCACTGTTGCCGTGAATGCAATAATAACACGCACCGGCTCCAAAACAGGCTTATTGACCACGGATGGGTTCCGTGATGTTATGGATTTTGGTCGAGCATGGCGTCCTGTGGCCGAGCAGTTTAATGTTAGGTGGACTAGGTCATTTGCTGACAATGCAATACCGTTTATTCCCAGATATTTACGGAGGGTTGTTAGGGAACGCATTGACTATAGCGGAAAAGTGTGCATCCCTCTAGACGAGGAACAAGCGATAAAGGAAATAGAAATCTTGAAGAAATGCAATGTCGAATCGATCGCTATCTGTCTCCTGAATTCTTACATTAACAATCAACATGAAATCAGGTTGAAACAGCTGGTGAACGAAGTTTACCCTGAAGCATATTGTTGCACTTCAACCGAAGTACATCCCGGCTTTAAAGAATTCATGCGTTTCTCAACAACTGTATTGAATGCATACATATGGAAGGCTATTGATAGATATCTATCGGCAACCGAAACGCAACTAAAAAAATTGGGTTATGGAAAAGACTTATTGATAATGCAGTCAAGCGGCGGAATAGTATCTGCGAATATAGTCCGAGAAAGACCTATTATCACCGTCCAGTCTGGGCCTGTTGGCGGTGTTTCGGCAGCATGCTTTCTATGTGATCTGTTAGATGTTCCTAATGCCATCACGATGGACACCGGAGGAACCAGCTGCGATGTTGCCGTGATAACAGACCATAAAAGCGCTGTTATGACGGAGTTGGAAGTTGAAGATGACCTTTTGGTTACGTTGCCTTCGGTTGAAGTCAAGAGTATTGGTGCCGGCGGCGGTAGCATCGCCTGGATTGACCGTGCAGGCGCATTGAGGGTGGGGCCTCAAAGCGCCGGCGCCATGCCCGGCCCCGCATGTTATGACCGAGGAGGAAATCAACCTACCGTCACTGATGCGCATGTCGTTAAAGGAACAATGTTACCTAAATATTTTCTTGGGGGAAGGATGAAGATAAAAGCGGAACTTTCAAACAAAGTCGTAGGAATATTGGCTAAACGTTTAGATTTCAGCATTCCTCAATGCGGCGACGCTATCTTCGCTATAGCTTCTTCAAACATGACCGAGGCTGCAAAAGAAATTTCAGTTTATAGGGGGGTTGATACTCGTGATTACGCGTTGATCGCCTATGGCTCAGCAGGACCGATGTTGGCATCCCAGGTTGCGAGGGATTTAGAGGTTAAAGAGGCGATAATACCGCCTTTTCCAGGTGAAATGTGCGCCTTTGGTTTGCTTACATCCGATTTGAGACTATATGAAGGAGAAACCCATCTTGAACTCTTAAATAAAGTACCCCCAAAAAAATTAGATGCCATATACCAAAATTTGGAAAAGAAAGTCATCAAAACTTTCAAAAGACAAAACATACCTTTCGAAAATATAATAATCTCCTATAGTTTTGATGGAAGATATGTTGGTCAAACATGGGATACTCCATCTGTCCCAGTCTCCAGGGGTTCTTTCAACGAAAAAACTATAGAACAGATGATTCAAAACTTCCATGAGACTCATTACAAAACTTGGGGATACAAGATGCCGCACTTTCAAGTTAGACTGATTACCGCCTGGGTTCGCGGATTAGCAATGGTTAAGAAGCCTAAGTTGAAAAAAATTAAAAGTGGAGAGAGAAATCCTGAGGATGCATTCGTCAAAAAGACGAAGGTTTACATGGGCGAAACCGCGGGATTTGACTCCATACCCTTATATGACCGAGGAAAACTTCTCGCCGGAAACGAAGTTAAAGGTCCCGCAATCATACAGCAGCCTACATCAACCACTATACTTCTGAGCGGTGACATTGCTTACGTGGATGAGTATGGCAACCTTCGGGTTCAATGGGCGTAATTGTAGAGGTTTAGATTATGAGTGAGATAAAGAAAAAGTACGGGATTGACAAAGTTTTAGCCGAGATTTTGAGAAACGGATTCTACGCTTTGCTCAAACAGATGAGTAGACATGTTGTCAGGTCTACATTCTCCCCCATCCTTCGCGACCACCAAGATTTCGCCGCGGCACTCATCGCCCCTCATGATCCTCCAGATCTAGATTTGGATATTCCTGCAATGGCAGAGAGTAACCTATTCTTTACAGGCGCTTTGCACCACCAAGTTCGCGGCTTCTTGCATGAGTACGGCATCGAGAACATAGAGGAGGGAGACACCCTTGCCTTCAACTGTCCCCACCGAGGTGGAAACCATACCATGGATAACCTTTTTCTGAAGCCGGTTTTCCATAGGGGTGAGCTTGTTGCATCGATATGTACTAAGGCTCATCTTATCGACATGGGGGGTCCCGTGCCCGGAGGGTTTTCAGCTGAAAAGCGGACTATGTGGGAGGAGGGCCTAATAATAAGCGGCCTACCACTTTACAGGAAAAATAAGCCCTACAAGCCCGTATTTAACCTATACTTCGACAACACCCGCATACCCGACCTCATCCTATCCGACGTTCAAGCCATTGTTGCTGCAAATTACACAGCTGAAAAATCGTTGTTACGTTATATTGAACGTTACGGCGTAGACGCTATCAAAGCTGGAATGCGTTACTCGTTAGACTACGGAGAAAGGTCTATGCGTAGGGGCCTTTCTGAGCTTCCTGACGGCATATACTATGGAGAAGATCATATGGACGGAGACGTTTACGACGAAACTCCCTATTTGGTGAAGTGCAAGATAGTAAAGAAGGGAACTTCGGTTGAAGTAGACTTTAGCGGCAGTTCAAGGCAGGCGCAATCGTCGTTAAACTGCACGTTTGGTGACACGGCAAACGCAACCTATGTGGCATTTAAAGTGCTTTGTGACCCACGAACCCCTACCAACTCAGGAGCCTTTAGACCTATTGATGTGGTTGTTCCGGAAGGTTCCTTTATATGCGCCCTCCCTCCATCAGCCACAACTGTCCTTTACGAACCCGCCATATGTGTGCTTGCTGCCGTCTTAAAGGCAATCAAACTAGCTTTGCGTGAGAGGCAGTTTGGGGAACATTTCACTCAACTTTACGCCCAGATTACGAGTGGAGTTGACAATCGGCCTGGCAGAAGTAGGCAATACATGTTTGCATTGGCAACATTCGGCGCCTTCGGAGGATCGAAAGATTTCGATGGCAGCAATTACCTATACACGCCTCTGGCCAACTCGATGGATATAGCGGTTGAAAGCCTTGAGGACGATATTCCCATGATGATACTGCGTAAAGAGATCATTACTGATTCGGCTGGCCCTGGAAAATTCCGAAGCGGGGGCGGTATTCTCTGGGATAGACTATTTCTATCAGAATGTGAATGCCGGCTTCTAGTAACGCATCTGAGAAATCCCCCTAAGGGTGTATTGCGTGGAAAGGATGCTAGACCAGGCGGAATATGGGTTATAGAGCCTGAGAAGTGGTATTGGCCGAAGCAGGGCAACATTCCCGCTGAAGGAGGTGTAACCCCTACCGATTATTACAAAAAGTATATGCAGCCATTTGGAGGTTTCTTCGACATGAAGACAAATCTCTTAGACTATGAAAAAGGAGAATGGCTCTCGCCGTTGAGGAGGACTTTGAAACCTAAGCCATATTCGATTGTTCGTATTATAGTTAATAGTGGTGGTGGTTATGGTGACCCATTGGAGAGGGATCCTGAACTTGTTAAGAGGGATGTTAGGGATGAGTATGTTTCAGTTGAAGGCGCTAGGAGGGATTACGGTGTGGTTATCCTTGGAGATCCCTACGGCGATCCGGAGAATTTGTCGGTTGACTACGAGGCCACCCGGAAGCTTAGAGAGGAGATGCGCCTTAAAGCTGGGTGAGGTGAAAAGGTTTGGCAGCCAATTTTCCAAGGCCTAAGGAGCAGTATCTCTTCGTGAAGAGGGAGAAGGTTCAGGGGAAGACCTGTCCAAGCTGCGGCAGCAGCAACGTCATGAAATATCAAGTTCTGAAATCTGTAGGCTGGAGGATTACTGTTAAATGTCAAGACTGCCTCCACGAACTCGAATCAAAGCCCACACCATCCCCCTACGGCTCATTCATCCCCTACAGCACACTATTACCAGAATAAGAAAATTCATATACTTCGACTGAAAATTTAAGAAGTGAAATGGAGAATGGTTGAGGTAATCTTAAGAAGCGTTTGCAAATACTTCGGCGAAGTTAAGGCTGACGACAGCGTGCTAGGCCGTTGCTAAAAAATGGTCTTTATTCCTCTTTTAGGGTTTGGAGGCAGTTTTGGATTTCACACCTTCTCTTTGTTTCCTTGCGCTATCCGCCTTTCTCGAACCTGCAGAGGTGCTTAAGCTTCTGGAAGGTTAGGCTGACTACGGGAGTATAGGGCCCGCGCGAGAATTGTCCGTCATTAACAAGTCTATTTACATTGAATAATCCGTATATAAAAAGAAAAAACTTTTGTGTTGCAAAGAGCTTCCTGACCACACACTTTGTCAATGTCCTTATTGGAAAACGTTTTACGCGTGATTGTGATTCGTTTGAGGTAGGCATAAAATGCTGAGTTACACTATCAATTCTTGGCTCTTCTTGTCGAAGATTCTAACATACTTTTTGGGGAAGCGAACGAATATTTTTGTTTCGTGCACACACTCGTACAGAGAAGTTTTTGCTCTGATTGTCAACTCTCCTAAATGTAAATGTAATAATATTCTTTTACCTAGAATTTCTGCAAGTACACTTTTGCAACTGAACCAATCTGTTTCCACACTTGGACGAATACCCGCCCTCTCACTTTTCGTCCTTATCTCCACATGTTCTGGTCTTATTCCAAAGATTAGCTCATTGCCTGTAGCGCGTTTCTTAATGATGCCTGCTATATCACTAACATCATAGGTGAATCCTTGCGTTTCTAGAAATGCGGTTCCATCAGATTCCCTGTAGATGCAATCTATAAGGTTCATTCCCGGATTTCCTATGAACCATGCCACAAAAGTGTTGGATGGAGTACCATAAATGACTTCGGGGGTATCGTATTGTAACAGTTTACCCTCGTTCATCACGGCTATTTTGTCCCCCATAGTCAGGGCTTCGGCTTGATCATGTGTTACATATACTATCGTCTGACCTAATTCTTCTTGTAGCTTCTTCAGTTCAGATCTTAACTTCACTCTATCTCTTGGGTCTAGGTTGCTCAATGGCTCATCAAACAAATATGCCTTCGGCCTCCTGATTATGGCACGAGCTATAGCAACTCTCTGCCTCTTACCTGCGTCGAGATCGCTTGGTCTTCCATCAAGGATTGAAGTTAAATTCAACAATTCAGCTACTTGTTTAACCCTTGTATTGATTTCAGCTTCAGGTATTTTTGCGGCCTTCAAAGGGAACGCAATGTTTTCGTAGACAGATAATGCTGGATACACAACTGGAAATTGAAATATCATAGCCACATCTCTTTTCTCGACAGGCATGTCTGTCACGTCTTGATCGTCGAAATAGACTCTTCCAGTTGTGGGATTCTCGAGCCCACATATAATTCTCATAGTTGTGGTTTTTCCGCACCCTGATGGTCCCAAAAGAGATATGACTTTTTTATCTGGTATCTCGAATGTCAGGTTGTTCACAGCTACTGTATTTGGTTTGAATATTTTTGTTATCTCATCTAAGAATATTTTGACCATGATATGACCTATATTATGCTTTTTTCCGTATCCTTATCAAATACATGTATATTATCTAGATCGAATGATATACGAACATCCTCGCCAAGTGTAGCCTTGTGTACATGGGGAATGAAAACCTTTACCAAATCCTTCTTAACTTCAACATGAAGTATGGTTTCCGCCCCTATGATCTCTGCTACGTAAACTTTGCCTTCTAATGATACGCTTTTCTTTGATGGCTCACCGCTGATGCTCAAATGCTCTGGCCTCAAACCTAAGATAACCTGTGGACCCCGCCCTTCGAGCTTATTCTTGAATGTTGTCACATCCACTGTAAATGAACCCGTGTCTAGGAACAGTCTTCCATCTTTTTCTACTAGAGAACAATCTAGGGCGTTCATTTCAGGATAACCAACGAGGGTGCCGACTGTCAAGTTCGATGGGTGTTCATAAATTTCATCCACAAATCCGTATTGTAATATTTTCCCATTATCCATGACAGCAATCTTGACAGCCATCGATAGTGCGTCCACTGGATCGGGTGTGGCATAGACAATCGTTTTCCCAAGTTTCTCTAACATTTCTTTGAATTCACCTCTCATCTCTTCTCTCAGTTTATAATCAAGATTTGTCAATGGTTCGTCGAATAAAAATATCTCGGGCTCTTTTGCAAGGGACCTACCTATCGCCACCCTCTGCTTTTCACCACCGCTGAGTAAACCCGGCTTTCGTTCTAATAATTTCTGTATTCTTAGAAATTGAGCAATTTGTTTGACTTTCTTGTCTATTGCATCTTTTGACAGTTTTTTGGCCTTAAGTGGGCTGGCAATATTGTCGTACACCGTCATATGAGGGTAAAGCGCGAAGCTTTGGAACACCAATGCAACGTCTCTTTGTTCCGTCGGTAAGTTAGTGATGTCTTTATCGCCAAGGCGAATTTTTCCAGTATCAGGAACTATGAGACCAGCTATAACCTTTAACAGCGTGGTTTTTCCGGCGCCTGGCGGACCTAGAAGGCATACAAACGAGCCGCTATCCACTTCGAGTGTTATGTTGTCTAGGATTTTCTTGTTCCCAAATTGTTTTGTTATACCCTCGATTTTAAGATTAGCCACCTATTTTCTGCCTTCGGGAAGTACATGCTTAAGTCAGTTATACGGGAAAAGTTTTATAAACTTTACTAAATAACCTACAGAGGGGAAATAAAGATGAATCAAAGAGCAATAACTAAAGTTCAATCTATCGTAATTGCCGTCGTGTTAATCATCGCAGTTGTCGCCGCCGGCGTCTACTACGCGACGCTCCCACGCCCAACACCTACGCTCCCTCATGGTCTTGAATGGTACAGAGACGCCGCGAAACCTTACAAGGGGACAACATTATACGTTGCCTACTTGACTGGTGAGTACTTTGATGAATATTGCAGGGCCGTTTTGGCTCCACAGTTTGAGGAGTTAACGGGGATTAAAGTTGTTGTAGATGACTTGGGAGCCATGTCGTTGAAAGACAAACTCCTAGCCGATTTCAGAGCTGGTAGAACAAGTTACGACGAGGTAGCTATCACCGCCTTCTTTGGCCTTGGCCTCTTTTGTCAAGAGGGAGGAAGAGGATACTTCGAGGATCTTGAGCCTTATTTCGCAAATTCGACGCTTGCAGACCCTGACTATGATTTCGAGGACTTGAGCCACAGCCACCTAAGTTATTTGGGGTTTTGGAATCACACAACCAAAATGCAGGGGACATACACTGGTCCAGGAACCAAAGGTACTGGTACCCTGTATATGATTCCGGGTCCACATACTGACAGCATGATCTTAACTTATAGAAAAGACATACTTGAAAGGTATGGTCAAAAGGTACCAAAAACATGGGAGGAGTTTCTGCAGGTTGCAGAAGCTTGTACTCATCCTGAGGACGACGATGGAGTTGGAGGAAAGGGAATATGGGGTGCTACCTTTGTGGGACAGGTATTTCTGCATTTCATAGGGGAATTTGCTCCTCGTTTTGCATCATATGCGAACGCGGAAGTTCATGGATCGCCTTACGTCACAGGAACAATTGCTGAGAGAAATCTGGTTCCTCAATTCAATTCGTCAGCAGCAAAACAAGCTCTTCAAGGTGAGCTTGAAACGCTGAAATACTGTCCTGAAGGAGCATCAAGCTGGGACATAAGCCATGCACAGGATGCATTTGCTTTGGGGAAATGTGCCATGATGATTCAGCACATATCGATGGTAGGATTGGTATACAGACCTGAAACGTCATTAGTGACTGGCAAAATAAATTCAACGCTTTTACCGGGCCCTCCCTCAGCTGCACTTCGCGGTGGTTGGGGTAGAGGAATAAGCAGATTCAGCGAAAATAAGGAGGCTACGTTTCTTTGGCTCCAATTTTCCTCAAGAAAGGAAGCGGACTTCGGAGCTAATTACATCTATGGTATGTGCCCAGTTCGTGAATCTACATTCGAAAACCCAGAATTCGTCGAAAAGTTTCCGTTTGCACCAGTTGGTTTGGAGGGTTTCCGAGTAGGTCATTTTATACCTGTATATTTGCCGTCAATCCTCGAGTTAATGATCAAAAGCGACCTTGCATTTGTCGACGCAGTCCTCGGTAAGAAGACAATAGACCAAGCGGCGAATGAGGTACAGCAAATATGGATAGATATATTGAAAGCAGATGGATTGATAGACTAATCAAACCCCTTTTTTATTTGAGATGAGTTTCGGTGGTGTCTCAAATCTCGATTGTGAGGGACAAAATCAAAAGATTTGTCAGATCTCCGCTACTCTACCTTTCCCCAGCAGTTATCTACATAGCGGCGTTTTCCGTATATCCGCTAGTCTATTCTTTGTACTTGTCATTTCATGAATACGATAGAGTGACTGGTCAGCTCAAATTTGTAGGTATACAAAACTTTTTGAATTTATGTCAGAATCCACTTTTCTTGAAATCACTAACTAACACGCTCATCTTGGCAACAGGTGCTGTAGCCATAGAATTTGTTCTCGGGCTGGCTATGGCACTTTTATTATGGGGTAAGATAAGAGGCCGCGCGATATTTAGGACAGCTTTCATAATCCCTATGATTATAACTCCTGTTGTAGTAGCTATCATGTGGAAATTTTTGCTATGGCCTGCTTGGGGGCTTTTTGGCTATATTTTTAGATCTCTCGGAATGGCTGGTGTAAATTGGCTAAGCTCAGAAATGGCCTTGATTTCTATCATGGTTGTCGATATTTGGGAATGGACACCGTTCGTCTTTCTAGTGCTGCAGAGTGGACTTATGTCACTCCCCATAGAAACATTTGAGGCAGCAAGGATAGACGGAGCCAGACGATGGCAAACCTTCAGAAGCATAACCCTGCCCTACCTTATGCCTACGATAACTGTAGCTGTCCTTTTTAGACTAATGGATGTGCTCAAAATTTTCGATCCCGTATGGGTCTTAACCGCGGGAGGCCCAGGCACATCATCGTACACGCTCTCTCTATTCATTTATCAAGAGTATATGTCGTATTCTCACCCGGGACTCGGTTCCGCTGCGTCATATATTATGCTTATAATTGTTGTAGTGATAATAAACATTTACATGAAATACATATACAAAAGGTGACAACATGGCAAGAAGAATAATTGCTGAGCAAATTCTCAAGTATGTCCTAATTGGCTTATTTCTAATATGGTCGATTCTCCCCATTTTTTGGATGCTGCTAACGTCTTTTAAAACGCATATAACAGCGCTTATCCCCTCCTTCAATTTTCGCGTTGAAGACATAATCAAAAACTATTCTGACGCATTATTCGTTCACTTCGGAGGTTATATACGGCTCCTCGTCAACAGTGCGATAATAAGTTCAGCTGCAACGCTTATTGCGATTGCGATTGGGGTACCGGCGGCATATGGCTTTTCTAGATTTAACTTCAGGCACAAGTCTACCGTAGCCTTCTGGATTTTGAGTCAACGAATGATTCCCCCCGTTGCCTTTGTCTATCCAATTTATCTCATGATAATGACTCTCGGGTTACTTGACAATTTAGGCGGCCTTATGATACCATATGTCTTTATGTTGTTACCATTCATTATTTGGATGATGATTAGTTTTTTTGATGCGATACCCACAGAATTGGAGGAAGCCTTCATGGTTGACGGTTATTCAAGGTTCCAAGCTTTTGTAAAGGTGATTTTGCCCCTCACTTTGCCAGGACTAGTTGCTTCCGCTCTATTCTCAGTCGTACTCACGTGGAACGAGTTCTTAATTGCTCTTTTCGTTGTTAGTGTTAGGTCTAAAACTGCGCCCATTGCTGCAGCAGGACTTGTCTCAGCAGAAAAGGGCATTGAATGGAACACGGCCGCCACAGTAGGTGTTTTAACAATAATACCAGTGCTAATATTCGCTGTCATAGTTCAGAAGTATCTGGTTAGAGGGCTAACTTTAGGCGCAGTAAAATAGATAATAGAACGAAAGCCTAGAATTCCAAGGATACTGGAAATGAAAAGTCGTGCGTTCAGAAAGCTTGTAATTCTATTTTGATAGGAATTGAGCATGTTCAATAGGCGTCAATATTTTTCCGCCATCCCGAGTCACTGCCATCAGAGTCTCTATCCTTCCACCCCCAACTCCGGGGACGAAAATTGATGATAGAACGACAAAAGTCATATTAGGCTCTAAGGTTAAGTCATAAGGACCACTACATGATGGAACCGCCTCACCAAATTCAAATCCCGTGGCGTGCAAACCCACCTGCTTAAATTCGTAGCCAGCTTCAACAATTACGGTTTTTACTTTTTTGTCTATCTCAGAAGTCTTCACACCGGGTTTTACTGTCTTCCGGCCTTTCTCATTAGCTTCAATCATAGTCTCGAGGATTTCTCTCTTTTCATCCGAAATATTGCCAAAACCTATAGCCCTAGACAGATCAGAAGCGTACCCACAATACAAACCGCTCAAATCAACATATATCATATCACCATCTTCAATTCGACGCATCGTAGGCCTTGCAATTATGAACTCTGAACGCCGTCCAGAACCTACCAAAGTGTCAAAACCTAAACCTTCCCCTCCATGCGATAACATCGCTGTTTCAGCTACTCTAGCTATCTCTTTCTCTTTCTTTCCTTCATCTATCATGTCTATGGCGGCTTGCATTCCAATACACGCAATCTCCCCCGCCTTTGCTAACAACTTTACCTCTAGATCACTCTTAATGCCTCTTAGTCTGGTAACCATGTCGGTTTCATCCACCTTAACATTTGCCATCTCTTTTAATATAGATTCGTACAGCGGTATCGGCATCAAATATTTGTTAGTGATGCCTAATCTTTTTGGCCTTGTTTTTTCCTTGAACTCTTTCAAGTATCGCGAAAGTTCTACCCAAGATCGAACATCTTCGATCCATGAGAAGGCAGCGGCCTCTTCAACACACATTGTGCTTACGAAGAGAGTGATATTCCCTTCGTTTGGAATGATGACACACGCTGCCGGCATATATGATGGAAACCAAAAAAGACTATTGTTAAAAGGTTTATAATTAGCTACGTATTTAATATCGCCTGCTCTCCAAGCATCAGCGTATATCAGTAAGGCATCTATATTTTCTTGCATCATGTTTTTCCTTATTCGATCTACTCGATTCATAAACTCCTTCACCGGAATTTCCATAAATCCATCACCATTTTTCCATAAAACATTCTACAAAATTGATGTGTACTCAGATTTAACCAACCGTTCCGCGCGCGCATCCGAAGTTACTACCTGTTATCTTCAATTTTCGGTCCGCCCATTCCCGGAACGAACAATGCCAATAGTACATTTAATGTCATATTAGGTCGTAGAATGGTTTCTTTCCCATCAAGTAAAACGTCAGCCTGTTCCATACCGGTTGCATGATGATTCAAATACTCCTCTACAGGAATATCATTCTCATCGCTAAGTTTTATATCCTGATACATATCCATCGATCCCTTTGCTAAATTTCATATTTTAGGTATATGCCATCCATGACCTATTTATGCTTTTTTGGGAAAAGAAGAGAAAGTTTAAATGTTCGCGTAAGGAAAGTGATCGAAATGTGAGAACGGAGATAAGCAAAATAATCTTGGAAAGGGAAAAATTGCTTGGGATGTATAAGATAATGCTAAAGATAAGGCGTTTCGAGGAAAAGGTCGGGCGCGCATAAGTGGTCATTAATTCAGACTTAAATAGATTTTATTTCTTTTGGTTTTTACCTTTTTGCGCACATCTACAAGGTTATTCTCCTAATCTAGGCTGGAATCCCGAAAGACATCTAAAAGGAACAAAAGACGAAATTATCTATAAACAATGGTCAGAGGGCAAGGAGCGGAAACACCGAATCCAATTAATCCTCTTACGATGTCGTTTCTTATCTGAGACATCCATTTGCAACTGAAAAATGCAATGTAATAGAACCAGCCTAAAACGCTAAAATTTCAAAAGGGGGCGACTCCTTTTTAACTATTTGTCTTATTTTTTCTATGTCATCGCTTAATATTCGGTCTTCTTTAAGCATAGGCACGGTTTTTCTTATCGTCGCGTAGACTGCTTTTGTTCCTTTCCCAAGTTTTTTCGGACTGCGAAACTCGATTGCTTGGGCTGCGCAGAGGAGTTCTATGGCTATTATGTACTCCGTATTTTCAAGTATCTGCATGGCTTTTTGGGCGGCTGTTACCCCCATGCTTACGAAGTCTTCGAAGTTTGCTGATGTTGGGATAGAGTCTGTGCAGGCTGGATGTGCTAGAACTTTGTTTTCTGAGGCTAGGGCTGCGGCTGTGTATTGAACTGTCATTAATCCGCTGTTCAATCCGATTTTTGCTTCTGGCGGGATTAGGAAGGGTGGTAAGCCGTTGTTTAGTTTTTCGTCGAGGAGTCTGGCTGTTCTTCTTTCGGAGATGTTGCCGATGATTGTTAGGGCTATTCCGAGAAGGTCCATTGCGAGGGATATTGGTTGGCCGTGGAAGTTTCCTCCTGAGAGGCATGTTTCTTCTTCTGGAAAAACTAGCGGGTTGTCTGTGGCTGAGTTGATTTCAATTTCCACGGTTCTTCTAGTGTACGCGATTGTGTCTCTGGCGGCGCCCAAGACTTGGGGTGCGCATCTTAGGCTGTATGGGTCGTGGGGGCGCTGTATTTTCTGCATGGCTTCCTTTCCCGTTTGAATGAGTCGACTTCCAGCAATGATGTCTCTGATATTATTGGCGGTAGTAACTTGTCCTTCGTGTGGTCTTACCTCATGTATTTTTTCATCAAACGCATCACAAATTCCCAACAGCGCCTCTAGGGTTAAAGCAGTTGCGACTTCCGCGGTTTTGATTAGGATTTCCGCATCGTAGACTGTTAACGCCGCGATGGCTGTCATTAATTGTGTGCCATTGTTTAGGGCTACTCCCTCCTTAAACTCCAGCTTAACTGGTTTTATTCCAGCCTTTTCCATAGCCTCTTCTCCATCCAGCGCTTGGCCTTTGTATTCGGCTCTTCCCTCGCCCATAAGAACTAGAATCATATGCGACAGGGGGGCTAGGTCTCCGCTTGCGCCTACAGAACCCTTGGCTGGGATTACGGGGTGAACACCCTCATTCAACATTTCCACAAGAGTTTCTAGGGTTTCTAGCCGTATGCCAGAGTATCCCTTAGCCAAGGTGTTCGCCCGTAGAAGCATCAAAGCACGAACGATTTCCGTGCTTAACGGCTCTCCAACACCTGTTGAGTGGCTTCTGATAAGGTTGGATTGCAACTGTTTAATTTCTTTGGGCTGGATTGTTCTGTTGCTTAGGGCTCCAAAACCGGTGTTAACGCCATAAATCACTTGGCTTTCCTTAACCAGCTTTTCCAAAACCTCTCGGCTTTTCATGACTCGTTTTTTCACTTTCTCTGGGATTACAACTTTTGCGTTCTGTCGTGCGACTTTCACAACGTCCTGCATTGTTAATGTTTCTCCGTCGATGCGCACCTCATACATACCGCTCTCTCCGTTATGCAATAGGAATTCCTGAAGTTTTAATTCTTTGGGATGCGAACTTGAATCTTTTCGGATGGTGTTCTTAATAATTTGTGAATTTTATCCATAATGAAAAGTAATGATTAAAACGTGATTTATTTTGAAAAATAGCTGGAAAAATTCAGAATATGGTTAAATTGCCTTCCATTTAGGAATATTTTTTCACAAAACTTTTATATCTGATGGACTGTGCATATGGATAATTAGACGAAGAACTCCGGTGCTTACATGGAACCAAGCAGAAAGCCTTTGAACGTGCTTGTCAAGCAGTTGAACGCCAGCATCGCTGTCGTGTTGAAGAACGGCTGCGAGTACAAGGGAAAGATGATAAAGTGTGATGGACACATGAACATACTTCTTGAAGGGGCAACGGAGTGCAGAGAGGAGCAGTTGATCACCAATTATGGAAATGTGCTGTTGCGTGGAAACAACATACTCTACATAATCTTAGACATCCACTGAAACATCAAATTTATTCTTTGTTATCAAAAGGTAAAAATGGCATACCGCGTTCTTTAGTTGGCATAAGACGTAATAGTCGGTTTGAGCAACAATTGATGGGAGAAGTCTTGAAGAAAAAAGCCAAATTCCTGCTTTTCTTTCTCCTCGGAATCTGCATATTTATACCATTCTTAATTCTCTCCATCATAGCCAGATTGTTTCTGAATAGCGTTTTCTATCTCGGATGTTTCCTCCTGTACTTTTATTTTCTCTACCATTTCGTTTACAAAAGAGAGAAACCCAAGTATCCATTGGTGCCTCCGGAAGGACGAATGGATATCTATTTCCCTCGAACTGATATTCCAAGACCCATTTACGAAGACATGCAACGCTATCCAGAGTTCTTTAAGCGAAAAAAGAGAAAGTATGAAAGGATGAAGAGGGTAAAAAAGAAAGACTAGAGCTTTACTCTACATTAACTATCTCAGCTTTTTCAAGACATTCTCTGATGGCATCGTTTAAGTTCATTTTTCTCTCAATCCGTTCTGCTATTTCTAATCGTGCCTTTGTTACAGGATGTTTTGCCATAAAGAGGGAGCAGCAGTCTTTGTATGGCGTGATAGAAGTTTCAAAGGTTCCGATCTGCTTGGCTAACTTGACGGTTTCGTTTTTCTCGTAGGTTAGTAGCGGTCTAAAAATTGGTAGCGATGCTGCTCTGCTTATCACCACTATGTTTTCTAGGGTTTGGGATGAAACCTGAGCCAGGTTTTCCCCGCTTCCCAGAGCCTTTATACCATGCTTGTTGGCTATTTCTTCCGCGATTTTAACCATGAACCTTCTGAAGATGATTAATCTGTACTTTGCCGGTGCTTCCACGGCTTCGGCTTCGAATGGGTAGAATGGAACGAAAAACACTCTCGACTTGAAGCAATACCGGGTTAGAATTTTCACTAATCCCAAAATTTTGGCGCTTTTTCCTTTGTCAAATTTTTGGAAAGCGTGAAAGTGTAGGAAGTCGACTTCGCATCCCCTTTTCATTAGCAACCAAGCAGCCACAGGTGAATCTATCCCGCCTGATAACAGATGCAAGACTTTTCCGGAAACCCCCACGGGCAAGCCGTATAATCCCTTAAACCTTTTGTCAAAGATGTACGCTTTCCCTTCAACAAGTTCGACAAAGATTTCTTTCTGCGGCTCTTTAAGAGAAATTTTAACTTTGAACCTTTTGACAAGGTAAGCTCCTAACTCTCGATTTACGTCCATAGAGGTAAACGGTAGGCTTTTATCCGCCCTCTTCGCTGAAACTTTTACCTTTGTCCCGCCCTCTAATTTGAACCTGTTTCCGACAAGCTTCTTTATGTTTTCTTGACTTGCCTCTCTTGTGAAGCAAAAGGCAAACCATGCGACGCCGAAAACTCTTTTCAAGGCTTCCTCAATTCTGTCTATGTCGGATTGCTTCTTCAGCTCTAAGACTATTCTTCCTTGAATCTTTCTTATCTTCCCATACTCTAATCCGTCAATAGTCCGACGTATGTTTTCAACCAGTTTTTTCTCAAAGAGCGGTCTGTTCAACCCCTTCAGCGCAAGTTCTCCGTAGTGGATTAAAACACAATCGAACACGGTTGAAGAATAATTCTACCAAATTTAAAAACTTTCTATTTTCACGTCTAGGCATACCAGTGGAAAGTCGTCTTTGTCGGTTTTTATTTTGAAATTGTTTTTCAAATAGAGTTCCAGTGGGCCTGAAGGGTTGTTTTCGGAGCTTTTCCTTGCGAAGGTTTCAATCGCTTTGAATTCTCTTTCCTTAAGCTCGGATATCAGATTTTTTAGCATGGTTGTTCCGTATCCTTTTCCGCGAGCTTCTTTGTTCGGTATGAAGAGGCATGCAACAAAGACGGCGTCTTCGCTTGGCGGTCCGGAAGCGTATTCTTTTACTCGTGAGAAGAATTTTGCTGGTGCGTACTGTATGAAACCTATTGGGACGCCGCTTAAATATGCGACTTTTATGCAGCTTCCAAATTCGCCTTTTACCTTGTTGAACCATTCTCGCTTTTCTTGTTCCATCTCCGGTTTCAGATTTTCTTCGCCGAAAGAACCGCTCGTTTGCCAGTAAAGACAATACCTGCATGTATTAGGAATATCTTTAAAGTTTTTCTTGCTAACCTCTTCGATGGTGAGCATATATTTTTCCTCTTTAAAGACCTGTGACAGACTAAACTTATTGCTAGGAGCAAGAAATACATAAAAATAACCCTAAAGAAAAGCTTAAGTCGTTTGTGGTCGTAACTGGATGGCTCCTAATGTGCTTGCCAAAAACAGCAGATATATGAACAAAAATATGGCGCCTTCTTTCCAGCTCAGTCTCCCCATCGACAAAAAATACCAAAAAAACAGATTAGTTATTAGAGAAAATATGACAAGATCTTGGAAAACAAGCATGTTCATTGTTAAAGGCGAACCGAATAGCATAGGAACAAAAAGTGTGATTCCTAAAATCAGGGTTATGTTTACGAAGCTGCTTCCGATTATATCACCGAAGGCCAGGCTTGAATGGCCCTTGAGGAAAGCTTTTAAATCCAAAGTGAGTTCTGGCAGGCTTGTGCCGAACGCAATTATTGTGGCTCCTATTAGGGTTCGGGGTATCCCTGCAAATTCTGCTACGGCAACGGCAGAGTCTACAAGAAAATGAGCGCTTAGAATAACACCAACAACTCCTAAAAGGGTGAACAAGATGTATCGTTTTAACTTCTTTTTTTCATTCTCAGAAACGCCCTCTCCTTTCTCTGGCGGGATTCTTATTTTCGCCATCTGATATGTGAAGCAAACAAAGACCACTATCAAAATTAAGCCCACAACCCAGCTAGCTTCTTGAAGGTAAACTAGTGACAAAGGGATTATTGAAGACACGAAAAGGCCAAAATGGATGTTGCCAAGCTCTTCTTTGGCAAACGAAGGAATTATTCTGACCACGCGTGGACGCTTCAAAGAAATGAGTAAAGCAGCCAAACCAACTATTAGGGAAATGTTAACTATGTTTGAACCTATGACGTTCCCAACTGAAATTGCAGCTTCTCCTCTAAAGGCAGCGCTGAAAGCCACACTCAACTCAGGTAAAGATGTGGAAAAAGCGAGCAAGCTGAAGCCGACGGCGGTCTTTCCAAGCTGGGTAATGTCAGAAACCTTAACAGCGTTTGTTATTGTCAAGTGGCTTGCCTGATCCAAGATTATTAACGAGATTAGAATAATCAGTATGTGCGCTATTACCTCCATGTGCGCTCACCACAAAATCACATCTAGAATCGCAACAAATAAAATAAACTTACCGCTCAGACTTGATCAGAAATTTCGCATCGAACCTCACAGCATTGGTTGTTTCATGCAAAAGTGGCATAAGATAAAAATCACATTGTTACTGTAATATCGTTTATGAGCCCTAAAGTTGAGATAATACTTCTTGGAACTGGTGGGGGAAGATTCGCGACAATAACGCAGAAGAGGCGAACTGCCGGTATCCGAATAATCAGTGACGCCCTGAACCTGCATTTGGATCCGGGACCCGGAGCCCTTGTGCACTCGGTTAATGAGGGGTTAGACCCCCAGAAGATCAGCGCCATTTTTGTTTCCCATTCGCATCCAGACCATTACACAGACGCTGAAGTTCTGATTGAAGCCATGACGCGAGGAATGACTCGAAAGCGTGGAGTGCTGGTCGCCTCTAATAGTGTCTTGAGCGGAAACGATGTTTGTGAGCCTTCGATTTCGAAGTATCATCAGCAGATGCCTGAACAGAGAATTGAAGCATTGCCAAACATGAGATTTCCATTAGGCAGCTTCAACGTTTTAATAACAGAGGCGAGGCACACAGACCCGGATGCGGTGGGCGTCAGGTTTGAAACTACGGATTTTGGGGACTTCGCCTACACGAGCGACACGGAACACTTCGAGGGATTAGCCAGATACTACGAGAGTGTGAGGCTTCTCATGTTATGCGTGATGAGGCCGGCTGGAAAACCTTGGAAAGGGCATATGACAACAGACGACGCCATAAAGATAGTTGAAGAGGCTCGTCCCGAAAAAGCTGTTTTGACACATCTAGGAATGCAAATGATATTCAAAGGTCCAGCATCGGAGGCAAAGCTGGTTGAAGAGAAAACGGGGGTTCCGACTGTTGCTGCTGTGGATGGGATGCGGATAGACTTCGGAGAGACAATAGTGGTGCGAGCTGGCAGAAAAACTCAGAAAGGCTTGAACAAGTTCTTCTAAAGGATTTATAACGAAACGCACGTACTATATTTTATGCCGTGAAGGGCGTGGGGTTCATGCGAGTTGTGTTGAAAATAGGCGGCTCTGTTGTCGCCTCGCCGATCAATCTAGCCTTAATCAGCAAGTACGTGGACCTACTGAATGATTTGAGGGAGCAGGGGCATGAAGTGGCTGTTGTTGTCGGCGGCGGCGCTTTGGCAAGGGAATTTATCAGAGTGGCAAAAGAATTGGGACTGAGTGAAAGTCAACAGGACGATCTGGCGATTTCTGTTTCAAGAATCTTTGCCCAGCTCTTCCTCAAAAAGCTGGGCACTTTTGGCTGCGAATCCGTTCCGTTATCCGTTGAGGACGCTGTGAAATGTTTACACGATGGAAGAATCGTTGTTATGGGAGGTTTAAAACCCGGCATGACAACGGACACGGTTGCCGCATCACTCGCCGAGCATGTAAAAGCTGATTTGCTAATCAAGGCCACAGACCAGGAAGGCATTTACAACAAAGACCCTAGAAAATATGCGGACGCCGTTAGGCTTGAACATTTGAGCTTCGAAGATTTATCACGCATCTTCGCTAGAGGCAAGCATAAGGCTGGGATACACCAGATCCTCGACCCAGAGGCTGTTAAAAAGCTGAGGCGTAAACGAGTTAAAGTTGTTGTTGTGAACGGGTTTAAACCTCAGAATGTTTTGGCTGCAGTTGAGGGCAAGCACGTGGGAACGGTGATTGAGTAAGCCCTATTTCCACTCATAAAAGGAGTTAAGCTTAAATATCGCTGTTGATATCAGCTTTGATATCAATGGTGATATACGCATGCTTCCATTTAGAAGACACTGGATGAGACACACAGCGATGGTTCCTAAAGGCTTTATACGCTACCAGGTGCTCGAGCTGTTGAGCGAGAAACCCATGTCCGGTTCAGAAATAATGAACGCGATTGAAAAGAAAACGGATGGTCGTTGGAAACCAAGTCCCGGGTCGATTTATCCTCTTCTGTCATGGTTGCAAGACAACAGTTACGTGAAAGAGTTGCCGGTCGAAGAAGGCGATATGAAACGTTACACTCTCACAGATAAGGGTAAGGCTCTGCTTGAAGAACAGAGAAAAATAAAGTTGAAATTCAGGAAAGAAGCAAAGTTCATGCCGCCTCCCTTTTTGGGGGCTTTATGGTTCCGTATACCACCCGAAAAAACCATTAGACTGCGAGAATCTATGCGTAGAGTGTTTTCAGCCTTTTTCGAACTTGGAGCAAACTTGGAAGAACAATTTTCGGAACAAGTTATCGAAGAAACCCGCAAAGTTCTGGACGAGACAGCAGAAAAACTTGAAGAAATTAACAAGAAACTACGTGGAGAGGATTAGATCTGTCTGATGAAATAATCAAGGCTGAGAGGCTAACTAAAGCTTTCAACAAAAGCCTAGTCGCAGTGGACCATGTTAACTTCGGCGTGAAAAACGGCGAAATTTTTGGATTTTTGGGACCAAACGGCGCTGGGAAAACAACAACCATCAACATGCTAATAACGGTTCTAAAGCCCACAGAAGGCACAGCATCGGTTTTAGGGTATGACATTGCAGGACAGGCGCGTGAGGTTAGAAGCGTCACAGGCGTTGTGCCGCAAGAGTACACAGCGGATGAAGACTTGACAGGCCACGAAAACATAATTCTTTGCGCAGATCTGTACGGCATAAAGCGTGAAGTCTCCAAAAAACGCGCTCTTGAGCTTCTCGAACTCGTTGAATTAACAGAGTTCAAAGACAAAAAGGTTCAAACGTATTCGGGCGGAATGCGGCGAAGACTTGAACTCGCCTGCGGGTTAATTAACAGACCTCGAGTGCTTTTCTTAGACGAGCCGACCTTGGGTTTAGACGTTCAAACCAGAGCGGCGACTTGGAACTACATTAGGCTGTTAAAGAAAGAATTTGACATGACACTTTTCATGACTACACACTATCTTGAAGAGGCAGACGCCCTCTGCGACCGCATCGCAATAATTGATCATGGAAAAATAGTTGTGACAGGCTCTCCAGAAGATTTAAAGAACAACTTGGGCGGAGACATAATCACTTTAAGCATCCAGGAAGACGTTGACATAAGCGGGTTTGTTGAAAAAATTGAACACGTTAAGGAAGTTAAGAAGCAGGATGACACGTACTTTGTTAAGGCTGAAAATGGCGAGTTAACCGCTCCGCTGATAATTGAAGCTTTGCGACAAAAAGGGCATGTTGTGACGAAACTCTCGCTTACCAAACCAACCTTAAACGAGGTTTATTTGGATTATACTGGCAAGTCTATGCGGGATGCGGAAGAGTCTAGGGAGGGCTTTGTTGCGCATAGGATATCTTTAAGGAGGGCTAGGGGAAGATGAGCCAACCAAACGAACGTAGTGCGAGTAAACTGCACGGCCTCTGGGCCTTAACGAATCGAGAGCTTAAAAAATGGTATAAGGAGCCCATGCTTCTTTTCATGTCGATAATTCAGCCTGTTATTTGGATGGGCTTGTTCGGAAAAGCCATGAACATAAGCGCCATCTTCACGAGCAACCCCGGCATACCTCAAGAAGCGGCAAAGCAGATTATGCTGCAAACATTCAAAACCAGCGACTACTTCTCCTACATGGCTGTGGGCATGATGTCGTTTGTGGTGCTTTTCACAACAATGTTCAGCGGCATGTCGATAGTTTGGGACAGACGCTTGGGCTTCTTGAACAAAGTGCTGAGCACTCCGGTATCCAGAGCCACAATAATATTTTCGAAAGTGTTGTCTGCAACACTCAGGTCAATCGTTCAGGCGTCAATAGTAATGGTGATTGCGCTATTGCTCGGAATGCAACTAGGTCCAACCTTCAATCCCCTGAACATACTAGGAGTATTCGCAGCTGTATTTCTGATATGCATGGGCTTGTCGTCGCTTTTTGTGCTCATCGCTATCAGGTCCACGCGGTGGGAAACACAGATGGCTGTTATGAACCTGCTTAACTTGCCCCTCATGTTTGCTAGCAACACCTTTTTTACGACCTCAATGATGCCAGAATGGATACAAGCCATAGCCAAAATCAACCCAATAACCTACACAACAGACGCTCTTAGGCAGCTGCTCCTGTACAACATGGATGTCACGCAGCTTATGATAGACTTCACCTATCTAGGCATATTCGCTGCGGTTTTCACTTCGATAGGCATAGTCCTCTCTTGGAGATACCTGAGCAGATAACACAGTTGAACATAAAATTCATATGCACAAATCTTAACAAGAAGTGCCAACATCATAATAGAGAGAGGCTTCGCCTTGAAGAGGCTTTATCCAAACCAGCCAATTGTGGGCATAGGAGCGCTTGTAATCTGCGATGGCAAAATACTGCTTGAGAAAAGAAAGAGTGAGCCCGGGAGGGGGAAATGGAGCATTCCTGGCGGTCTGGTGGAGTTAGGCGAAAGTGTAGAGCGGGCGGTGGTTAGGGAGGTAAGGGAAGAGACTGGCCTTGAGGTTGAAAAGCCTGAACTTTTTGATGTTGTTGACAACGTAGAGTTTGATGAGGATGGGAGGATAAAGTATCATTTTGTGATGGTTGACTATTTTGTGAAGCTTAGGGGTGGAGTGTTTAAAGCCTCGAGCGATGCCGAAGAACTGAAATGGGTTCCCTTGGGCGACGTGGAAAAATACGATTTGACAAAAACCTTCAGAGCGTTCATTCAGAGAAACAGGCAAGAACTGGAGAAACTTAATTCACGTCTTTGAAGAAAAGCCGTGTTTCTCCCATTGTTTTGACGTCTAAGGCTTTAACTTTGACAACCATCGGGAAGTCTTTCACGACTTTTCCTAGCACGAGGCAGTGGTGCGGCGGCAAATCTCTGGCAATTAATCTTACTGTTTCTGCATCTACTCTGGCTGCTCGTGAAACAACGTCTAGGTCGTGTTCGTTTGTGAAGTTGAAGAGGAATATGTTGTCTGCTTGGCGGTAAATGTTCTCGCGGATTGTGTCCGGCTGGTTTGTTATGAATGTTGTGAAGATTCCGAAGTGCCGCATGCGCGTTACGATGTCATCCCAGTAAGTGTCACGCAGATAAAGGTGCGCCTCTTCGGCGAAGAGGAAAATCGCTTTAAGCCTCCAGCCTGTCAACAGTTCAACGAGTTTTCCGAGAAGGTATTCGACGACTATCTGGCGGTCTATTGGCGATGTGTTTCTGAGGTTTATTATGATGGCTCCGCCTTGCTCCTTCGCCTTGGACATGCGTTCTTCTAATATTATGGCTTCTGCAACATTATCGGTGAAAAAGCCTGAATTAACCAAAGCGTAATAGCGCGAAAACAGTGCGTCGCGGACGTGTTGGTTGCAGTGCCAGTTGCGTATGGCCTCGCCTAGCTCGTGCAGGGTAAGCATGTCCATTTCTTTTAGCGATTGCCATATGCGTCTGAACTCGCGGGCTGATGTGCCTGGCAGGTGAAGAGCGTGGATAAGAATTTCCAACAGAACGTGTAAGTTCAGCTGTTTTAGGGCGACTTTAAAGTTTTGTGAAGGCGTTAAGACGTGGATCTTGTCGTAGTGTGCGTTTCTTTTCCCGTCGGCTGTCATTCCAAGGCTTAGGTATTCGCCGTTCAAGTCAAAAACGACAACAGTGGCCTTGTACCCAATCATGTTTAAAATTAAGAGTTTGGATAAGTGAGATTTGCCTGTCTCCTTCTTTCCAGTTATTATGTTTAGTCTCCCGTCTAATGAAGAGGCGTCTATTGTTAGGAGCGAGGAATCTTTTGTGCCGCCCAAAACAATCGGAAGTTTTCCATCAATTTTTCCAAGTTTGAGCAATGTTGGGATTGAGAGTTTTCTTATTGTCGATTGAGAACGCGAGGGAAGCCATGAGCTGCTCGGGTTTAGACCGTCGTTTTCCACTGTTGCGCGGATTTTGCAGACGAGCAGACTCGCATCCTGAATGTACGTGATGTGGGGTGCGATTTCTAACGGGTCGAAGTCTTCTCCTTGCATTGATTCGCCGCCGTCTGGTAGGCTGCGGAGCAGCTCTTCTAGGATTCCTGGGATGCTTGCGAATTGCACGTCGATTACCTGTACTATTAGCGCTTTTCCGGCGTCGGCGTCTTCGATGAGCAGGTAGTCGCCTTTCTCCACGGTTTCGTTTGGGAAGCTCAGAATCTGAACGATGTTGCCCTCTTTCTTGTAGAGCTTCATCAGCTGTTCTCTCCTTTGCCGAAGGGTCCGAACAGGAGTCTGTGCATGTCCGGTCTGTTGATGATCTTGAGTCCGTATGTGTGTGCTATGAAGTGTTGCATGGCTATGACCTCGTTTGCTGTGAAGGTGCAGAGAATATGCGCTAAGCGTAGGGTTTCTGGGTAGCTTTGTGAGATTAGGTCGTTTCCCAAGAGTTTTTCAGCAGCCCCTATTTTCTGCTCGTTTGAGACTTCTTTGTCGATGTCCAGTCTGAAAGCACAGTTTCCATTGGTTAATCTAGCAACATAAACATCGCCTAACAAGACGATTGGCGGTTTGGTTTTCAAACCCGCGGTCGCGAGCAGGTAGGGAGGCTCGTGTCCGAGCAAGACATCTGTTATGAGGTGTCCATTAAACCTTAGGTTTGTCATCTTTGAAAAAGCCAAAACAACGTTGCCTCTTTTTCTGGCTGTCTCGAGGATTTCTTTCATTAGTTGGGTTGGTGTGTCTGCGGTTCCGGATGTTAATGAGCCGTCAAAGAGGATTAGTCCGTTGCTTATTGTTTTTGAGAGCATTTTTTGGAGCCATCTTTCTAGGAGGTTTGCCATGCGTGTTGGCATTTGTTGTAGGTTTGGTGAGTTTTGGTGGTTTTGCTCGTGTGGATTGTTTAAGTATGCTCTTTGGAGTGCGTTGTAGACTTCTTTTTTGTTTTCTTCTGTTATGTGGAATACGAAGGGTCCGAGCCTTACGTATCTGTAGTTTCTTTTTTGCTTCCAGATGTTTGCGCCTCTTACGGCTATTAGCATGCCTGTGCTTGTTTCGCCTATTTTTATGCTGGAGGTGTCCACTGCAGCGACTATTGTTTCTTCGCGTTTGGGTTTTAGGGTTATGGGCTGCGGATTAATCTGTAGACTCTGTGTTTGAGCTTCTATATTGTTGGTTTGTTGAAAGGTTTGTTGGTTCAGTTGAGTGGGCTGGTTTTTCGCGTGCTTTAGCGAGTGAATGCTTAGTTCTATTAGGCGTTGGGGTAATGTTGTGTCTGTGGCTGGCTGTGGAAAGTTATATTTTGGTGTTGTTGCTATAGTGTATTGTTCAATCACCAAGATTCACCAATAGCCAATAGCTTGGGGAAGTGATATTTAAGTGTTGTGCATGAACAAGATGCACAATTCAATAAACAACAAGGTGAAACATTGACAGAAACACAGCCAAAACCACCAATACGAGTAAAAATGAGGATAGGCGAGATAGAATTCGAGATAGAATGCCAAGAAGACCAATTGCAAGCGGCAGTGGACAGAATCCTCTCAACAGTGACAGAAAAACTGAAAGAAACGCAGCTCATCACTGAAAGGGCTGCAGCACCGCCAAGAGCAGAAACGTGTAAAGGAGTAATTCAAAAACTTTGGGAAGAAGGCTGGTTCAGTTTGCCTAATGCTTTAAGCCAAGTACATAGCGAATTGGCAAGACGAGGCTACCATTATGACCGTACTGCTGTGGCTCATGCGTTGATAGATTTAGTCAAAGATGGAGTATTAACGAGAGAAGGAAAGCCGAGGAGATATCAATACGCTCAGAAGAGGCCGCCAGCACGCTAGATGCATAATTCTTAAATACGTTGTAGTACTTGTTTGTAGTACGGTGTCTCCATGGAGAATGTAACTAAGGTCACTCGCAAATATCAAGTAACTATTCCAAAGGACGTGCGAAAGAAACTTGGCGTTGAGGTAGGAGATGAATTGAAGGTCATGGAAAAGGACGAACTCATTATCTTAAAAAAAGTCGGGAAGAAAAAAAGCCTTATGGAGTTTGCGGGATGCTGGAAAGGCTATCCTGAAGATCCTGACGAATTTTTGAAGGAACTCAGAAGACTGTGGTCTGCATGGAAAGCTTAGCGCGTGTATGTTTAGACACTGATGTCCTTATAGACTTTATGAAGAAACCCTCGGACATAACTAAACGCATGATGGAGAGGTTTTTAGAGAACAAGGTTTCAGTCTGCACTACAAGTGTAAATACGTTTGAGTTGTGGCTAGGTGCACACTTGGCACCTGAAAAGATGAAGATTATCAAGGAAACAGAAGATTTCCTTGGCCAAATTGAAGTTATGAATTTCGATTACGAAGCCTCTATTGAAGCTAGTCGTGTTCTGGCAAACTTGAGAAAGCGAGGACGGATCATCGAAATCAGAGACCTATTTGTGGGATGCGTCTGTAAGGTCACGAGTATACCTTTGATAACTAGAAATTTGAAGCATTACAGGCGTATACGTGGGTTGAAGGTTTTAACGCCAGAACAGACTCTCGAAAAGGAAAATTAACACAAGAAGGGAGCGTGTTTTGGTTGAGATTGAAAGAGAGGCACGTGTTAGATTTAAGTAGAATTGTTGATGTTGTGTCGAGGATTCAAGGCGTGATCGGAGTTTTTCTTTTTGGGAGCTTAGCGAGAGGAGATTATGACGAGTTTTCTGATTATGATTTGGTTGTGGTTTTTGAGGATAAGGCGGTGATGTGGCGGAATTGGGACTTGCTCTTCGAGGCTGTGGGTGGTTTAAGGATGAATTTGCATGTGATTCCTGAGACTGTTGAAGAGCTTAAGAGTGCTAATCCCGTGTTTTTGGACAATTTGTTCACGCATGGCAAGGTTCTTTTTGCGAGGTTGCCGTTGGAAGTTTTTGCGCAGCCGTTGAGGCTTGAGTCTCATTGCCTGATTGTTTATGATATGGGTGGTTTGAGTTATAGGGACAAGATGAGGGTTGTTTATTTTCTCTTCAGGAAAGGTGGCGTGGGTGCTGTTGCCAAGATGGGCGGAGTCAAACTTAGTGAGGGTTGCCTCTTAGTTTCGAGCGGTGTGAGTGACGAGATTGTTAAGAAGCTGAAGGCTTTTGGTGTTGACGCTAAGAAACTGGAAATATACGCCAGTGCAGAATATGTTAAAACATTGTTTGGGTCAGGTTAAGCATGTGTAGCTCAGAAAAGACCGCCCCCTTGATAGAAGCTGAAAAGCTTTTATATTTCGAGTTCAAAATAATGAGCATATGCCCGAAAAATTGGACTTTATTACGCCAACTCTGCTGAAGATTCTCTATTTGTTCCATGAAGACCCAATGCAAGAACTGCATGAAAGAGAGGTTGTTAGACAGGCTAGAGTTAGTAAAGGCTCTGCGAACAAGATTCTGAGAAGGCTTGCAGAAGGGGGAGTGTTGAATAGAGAAAGAAGGGGAAGAATGGTTTTTTACAGTTTTAACATGAAGAATGCTGTTGCAAGACAGTTTAAGGTTCTTTTCAATGTTTATCCGTTGAATAGTTTGGTTGAGGAGACAAAGCAAGATTGTAAGAGAATCGTATTGTTTGGCAGTTGTTCGGAAGGAACTGATGTGAAAGAAAGCGATGTGGACTTGTTTGTTCTCACAAGCGAAAAGGATAGAATAAAATTGAAGATTAGCGCTTATCGAAAAGCTGGAAAAAGAATAGCGCCAATCATCGTTGACTCTAACGAGTTCGTGAAATTGAGAAAAGAGGATAAGCCCTTGTACGATAGAATTTTGAAGGGAATAGTTTTGTGGGAGTCTGAATGAGCGTTTTTAAGCGTTTTGTTGAGGAAAGAAGATTAGTCAAAATGGGCGTTGATCGAAAACTTGTTCTCAAAGAAATTGAAGGTGCTGTTTCTGATTTAGAAGAGGCTAAGGATTCGTTGTCGAGGAGAAGGTTCAAGTGGGCTACTATACAGGGATATTACTCGATGTTTCATGGTGCGAGGGCACTTGTGTATAGTAAAGGGTTCAGGGAGAAAAGTCATTATGCATTGCTTGTAGCATTAAAAGAGCTTTTTAAGAACCAACTTGAATCGGAATTGATTCAAAATTTTGAGGAAGCCATGAGTTTAAGAGAGGAGGCTGATTATGGGCTTGTCTTTTCAGAAGAGGGAGCCACAAGCATAGTGAATAATGCTGAAAAGTTCCTGACGAAGGTTAAGGAAATTGTACACATTTAATTTGAGACTAAAATGGAAGTTAAGTAGCTTGGGCATTAATAGACATGGTTAAGGACGGAATATTAACAAGAGAAGACCATGTAGATACTAATACACAAAAAAGACCACTACCATTTGTCGGACAAACAAAAATTTCAAAAACCAAACAAATCTACAACTATTAAACCAAAAATCTAGAGGATAGACAAGTTGCACAAGGACGTATGAATATCTCGAAACTAATTTCGTCAAGAAAAAATAGAATTTTATGGGAGCTATCCTAACAAATTGAAATGCGCGCAATTCTTAAATCTACAGTGCATACATTTCGAAGAGGTCAGGCTGGTGGCTGCGTGAAGGTGGAGAACAAGATTGTTTCATACTTGATGAAGTATGGAAACACTAGGGAAAGGGACGTCATCAGTTTTTGCGTTAGGAAGTTTAGCCTTTCTTCAAGGGATGTGAAAAAGATTGTAGATCGTATGGTGGTTAAGGGTAAGATTTACCGGATTGTTCACGATAAGCTTGAGCCGCCTGAGGTTTACCTTACCTTGAAAGAGTCTTTTCATCCTGATGTTCTGAAGGCTCTCGTTGAAGTTGACGTGTCTGAAGTTGTGGAGAAGGACGCGCGGAAGATTCTTGAGGAGGCTGCGGCGGTTGCGGAAGAGAGAATCAGGGAGATGGAATCAGAAAAGCCTTAACCCCTGGCAAACGAAACTCCGCCCTAGAGAGCATCAATGCCTCTCTCGAGTAAACAACAATATGCGGCTCATCGGCGGAACACTGGCACAGTGATAGGTTTCGGGTTCCTTTGCTGGGTCTAGAGCGTTTTTGTGTGGATGTAGAAGGCTAATATGAAGAGTAGGTATCCGAAGTGGAGGAAAAGCTCCAAGGGGTGTCCTTCGTAGTATGTGTTGTGTGCGGTTGTGTAGCTGAATAACGAGTCTCCGATGACAATTATGAGTATGCCTATGTTGAAGAGCATCCAAGATTTGCTGACTCTGCTTTTGGCGAGCACTATTAATCCTGTGATTGCGAGTATTAGCATTATGAAGTCCAATGTTGGGTAGGCTACGTCTAAAGCTTTTGTTAATAGGTCGGTTTCTTGCATCAAGGCTGGTGCCACTAGGAAGTAGGAGGAGAGGATGCCCAGTATCAAGACGATTGTGGAGGATCCTGCGAGGATTGTTTTTGAGATTGCGGGTTTCACTAGATACAGGTACGCTGTTAGGGCTAGGAGTAGTGGCATGTAGCCCATTAGCCAGAAGGCGTCGGCGACTGATGGGTATGGTATTGCGATCTTGAGTATGAGCGTGTATATTGCCCATGTCAGTTCGCCTAGGAACCAGAAGAAGATGCCTATGGCGAAGCACAGCCAGACTTGGGTTAGTTTGCTGCGTAGTCCGCCCCAATATCTTTTCAGCGCGAACGCGGCTGTGATGACGGTTGCGCCTGCGATGAACGGCGGGAACGCGTTTGAGAAGGTTCTCATGGAATCCATGTAGTAGGATTCGAAAGCGTAGATCGCGGTTAGGCAGATTCCTACGGCTAATGCAATCCAGTAGATGGTTCTCAAGGCGATCCTCTTTGGTTTTGATTGGTTTTTGGGATTGTATAAAAGAATTATCTTGTTTTGCGGTTAGTTTTTGTTCGTTTTTCAAGAGTTTCACAGAATTTTGGAAGATTATTCTGGCAAATGAATTTCCTATTAGGTGTTTTAATGTGGAAAATAGAGTTTATAAAACTTCAACCAGAGTATGTAGCGAGGAAGATTCGATGAGGGTTTTGTTTGTGTGTTCTGGTAATGCGCATCGGAGTCCGTTGGCTGAGGCTTTGTTGAGGAAGATGAGGCGTGATTGGGTTGTGGATTCTGCTGGGATACAGGTGGCTATTCCGATTGCAGATGAAATAAGGGAGTTTTTGAGGGGGGAAAGTGCGGAGGAGTATTTGAAGAGTGGTCCTGAGGGTTTGGGTGGTAAGCGGGTTGGTGATTATGATGTTATTGTGGCTATGGAGGCTAGGCATAGGGATTACGTGTTGAGTTTGTGTCCAGAGTGCGTGGATAAGGTTGTGGTGGTGAATGTTAAAGACCCGTACTTTTTGGATAGAGAAAACGCTTGGAAAATTTACAAAAAAATTAAGGAAAAAGTCACAGAACTAGCCAGGTCGCAGTGAAGTTTCTTTGTACTGGAAACATCAAGAACCTCTTCCTCAAACATGTTGCAGTTTTTGTTTTCATTTTCCCATCCAACTAAGATTAATATTCTGAGAAACGACAATGCTAATGAGAACAATGCAGAAACCTAGACAAATATTAAAGATAGTAAACTGGCTATTCATCATTGCTTTAGCTATCTTCTTTGGTTCATTCGTCATCTGGGGACTAGGCATATCTGCTCTATGGATGTCTGTTTGGGGGTGGGTAGGCAGTGTTTTTTAGCTTTAATGCTGTTAGTGCGGAGTTATCCAGTCATGAGCAGAAGGGTCTTTAAGATATTAAGCGCCTATGTTTTGATCGTTTTTTTGGCAGTAATGCCAGTATTTGCTGTTTATCAGACCACAACGTACCAAAGTGTAGCACGGAGTCTCAGATCATCGAAGGAAATAGACTATTTTAGAAACGTGCTTGGAAGAAGCTACAATTATACCGAATTAATTCAATAGGAGAACTCGGTGCTTAGTTGGAACAGCTCACCGAGTATGCTGTTTTATACTGATCCAATAGAAATCTATGAGTATCATCAGGCTCGCTGCGGTGGTTATGCTATCTTGTATGCGGAATTATGCATTTCTCAAGGATATCAATGCAGGATCGTAGTTAACATTTTTGGTGATCATGTGTGGAATGAAGTTAAAATAGATGGTAATTGGACTCGTGTTGATGCGTCTCCTACTGGAGCACCTATGAGCGAGAATATTGGCTATCCGTTATTTTATGAGGAAAAGTGGCATGCTCCACCAATACTTGCTTTGGCATTCGAAAGCTCCTCAATAGTGGACGTGACGAGCAATTACAGAAGTGATCACTGGAGTCTGCTATCAGTATCAACAATTGTAATTGTTCTTATAGGTGCTTGGCTTGCAGTTTGCATCCTCATTATCTGGAAGAAATTATTATGCCCGCACTTCTACAAACCCAAAATCAAAAGATGCCCTGCTCCCCCTTTTAAGCAATGTTTCAGTATTTTAGGAATCATGGAATTCATTGCTAAGAGAAAATGATTTATTCTAAAAAGACCAGAATGTTATCGATTAATTATGAGCGAAGAAAAGAAACCCAAATCCAAAGAAATTCATATAGACCATGCGAAACCTTCATTTTCAGTTAATCTTGATATTGATACGCTTAACAAGATGACTTCAGGGTCATGCATAATCGGTTCGACTATTCCAGTAGCTAATCGAGAACCCGAGAAAATTGCTGTCTGCAAAGAAGGGAGAAAGATAAAAATTTTCAAAATAGTTGAAGAAGAGAAGAAGACATAGCTATGACACCAAACAAACGAAAAAGAACGCTTCCAGTTGACGCACCATTAGTGGAAACTCCCGTAAAAATGGGATATGAGAGGAAGAATATTAAAGAACGGCAAATACTGGAATTTGTCCCCAACACAATCAAGGATGGCGAGGCAGTAATTGTCAGAACTAAGAAGTGGGCGGGGCTTTCTGAACCGTGTTTTGCTGTTGCTAATAACAAAGGTAAGATTAAGATAAAGCAAATCAAGGAAGAAAAGGAATAGCCCGCAATCGAGCCTTGTAGAGAGGTCGAATCACAAGATAATAGCGGCAACGAGACATACGATTCCCGCTATTACGCTATTGTAGAACACCCATGTGAACTCGTAGAATTCCTCATTTTGGCTACTTCCCCCTACGTAGCTCACAAAAGCCCAAATTCCAAAAACAAGTCCTACCAGAACGTAAACATGAAACAGACTAATCCCATTTACGTTAATCCAAGAGCGTGTAATATCCCAGTATGGAGCAACAGCAACAAACATCCCAACTGTATTAGCCAATATTGAAGTCCTTGCAACGTAATACTTCTCTGCTTTGAAAGCCATAATTATTGGAAGAAGTAAGAATAACTGATAGTGCCCAACCAAGAAAGAGATTATGTCGAAAATGATGTTACTCATTTCCATCACTAATTACTAAGAGGGTTGGGTCTTTAAATTAATCGCTGAATAGAGAAAGACTATGAAGTTTGCCGTATTGTCAAGTGTTGTCAAAAAAAGAAGAGGTTAAATGATAGAGCGAACGTCTGAGGCTAAATCTCTTAGTTCGGCTATGTTTTCTTTTCGTAGCTTGTCAACGTTTTGATTTAGTAGTTTCAGTTGCTCTAAGATTGCTTTTAAGATTTAGCTTCTATCTACGAAAGGCTTTCTTCCATTCATTTCGTGTCCATCTCCTTTTTGTTGTTTAGGACACATAAGCCTAACGTTCTAAACGACAGAAACCCGCAGAAAGATTAAACGCTCAAAACAGCTTCTCCATATATAAGGGAGGGGCTTGACTATCGAAAAACAAAGCCCAAACAACCACATTAACTATTGTGACACAAAACAAAAAACTATTGTGTACACAAATCTGCAACTAAGCACTAATTCAACCTATATATAAGGGGGTCTAGTCACCGCAGAGCAACAGAGCAAAATCATTCTTACCTAACCCATTTTCGCTTTTATCTTCGGAATAATATCCTTCTGCATCTGCACAACCCCAAAAGTCGTAATCCTAAACTTTTCATCACCAACCTTCACAACCAAATCACCCTTAACAAGCTCACCCAACCGCGTACTCACAATCTTCCCACTCTTCCCAAGCCTAAACTGCAACTCCTCCTTAGAGACAGCATCACTCCCAACCAAACCCAACTGAAAACCCACATAATTGGCTAAGAGCCACAACAACAAAGTCTCATTATCCGTAAGCTTATCCTTACTCACAAGCAAACTCACACCTTCCCCAGAAAAACCAATCAAACCCTCACAAGCCTTAACAAGCCCCTGCAAATCCACACTCAACACAAGCCTCCTCGCAACCTCAAAAGAAGGCAAAAACTCCCCAAAAAACCTGTTCAAACTCAACCAAACATCCTCAACACTACCACTAAACGTCTGCTCAACATCACCAAACCTAACAACAACCGTAACAGTCTGTTTTACCTCGCCCACTCATAACTCACCTTTAACATCAAACTAGAAGCAGAATAAACATTTTAGTCAGTTATTTCTCTTTCTAAAAGTTTTGAAGCGTAAAGAAGAGCAGCCTTAACATCTTCTTCTCTAAGTTCTGGATATTCCTTCAACACATCCTTGATAGTCATACCGCCAGCAATCAATTCTATAATCAAATAAACAGGAATTCTCGTACCCTTAATCACAGGTTTCCCAACAAGTATGTTAGGATCAACAACAATTCTATCCAACAGCTCTTCCACGTCAGTCACTTCTGACAACGCTTAAACTCCCATAATCACATGCTGTCTGGTTCTATTTTAATCATTTGCCCTCATCACATCATATTTGGCTCCAAATATAGGGGCCTAGCGCTGTTGCACGCACACACACGCCTTCTCACGCCATCTTACCCCTAAGCCTAGCCAAAACATCATCCTCAACCCAACGCTCACCCTGCACAGTCAACCTAAACTCAGGCCTAGCCGGATCAGGCTTAAACACCTGCCCACGCTTAGTCATCTCGTTTAGGCGTGCCGGAACCATACACTTAATCCCACTAGACTCCAACAACCTCTGAACCTGCGCAGCCGTATTGCGCTTCTCCTCAGAAGTGTACAAAACCAAACCAATCGCCTCATAATGAGTAAGCTTCTCACGAGTTATCACAACAGGACCCTCAGTGGTGAACTCAACAACACCCTTCAACTGCGTAATCGATGGAACTATCCGACTTGAAACGACACTCGCAACCTTTTCCACAAAGTTCTCCGGGAAACTCTCAAGCACGTTAAGAACTTCCTGCGGATTCTCGCCTTCAACGACAATCTCGCCGAAAGGCGTCTTCACCCTCGCCTTAACCCTCTTCACCCAGCATCCACCCTACGCTAACTCTTCCCTCTCAGCGAGAATATAAACATAACCGGCATCGGTCTTCCAACGCCTAACCTTCCCCTTCCTAACAAGCCCCAGGAGAACCCCAGCCAAGACACGCCCAGAAAAACTCAACTCATTCGCCCTCAACGCACCCTTCAACTCAGCAACTGTGCGAGGTCGCCACTTCCCCCAGTCAGTCTCAAGAACCCTCAGAACAGCTTCATCACACTTCTCCGTCCGCAAAATCCTCGGATACCTCTGCGCAACAGCCTCCTTCTTTGCTTCCTCCGCTTTGACCGTGACCGTTGCCACAGCCTTAGGCTTCAAACCCTCCAAAGCCCTAGAAACATCAGACATCAAGCTCGGCAACTCCCCAATAGTCTTCAAGACCTCCTCACGAGTCCCATCAATCTCCAACTCACACTCACCCATCCTCACACGAAAAACAAAACCCCCCTCCCTACTCCTAACAGCCTTACCCTTCAAAGCGATCCCACAATATAAAAGAGCGCCAACCCCTTTTAGAATTTACGCATCTCGATATAATCCGAAAAGAGAATATCATCTTAAATATTGAGATATACTATTTTAATTTTGCGGAAGACTAGAGGAATACTATGGCTAAGAAGGGAATATCGGTATGGCTCTTCAGCTCCTTAACCTTCATAGCCCTAATACACCTAATCGAAGCAACTTCCGCCCTACTCTTTAATAACGAAATCAGACTTCTCCAACTCTACCCCCTAATAAACGAAAAACTGCAAGCCATAACACCCGCAACATACTTTTGGGTGAGCGCCGCCTCAACCTTCATCTTGTGGGGCATAACATGCGCGATAGCCTTCGAAAACCCTGTGGAAACCTTTCTAAACAAGATACTTACAAATGCCAAAGCACAAAGTGCAGTCGAAGCCCAATTACTAGAGGAGAAAGGCGAAATACTCGACGCAATGAACGAAACAATAGAATCAAACAAAGAGATTCTGGGACACGTCAGAGACCTGATATACAACGTAAGAACAGAAGTCAAGGAAATCCAACCATTAAGAGAAAGCGTAGAGAAGATGAAAACCGAACTAAGCGGCTTAAGGAAGGAAGTTAAAAGACTCGAAGAAAAAGCGAACTTCCAAAATCTGTGCCCCACGTGCGGAAAACCACTGTTGCCAGAATTTAAGATATGCCCGTACTGCGGCCAAGAAATTAAAATACACCAAGTTCCCCTCATTGCGCTTAAGGATTACAAGTGAAAAAAACGCCTAATCCAAAAATTCCTCTAGTCTCTCTTTTAATATTTCGCTCACCAAAGCAGCGTTTACTCTGCCCCGCAGGCTCTTCATAATAATGCCCATGAGAACACCAAAACTACCCTCGCCTTGCTCTTTAATTAACCTCTTGTTGTCCGCAATCACCTTGTCAACCAACGCGTTTAACTCATCCTCAGAAATCGTTTTCAAACCAAGAGCGCTAATTGCTGCTTGCACATTTTCGTCCTCATGCTTTGACAGCCAGACAAACACATCCGGTATAGCCTCTTTCACAAGCTTTTTTGCACTTACACTTTTGAAAATTTCTCTTATCTGATTCTCCGAAACTTTGTCCACTTCAACGCCGTCGCGTTTTAATGCTTTCATTGTTTCAGTTAAAAATGCAGCGACGGTTGTTGGCGAAACACCGCTTTTTTTTACGATGACTTCAAATAGTTCGCTGTATTCTGAATCCAAAATCTGCCTAGCCAATTTCTGATTTAGCTCATACTCCTTCATTAAACGTTCGAGTTTTTGCTCGGGTAGTTCTGGCAAGCGTGAACCAGTCTTTTTTATGTAGTCTTCTGTTAACTGTATTGGCGGGATGTCTGTTTCCGGGTACATTCTAGCTGCTCCTGGTCTCGGTCGCATGTAACGTGTCGTTCCGTCGGGATTTGGTCCTCTGGTTTCTTCAGGTACGCCTTTTATGGCTTCGCGGGCTCTCTCTACAACCGCTTTTAGCGCGTCATTAGCGTTTTCAAGGCTATCTGCAACAAACACTACAGCGTCTTGTTCTTCGGCTTTAACGACTTTTCTTAGCTCTCCTGCCTCTTCCGCACTTATTCCGTAGGCTGGCAGCTCGTCTGTGTGGAATATCCCGCCGACTCTTCCCCAGAAACGCGCCCTATCAGCCATCTCCGTTCCAAGACGAAAATTTGGCACAAGTTCTCTTTTCAGAAAACCCTTGAATTTTGGAAGTTTCACCGCCAAGACTTGCTGATCTTTATCTAGGGCTTTACGGATGACTTTGCACTTTGTTTGCTTAAAAACATCTGTCGCGTCGTAAAACTCTTCTTTTATTTCTTCTTCTTTCACTCCCTTACGCTTTAGTTGCTCACTTATTTTTAAGAGGTTTAGTTGACGTTGAACCTCATATTCCACAACAAGCGAGAGCAGTTCGAGTTCCTGTAACCCCTTAATTTCTATTAGTGCACCGTTTGGAATTGATATGTTTAGGTCTTGGCGGATTGTGCCTAAGCCACGCTGAACTTTCCAAGTAGACCTCAAAATTCTTCCGATTGCTAATGCAACTTCTTCTGCTTCTTTGGGCGAATTTATGACAGGTGCAGTTGCAGCCTCTATTAACGGTATGCCTAGTCGGTCTATGCGATAACGTATTATGTTTCCATTTTCCTCGCCCATTTTTCTTGCTGCGTCTTCCTCCAGACTTACATGCTCAATCGGAACCTTCTTTTCCCCAACTGTCACCTCACCATTTAGTGCTATTACACATGTCCTTTGGAAGCCCGTGGTGTTTGAACCATCTATGACCGTTTTGCGCATTACATGGATTTCATCAACCGGATTAGCCTTCATGATTAAGGCTGCTGCTAAGGCTATTTCAACCGCTTCCATGTTTAAAGGATGAGGCGGCTCCTCGTCCATCTCGACAAGGCACGAACTTGCCCTGTTTGCCTCGTAGAGGATTTTCACTCCCTTTTGGAACTCGAAGTAGGCTGCAGGGTCTATCTGACCTAGTTCGCTCTGCGTCGGGCGAAGTCTCCGCAGAAACGTGATTTCTGGCTCTTCCTTGAAGAGTTCTGGTCTGCAGTTGCAGAACAACTTTGCAGAAGTCTCTAGTTGCTGGTGGATTTCCAAACCGACTTTTAACCCGATTTTTTGATAGTTTATCTCCATGGGCGATTCATTCTCCTTGTTAGTTACTCGTTGTTTCAGGAAGGGTCGGCTGTGAAAACTCGCTCGCAATATTTGTTTTTAAGAGTTTCTTGGCTTCTTTCACATTTTTGGTTTGTCCAAAAATCCACATGAGCTTGACAACGGCGGTTTCTGGGAGCATGTCATCTAAGGGAATCACTCCTAAAGCAAGCAAGTCGCGACCTTGGTCGTAAACGTTCATGTTTACGCGGCCCCAAATACATTGGGAAGTCATTGCAACCACAACGTTGTGCTCCACAGCCCTTCTTACTGACTCAAAGCAGTATTCCCCCACGTGACCCAGGCCTGTTCCTTCAAGAACCACGCCTTTGTAGCCCTTTTCCACGCACCAGTCAATTAATGTTGGATTCATGCCGGGATAAAACTTTATTAATGCGACTTTTTCCTCGAACTCTGGCTTTAACTTCAGCATTCTAGCCGAGTCGCGTTTTCTATAATCTTCTGTCAGCATGGTTATTTTTTGGTTTTCTATTCTCGTTATTGGAGATGCGTTTACGGATTTGAAGGTGTCCCTTCTGCTCGTGTGGCATTTCCGAACTTTCGTTCCTCTGTGAAGCGTTATGGAAGTGTCTGATGGAGTCTCGTGCATCGCTAGTACTACCTCTGCGAATGGAGCCTTTGCCGCTGCCATAACTGCGCCTACAAGGTTCGTTGCTGCGTCGGAGCTTGGGCGGTCTGCTGAGCGTTGTGAACCCACAATTACGACTGGAACTGGCAGGTCTTGCAGTGCAAAGCTTAAGGCCGCAGCGGTGTAACCCATGGTGTCTGTTCCGTGAGCTATCACGACACCGTCGACGCCTTCGGTTATTTGCTTGGCGACAGCCTTTGCCATTTCTGTCCAATGCCTCGGCGTTAGGTTTTCGCTGAAAAGGCTAAAGAGTATTTGAGCGTCTATGCGGGCTATGTCGGCCAGTTCTGGAACGACGCTGTACAAGTCGCTCGCTGTTAGGGCTGGACGCACTGCCCCTGTTCTGTAGTCCACTCGGCTGGCGATGGTTCCGCCGGTGCTTATTATCGCAACCTTAGGCAGTTCCGGATTTTGTTCTGGAAGTGCAGATGGGATAAAGGTTGGTTTTACTCCTTTGCCCACCTTTTCTATCCTTGTGTTTGGTGTTATGCGTATGCCGATGTTATAGCCGCTTTTTAACTTTATAACTACGTGTTTTTCGTCGCCATATTCTGAACGGGGAATCAAGATTCCCTTGTAAACTTCTCCATTCTTTGTTATACGTAGTATGTCGCCTATTTCAGCTTCAACCCTTTTGATGGCTTCCAACGCCTCGCCTTTATAACCCGAAAATCCTTCTATTTTAGCCATCTTCAATCCTCTAACATTTTTGACACATAAACTCCGTCAGATTGATAGCCAAACCGCATATAGTACTGTTTTGTTCCTAGGGCACTTATAACTAAAATCTTTTTTAAATCATAATCTTCCTTTGTTATGTGTTCAGCTTCAGCCAATAGAATACCGCCATAGCCCTTGTGCTGCCATGCCTTTGCTAGGTGCTTGCCAACGGGCACCAGCGGTCCATAAACGTGGAGTTCCCGTACTATGGAGCAGGGCTTCGCTTTTACTTCTGGTCTGTGAGCCTTTTCCGATGGGATTCTTAACCTTAGATAGCCTATCAAAACGTCGTTTTCGGGGTCTTCTGCTGATATGAAGATTTCTTCTCCTTCGGACGCCGCATACCTTGTGGTTAAAATCTCGACTTTATTTGGGCTGGGTTTCACTTTTTCAATCGCCATTCTGTGGCCCACTTCTCTGCAGCGTATACACCTGCACCTTATGCCCTGCTGTCTTAGTTTTTTCTGCACCAGTTGGCGAAGGTTGCCCCTATTCACACCAGCCACTATTAACGGTGCTGGAATATCGCGTTGGACACGCATTATGCGTATCCAAGGCGGAACAATCTTCTTGATTTCCACGATGATGTTTGCCGCTTCCTCGTTTGTGTATGGCATATATTTGCCTTCGCAATACCATTCATAGGCTTTTGTGTCTTTCAAAACTAGGCATGGGTAAATCTTAATCATGTCGGGCTTAAAATCTGGATTTGCGAAAATCTCTTCAAAGGCTTCCAAGTCTTTCTTTGGGTTTGAACCTGGAAGTCCGGGCATCAAGTGGTACACTGTTTTTAGTCCAGAGTCCTTCATTATGCGCGTAGCCTCAATCACATCTTGAGCCGTGTGCTTTCTTCCGACTAAACGGTAAATTTCATTCTTAGTGTTTTGGACACCCAACTCCACGCGCGTCACACCCATGTTAAGCATCTGGTCCACGTGTTTCTCTTTAGCCCAGTCAGGGCGTGTCTCCACGGTTATGCCAGCATTCCGAATTCTGCTTGCTTCAGCGTTCTTTTTGGCTTCTTCAAGGCTTATGGATTCTTTGCCTGTGATGGCGTCTAAACAACGCTGAATAAACTGCGTTTGATAATCTAACGGTGTGGCCGGAAAAGTTCCGCCCATAATTATTAGTTCTATTTTGTCAACATTATGCCCTATGGCTTGCAGTTGTCCAATTCGGCTTCTAACCTGCAAATATGGATCAAACTCGTTTTGCAATCCGCGCATGGCAGCAGGCTCGAAACCTGTATAGCTTTGAGGAACACCAAACGGTGGGCCGCCAGGACAGTAGGCACAGGGCTCAGGCTGCGGACACGGATAAGGCTTGGTCATAACGGCTACTACCGTCACGCCAGATATCGTACGCGTGATTTTTCTGCGCAAAAGTGGCAGAAGCTTGGACTTCTCCTCCGCCTTAAGCAGACGCATTATCTCAGCGTTGGATGGAACATTGCCGAGCTTGTACTCGGCGGCAACCCGCATCTTAACAAGATTAACCTCATCAACAGTCGGTGAAGGAATACGCATTAAATTCTCAATTATTTCCCTTAAGACGTCATCTGTACCCAAATCAACGGCAGCCACCATAAACTAAAATAAGACATATAAATAAACCCCGCTAAAACTCGGAAAGTATTTATTTCTAAGCAGTCCAATGCTATCAACCCCTATGGCTTCGGTGAATAATGTTTGCGGTTTCAGGGTGAGATTCAGGAGTACTTTCATCGCATAAGTATGCTTAGCAGCAATGCTAAACTTTACCTAGCGGCAACATCTTTGCAAGGCTTGAGTTTTGGAATATGGGGAGTGATATTCAATCTCTACCTCAACCTTAAGGAGGTAGGTTTCCAACCGGACTTCATAAGCTACATGTTCACAGCTTGGGGCATAGCCACCGGTCTTGTGGCGCTACCAACGGGCTTGATTTGCGAACACATAGGCACCAAGAAAGCATTAATTCTCAGTCTAACGGCGAACTTCGCAAACCTCATCCAAATAGTGGTTTTACAGCCATCAATTCTGCTTCTTGCTAGTCTAGCTTCTGGCTTGATTGGTACTTTGGGGTGGGTGGCTTCGGCACCGTTCATGATGGAGAACAGCAGACAAGAAGAGCGCACATTCTTGTTCAGTGTTTCTTGGGCTTTGATGATAATCATGGGCGTTGCAGGCAGCTACATCGGCGGAGTTATGCCAGACTCCTTTAACGCCTTCCTAGGCTTGCCCACAGGTCCAGAGACCGGGTCAGCCATTGGATATCGGATAACTCTTGTGGCTTCTGTTGTTTTAGCTCTCCTTTCCGCTTTTCCGATACTACTAATAAAGGAAAGTAAAAAGGTTCAGAGGCAAAAAATGGTTGATCTCTTAGCCCTGCGAAACATTAGAAGCCGTGGAATAATAGTTAAATTCATGATACCTACGGGCATTATAGGTTTCGGCGCAGGCTTCATAGTGCCGCTGTTAAACTTATTCTTTCAACTGAAATTTTCCGCTACGGCAGAACACGTTGGCGTTATATTTGCTCTGGGCAGTGTTACGCTAGGCATAGGAACGCTGGCGGCGCCACCATTGTCAAAAAGGTTGGGTAAAGTTAAGAGCGTCGTGGTGTGTCAATACTTCTCCATGCCATTCATCATGCTCATGACCCTTTCTCCGAACTTGACCTTATCTACCCTAGCCTACATCACCCGTAACACCCTAATGAATATGGCTGGGCCTGTAAGCTCAGCGCTGCAGATGGAATTGGTTACGGAAACGGAGCGGGCTACAACGAACGGCTTGATGGTTATGGCGGATAACATTCCGCGAGCCGTAACCGCTTCGGTTTCTGGCCAGATGATGACTGGAAGCGACTTTTTTACCCCGTTTCTTTCTACAACGGTTATCTATTTTATAGCGACTTCGCTATTTTTCTTGTTTTTTAGGAAAGCCGAGGCTCAAATCGATAGGGCACCTTCTGAGAATGTTCCTTAGCGTAAGCCACTTTCCCATCAACGATGGTCATCTCCACAGCAATCTTCCTAATTTCATCGGCTGGAATGTTAAGCAAATCGTCAGACAAAATCGTTAAGTCTGCAAATTTTCCAGCCTCAATGGAGCCCTTCTTGTTCTCATCAAAAGAGGCGTAGGCGGCATTCCAAGTATAGGTTTTTAAAGCCTCCTCAACAGTAATGCTTTCTTCTGCGAAGCTTTTCCTTGCTACCGCTGCCCAGACGCCAAGTAGGGGATTTATGGGTTCTACAGGGCAGTCTGAACCGGAGGGGATGATCAATTCTTCGCTCATAAGTGTCTTGAGGGGATAGGTCCAACGCGCTCTAGCCTTGCCCAAGCGGTCGACAACCCAGAAGTCAGAAACGATGAAATGCGGTTGAACAGAAGCTATCAGGCCTAAGCGCTTCATGCGCCTGATTAGTTTTGGGTTAAGAACAGAACAGTGCTCAATCCTGTGCCTGTGATTTCCCCTTGGAAATTGTTTCAGGGCTTTTGAAAAGGCTTTTAGCACAGCTTCTACGGCACGGTCGCCTATAGCATGAATAGCTAACTGTAAACCTGCCTTATGCGCCTTAAAAACGAGTTTATTTAGGTTCTTTTGCGTGTAGAGCATCATACCACGTGTCTCGGGCTTGTCGGAGTAAGGCTCTTTCAAGGCGGCGGTTCGTGCGCCTAAGGAGCCGTCCGCCAGAATCTTGACGAAGCCTATTTTGACCGTGTCATTTCCGAAGCCTGTAAGCAGTCCTAAATTAACCAGTTCGTCTAAAAGCTCTGCTGGGATGCCCAAATAAACCCTTAAGGGCAGTTTTTCCTCAGAATAAAGCTTCTGTATAGCGCGTATCTCCTCTGCCGAGTCTACAATCCAGTGGACGCCTGTGAGACCAACTTCAACAGCCCTTCTGCACGCCAAAAGGCAAGCTTCCTCAAGCTCTTTTGAAGTCGGTTCGGGCACGGCTTTCCAAACGAGTTCTAGGGCGTTTTCGCGTAGAATTCCGTTAGGCTCGCCACGCGTCTCATCCAAATCTATCTCTCCACCTTCGATGGTTGTCTCCTTTGTTATGCCAGCTAATCGCAGGGCTTTGCTGTTTGCAACTCCGGCGTGTCCGCAAACACGCATTAAAAGGACGGGTTTTTCTGCAACAGCATGGTCTAAATCCCAACGAGTTGGATAACGCTTCTCAGCGAATTTTTCTTGGTCCCACCCTCTGCCGAGAATCCAGCTTTTCTCTGGGTTTTTCTCGGCGTATTCTCGTAGCTTTTGCTGAATTTCCTTTATGGATTTTGTGTTTCTCAAGTTCAAGGCTTGTAGAGAGCGCCCGAATCCAGTCGTGTGCACGTGGCAGTCGACAAGTCCTGGGACAACTGTTTTGTTTTTCGCGTCTATCACTTCTGTTTTGTTGCTTGTGTGTTTGCGGATTTCTTGGTTGGAGCCTACAGCGATTATCTTTCCGTTCTGGATGGCTATTGCTTCTGCTTTGGGTCGTTTTGAATCCAGAGTTATTACGTTGGCGTTTAAAATTGCGAGTGTAGCCTCTGACATGTTACCAAAGTTAAGGCTTCTAAAAATAAAAGCTTAAACCCAGTTCTGCCCGGGCTTTCTCTGCAGAATCAGCCTCTTCTCGTAGTTGCGTCTGTTTCTAAACTTTGGGCTAGGCCTCTTCTTTTGGGTGGAATGTATTTTGGGAGTCTGTGTCCTAACCTTTCCGGCTTTAGAGAGCGAACCGTGAGTTGGCATTTGACTACACCATTCCTAGCAGAAGCGTACAGTAACTCTTAAACCTTTTCTTATGTTATTTTTATAATTGCGGGGGTCGCCGAGCATGGCCAAAGGCGCAGGCTTCAGGAGCCTGTCCCGCAGGGGTTCGTGGGTTCAAATCCCACCCCCCGCACCTGAATTCGTGGCTGACGTTTAAATTCTTGGTTGTACGCTCCGAGAAGAAGTTTATTTCAAAAGCTGGAAAACAATCACATGAACTCTAAAAGGCCGTGCAAAGTTTAAATTAGACTTCTTTACTAAGAAGCATCAATTCACTACATGTGACAACTTTTAGGAGAGTGTGATGATATGGCTGAGGAGTTGGAGAAGTTCATTAGGCCCATTAGAAATGCTTCTTCTCCAGGAACATTAGCCGCCTTAAGTTTAGCTGTGCTGAAGGTTGGCGGAAACGAGTTTCCGACAGTCTTAAAACTTGGCCTTGGTCTGGGTGCCATCTTATTCCTTTTATCAGCATTTTTCATATTCTTCTACAGCATCTACCCGTCATCGAGAAAACTATGGATTGGAACTGCGATAACCTTCCTGTTGGGACTATTTTGCCTGATTCTATCATCTGTGGCTTTCTTGGTTTTCATTCTTCAGCCGGTCCTTTAATCCAGCCTTTAATCCCGATTCCCTTTTTCTTTTCCTTTGGTTTGGTTGTTGCAGTTTTGGAATGAAGAGTGATTCCCCAGCAGGTAAAGCCATGAATGTAAGGCTCTTGGATTAGATTAGTGAATGATAGCTCACCATACGCTAGGAAACCAATTACTTGGGTTGACGAAAACCCTTCTTTCAGTATTTCAGCCTCAGTTCCCGATTTGCATCCAGCCATCAGCTCAACGAGTCTCCTGTTAATACACGAAACGAGGAAAGTGGCATCGTTTCTGCAGAAGCCTTGATCTTCCCTCAGCATATCGTACACGCGGCGAGCTCCCTTTTGCACCTTCCCATAATCACCCATCACAAAGTGGCCCGACATCTCTGGAGTGTAGCTTCTGATTGGAAACATGAGTTCAATATCCTCTCCTACCACCCTCATGGCAGCAGCACAACTATAGTTACCAAAAGGGAAAGCAAAGGCATATTTGCCCACGACTGGATTGAATATCAGTAACCTTTTCTGCGCTCGAGAAAATCGCATCGCCTCTAAAACTATTTCCTTATCAACCATTGGAAGGTTCTTTTCTTTGCATAGTTGGACCTCGTTTTCATAAATCGCTTCAGCATACTTGGTGATGGGATCTCTGTTGCCAATGCGTTTGACGTACTTGTAGTGAGGTTCCTTCTCGCTGTTGAAATGAAAGGTGTGTTGCCTTCCAATTTTAGTTATAGCATTTACATCGAGACCTATAGATGCTTCACACAAGTTGGGAATCAAGGCACACACGGTTTCTCCATCAAGGACTTTTAATTGTGGATATTCCTTTAGTCTTCCATAGAATTGACGACAAAGCTTGGCAGTTACTCCATCACCGCTGCTTCCGCCTATCACGTTCATTATTCTTGCCTCGCGGGTGCTACCCATGAAGTGGGCAATTCCCTCTGCCAGAAAATGTTCGTAACCTGGAGTATCGACCTTCGACCCCTGAGTCAACACAAGCATAGTCTTTCTTATGCGAAGCTGTTCTTTGCTCGTGGTCTGTTGGTTAAAGTCAGTCCATGCATCACGAGCCATTTCTCTCCCTTGCTCTCCTGCTTCTTCTGCTGTTCGTAGACCCCAAGTTCGCCCCACACCTATTGGAAGATTCGTAACCAAAGCTAAGAGAGACAAACCGTTATAGCCTATTCCCGAAATCTCCTTTAGCACAAGGTCTTCATTTTCTAATTCCCCACCGGTTGTATGACCGACAAGCCTGAGCTGGCTTGCAGCTTGTTTCTTAAACCTATTTTCAATAGCTCTCAGAATTGACCCGCATATTAGTGTGTCCTTCTCTACAGGTTCCCCTCTGTAACTCAGATACAAGACCAGCAGCTTCACATCGTCAAGATTGTAGCCGCTGCTGGAGAGATCCTTTTCAAGTTTGTCAAGAACCGTTCCAATTAGTTTCTGGGCTTCTTCTGGACTGTTTCTACTCCTCAGCTCCAACTCCCTTTGCTGGTCAGTTTCCAACTCATTCATTGTATGCGCATGACCTGCAAAACCCAAGAAGAAATCATTAACCATGATTTGCCCCAGACTAAAATATTATTGTCCGATTATAAATGTTTGCGACCATGACAAGCTCAAGTGAAACGGACTGACTCTAGCCCGAGAGAGCTCTGAACTCTCATTGAAGTTTCGTCAAACCGCTGGAAAAAGAACAAACTTATGTTGCTCTTCGAAAATTCCGAGAATTTAAACCGAGTTTTAAACCTAACACCCTACACTAAGAATGTTAATTCTTTATAACGCTTGATTAGATGTACTCATTACTCTAGGACGCTAGTTTCTTCTTCATTTTGCTCACGAATTCTGCAACAGCCACGCCCACAAAAGAGAACATCAAACCAAAAAACAGGAGTGATAACAGACTGATTTGCATAAAAGAATAAAGAATACCGCCATGAGGACCCGGAGTCTCTGGGCTCTTAATTGTTATCGTCAAGTTTACTTTCAAGAGAAACATGACGACCAAAAGAAGCAGCAGCAGAATGAACGCCACGAAAGGTGGCTTGAACAAGTCGTACGGGTCATGGGAATGAGCACGTCTAACGGTCAAGAACCACATCACTGCACCGGGAACCACTAAAGCATATACAAAGCTTAGTAAACCTAGGCTGACTAAGAAAGCTGCAGGATCCAGCTCTAATCTCGTAAGCGCCAAAAGAAAAGAACCCCAAAAGCCAGGATTAACGACTGTCAAGACAGTGCCTGCAAAACCTATAAGCAAACCATCTGCCATACGTAGTGGCATCTGCTGCGGTTCCCTCTCAGGAAATTTTTGGACAAATTGTGCAGCCAATCGACCTTTCTCAGTCAAACCGTATTCTCCGTCTTGGTTCTTCTCAATCAGATCACCCAAAACCTTCAGGTGATAGTTGAATTTCCCAGTATTTGTAGCCCCCACAAGCTTCATCAATTCGACATAAGACACATTCCCTCTTTCGCATAGCATTAAGACAATCTTACGTCTCATCGGATGCCTAAGAACGTCGCTAAGGGATTTGAAATCTACACTCAATTACCTGGCTCCTCACGCTATTATATAAAGCAGTGTCAAGACCCGATTTAAGCATATTTGACTAAAAAAGTTGTCAAAGGTTAATCATCAAGAGAACAATAACCAAGGTGAGAGTCAGCCCACGTGGAAGAAGAGTATTTGCCTAATTTTGGTGTAGTAACTAGGGCGAAATTCTCATTACGTTTCAAGCATATTCGGGTGTGTGCCATACTCCCCTTCTATAAGAAGATTTTAATTGCATTGTGACAAATACAATCAAAGTATATCTCTTTAGTCGCATTTATAAGGAAGTACGCCGTATTATGAGGCGGTAGCGTTCCGTTGTTGAAGGACGAGAGAAACAGCAACGCTGCACGCTACGGTCAACAATAAAGGGAGTGATGTAAAATGGCTGAAAAATCGGAAACCGTTTTCGTTGGAAGGAAACCAGCAATGAGCTACGTTCTGGCGGTCATCACAAGCCTATCGGCATCCAATGCCAAAGAAGTAACTCTGAAAGCCCGTGGACGAGCAATCACTACAGCTGTTGACGTGGCTGAAATATCCAGAAGCCGCTTCCTGAAAGACCTAAAAATAAGCAAAATCGCAATAGGAACAGAGGAGTTACCACCGAGAGAGGGCGAAAACAGACCGCGGATGGTTTCAACAATGGAAATAACGCTTACAAAAGAGTAAGAAAGCCTCACGAACAAAACTAACTTTACGTGTTATTTATTGTCTATTTTCTACAGAAGATTATATGTTCCATTGGGAACTCTAAGCCATATTTCTTAAGGTCGTCTAGGCGTCTTTCGATAAAGGCTGGGTCGGTTTTCCATTCTTTAAGCTTCTTTATTGCTCTGTTAAAATTCATTTTCACGTTCGTTTCAAAATATTTCACCGTTATACTCTTGAAGCCCATTTTATGCATAAGCGCTGCCACCTCATCAGAGAACGGCGAAAACCATTCAGGTTTTGGCTGCAGAACCTCTAACGAGTAAGCGTTCGCCTCGATGAGGAGTTTTTGGGCTTCGTTTTCTGGAATAGGGTTGAGCTCTCCATGAGCCATCTGCCGGTTGGGTCTTAAAACTCTGTAAAACTCCTTGAGTGCTCTTTCAAGACCGTCTCTGTCTAAATCGCAGAAAAGCTCGTTAGAAATTATTAGGTCGACGCTTTCGTCTTTTATGACTTCCATGTTTCTAACATCGCCCTCAACAGTAACAATAAACTTTTCGAGTTTCTCTTTTTGTACTCTTTCCTTTAAAACGTCCAAATCACCCTTGTAGGGCCCAGCGGAAATATCAAAGGCAACAACCTTGAAGTTTTCTTTGATTTCATTAACCCTTTTGACTAGGGGTATTGTTAGCTGTCCACTTCCACATCCAGCCTCCAGAATAATAGACACCTTGTCAAAATCGAGGTTTTCTACTAGAAAATTCGCCAGCCGTTCATGCATCAACCTTAAAGTATTTTCCAATCCAACGCACCAAAATAGAAAACGACTATCTTTTAAAAGAAGCTTGTGACGAGAACCGTTCATAACCCCTGAGCTTCAGCATCTACCACTAAAAGGCACTCTTCATAAACCGAGTGCACTAGAAGTTCAATCTATATGGGAGGGGGTAGTCCCACGGCACAAAGAGAACGCTAAACATAGCACGCAGTTATTGTGGACGGGGGGATTTGAACCGATACGTAGGCTTCTTTTTGGGATGTTTTCCTTTTTTCTGGCATTTTTCATCGGTAAAATGTGGGTTAAGGCTTCTTTATTAACTTCTTCATTTGTTGAAACCAATTCTTTGATTATCTGTTTAAGAGCATTGAAGTAGGTGTGAAGTTTTATATGCTTTGGAATCACAGATGTTTAAAACGCTATTATAGGGAGGTGAAAGATTCTGGAAGATTAGAAGATAAAGATTTCAGTGCTATGGTTAGTCTTAGAAACTGTTATGGTTAGTTTTGGTATGATGGAGCTATTTGAGCCAGGTTTTATACAGGAATACATACTGGGAGAAGCAGGGAGTGAAATGACACCCGAAGTGATGCTGATATTCGCAATTGCACTTTTGATTCCGCCGGTTATGGCTTTCCTGTCCCTGACTTTGAAGGATTCGATAAATCGCTGGGCAAACATCATCTTGGGTATAGTCTTTGCTGGTCTCACACTCATGAGTCCAATTGAATATCTGGCAAAGCAATCCGCTTATTCCGCTTATGTGATACTGATCGGAATTGTAGAATTTGTGGCTACAGCACTGATTGTCTGGTATGCATGGAAGTCTAAACAGAAAGCATGAGTCTCACTAACGAATCCTTGATCTTTCTTTTCACTTTTTCGTTCATCGCAACTGATTTACAGCTGACCCTTCTTTGAAACAACTGCCCGCCTTTTCACTTGCCAGTGCAATGATCAAATAATCAAACGCAATAGGTTTAACTGTGATTAGGCGAAATGCCATGATGATGAAGAAGGCGTTCACATGAAAGTCAAATGGAACATTCGGCATCAAATTAAGCCAGGAGACATCGGCTATCTCACTTATCTTCATGGGATCTTATATGCAAAAGAGTATGGCTACGACCAAACATTCGAAGCATATGTTGCAGGTGGGCTTGCAGAATTTGTTCAATCGTTCAGTCCTGATAAAGACCGAATCTGGCTGGCGGAGATAAACGGTCGAATTATCGGTTCCATAGCCATTTGTGGGCATTCCAAAGTAGGCGCTCAACTTCGCTGGTTCCTCGTTCATCCCGACTATCGAGGGCTTGGCATTGGGAAAAAACTCCTAAAAGAGGCGCTTCAGTTCTGCAAGGAGCGCAAGTACAAAACCATATTCCTCTGGACCACAAGTGAACTAATGGCAGCTGGTCATCTCTATACACGCTTTGGCTTCACTAAAACCGAGGAGAAAACGCACGAAATTTGGGGAAAGAGGGTCACAGAAGAAAGGTATGATCGGTATTTATAAAACGACTTGTAGACATAATTAAAGGAAAGATTTAAACCTTCACGCAAAACAAGTTCAACAACTAGTTTTAGGAAAATAAAAATGGCGCAAATTGGATTTATCTGCAGAAAACAGTCCAATCTGGGCTCAGTTCTCGAAAAGGACTAATGTGGACGGGGCGGGATTTGAACCCGCGGCCTCCACGATGCCAACGTGGCGATCATTCCAAACTGATCTACCCGCCCACTTGAGGCTTTTTCTAAAGCTTAAACCTTAAGGATATGCTATAAGCGTTTCTCATCTGTGCAATGCGAACTAGCCGTAGTGCAAGCACTGCCGTAGCATGTTTTCCATTTTCTGGTTTGTCAGCTACACTCTTCTACTTATGCGCGTAAGCCTTCTACCCTCGACCCGGTTTACCTTGCCGACCACACCGTCCAAAACATATTTGGCTCCTAATAAAGGGCTCTAGCACCGTTGCACACACAAACAAAAAAGACAAAGCAACAAATCGGAAACCGATATTTCAACTCTCCCATAAGAGTTTTAATTGTCAATAAGTATGTATATCGCTTCACACGGATACTTCTTGAGGATTCGCTACGCTTATCTATAAAGAATGGGCATTAATAGGTTGAAGAAAAAGGGAGAAAAGTCATGTCCAAGAAAGTTCCATCGAAAGACGAGGCATTAGAAGCCTTAGACTTTATAGTGAACGTTTTGAAAGAGCACGAAAAGGACCTGGACCGTTTAATAAACGAGTTGGGCGGCATCACCGAGAGGTTGGGCGATGCCGGCGAACTAAGCGGGAAAATAGAGAAAGTTGAGGAGAGACTAACCACACTGCAGAGTGAGATATCAAACCTAATCACATACTTGTCAGCTCCACACGAAGCTCCTTCTGTACCAACACCATCTGCGCAAGTACAAAGGGCTGAAGCATTACTGACCAAGGAAATGCAGGGTCCTCCCGTGATTTTGCGTTGTAAACAGTGGGAAGACTTTCAAACATTAGCCTACCAAGCCCGAACCTTGTCTTTCCTGTTCAAAGAAACAGAAAAAACATTCCAAGTCGACGCATTAAAGAACAACCAAATCATAACCTACAGCGGCGAACTCCCCAAACCAGCCTCACTCTTAAAAAGCTGGCTTTCCAAACAACTAGACATCGCTGAAAAAAAGATTCTGGAAGGCATTCTCGCTATAGGGTAGTCAACCTTAGCGTTGGATTGTTTCAAGTGTTCAGTAACGCTTTTATAGGAGAAATATATCTTAAGTCTTACGATGCAGCATTGGAGGGCTAAGGTTGAAGGCGAAACCACAATTAGCCGAGAATTGTTTTTCCGTTTTTCGAAGCCTTCTCCTTTCTCCTCGATGACGGAAACGGCTGTGTGGTTTGCCAAAAGGCGATGAAGGCCCTCCACTGCGGAAGCGTGAAGGTGAAGTCGATGGGCGGGAATGAGCAGTTTGTGTGGAAGATTCGGGAGGAGTTCGCAAGATTTGAGAGGACGATGGAGGAACTGCGTTTTCTGAGGCATGTTGCAAAGGATCTTAAGAGCATTAGAAGAATGATAAGGCTGAAAAAATACGATTAGCTGTTTATAACAGAGAAAAGCCTTAGTGGTTTCTGGCGAGAAGGTGAAAATTTTAGCAACGCTTTGATTTTTCACGCTTGACTTGAAAGAAAAGTATAACTTAGATAAATCAGCTTTTATTTGGTGAAAAGCGGCTCAGTAGATGGGATGGTTTGATGCTTAGATTGTATAATACTCTCACGAAGAGGAAAGAGATATTCAGGCCATTAAAGAAGAGGGTTGTAACAATTTATAACTGTGGCTTGACTGTTTATGATTACGCGAGTATAGGCAATTTGCGTGCTTTCACGTTTGCTGATGTCTTGAGGAGATATCTGGAGTACAAGGGCTTTGCAGTCAAGCAGGTTATGAATTTTACCGATGTTGGGCACATGTTTCAGGATGTTGATATAGGGGAAGACAGAATGGAAGCTGCGGCGAAAAGAGAGAAGAAGGACCCTTGGTCTATAGCCGAGTTCTATATTAAGGCGTTTTTGGAAGACGCTCAAAAAATGGGTTTAGAAGAGCCCATGGTGAGGCCCAGAGCCACGGATCACATTGGTGAGATGATGGAGTTGGTGCAAAGACTGATCGAGAAGGGTTATGCTTATGTTGTGAACGGTTCTGTCTACTTTGATGTTTCAGAGTTCAAGGATTATGGGAAATTATCTGGTAACACGATTGAAAAGTTGAAGTTGGGTGCTGGGGGAAAGGTGGAATTTAATCCTGATAAAAGAAACCAGTTTGATTTTGCCCTTTGGATAAATGACCCTAGGCATATAATGAACTGGAAGTCACCCTGGTGCGAAAAGGGATATCCGGGCTGGCACATCGAGTGTTCGGCTATGGCTATGAAGTATTTAGGGGAAACCATAGACATCCACACGGGTGGAGTAGACAACATATTTCCTCATCATGAGAATGAAATTGCACAGAGCGAAGCTGCGACAGATAAGAAGTTTGTGAATTATTGGCTTCACAATGAGCATTTGCTTGTTGAGGGGCAGAGGATGGGTAGAAGCCTTGGGAACATTTACACTTTGAGAGACATAATGGCTAGGGGTTACGACCCGAAGGATTTGCGTTACCTGCTCTTGTCAACCCATTATAGGCAGCAGTTGAACTTCACTTTTGAGGGGTTAGAAGCTGCAAAGAATGCCATAGAACGTTTAGTAAACTTTGTTTATAGGCTGTTGCAGGCGGATGGAAAGGGCTGTGGAGAAGAGATAAAGCTGCTGATGGACCGTGTAAAGAAGGATTTTGAGGAAGCCATGGGTGATGACTTAAACATGGGGTCCGCATTGGCTGCGTTATTTGACTTTGTGAGGGATGTTAACAAGCTTTTGGATGAGAATTTGCTTAGCAGGGGAGAAGCCGAGGAAGTTTACGGGTTGATGATGAGGTTTGACAAGGTTCTTGGCGTTATTGGAGAGGTTGAGAAGGAAGAGAAACTGCCTAAGGAGGCTGAAGAACTTATTCGTAAAAGAGAAGAGGCAAGAAAAGCTAAAGACTGGAAGGAGGCTGATAAGATTAGGGAGCAGCTTAAAACCATGGGCATAATGGTTGAGGATACGCCTGAAGGTGTTAAATGGAGATTTGAGAGACGTTAGTCTAATGAGCTTTTGCCTTGAAGGTTCCATTCATCGGTAGAGTATTTTTCTTTGTGGAGTTTTTCTACAAGTGCGCTTTCGTAGGCTGTTAATTCGCCGTCTTCAAATTTAATGCTTAAAGCCTTTTGGAAACCTTCAACTAACGCTTGGTTTACTTCCTCTATTGAGATGTTTTTTCCAAACTCTTTTTTTATTGAGGTAATTTTGTTTTTTGCAACGTTTACGACTTCCATACATGTTCTAGTCCATGGAACGCGCAAGAAAGTGAACATTTTCTCCAAGTCAACATCAACCAGAAGGGTTCCATGCTGCAAAACAACGCCTATTTTGTGGGTTTGGGCGCTTCCGGAGATTTTTTTGCCTTTAACTGTTAGGTTTGGGCATGTTTTTGTGTTTCCTTCGCTGAAGTCTGCGTCTATTCCCAAGATTTTTAGTGCTTCGGTTATTCCGTTGTAAATTCTTGTGTAGACGGCTGTTATGTTTTCGGCTTTTAGGTCTTTTTTGTTGGTGACCACGCTATAGGTGATTTCGCCTTGTGCGTCGTGGTAAACTGTTCCTCCTCCTGTTATTCGTCTGACAATGTCCACGCCGTGTTTTCTGCAGTTTTCTATGTGGACTTCTTTTTTGATGTTTTGGAATTTTCCGATGGAGACGGCGGATGGTTTCCAACGATAAAACCTTATGGTATCGGGGACGAGGTTTTCGATTTTTGTTCTTAGAATTGCCTCGTCGATGGCCATGTTTATGTAAGCATTGTGTGTTTCGAGTTTCAGTAAACGCCAGTTGCTCATGACAGTCATCTGCAAGTTACGGAGTTTCAAATTATGCTTAAATATATGCGTGTGGCTTAGCCTATTGATGTGTGCATGGGCATGTTTCCATGGCATTTTGAAACAATGTTCTGGATTGTTTTCTTATTAACCTTAGCAATCGTAGTCTTCTGGTGGATTGTGGGAATTTATAGGCTTATGAAAGGTAAGGGAGGTTTTCCGGAGCAAGCAACGTCTGAAGATCAACCGATAGTGAAGGAGAGGGAAATGATACGTGAAATAGTGAAGATTAGATGTCCCTATTGTGGTCACCTCTACGAGGAAAAACTGGATAGATGTCCCCACTGCGGCGGCAAAAAACCCTAAATGGCGTGTCTCCGCTCTCTGCGGTAGCCTAGCCCCCTTATAAATAGATTGAACTTCTAATACACTCCGTCATTGAAGACATCTTTAGTTAGAGAGCTTACAAAAATAAACCTAATTAATAACTAGAAATGAACTTTGCAAAGCATAGTGAATTTGCACGTTATTGTTTAAATATTAGTGTTGTGATTAGACGTAGCAAGAGGAAAAATTAGTCTATGGGTTCAAAATCTCCAAGAGGCGAATTCGCCGCAAGAAAACTACTCGAAAAACGGAAAAAATTCCGTTGGAGCAGCATGTACTACAAACGCCGAATGCTGATGCTAGACGTAAAAGTAGACCCCCTTGAAGGAGCACCCATGGCCCGCGGCATAGTCCTCGAAAAAGTGGGCGTGGAAAGCAAGCAGCCCAACAGCGCCATAAGAAAATGCGTAAGAACCCAGCTCATAAAAAACGGCCGACTCATAACAGCCTTTCTTCCCGGAGACGGAGCCCTAAACGTTGTTGACGAGCACGACGAAGTGATAGTTGAAGGCATAGGCGGCTCCCGCGGAAGAAGCATGGGCGACATTCCAGGAGTACGCTGGAAAGTCATAACGGTTAACGGCGTATCCCTAAACGAACTCGTCTATGGAAGAAAACAGAAACCAGCCCGGTGACAACTTTGAGCCAGAAACAAACAGAAAAACAAGACATCAAACTCTTTGAAAAATGGAACTTCCAAGACATTCAAGTAAAGGACCTAGGTCTACAACGATACATAACCCTAAAACCAATGGTAGTACCCCACAGCATGGGAAGACACGAACACAAACGCTTCCGCAAGGCCAACGTCAACATCGTAGAAAGACTCGTAAACAACCTTATGCGTCCGGGCAAAAACGCCGGGAAAAAAGCCAAAGCCATGAACATCGTGAAACAAGCATTCGAAATAGTCCATCTGCGCACAGGCAAAAACCCAACAGAAGTGCTCGTTAGGGCTGTCGAAAACTCAGCTCCATGCGAAGACACAACAAGAATCAGCTACGGAGGCATAGTGTACCACCTCTCAGTGGATATCGCTCCTCAAAGAAGGGTTGACCTGGCTTTGAGGAACCTCTGTGAAGGAGCAAGACAAGCCTCAATGCACAATCCCCGCTCAATAGAAGAATGCCTAGCAGACGAATTAGTCCTAGCTGCAAACCGTGACATCAAAAGCCATGCGGTTTCAAAACGCTACGAACTGGAAAGAGTGGCCCAAGCAAACAGATAAAGACGCTTTTTAGAACTATTTCACGTGAATTTCAACAACATCTCCGTCTTCCAGAACAAACCCGGACCCAACCTTTTGAGGACTGAAAACGAAGCGTTTAGCCCAAACCTTTGCATAAGAGAACTTTTCTTTGAAATCGCTGTGAATGTTTTTGGCTAAGTCGTAGACCGTTGAACCCCTTTTTAGGATGAAAGGTTTCTTGGAAAACTCTTTCACGTTCGGTTCTTTGGTGTAGACGCGTATCACGTCTAATGCCCTAAACAAGATTTCGCCGAGCTTTTCCAAGCCCAGTCTCCTTTCACATGAAACCGCGATGATGGGTAACTTGCCGCCAACGCAAGCCTCTAAAAGTTTCAGATTCGCCTCCGAACCTTCCAAGTCAATCTTATTTGCCACTATTATCGTGGGCTTATACACGGTGCTTTCGAAAATTGCGTCTTCAACCTCGTCCAGCGCGACTTCCCCAGAAATTTTAACAATAGCGTCTGCAATGCGGTAGCTTCTAAGCAGTTCTTCCACATCTCTCATGGTGCAGTCCACAAGTCTTCCAATCAGGATTATCCGCAAACCAGCACCCATAAACTTCCTCTCAACTTCAACGCGACCCTTAGGCTTACAAACCAAAATTCGTGCTTTCTCCATCTCACTCAAAACAATAGACAACTGCCCAACACGGTCTCTTGATAAATCCGCCATCAATATCAAGCCGTCGGCGTTTCGGGCTAGAGCCAAAGTCTGAAGTCCCCAAGCTCTTCCGTCGGCAGAGCCCTGCATAAGGGCTGGGGCCTCCACGATTTGAAATTGGATGTCTTGGTAAGCCATTATGCCTGGAATTGGTTCTTTTGTTGTGTAGGGGTTAGGTGAAATCTCAACCTTCGCGTTTGTGACGGCTGAGAGCAAGCTGCTTTTTCCGACGTTCGTTAAGCCTATGAGCGCTATCTGGGCTGCGCCTTCTTTCTCTATGAAGAACTTTGGTCCGCCTCTCCCAGCCTTTCTCCGCTTCTTTTCTTCGATCTCTTTCCGTAGGGTTGCCATCTGCTTCTTGACTTGGGCGCAGAGTTTTGCCGTGCCCTTGTGTTTTGGAACTAGGCTTAGAAACTCTTGTAGGAGTTGAAGTTTTTCTCTCGGATTTTTTGTTGCGGAGACTTCTGCCCATTTGTGTTTGGCTTCGGCTGGCAGGTTTGTTGGCATAACCAGACGCATCCAATGAGTAATTCCGCGAGTTAGCTTTAATATCTGTTTCCAAATGTGGGCGCTTTGTCAGCCTTGCTCCATCATAAACTTAAAATAATTGATTGAACAGTTGTGTATGCGAATCCACTAAATTTAGAGGGAATTTGAAAAGTAAGGATATGGAGGAAAATGGATGAGCAAAGCTGAGAGGCCACACTTAAACCTAGTGATCATGGGGCACGTTGACCATGGAAAATCGACGACCATGGGGCACATGCTGTACTTGGCAGGCGTGGTTGACGACAGGACGATAAAGGCATTCGAGGAAGAAGCAAAGAAGATGGGCAAGGAGGCCTTCAAGTTCGCTTGGGTTCTCGACAACCTTAAGGAGGAAAGGGAAAGAGGCTTAACTATCGATCTTCGGTTCCTGAAGTTTGAGACGAAAAAATACTACTTCACAATCATAGATGCGCCGGGGCACAGGGACTTCGTCAAGAACATGATTACGGGAGCGAGTCAGGCTGATGGTGCTGTGCTCTTCGTTTCAGCCAAGCGGGGAGAGTTCGAGGCAGGCATCGGGCCGGGCGGTCAGACGAGGGAGCACGGGTTTTTGGCTTTCACTCTGGGTGTTCGTCAGTTGGTTGTGGCTGTTAACAAGATGGATGACGCGACTGTGAACTGGAGTGAGGAACGGTACAATGAGATCAAGAATGAAGTTTCGAGGATGCTTAAGATGGTGGGTTATAAGGTTGAGAAGATTCCTTTTGTGCCCACTTCCGGGTGGACTGGTGACAACCTTGTTAAGTCGAGTGGTAAGATGTCTTGGTACAAGGGGCCGACTTTGATAGATGCTTTGGATACTTTTGAGCTGTCTCCTAAGCCGCTGGATAAGCCCCTGCGTGTTCCGGTTCAAGACGTTTACAGCATTACTGGTGTTGGCACCGTTCCTGTTGGCAGGGTTGAAACGGGCGTGCTTAAGGAGAACGATGTTGTTGTGTTCATGCCAGGTAACAAGCAGGCTGAGGTTAAGTCGTTGGAGATGCATCACGCTAGGATTCCCAGGGCTGAGCCAGGCGATAACATTGGGTTTAACGTGAGGGGTGTGGCGAAAACTGACCTGCGTCGTGGTGATGTTGCTGGTCCTGTTAATAGTCCGCCGACTGTGGCTAATGAGTTCGTTGGGCAGATAATCGTGATTTATCATCCGACGGCGATTGCGGCTGGGTACACGCCTGTTCTTCACTATCATACAGGGCAGGTTGCTTGTAGGTTCACTGAGCTTGTTAGGAAGATTGATCCTCGTTCGGGGCAGGTTGTTGAGGAGAAGCCTACTTTCCTTAAGACTGGGGATGCTGCTTTGGTGAGGATGGAGCCTTTGCATGCGATTGCGATTGAGAGTTACACTGATTTTCCTGAGCTTGGTAGGTTTGCTGTTAGGGACATGGGTACGACGATTGCTGCTGGTGTTGTGAAGGAGATCACGAAGAAGGGTCCATAGCCTTTTCTCTCCCATTTTTATACTTTGTGCTTTGTGTGCGTGCAACAGCGCATAGCCCGTCTGTTTGGAGCCAAATATGTTTTTGTGTTAGTTGAGAGTTTGAGGAAGGTAAGACATATTTACTTCTGGATTAAACTTATTGGTAGTTGGATGGCTTTATGGGTGTTTCTAAGCCGACTGAGATGACGATTCGGGATTTGTTGCAGGAGGAGTTGCGAAGGAGAGGTGTGACGGTTGTTCCTGAGTTTTCTGTTTCGACGCCTGCTGGTCGTTTGATGCCTGATATGTTGTTGAAGGATGGTGCGCTGTATGTTGTTGAGACGAAGCTGGGTGCTGAGGCTGGTGACTAAGTACAAGGGTTAATTGCCCGATTACCTACGTTAGGCTTAATAGACCGAAGATAAGATTTTAAAGATGTGAGCCATTTACTGACCAAGATGTTACTGAGCCATGTCGAATCGGAGAGAAAAAATAATGGTTGAAAAGGTTCTTGGTAGAATGGAAGTTCTAAAAGGCTTCATTCAAATTCCTGCCAAGAGCCGTGAGGAGCTGATTGGAGATATACCTGTACCCACTAAAACTCTATTGAATGGAGAAATTGCAAGGTTAGATAGTTACGGAAGACTCTGGTCTTCTTCTCTAAAGGGCAAGTTCTTAGTGGGCAGTCAAATTCAATTGACCAAAACAACAGAAGGCTTTCATGTTGAACTGGTTACAAATAGTGTCCAAGAAGCTTTTCTCGATGCACAGCACAAAAATGAACAAGTCGTTGGAGATTCAAATCTTGAAAAAACAGAAAAGTTAGGAAAAAGACCCCGCAAAGGAGGGACAGTCACTAGTTCTTTTGGCTCTCCAGGAAGATTCGGTCATGATTCATCAAAATTTTACAACAGCAGGTTGTATGAGGGAATTCCATCAGAGAAGAAAAGAGCAACATATTTTGAAAATGAGATTCCTAACAAGTTTTGTAACAGAATATTTTGCAAGAGCAGTGAAAGCATGGATGAGTTACCTGAAAACAGCATTCATTTAATGGTAACCTCGCCTCCTTACAATGTAGGAAAGGAGTATGACAAGGGTCTCACATTAGACGAGTACAAAAGCCTATTGGGGAATGTCTTCAAAGAAGTTTATAGAGTTCTGGTTCCTGGCGGAAGGGCTTGCGTCAATGTAGCAAATCTAGGAAGGAAGCCATACATTCCTTTGGATGCTTTCGTAATCCAAATTATGCTTGATATTGGTTTCCTCATGAGAGGCGAGATAGTTTGGGATAAAGGCTCCAGCGCCGCCGCATCCACGGCATGGGGTAGCTGGTGTTCAGCGAGCAACCCCACTCTGAGGGATGTTCACGAATACATAATGGTTTTTTCTAAAGACACATTTAAGAGGCCAAAGCCGAAGGGAAGAAAGAGCACTATTAGTAGAGAAGAGTTTTTAGAATGGACTAAGAGTGTGTGGTCATTCCCAGCTGAGTCAGCGACCAGGGTTGGTCATCCTGCCCCATTTCCGGTCGAGTTGCCTCTTCGGTTTATCAAACTCTATACGTTTGAGGGAGAAGTTGTTCTAGACCCCTTCATTGGGAGCGGAACTACGGCTATCGCATGCCTAAGAACAAACAGATGTTTTGTTGGATATGAGATTGAAAAGCAATATGTTGACATAGCGAATAAAAGAATCCAGAATGAACTCAGACAGATTAAAGCTGAAAAAGAACAAGCGAAACTAGAAAAGTTTACACTTATAGAACATTCATAGGCTACTTTTCGATACTCACTCTAAAAGACCAAATTCTTCCCTGCTTGTTGATTTAGCTTCAGTTCTACTCAATTTTCGTTTGTATTGAGTTCTTGTCGTACGGCAATTCCTCCGTTCTCCAATACTCTATCCATCTTTGGTATGGTTTATATTCAATCTTAGAACGTTGCCAGTGTATTTGGGTTGATCTTGTCTGAGGATCTCTCATAAGTCTTATTAGGGCTTCCTTGCTGTATTCGACTCCTCTAGGATTGGTTCCTGGTTTCGGAAGTTTAATATATCTCTCCCTTCCTATGCTTTCAAAAATTCTTTGTTGAACTTCAAGAGGTATGTAGAAGAGGTTACCAATGTCGTTCCATTTAATTTGGGCTAATAGAACATCACATTTTGGAGTATAAGTCTCACGAAATTCTCGTGCTTTCTGAGCATCCACAGTCCATGCTATTTTGACTCCTCCTATTCCAGTAATCGTCTTAACTGAAACAGGGTATCCATATAACTTAACATCAATCTCTGGTTCAGTTGTAGGAATCTCCGTTTCAACGTTCTCTTCTCCAAATTTATAAACCAACAATGCAATCAAAATTTTCTCTCGAGGTATGCCTACCTCCATTCCAGTTTTGCCAGCCCTTGAACTCTCTAATGCGGCAATCTGAAATAGGTAGGGTAAACGCTTCTTGATTTTCTCAATGAGCTTTTTATCTTCAAAGATTTCAGATAAATGACTTGCCATTTATATCCTCAAACGTATAGTCAAATATCTCTTAATAATTCTTCTGCGAATTGAGTGAGTTAAGACAATTACAAAAATATAATTCCATCTGTGTCTACTTTTAAAGATGCTTTCGATTTCGTTAAGAAATTCTATGGAACAACAGAGGAGCTATTTTCTGCTTACTATTTTGAAGTCTGTGAATAACAATATTATTTACGAACTACGTCAGCAAGATATTGAAATAGACAAACAAATGCTAGGTGTGCTTGGTTTTGGTGATGATGATATTAACCGCATTCTCGACTATCTCTACTCAGCCCTAGCCAACGAAATCCAACAACTAAAAACACTCATGCAAGGATAAACAGATTTATAGTATTATACCCATATCTCTCAGTGGTGACTCCCTTGGAGAAAGCCGCAATGCTAATCAAAAAATACGACAAACTAATGAGCCAACACCCTGGAAAATGGATTGCCATCTCCAACGACAAAGTAATCGCTACATCTGAAAGCATCGAAGAACTCACAGAGAAAATAAAACAACTAAACGACGTTCTAGTAGCCTACTCACCCACTCCTTCTGAGAAAAAAATAGGCTACCTTCTCCAAACGAGGACAACCACTTGAACAGAAACTTCAAAACAATCATCGATGAAGACGGATTCGTAAGACTGCCCATCCGAGTGCATGGACCCTGCAAAAGAAGCATCAAACTCATAGGCATAGTAGACACGGCCTCAAGCCACACCATAATCCCACCATTCGCCTGCCAACTACTCAACCTACCCCTATTCGACAAACAAAACCCAGAAACCACAGTGCTCACCGGAAGCGGCTACATACAGGCCCCACTCAGACAAGCAACCCAAATCGAAATACTCGGAAGCCAAATCCGAAAAAGAAACATACCAATCCTCTGCCACCACATCCCACGAGGCGTAACCATCCTAGGACACACCTTCCTAAAAGACTACAAGGTAACATTCAACTGGAAACAAAACACATTCATACTGGAAGAACAAAAATAACCGCAAAAGGTAACATTCTTGATTATCTTTATCCTGCACTAGCCAACGAATTCCAATAACCCATAAACACTTATGCAAGGATAAAGTTAACAAGAGGCGAACAGAAACAGAATCAGTTTGTCACATAACAACAGCCTAATATAGAGTTGAAGGGTTGTGTCTGGAACCGAAACCTTACTCCCATACTTAAAGGAAAAGAAAGGCGAGCAAGAGCCAACAATCATCGTTGACAGCCGCGAAGCAAACACAGCCACAAAAATCATCAAAGGACTCAAGGAACGAGGCGTCAACATTCATATCACCGCACTAGAAAAGGGCGACTACATTTTATCCGACATGTGCGCAGTTGAGAGAAAAACAGTCCAGGACTTTGTTTACACACTCGCGCATCGCTACCTCTTTGAACAGTTGTTTTTGCTAAAGGAAGCATATCCAAAATCATTAATTCTCTTGGAGGGCTATCTCCCAATAATCTACAAGTTCAGCAGAATCCAACCCGCATCCATCTGGGGCGCCATGTTTAACCTGGCAAAAAACGGCATCGCCCTAATAAACACCACATCCTACAAAGAAACAATAGACTTCCTCAACGTGGCAGCCCGCCAAGAACAAATCGTAGAGAAAAGAGCTCCAACAATCCACCCCATAAAAAAGACCGAAACCCTATCAGACGCCCAAATATACTTCGTGGCAAGCCTACCCTACGTCGGAAGGGAAAAAGCCGTATCAATCCTAAGGTCCTACCAAACCCCAATAAACGCCCTAACGAACGTGGACGACTGGCCAAAAACCGTCTATGGGCTCGGCCCAAAAATAAGCAGCAAAGTTAAAGAAGTCTTAAACACTCCATTCAAAGGGTGAAAACCCATGGATGTCGAAATCTCCCCAACAAGAAAAATCAACATCCTAGGCCTGGACAAACGCTCAGTCAGCGACATAGCATGGTGCGCCACAACCTACGGCGTGAACAGGCTCTACTGGATAGAAGGCTACCTCCTATGCCTAGAAGTCTACGAAAAATCCTTCGAACACGAACTAAAAAAGAGAGAATTCCCCATAAGCCAGATCTGCTACGCGCAATTCCCAAAATACGAGAAAATCTACGAAGTCGACAAAAGCCTCCAAACCCCACTAGTAAATGTCTCAGACATGAAAATATTCAAGAGCATACTAACAGCGATCCTAAACACCGAGAAGGAAGATACCTCCCAATAGCCCAAATACGCTTTTAAATAATAATCGGCGTAGTGTAGCTTGAGGAATCGGGTATAACCATGAACAAGCCAAAAATAGGAATCGTCGGCTTGGGCCCTGTCGGGTCTATCCTGGCTGCACATCTGGCCAAGGGCGGGGTGAACGTGGTTTTAGAGGACATCGCCAAGGAGCTTTTATCCAAGATTAAGAAAGACGGTTTAAGAGTTTCTGGAATAAGAGAGCTGTCCGCCCGATTTGACAAAGTTGTGAGCTCCATGGCTGAATTGGCACAGTTCAAACCCGACATCATCTTTGTCGCCACCAAGGCTTGTTTCCTGAAAAGCGTTCTGGCTGATCTCAAACCCATCTACACGCCAAAAATGAGGATTGTCAGCTTCCAGAACGGACTTGATAACGAGCGCTTGATCGCCGAAACCTTGGGAATCGACACCTCCTATCGCGTCGTTATCAACTATGCTGGAAACATGATCAGCCCCAACGAAGTGAAGATGAACTGGTTCCAACCCCCCAACTATGTTGGGGCTTATCGGAAAGGACTGTACACGACCGATGAGACGACAAAATACATTTCGGACATGATGACAAATTGCGGGTTGACATCGGAAGAAGCATCTAACATCAAAAAACACGTGTGGGAGAAGACAATCATGAACTCCGCTCTGTGCTCTGTTTGCGCCTTGACCGGACAGACAATGAAGGAAGCCATGGAGTTCAAGTCTAGTCGCGACTTGGCTGTAGGGGTTCTAGAGGAAGGGTTAGCCGTGGCAAAGGCAGATGGCTACGATTTTGGCGAAGACGCGCTTGAAAAGTTTACAAGCTATCTGGAGAAGGGCGAAGCCCACAAGCCTTCAATGCTCGTGGACGTTGAGAACAAGAAGATGACCGAGGTTGATTTTTTGAGCGGGGCCATCGTGAGTTACGGAGAACGATACGGGATTCCGACTCCCGTAAATGGCGTTCTGACCGGGTTGCTGAAGAGTTTGGAAAACAAGTATTTGAAGGGATAGAGTTAGGGTTTTGTGCGTGTTTATTGATTGTTAATGCTTTGTGTGCGCGTGCAACGGCGCTAGACCCCTTTATTTGGGGTCAAATATGTGTTGTTTGGTTTTGTAGTGGGTTTTGGATGTGAGGCGGGTGGAAGGAGGGAAAGATAAAACATATTACATTCTGAATGGACTTTATGGGTGGATGGTTCTATGGGTGTGTCCAAACTGACTGAGATGACCATTCGGGATTTGCTGCAGGAAGAGTTGCGGAAGAGAGGCGTTACGGTTATTCCTGAGTTTTCTGTTTCGACGCCTGATGAAAGGCGCATCATGCGCCTTCCCTTTCATTCTCTTATAAGGGTAGTATAAAGACAATATCTTTATAAGACGAGTTTGCGACACTCTATTTTTGATAACCCCTCGCGGCGTGCCGTGAAGGTCTTCAAAGACCCGAGGGAAAGTACCTATCAAAGGGAAATTCCGGACCAATTATGGGGTGAAACGGGCTCCGCGGGCGGGATGAATCAACCTCACGAACTTTAAAATATCGGGGTCTTTTTCATCATGATACTTCTGTTTTCTAAAGATCTTCGATAGCTTATCAGCCTTTTCCATGGCTTTGTCAGAAATGTGCCCTACCGCAACCGAAGACACTTTCAATGTTCTCTCCAAATACCTGCGAACCTTCTTCAAATACTCCACATCGTACTCAGCGTCAATCAAAACAGCATCATCACTCCTCGCCAAAGGCAAAACAGTATAGTAAATCTGAGCCGCAGTCGCCATCGCCTTAGGAATCCTGTGTACTCTCACAACTTTCTTAGCCTTCCTGGTCATCAAAACGCAATAAACCTGACCGTCCCTAACAGCCACACAATAACAAGGAGGAGCGTCAGGAAACTTGCCACTAAAATCAACACCGATGACGACCATAAAACATCAAGTTAGCCAATACAACTAATAAGTTTAGCCCATTCGCAACGCTTCTGGATTATCTTTCTCCTGCCTTAACCAACGAAATCCAACAACCCATAAACACTCATGCAAAGATAAACAGATTTACGGATAGCATCCATGCCTATTGCGTGAGGAGCGATTCTATGCGAACTCCAATCTGTTTCTTCTTTACTTCTACGTTGTGAAAAGTATTAATAGAGTTCCAGGTTACTTAACGCTAAAGCTAAGAGACGGAAGTTTCATGGAGCTGATAGAGCTGCTTAAAACCCTGACTTCGCCGGAAAACAAGTTCATCAAAGAATGGAAGCGCCGAAACAAACCCGTTTTGGGATATGCTTGCTCCTACACGCCTGAAGAAATCATTTACGCCGGAGGAATCCTTCCAGTCAGGGTTCTCGGAAGCCTCGAGCCCTCAAAGCTGGCCGATGTTTATCTGCCAGTTAATGTCTGCTCCTTCGCTAAGAGCTGTTTCAACAAAGCCTTAAAAGGAGACTACAGCCTCTTGGACGGCTATGTTGTCTCAAACTCGTGCGACAATCAGAACAAGATTTACGACTTCTGGCGACATCGCACGGCAATTCATAAAATGTATTTCATAAACACTCCTCATAGTGCCACAGAAAGCGCCCTAAGGTTCTTTTGTGAAGAGCTCGGAAGGTTTAGAGAGTGGTTAATGAAGAGCTTTGAAGTTGAGATTTCAGAGGAAAATCTGAAGAACGCAATTAAAGTTTTTAATGAGAACAGGCGGCTTCTAAAGCGGGTCTATGAGCTGAGAAAGCAGAATCCACCACTAGTGTCTGGAAGCGAAGCGCTCGAAATTGTTCTGTCGAGCATGATGATTCCGAAGGACGAGCATAACAAGCTCTTAAAGGCGTTGCTTGATGAAATCGAGGGGCGCAAGGACCCACCCAAGGAGGGTGTGAGGCTGTTGGTCTCCGGCAGTGTCATGGGCGACTCTGAACTTTTAAGGCTTATTGAAAGCGTTGGAGGCTCCGTTGTGGCGGACGACCTTTGCACTGGTTCGCGGTACTTTTGGGACTTGGTAAAGGAGGATGGAGAATCCCTGATGGCTGTTGCGGAGAGATATTTGCGTAAGGTTCCTTGTCCTTTTATATCTTCTTCTGAGGAAAGGTTCAGGCGCGTGAGGGAGATGGCGAAACTTTTTGATGTGGAAGGCGTCATCATTTTTTGTCTGAAGTTTTGTGATGTCCACTCTTTTGACGCCCCCTTATTGGCTGAAGAACTTAGAGAAGAGAAGGGTTTGCCTGTTTTGTGTCTTGAGTGGGAGCACTCTCTGAGCGGAGTTGCACAGCTTAGAACGAGGATTGAAGCCTTTGTTGAGATGCTGGAGGAATAACCAAAGTGAACGAGAGACGACTTGAAACGCTCAAGGGTTTCTATGCGAACTATGTTAAGCCCTTTTATGAAGGCGCCCACAAGGCAGAGGAGGAAGGCAAGCTTGTGGCGTGGGTGGCCTCCACCTTTCCGGTTGAAATCCTTCTCGCAATGGACATAATTCCAGTCTGGCCTGAGAACTACGCCTCTCTGTGCGCTGCCAGAAAGGTTTCCGTTCCATTGTGCGAGTTGGCTGAGAGAAAGGGCTTCTCAAAGGATTTGTGTTCCTACGCGAGGTGCGTGCTCGGCTCCATCTTTAATGGGGAGAATCTGCCTGAAGGCGGGATTCCAAAGCCAGACTTTTTGGTTGCTTCGACGTGTGCTTGTGACACGCATTTGAAGTGGTTTCAGGTTGCCAGTCGAATTTTCAAGAAGCCGTTGTTTCTGTTGGACGTTCCCTACAATGTTAAGAGTGCGAATTCGGAGAAACTGGAAGACAGTTACGTTCAGCATTATGTTTCTCAGCTTGAAGCCTTGGCTGGTCTTCTTGAAAGGCATTGTGGAACGAAACTTGATGGGGGCAAGCTTGAAAGAACTTTAGAGCTTTCGAATAAAGCAAGCGAGCTTTGGCTTGAGATTCAGGATTGTAGGAAGAGCGTTCCGGCTCCTATGGGGGCGAGGGAAGCCTTTTCCGCTGTCTATTTCATGCTCTGTATTCCGGGAACGGAGCAGGCTGTGGGTTTTTATGAGAAGCTTTGTGGCGAGCTTCGACAGAGGGTTGAGGAGGGCGTGGGGGTTGTTGAGAACGAGAAGTATCGTCTTGTTTGGGACAACCTTCCCCTATGGTTTGACCTTCAGTTTTTCCAGTATCTAGAAACCTTGGGAGCGGTTGTGGTTGCAGAAACCTTTTCATACGTTTGGGCTGGAGGCCTAGACGCTTCAAAGCCCTATGAGAGCCTAGCCCGAAAGCATCTGTCAAACATGGCAAACTGCGCCATAGAGCGAAGGATACGGCTAATCGCTGGTTTGGTTAAGGATTTTCGGGCGAATGGTGTTGTTTTGCCAACGAATTGGGGTTGCAGGATGATGACGATAGGAGAAACATTAGTGAAGGAGAAAATTCGGAAGATGACGGGAGTTTCGAGCTTAATATTAGATGTAGATTCGACAGACTGGAGAAACTATGACGAATATCAGGTGAAAACAAAGCTGGAGACCTATCTGAGGACTTTGAAATAACTATTTCTCCTAGGAAAACTAGAAGAAGCGGCTGATTCTGAGTGTAATTGAAGATTCACCACAAGTCATAAGAACTGAAGCAAAGACATACGTACGTATTTTCATTTCAAAGGAGGTGATAGGTTGAAGTTTGGTGATTTAGTGATGTGTGTGGCATCGATATCTGTGATTTCTGCTTTGATCGGTTTTCCCTTAGACCTAGTGTTTGTCTCGGCTGGGTTGGGACTCAAAATGGGACAAGACGTTGGTGTTTTTGTCTCCTTTTTCCTTAGTGCATTGATCAGCGGCTACATCTTCGCTGGAAAGATATGGGAAGCTAGGAGAGAAACAATAACTAAAATAACGGTTCTATGGGCAGCCCTTGTGTCGCTGATATTGACGATGATTCCTGCAGGTCTGGCACACTGGGGTCTAATGGCTGAGGAAGAGTTCCGACTGATGTTCCCTGGGGCCACCGAACCGTCAACTGCCGCCGAGTGGGTGAGCTATGAGATGATGTATAATGCTTCTTTCATGTTCTTAGTCGTAGCTATAGTGCTCGTGTTAGGTTTCATCGGGCTCTATGTTGGTTCGATGCTTAGGCGACCCGCAAAGAGCTGAAAATAGCCAAAACATAGTCATGCTACGATATACTTCTTAGCTAGCTTTGCTTTCCAGTTGAGAATAAGAATAGTGAAATGTTCTATAGGAGTCTGTTTTTCTAAGTTTTTGGAAGCAATAGCTTATTTTAGAAACTAGGGGTTTTCAGCGAAGCGTTCCCTAAGCCTTCTTTGGAAGCGGTAGAGCTATCATTTAGCGCGCACTTCGCAATTCATAAGGCTAAATAACCCCGTTTTAGACACAGACGAGTTCATGCTTCTACAAGCTATGCGCACCATACATAACAGAACCCTACAACGTGGACTTCGCTCTCATAGCCTTCTTTTTCGCCTCAATCTGGAGTTTCTGGAGCGCTTACATCACCACTTACAACGCCATAGAGGAGAGGGAGAAAAAGAAAGGTTGAGTTTGGCAGACATTCCTACAATCTCTTCTTTTTCTGTCTTGTAGTAGGTATACGGATAGTTTCAACCACAGGTAGCAACGCGCGCAAAAAAGAGGGGATATGGTTTTCTGGTTAGGTTTCACACTATGGTTTGGGAAGAGTCTCCAGGACTTTGGCGAGAGGTTTGGTTCCAAGGTAAATGTTGGGTATGGCGGTGTCACGGAAGAGTACTACCGTGATGCCTGTCGTGTCAACCTTGAACGCCCTTTTTTCTTCCTCAGCGATGACCTCCGTGATCTTCTTCGCTAATCGATCTTTTGCGTCTTGGGGTAACGCTGGACCTGTTATCTCAACTACTGGCATGTTTTATCCAATCCTTTTTCTGTTGGGTAAGGTTCCACCGGAGTACTTCCATGTTTCGTGTCAGCGGAACCTCAAATTCAAGTAGATTTACTTCTATTTATATAATTTTTCAAGTAACCCGTGCTAGAACAGGCTAAAACAGGTCAAATAACTCATTTCTTCATAAGCAATCATGACAAGTAGAATTTAAAGTTGACCATACTTCTCCCTGAGTTTTCTATGTAAAATCTTTCCTGTTGTTGTTCTGGGCATTTCTGAATAGCTGATGAATATCGCCTTCTTAGGTTTTTTATACCCAGTCATCTTGCCCTTACACCATTCAACGATTTCTTCTTCAGATGCCTTTTCACCATCTTTTAAAACGACAACAGCTGTTACACACTCACCCCACCTATCATCTGGACACCCAATCACGGCAACATCACGTACCTTCGGATGTTGAGAGATTATCTCTTCAACCTCTGAGGGATAGACATGTTCGCCTCCGGTGATTATCATGTTGTCCTTGCGGTCAACAATGTAGTAATAGCCTTCCTCATCACGCTTAACAAGATCGCCAGCGCTGAAGAATTCGCCCCTAAATGATGCTTTGGTTTTTTCAGGCATCTTGTAATATTCATCAAACATCATTGGACCCCTAGAGTAGAGTTCACCAACTTCCCCGATTCTTACTTCGCGACCATTCTCATCCAAGAGCTTGATCAGGTCTACCCCAAGGCACTCCCTACCCATAGAGCCGATTTTTCTGAGCTGGTATTCAGGCTTCAGTATGGTAACCAGTCCAGCCTCAGTGGAGCCATAAGCCTCGTACAACTCAACACCGCGAAAACATTCTAATATTCCACGCTTTATCTTGCTTCTAACAGGGGCGGATGAGCACAAAAGCTTCCGCAACGAACTTGTATCGAACCGTCGACGGGTCTCTTCTGGAACTTCCAAAATGAGGCTGTAGTGTGTTGGAATTAGCGATGTGAAGGTTATCTTCTCTCTGTCCACGATGCTCAACAACTCGACGGGGTCAAAACCCTTGTCTCTCCCAACAAATAAGGACGCTCCGAGGTAGAGGAACTGTAGCCCGTAAAAGGTTGAGTTTACATGGAAGAGGGGCATGACGATCATTCCGTAATCCTTCTCGGAAAAGCCGAATTCCAAAGCGTTGATCAAGAAGAACGCAGTGTAAGATTCGTGGGAGCGGACAACGCCCTTAGGAACGCCTGTTATGCCAGAAGTGTATATCTGAACCCACGTATCCTTGCCGCCAACGTCTATCCTTGGTTTGTGGTCTGAAGAGCTATCAATCAAATCTTCATATTTAACGTAGCCTTTAGGGGCTGATTCGCCAACAACGACATACTTATCCTCACCGATTTTTTTCAGTTTCGGGCGGATGGCATCTATTGTTTCAACAAACTCTTCATGAATAATCATGGCTTTGGCGTCTGAATGATTCACAACATACTCGATTTCCTTATCGATGTAGCGCCAACTGACCGGTGCGACAACAAGCCCAGCTTTGGCGAAGGCACAGTAAACCTCGACGAATTCAGCGCAGTTATAGAGCATGACGGCAACACGGTCGCCCTTGCGCAGGCCCATGTTTAGTAAGCCGTTAGCCAGCTTGTTAGTTCTAATGTTTAGCTCCGAGTATGTCCGTGCCTTGCCACACCAGTCTTTGACAGCCAGCTTCTGGGGATACTTCTTAGCATGAACGTTAAAAACCTCTCCCAAGTTTAGCCAAGCCACGCTTCTTTCACCTTTAACATTAATCAAGAATTCTGTTAAAGCTTTAAAATATTACTAATCAAGAAAATAATGATTGTGGCGGATTGGAATGAGATCGGGGTATAATGTACTGTCTAGAACTAAAGAGGCACTTGAAAAGAATCAGTTTAAGGTTCTTATAGCGTCTTCCAAAAGGGATGCGGTTGACAAAGTTTTGGGGCTTATCCCCCTTGACGCTAAAGTAGGCGTTGGAGGCTCCATGACGATTCGAGAACTTGATCTTATTGAGGCTTTAACTCGGCGGGGGAATTCTGTTGTTCATCATTGGCAATCAGGTCTGCCAGTCAGCGATTGGCTCCCCCTTATGACGGAAGCACACAACTCTGATGTATTTCTGTGCAGTAGTAACGCTGTCACGGAAGATGGAAAACTAGTAAATGTAGATAGTACGGGTAATAGGGTAGCTTCTATGATCTTTGGTCCCAGAAAAGTGATTGTGATTGCTGGAAAAAATAAGATAGTAAAAGATGTTAATGCTGGTTTGAAACGCCTTAAAGGGGTAGCTGGGCCTCTCAATGCTAAGCGCCACAATCTTGTTGAATTGCCATGCGTCAAAACTGGATTATGTATAGATTGTGATTCCCCGAAAAGGATTTGCCGTGTCATAACAATCCTAGAAAGAGCACCCAACCGAGTCAGGGGACCCAATATAACTGTGATACTTGTAGACGAGGAGTTGGGCTTTTAACAAGCAAATTTCTCGATGATCCGGTAGAAACAGAAATAGACCTAATAATCACAGGAAAAGCCCTATGATTCATCCAAGAAATTATATACTTCTATAGCTCCTTTTCTATCCTCTGAAGGGAGGATTTAAGATGGAAGTTAGAAAAGTAGCTGTGCTTGGAGCCGGGTTGATGGGTCACGGCATAGCCCAGGTTTCGGCTCAAGTGGCGAAATTTGAGGTCAGCCTCAGAGATGTTGAGCAGAGATTTCTTGACAACGGAATGTCCATGATAAACAACAGCCTTCAAATATTTCTGAGAAAGGGAGCAATCACAGAGAACGAAGTTAAAGAAACCTTGGGAAGGATTCATCCAACCTTGGACTTAAGAGAAGCGGTTGCCGATGCAGACCTAATCATCGAGGCTGTCCCCGAGAATTTAAAGCTGAAAAAAGATACGCTTTCGGAAGTTGACAAACTGGCTAAACCTGACGCCATTCTTGCTTCAAACACCTCTTCGATAAGCATAACAGAACTCGCCTCAGCCACGAATCGACCGGAAAAATTCTGCGGGATGCACTTCTTCAATCCACCGCAACTGATGAAGCTGATAGAGATTATCCGTGGAGCAAAAACCTCTGATGAAACCATCAACGTAATAGTCGAAGTTACCAAGAAAATGGAGAAGGAACCAGTTGTGGTCAAAAAGGATTGTGCAGGCTTCGTTGTGAACAGAATCTTGGTTCCAGCCTTGAACGAGGCTGTTTCCCTTGTCTGGGAAGGAATAGCCGAACCAGAAGACATAGACAAAGCCATAAGGCTTGGACTAAACTGGCCCATGGGACCACTAACCCTGCTCGACTACCTCGGACTGGACACGACTCTTTTCATAGCCGAAGTCTTGCGAGACGACCTTGACCCGAAATACAGCCCATGCCCACTGCTAAGACAGATGGTTCGAGCGGGTCTTCTCGGAAGAAAGACCGGTAAAGGCTTTTATGACTGGACCAAAAAGTAGTTAAAAGTCTGGTGAAGCCTATGGAGTTTAAAAACACCCTTTACGAGAAAAAGGATGGAATAGCAACAATAACCATAAACCGCCCAGCAACCCTAAACGTGCTAAACGAAGAAAGTATATTAGAGATTTCTTCAAGGCTTGAAGAGGCGAAGAAGGACGAAAACGTTAAGGTTATAGTGATCACAGGAGCTGGCGAAAAAGCCTTCTGCGCCGGGTTAGACCTGAAAACGGTGAAGGATGTCAACGTAGTAAGGGCTGTAGAGACTTCAAAAATTGGACAAAAATTGACTTTAGCCGTTGAAGAGCTTGAAAAGCCAGTGATCGCAGCCATCAACGGTTACGCCCTTGGCGGAGGACTAGAACTCGCAATGGCATGCGACATCCGAATAGCTTCAGAAAACGCGAGGGTAGGACAGCCAGAGGTGAATGTTGGGCTGCTTCCAGGCTGGGGAGGAACACAGCGTTTGCCACGGCTGGTTGGGAAGGGAATAGCCAAAGAGCTAATATTCACTGGGAAGATGATTGACGCCAAAACCGCCGAAAGAATTGGATTGGTAAACATCGTTGTGCCGCCGGAAAAGCTCCAATCAACCGTTGAGGAACTCGCAAAAGAAATTATGAGCAAGCCTCCGATAGCCATAAAACTAGTCAAAGAACTCGTCAACAACAGCATTGAAACAGATCAAGCGACGGGGCTGATGCACGAGGCAGAGGCCTTCGGAATACTCTCCTCAACAGAAGACTTCAGAGAGGGAGTATCCGCGTTCATAGAGAAAAGAAAACCGCAGTTCAAAGGAAGATAAACCATCGTCTTTCTTTGGTGGCATTTGATGAGGAAAGTCTCAATCGTTGGCGGCGGGGCCACACACTGTGGCAAGCGAGAGGCGAGCTGGAGGGACTTGGTGCAAGAAGCCGGAAAAGCCATGTTTGAGAGTGTAGACAATCTCTCTCCAAAAGACATTGACGCCTTAATAGTTGGCGCTGCCCAACCAGAACGGTTCACTTTTCAAGCCCACGTCGCCCCGATGGTGGCAGAGTATCTGGGAATCACTCCCAGAAAGGTTTTGGCAAGAACGGAGCTGATGTGTGCTTCTGGACAAGCAGCGATTCGCTATGCCTGGGCTTGTGTAGCAACTGGTATGGCTGATGTTGCTGTTGCTTTTGGTGTCGAGAAGATGTACATGCCAGACATGGCTGAGGCGCAGACAAACATGACCTGTGTCCTTGACAGGGAGTGGGATGGCGTAAATGGGTTGTCGGCTCCGCCGTTCTTTGCCATGACTGCTCAGAGGCACATGCTTGAGTTCGGCACGACGAAGGAGCAGATGGCTTTGGTTTCGGTTAAGAATCATCACTATTCCACCATGAACCCTATAGCTCATTTCCAAAAAGAAGTCACAGTTGAGGATATTTTCAAGTCTCCCATGATTGCTCCACCATTAAACCTTTTTGACTGCAGCTCGATTACAGATGGGGCTGCCGGAATAATTCTAGTTCCAGCGGAGGACGCAAGAAAATACACAGACACTCCCACGTATATCATCGGAACCGGACAGGCAAACGTTGGAAACGTCATAAACAATCTTGCCAGCTTAACCGAGTGGGTTCCGCTGAAGATGGCTGTTGAAGAAACTCTGAGAACGGCGAAGATAACAAGAGACAAGATTGACATAGCAGAGCTGCACGATTGCTTCACAATTTCGGAAATCATGGAGTACGAGGCCTTCGGCTGGTGTGAGAAGGGGAAGGGCGGAAAATTCATTGAGGAAGGCGAACCATACATTGGTGGAAAGGTCGCCGTAAACCCGAGGGGCGGGCTTCTAGGCTGCGGGCATCCTCTAGGCGCCACAGCAATTCTACAAGCCCTAGATATTCTCCAGCAGTTCAGAGGAGAAGTGCCGGAGGGAAGATGTGTCAAGGACGCTGAAATCGCTGTGGCTCACAACTTGAGCGGAGCCGCGAACGTACACAGCATTATAGCCTACTCGAGGAATCCAAGATGAGCGTGAAATTTGAAAAGATTAAGCGTCAGGAAATGATTAAGCTTCCCTACATGCTGGATTTCTATCCACTAGAAGATGAAAAATTCACAAGAATAAACAAGTTCTTCCAGAACCTCAAAGAGCAAAAGTTAACAACAACCAAATGCAAAAATTGTGGAAAACTCTTGTGGCCTCCAAGAATCGTTTGTCCAGAATGTTTTTCAGAAAATCTCGAATGGGTCGATTTGGGCGTGGAAGGCGAACTGTATGCCTTCACGGAGATGAGGCTCGGCGCTCCATTGGGTTTTGTCGAAGATGTACCATTCTGCATAGGCATAGTAAAGATTGGCGGGTTGCTGATTTCAGCCAGAATCGACGACGCAAAATACGAGGACCTTAAAATCGGAGACAAGGTTAGACTTAAAATAGTTGAGCTCGAAGACGGCAGGGTCTTTTACAGGTTCTTTAAGGTTAAGGAATAGTCTCTTTGCTTTTCCGTCTCTTCTTTTTTGGTCTTGTGTAAATCGTTTTGTATCTGTCACAATCTTGATACAACAAACATTTTTGGCATTCTTCGCTTGTCTCATCGAAAACTGCTGGCTCCGATCTAACCTCATAGCCAAGGGACTTATAGAGCTCTACAGCCTCGCTTAGTCTCGGTTCATCAGCCACAAACCGCCTAATCCAACCCTGCCTCTCAAGCTCAGCATCTCTACTTTTTCCTTTTGGGCATTTCTTGTCCATTTCTAACCAAGATATACCACATTAGATGTTCTGATAAAATTATCTTAACAGTGTTCTGTTAACTGGCTTTCTCAACTTTTAGAAGCTTGAAGTCAGAGAAAATTGAGCTTTGACTGGTGAGGCTTTCTCCACAACTTGCTCGACAGCTTTCCATAGCACACTACTGGAATTTGTAGACTTGAGCTTCGCCTATCGATCGCAGTATTTGGTCGTGTATTGGGTCATTGGCGAGAAGATCCGTTAACTCTTTGCTTAACTTTTCCTCTGTTGCGTCACCAAACAGTTCTCGTGATTTGTCAATGTCACTATACTTAGAGAACTCGTACAAGAAGCAGCCGTGTGCTGGTCCTCCAGTTCCCAGAACGTAGTAGAACGTCCCAAGATATTTCCAGCCTGCCTTTTGTGCCTGCTTAGCGAGAGTCTTCTCGTTTGCCTTGATCCAAGCTTGAAACTCGTTGAACTTGCCCTCTTTCACCTTGAAGTTACCTAAATACAACATGAAGTTTCACCCCCTTTTTCTTAAAGCACTGGCTTTTTTATTTCAAGTTGTATAAATAATTTAGTATCTCTTCCTATAAGCCCCGAAGAGTTAACGGAACCCTTAAAGGAGGGCTAGTATAGGTCTTCTTCGATTTCTATGTTTTGTTCGGGCATTTTCCCATGTCTTTTAATGTACTGTTGAAGAAGTTCGCTTTCTCTCATGGTGTACATCTTCGCCTCTTCGTGGATGAAGTATTTTGCTTTCGTGTTAGTTGCAAGCTGCTGCTCCAGCTCCTTTCGCAAATTCACTGTACCTTTTATGTAAATAATCTCCTTTTTCTCGTTTAATAATTGATAGACGCCTTCTGTTTCAGGAACCACTTTTAGGCTTTCTTCCTTAAACGGCAGCCATTTTTCCAGAGGTTGCGGAGCATGTTGAATGTGCAATCTTAAAACGCATCTCAAACAGCGACTTGCCTCTTCCCGAGCCATTTTCTCGTCGTATCCAAGCTCAACCTCCAAAAAGTTTCCCCTGCGTTTTTCAACGGGCAAACAGGGCATCTGAACTTGCTGTTTGTAGGCGAATCTCTCCACCTTTCCAAGCCATGGATTCGGCTTCTCAACCTTAACAAACCTATCCTCCAGCGCTCCTGTTCCGCCAAGATATTTGTCGATGGCAAAAGCAGCTTGTCTACCAGAAGCCAAAGCCTCAACAATTGACGCTGGACCCTTTACGATATCTCCACATGCAAAAACTCCGGGAAAGCTTGTTTCCATTGTGGATGGATTTACTTCAACCATTCCAAGTTCAGATACCTTCAACTGGCTCGTTGTCTGCCATGAAAGGTCGGCAGCTTGCCCTATTGCAAGAATAAGCATGTCAGCTTCCATGGTCATTGTTCGGCTTTCGTCGAAAGTTGGATTAAACCGTCCTTCCCTATCAAACACCGACAAACAATGCATAAGCTCAACTGCCGCTACTCTACCATCCTTGCCCAAAATCCTCTTAACCCCGTATGAGTTGTGAATCTTCACTCCTTCTTCTAGTGCTTGTTGGATCTCCCATTGAAAGGCTGGCATTTCCTCGGCTTTTTCCAAGCAAACAGCTTGCACGTCGCTGGCTCCAAGCCTTAAAGCCGTTAGGGCAGCATCCATTGCGACATTACCGCCGCCAATTACTAATACTCTTTCCTTTAGGCTTGCGGTTTTTCCAATTCTAACGTCCCTCAAAAAGTCGAGTCCACCAACTATACCTGCCAAGTCGGCTCCTTCAACCTTCAGTTTTCTACTTGTCTGCAAGCCAACAGCAACAAGAACAGCGTCAAAACCTTCCCTTTTAAGAGCTTCAATTGTCAAGTCCTTTCCAAAAACCAAGTTTGTCTTTATCTCCACACCTAAATTAACAATTTCTCCCATGTCTTTTTCAACTATTTCTTTTGGTAGGCGGTACTCTTGAACTCCATAGCACATCATTCCACCTGGTTCGGGCATAGCCTCGAAGATAGTAACTAAATGTCCTAGCCTGGCTAGGTAATAGGCTGCACTTAGACCTGCTGGACCAGACCCGATTATGGCAACTTTCTTCCATGTTGGCTTTGCAATTCCTAGTTTCTGTTTCCATGTTTCTGCATCGTTTTCCACTGCAAAACGTTTTAGGCCACAAATTGAAATAGCCTCCTCGTTAACCTCTCGACGCCTACAAACCTTCTCGCATAAACGGGAACAAGCGTGAGCCAAAACATTTGGCAATGGCAACTTTTCCCGTATGACCGCTGCAGCCTCAGCAAACTTTCCCTCAGAGAGTAGCGAGATGTATCTTGGAACGTCAACCTCTGCTGGACACGCATATTTGCATGGAACTAAGTCAACCTCGCGTTTTGCAGCCTTCAATGCCTTATCTCTTAAGGCTCCTGTTGGACAAACCTCTACACAGGCGCCGCAGAATCTGCAATCAGAATCCATAAGCGTCGGCGCAACCGTTCCAACGAAGACCTCTCCATTCTTGTAAACGAAGCCTAAGGCTCCAACACCGCGAAGCTCTTGGCAGGCTCTCACACAGCGTGTGCATCCGATGCATAGGTTATAGTCTCGCAGAAAGAGAGGTTCATTCTCTATCACGGTTAGGTTTTGCGGAGTATAGCGTGGAGTGTCCTCCCTGATTCCGATGTGTTCCGCAACCCTTTCGAGTTCGCAGTTTCCAAACTTTGGGCAGCATCGCTCTTCCTTTGGAACGTTCGTTGAGCAAGGCTCTGTTGTGCATCCCTCCTTTTGCGCACAGATTAGGCACGCATGTGGATGTTTAGCCAAGATACGCATCAGCTCAACTTTTCTCGCTTCTCGAACACGTTCATTTTCTGTGTAAACCCTCAGCCCATCAGAAACTGGCGTGCAACAGGCAAGAACAAGCTCCTCTCGACCCTCAACTTGAACCAGACATAACTTACAGCCCTCAAACTCCTTCTCAGAGGATTCGCTTACAATTTTCTCGTTGCCACGGTAAACGGCTTCAATTGATTTAATCTTATTAGGTTGTGGTAAGTCGGGATGATAACAGATTGTTGGGATATAAGCGTCTAACTTTCTGGCTGCCTCAAGGATTGTTGCGCCTTCTTCCATAACGACCTCAATATCGTTGACAAAGAGCTTGACGTTTTTCAGTATAGATTTTCCCTACCAAGAGTGGGTTATGGCGTTTGTCTCGCATGCCAAGACGCATGGAAGCTTTCTTTCACCGCTCACGGGTTTGCAAGGCCCACAGCTGTATTTGATTTTTTTGCGATGCTCTTCGGTTACTGCCGCCATTAATCCTCCTTCAATGTCGAACTCGTTCTCGACGAGTTCAAGAACCCCATAAGGGCACGCTTTGACGCATTTTCCACAACCGTTACACTTGTCAGTGTCAATGATGATGAAGTAGTCTCCGGAGCCGTCCTTATATCCATAATGAGCCTGCATTTCATCTTCTTCCTTTTTCAACGCAAGCCTATCTGCTTCTCATAAAGCGCCTTCGCAAACAGAGCAGCGCCTATGGCTCCGGCTAGAATCGGGTCAAGCTTGGGCTCAAGGGGTTTAATCCCAAGATTCCTCTCAAGCCTAGAAACTATGCCGATGTTTTTTGCAACTCCGCCCGTGATCACGAAGTCTCTTTCGATTCCAACCTTTGTCAGCAGGTCGATTATGCGGTCAACCATTGCGAGGTGGTAGGCTGCGGCAACCTTCTCTTTCAGCCATCCCTGACGCAGCAAAGCCAGAGATTCAGCCTTTGCAAAAATTACGCACGTGTTGCTCACTGGTGACGGTTCTTCTGTTAGGCTTAGTGAAACCTTTCCGAGCTCTTCGATTGGGACTCTGATTAAGTCGGCGAAGACTTCAAGTCCCCTTCCTGTTCCTGCTGCGCACTTGTCGTTCATGAGAAAGGACACAACTTTTCCCTTTTCGTCGCATCTAATAGCCTTGCAGTCTTGCCCCCCAATGTCGAGAACTGTTCGAACGGATGGTCCGTAGATGTAATGGGCTCCTCTTGCGTGGCACGCAATTTCCGTTATTGTCTTGTTAGCGAAGGGGACGTTCACCCTACCGTAGCCTGTGCCAACTACATGATGAAGATTTTCGGTTTTTAGGTCTGTTCCGTCAAGAGCCCAGTTGGTTACTTTAATTGCTGTTTCTTCGCTTATTCCACCAGTTCTCATGACCGAGTATGCGTAGAGTTCTCCGTCAAGCATGACAGTTGCCTTGCTGCCCACAGAGCCTATGTCAACACCAGCCGTGATTATTTTTGCATTGTGCCAGTCCATGTTAGGCATTGTATACCTATATTCCGGCCACCTCCAAAACTCACTTGTCTTTTCACTCATTTTTGTCCCTCCGTTTCAAATGCGAGCAGAGCCGCCCCAAGGGCGCCGACGTATTCAGGATATTCTGGAACAACGATTTCCGTGTTCAACTCCCTCTTAAGCGGCGGCCAGAACCCTGGATTTCGGGCCACGCCTCCTATTAGAGCCACGTCCTTTTCTACGCCCACTCTCAAGACCATTGAGGCTATTCTGCCGGCCATTGCGTCATGGATCGCCTTTGCTATGTCTTCTTTTGCGACTTTTGAGTGGATAAGGGTGACGACTTCGGATTCTGCGAAGACGCAGCATTGGGCATTCATTGGTATGGTGTTCGCAGATTTTAGTGCGAGGGGGCCCATATCCTCAACGCTTACTTCTAAAGCCCTGGCCATTGTTTCTATGAAGGTTCCAGCGCCTGCAGCGCATCTTTCATTGATGACAAAATCTCTTACTCTTCCGTTTTCATCCACCTTCACTCCTCTCCCTTCTTCGGCTCCAACATCAATGACTGTTTTCACTGTTGGGATTAAATGGTAGGTTCCCTTTGCGTCAGCGATAACTTCTGGAACTACTTCTCCGGTATTTATCGGGGGTATCTTATGGATAGCTTTTCTTCCCATTCCCGTAGCCACGACTTGAACAATCTGATCACGTTTTAAGTTTGCGTTGACTAAGGCTTTCTCAAAAACCTCGGCTGCTGATTTTCCAACATCGAATCCGACGATGCCGTTGGCCCTTGTTAAGACGTTTTTTCCATCTTCTAGGAGCACTATTTTAACGTATTTCGCCCCAACATCCACTCCGGCTGTTATCATTTCTCAACTCCCTCCTATTCCCTCAGTTTTTTCAATCCCATGCTCGCGAAGAAGGCTGTTAGGCGTGCTAGGGTTCCTGCGAAATCGAATTCTCTTTCGTCGCCCATGTTTCCTTCGAAGGGGAAGACTGGCACGCCGGCTTTTTGTAAACCTAGACGGTTTTCGGCTATGTGGACGCTTAAGCCTTCGCAGCCCCTGTTGTAGTGGAGCAAAACTGCGTCAACATTCCATTGCTTTACAATACTTAACATAATCTTTGTCTTTTCTTCTGGTAGGTAGAAGTGTGCCCACTCAGGCCTGTGAACAGTCCACTCAACAATCATTCTTACGGCTTCTTCCCTTGTTTGAGGCTTTCTGGGTGGAAGCTCTTTTGGGGTCCATGTTCCATCTGGGCGGTACTCCCACATTCCAATCAGTCCATAAGTGTAGAGAGAGCCAAGTGAAACTATGCCGTATTTCTCCATTTCCCTGAAAATCTGCAGGAAACCCCATGGAGGCTGGGTGTCGGTAATCACCCTAAATCTTTCATTTGCCACCGCTGCGATTCCTCTTTTTACCCTGTCCTCAACCTCGCCTTTCAGCTTCTCATAAAAAGCAACGCATTCCGGCCGATGCTTCATAAGAGTTCCCATGACGTATAGCGAATACATGGACTTTTCATCTAACGGAGCTGGAACGGCCTGGTTTAAGGCGCAGATCTCAGCCCAGAGCCTTGTTGCTTTGATCTCGTTCCAAACAGCCTCGCAAAGCAGTTTATCGTCATACTTTCTTTCAGAAACTTTCTCCATCCATTCGATTCCATCGTTTAGTTGCTGAACAATGTAGTTTATCTTGTATTCTTCGAGGGGTTTATCTAATGGGTAGCCGACAGAAACGTCCACACAATACATTGGCACTCTTTTACCCTGTTTTTCCTCAAGCCACTTCACAACCTGATACCATTTTCCGTGGCTGCAGCAGATGTGGTCTTGCCATATAAAGTCTGGAGTTGGATAACCATCAACAATTGTTCCGTCTGCAAGGATGTACTTGTCGAGTAGTATTGAGCCCCAATAGTTTCTCATGTAAGCGCAGAGCGTACGCGGAAAGCCTGCTGCCTCGACGGCGTCGTGGCATTTGGCTGTGAAATCCTTGAAGAAGGCTATGGTGGCCCCGCAAGGTTCTCCGGTCAAACAGTAAACATCCTCGCCGAGACCTGCCGGAATGGCGCTGAAGGCCCATGCTCCGCCTGCCCAGCGGAGTCCTCCACGCTCATGGGCTCTTAAATAATCCTCATAATACTTTCTCCTTAGGTTTTTCGCTTCGTCCCAAATCTTCAATGGTTCCGATAAATATTCTTTAATCTGAGCCATTCATACACCTCCTTAGAAGAGTCCCTCCAACCCAGTTAACGCTTCGAGAAAGGCCTCAACTCTGGTTCGAAATTGTCCCCACGGAACAGTAACGTCAAACTCAAGGGGATATGTTTCGACACCAACCGATTTTAGTGCTTCCCTCAATGGCGGGATTTCGATTCCGTGGGGGTCGCAGAACTTGTTTTGAATCACTAATGTTCCTTGAACCTTGAATTCCTTGGCAAGATTGACAGACTGCTCGACTCTTGTGAATTCTGGCCAGTCCTTGCTTGGGCATGGAACCCTTTTGACGTAGCGGGAGGCGACGGCGAAAAGCCCATCCTCATAGGGAGCCACGTTATCCCAGAAGTATCTTGAACCGGTGCAGTGCTCATCAATTACGAAGGTTGCGCCCAAAGCTTCAACGTTTTTCATGAACACTCTATCGTCGTCCTCGCTTCCAATAATCATGAGCCTAATCCCAGGGTTGCGGTCGAGCTTCCGATTTGGCAGTTCCTCCAAAAGCTTTTCTAAGAGTTTGCTGTGTTCCTCCTTGTCAACCATCTGGCTTGAGAGAACCATTTCCATGGCCTCCAAACCAGTGATTTTCGGATTATCCAGCTTTCTGTACTCGTAGACTTTTCGCATCAGCTCTCTGTTCCTGTTCATGATTCTTATCCCTCTATCAAGGTCTTCATTGGTTATTTTCTTCCCAGTCCAGTCTTCGAGGGCTTTTTTGAACTTGGCGAGTTCTTGAGTGAGGTATGGAATTGCGTGGGGATTTTGAACCCCGTGGGGAACATGAATGTAATATGTGAAGTCTGTGGGAATGTGCAGCCTCCAAGCGTTGAAGGCCTGTCTCAAGTGTAGACATGATTGCCCCTCCACGATACCATCGATGTAATCGAATCTTCCCTTAAGCCCCTGAGCCAAGCAGTCCCTGCAAAGGTGACAGTACATCGCAAAAATGTAGGGTTCCGTAACCGTTGGGGGTTCATGGCTTCCCAGAATCCTGACCGGTAAAATGTTAGCTGCAATTAGTATCTCTTCAGGCACATAAGTACAGAAATAACCAACAACTCTGTTTCCAGTTCTTTCCTTCCAAGCCCTCGCATACTCATGCCTATTGTCTATCCACTTCCTAATGGTTTCAAACACTTCCTCTACCAAATGAACCCTCTCTATTTCAAATATAATTTTGCTCTTTCAAATATAAATAATTTGGCTTTTATATTTAATGGAAAACGGCTCCGCGCTTTAAAATAGTTGCTTGTGTTGTTGATTTGCCTATTCTCCAGCAGAGCGTCAGCGCAGCCTTCCCTATTAGTAGCTTTTGAAGGAGCAGTAGAGGGGAAAGCTTGCAGCTACATGTGAAGAGTCTTAAATATTTGAGTAGAGAAATACAATCTGTAGCGTGATGCTTTGGGGACCGAAGAGAGGCTTCTAAACAGAATAGTTGTAAATCCTAAAGTTATGGCTGGAAAACCAGTAATCAAAGGAACCAGAATCTCTGTGGAACAAGTCTTGAGACTGCTGGCCCAAGGATTATCTTTCGATGAAATTCTAAAAGATTACCCACACGTGAAAAAAGATGACATTATGGCAGCTTTGCTTTACGCGGCTAAGGTTATGGGCAAAGAGGAAGTCTATCCTGTAACAGTGAAATGAGTCTGGTATGCTACGGTTTCTAGTCGACGAAAGCACAGGCGTAAGAGTTTCAGATAAATTGAAGCAGATGGGCTTCGACTCCTTGTCCGTTATAGAAATTATGAAGGGAGCGTAAGACATAGATGTCATAAAGAGAGCTAAAAAAGAAAATCGCATAATCGTCACTAACGACAAAGATTTCGGGTGGCTGGCAGCAATCTACAAACCACCGGGTCTAATACTCCTCAGACTGAAGAAAGAAACCATTGAAAGGAAATTTGGAGTAATAAACACTATCATACAGAGACATCAACACTCCATTTACGGTAGTATAATAATAACGACGGAGAAGAAGATTAGAATTAGACCGTTCTAAGACAGAAAGAGAAGCAGTTGCAAACCTTCGGAGCCTCTAGAATCGAAATGATGCAAATTTATATATCGTAGAAATAAAAGATTCCAAGATTCCAGAACCGAAGGTGCACATGATGGAAGAATTCGGAAACATAATTTATGAGAAAGATGATGAAGTTGCGAAATTGACCATAAATCGCCCGCCCTTTAACATTTTAAATGTCGAAACTTTGCAGGAAATCGCCAAGGCCTTGGAAGATGTTGGGAGAGACGGCAAAATCAAAGTTTTGGTAGTAACTGGCGCAGGGGGAAAGGCCTTCTCGGCTGGAGTAGACATAAAAGACCATTTCCCAGACAAAATCAAAGAAACCTTGGAAGCCTTCCACAGAGTTTTTCATTTGCTGGCTGAAATCAACAAGCCAACAGTGGCGATAGTGAGAGGATTTGCCTTTGGAGGCGGATGCGAACTCGCGTCCGCTTGTGACATAGTTTTTGCCTCTGAAGACGCCCAGTTTGGCCAGCAAGAGGTCAAGGTCGGGGCGATACCGACTGTTGCAACCGTGCTTTTGCCAAGGATAATCGGCAGGAAAAAAGCCTTTGAAATAATTCTCACGGGAGATGCCATAACAGCGGCTGAAGCAAAACAAATAGGCCTTGTTAACGGGGTTTTTCCCGCGGCAGAACTTGAGGAAACCGTTAGAAAACTGGTTGAGAAATTCAAGGAGAAAAGCTCTGTTGTGCTTGGATTAGTTAGAATGGCGGTTTATCAGGGCTTGGACAAAGATTTTAAGGAAGCGTTGGACGGCGTGACTGACATCTATGTGAATAGGTTGATGAAGACTGAGGATGCTGTTGAGGGTTTAAAGGCCTTTTTAGAGAAAAGGAAGCCTGTTTGGAAGGGAAAATAACTTTAAGGAATGACGATTGCCCTCGTCTTGATTTTTCCCTTCTTAAGCATTTCCAATGCTTCATTTATCCGGTCAAGTGGCATCTTGTCCGAAACGAGAAGCCTCAATTTTCCTCTGCGAACCATGTCAACAAGAGGCGGAAAATCAACGATTCTGCAACCCAAGGAACCATAAACTTCCATTTCCCTAAACATCAAGCGTGCGGCGTTAATGCTAAGGTCCTTGTCGCTATAGCCGACAATAACAGCACGACCGCCCCACCTGACGCTTTCAAAGGCCATACGCATAACCTCCGGAATGCCAATAGCCTCGACAGCCACATCCGCCCCGCCGCCAGTAATCCTTCTGACAGCCTTTATGGGGTCTTCTACATCAACATTAATTGTTTCAGAAGCCCCGAGCTCCCTTGCGAGTTGTAGTTTCTCTTCAACCTTGTCAACGGCAATTACAGAAGCTCCCAACGCAGCCGCTATCTGAACAGCGTTCAAGCCGACTCCGCCAACACCGTAGATTACCACAGAGTCGCCCGGTCGAACATTAGCCCGGTTCTTTAATGCGTGGAAGGGAGTGGACATGGCGTCGGAAATTATGGAGGCTTCTTGTAGTGGGATTTCGGGTGGGAGTTTGATCAGGTCTTTGGCTGGGATTTTGGCGAATTCTGCGTAGGCTCCGTCTATGCTGTTGCCGATCATAACGATGTTTCTGCACAGGTTTTCTCGGCCAATTCGGCAGCTATAGCAAGTGCCGCATGTTAGGACCGGCGGGATGAGTACTCTGTCGTTCTCTTTGACATTGGTTACCTTTTCACCAACTTTCGTCACTATTCCGGAGGCTTCGTGCCCAAGAATCAGCGGCGGCTTTTTGAAGGTTGGGACTCCCTCTAAATAATGGAGGTCTGTGTGGCAGACTCCGCATGCAGCCACTTTAATGAGGGCTTCTTCGGGGCTGATTTGGGGTGTTGGGGCGTCCTCTATTTTTAGTGGTTGTCCTGCGCCGTAAAAAACTGCGGCTTTCATGTGATTTCTCCTTTTAATTGCAGTTGATTCTTCTTATTAAAATATAAGAATTAGGGTGTCGGACCCAGAATTCGGTTCATGGCGTCGTCAGCTATGGCCACTGAGTAGCCGGCAATCCTTCTCAAGTCGCGGGCTATGTGACTTAGAGCCACTGCAAGGTCGGCGTCTTTAACCTTCTTTAGAATGGTTGTTAGGAGCATTTTCTCCATTCGTCTAACATCGCTCATTTTTCCCATGGTTGCTATCGCGAGCATAACATTCTTCGTCAGGAAGGCTTGGACCGCATTCCTCTGCATCTCATAGGCGATGCTTGATATATCCTCTATCGCACGTAATATTTCGCCGCTTATCTTCGTTTTTCCCTCCAGAGTGAGAAATTGCGCGGCGATTGATGATGAGTGATACACAAGCCTGTTCAAGTCTCGGGTAATCAGAGCGAAGGTAACGCATTCGCGGCAGCTTTTGACACCAACTTTTCTCGCGATGGTCTTGCTGAAGCTTGCCAAGGCAACCTGTCTTATCGTCATCCTGTAATGCCTTAAGGCTTCTTTGCTTCTCTCGATCACCTCGCTTGCGAGTTGAAAGTCGTTTTTAAGGATGGATTTGACAGCGTCCTCTTGTAGGTGAAGTGAGAAGGAGGATGTCTTTTCTATGAGGGATTCCAATGAAAAGGCAGCTGGATCTATCATCACGTGAAAGCTTATTGCATCCGCCCTTTCTTCGGCGACCTCAACTCCGGGCAAGTCCATACGTAGCAGTTTTAGTCTCTTTTTCACGTCGGCTGGAATCATTTTTTTCGATGTTATGCTGATTTTGTTGTTACCCTGTATGTAGTATGTTCCAATGCAGTATTCCAAGGCCCTAACTTCTGAAAAGTCCTCCAGAGCCAAAACAACCTCAGCGGGTTCTTCAAGTTCCATTTTTATGGGATAAAGCCTCAACGAGCCGTCTTCTTCCTCGAAAATGGCTATCTCCTCGCCTCGCTTGAGCCTTCGCTTTTCAACCCATTCTTTTGGCAAGGATAGTGTGAAGCTTCCACCTTTTATCTGCTGGAGCCTTCTGATTCCCATGGCAACTCATATATAACTTATAGAATTTAAGACTTAATAATATTGCTTATATTTGAAGACTAAATTATATTCAACAACGCACGGTGAAGAGTCTATGAGCATTCGCGTAAGGGTAGTGTTGCTTGCGAATTTTAGGGAGATAGTTGGAAAAAGGGAGATTGTTGAAGAAATAGACTCAGACTCAACGTTAGGGCATTTTCTGGAAAAGCTAGCCAAGAAATATGGAAGAGATTTCCAAAAAATAGTTAACTCCAAAACCGGGGTCATTTCCTCAGAGTTTCTAGTTTCAATAAATGGCCGAATCGCGAGGGATACGAGCATTAAATTAAATAATGATGATGTCCTAATGCTTACAATTCCGGCTGGCGGAGGATAAAGCAGGAGAACTCAGGATGAGCGAGGTCAGGTGTTTAAACTGCCTTAAAAGGTTCCATGTTAATGTTGGCATTACCGAAACAACGTGTCCCTATTGCAGGACCAAATATCGCATTTCGTGGCCCCGCCCGGACCAGCCCAAAATCCGTGGTTTAGCAAAGGAGTAGCTGATGAGACCATGGTTTGGAAAAGAAGAATAGCCTTCATAGACTTAACAACAAAAAAGATTGTTGCAAAACCCATTCCTAGACAGGTTAGACAGCTGTACCTGGGCGGAAGGGGCATAGACATGTACCTTCTATACAACCATGTCAAGCCTAAAGTGGACCCCCTAAGCTCGGAAAACGTCATATTTGTTGGAACAGGGCTTCTTTGCGGAGTTCCAGCCCTCGGTTCTGGAAGATGCGATATTGCCGCCAAATCTCCGCTAACTGGATGCGTTGGCGACTCCAACATTGGCGGGTTTTTTGGACCTGAACTCAGGTTGGCTGGTTTTGACCATTTGGTGATTTCCGGCAGGGCTGAAAAGCCAGCTTATTTATGGACAAGTGACGGAAGCATCGAAATCCGCGATGCAGGCCACCTTTGGGGAAAGGACACCTTCGAAACTCAAGAGATGATTAGAGATGACAACAAAGACGAAGAAGTTAAATGCCTGGCTATTGGAGTGGCTGGTGAAAATCTAGTTCGTTTTGCGAATATAAGGAGCGGGATGAAGAATTCCGCTGGCCGAACTGGCATGGGCTGTGTGATGGGTTCTAAGAACTTGAAAGCCATCGCCGTCCGTGGAACAACTGACATCGAATTCAGCCATCCTGACGATTTGCTTGATTATTGCAAGAAAATGAACGACATGATTATGAACACTCGATGGGCCAGGGCCCAGTCCAAGTGGGGAACCCTAATCATTTACAGCAACACAAACACGACTGGGCTCATTCGAACCAGAAACTTTCAGCTGAACAGACATGAAGAAGGTGAAGACTTAGAACCCGAAAACATGGACCGATACACCATCGGAATGTCAGGATGCTATGGATGCGCTGTGCACTGCAGACACAGATACGTTTTGAGAGAAGGCCCACACGCACCAATCTTCGCAGAAGGACCCGAATACACTTCTCTGGGCGCTTTCGGAACAATGGTTGACTGCAAGAAAATGGAAACGGTTCTCATTGCTAACCATCTTGTAAACAAGTATGGATTAGACACACTAGAAACCGGCGGTCTCATCGCTTGGGCCATGGAGTTGTATGAAAAGGGAATAATTAACGAGAAGGACACGACTGGGTTAAAACTCGAGTGGGGAGAAGAAGAGGCTATTTTCGAGCTAATAAGGCAGATAGCCCATAGAGAGAGATTCGGAAACCTGCTTGCCGACGGCTTCAAAACTGTAATAGCCAAAATCGGCAAAGGTTCGGATTATTATGCCATACAAGTTAAAGGGATGAGTAACCTTCACTCAGACGAGAGGCCAACACCAAGTTTTGCTCTTGGAATCGCAACATCAACCCGTGGGGCAGACCATTTAAGGAGTAGACCCGCCATAGACCTGTATGGCTTGCCTGAAGAGTTGCTCGAGGAGATTTATGGAGCCCCTGTCTCTTCGGATTATACATCCTACGAAGGAAAAAGCAGGATGGTGTGGTGGCAGGAGCTTCTCTACGCTGTTACAGACGCTATCGGCGTGTGCAAGTTCCAAACTGTCTTCTGCGCTGTGCACGCACCAAATTGGGAAGAATTCAGAAGGCTAATTCAGCTTGCCACAGGCATGGAATTCTCAAAAGCCCAACTAATGGAGGTGGGTGAAAGAATCTACACGATTGAGAGAATGTTTAATCTCAGGGAGGGCTTTTCGAGGAAGGATGACGCTCTGCCAGAACGTTATTTTAAGGAGCCTACGACGATTGGGTTTCCAGTGGTTAGGGGAAAGACTATTGACAGGGATAGATTCGAGAAAATGTTGGATGAGTATTATGCGTTGCATGGCTGGGACGAGAACGGTTTTCCCAAGAAAGAAACGCTTGAAAGGTTGGGGCTTGATAAAGAGCCTTCGCACATGGTTGGGGAGGAGGAGTGATGCAGAAAATCCTTTTCATAGACCCAGAGAAATGCTCCGGATGCCGAATCTGCGAGTCCGTTTGTTCGTTGCATCACGAGAAGATTTGCAACCCAGGAAGGGCCAGAATTCACGTCGTAAAGTGGGAGACAGCTGGCCTTTATGTTCCAATGGTTTGTCAACAATGCGAAACCCCACTTTGCGAGACCGTCTGCCCCATGCACGCCATAAAAAGGGACGCTAAGACTGGTTCCATGTTAATAGATTATGATTTATGTGTCGGATGCAAACTTTGCGTGATGTTCTGCCCCTTCGGCGGGATAAACCTTGACGCAAGAACAGGGAAGGTTGCGAAGTGCGATCTTTGTGGCGGAGAGCCTCTGTGTGTAAAGTTTTGCGACCCTCAAGCGTTGCAGTTTCTGAATGCCACCGCAATAAACCTGAGAAAGAGGAGAGCAGCCGCGGAAAAGTTTTCGGATCTGATGAAGAAATTGCTTGCCATAGACTAAACCATTAACGAAGAGCCAATTCCACTATTTCAGTTATATCGCACAATTTTATGGGGATAGACTTTCTGACAGAAGTATAATGGAAATTCATTTGACAAAGAGGGCACGCCGTTGTTAACACATCAACTTTCAGTGTTTGCAGATCCTTCAACCTATTTGAAGCTGAGCTCATGCTAACCTGATGGTTGAAAGACCACAACCCGCCGCCACCGCCGCAGCACCTTGCGAGTTGTCTGTTCAATGGCATTTCAACAAGCTTTAGGTCTGGTATTGCCCTCAAAACGTTACGTGGAACGTCGAAAACACCACTGTGCCTACCCAAAGAACATGGATCGTGATAGGTGACTCTGGAATTCAAGTTCTTCAGCTCGAGTTTTCCGTTTTTCATTAAGTTTTCGAGGAATTGTGATGAGTGGAGAATTTCACATGGGAGTGAAACTCCCAAAATTTCTGGATAAAGTTTCGTGAAGGTGTAGTAGCAGCCTGCACAAGGCGTGACAAGAGCCTCAACTTCAGCTTTTTCTGTTTTTGAGGCTACTTCTTTTGCGACTTTTTTCGCTTCATCCCAAAGCCCCGTTGACAGTAGGACGTATCCGCAACAGCCCTCTCTTTCCTTAAGCATCGTGAAATTCGCTTTTGCTTGGTTTAGAATTTTCAGAAGGGCCGTGGCTGTTTTTGGAGTTCTCTCTGCCACCGTGCAACCGACCCAGTATAAGACTTCGGCTTTTCTGGGCAGATGCTGTGAAGGGAAGCTTTTCATCCATGCGAGGCGACGCTCAGCAGGAACAGCTCCGGGGTCGCCGGTTTTTGCAATGTTTTTGGCTGTTTCTTTGAAAACCTTGGGAGCCCGTCCTTTTTCGGCGATTTGACGTCGAGTTGCCAGTACAACCTCGTTAACTTCAAGGCCTTCAAAACACTGGGCAAAACACAAGCCACATTCAGTGCACGTGTAAAGTATTTCAACAAGCTTTTTGGATGTGGCGAGCTCTCCGTTTTGAAGGCCTCTGGCTATGAGGGCTCTTCCCTTCGAGGACCACGTTTCAGTTCCTTCGAAGGATGATGCTACCGTGCAGTAGCCGCTGCATGTTTTGCATTCGTCGCATTTTGCAAGATTTTTCTCCAGAAGGAGAGTTTTTAGGGCAAGAGCGAGGTTTCTAGGGGTTCCGTGTCCTCTACCTCGAATTTCTTTCAAAATTTCTGTTATCTCGTCTCTCCTTAATGGGATCTTTTCCAGCTCGGGAGCTGGGACATCATCCAGCAAAACCAGCGGCTTCCTTACATTTCGGCTATTAATCACTTCACCTCTTCTAACAACAGTGAAGCCCTCGTTCTCAGCGAGTTCAAGAATTTTCTGAACTTCCTCGTGTGAAACAGCCTTAACAACTGTGTCTGGCACTGAGTTTTGTTTCGCAAAGATTTTTTCAAAAGAGTACACGTACAAGTCTTCAGGGTCCGTTAAGACCTGTTCTGGCTTCACTATCTGTTTTAGTTGATCAATCACTCGCTGCGTGTCCATGTCTCCACTTTAGGCGTAGTGCTTGATATAAATTCCCCATTGTTCCCGATAAGTCTTAAATATATATGTTTGGAAGGTAATTGCGGTTGATGTGATGATTATGGCTGAGAGAGAATACGACTGGCTTCCAGCTAAGGATCCAAAGGACTGGCGAACCGTCAAATACGATCCCAAATGGTACGATTACACCGCGTGTATCGCCATTAACAACCCTGGAGAAATGAATTCGTATATCTTAGGAACCCTCAAAGAGATATGTGCTGGCTACGAGAGAGCTATGGGAGATGACGCCGTCCAATTTATAGTAATGACTGGTGTGGGCGATAGGGCGTTCTGCACTGGGGGAAACGTGAACGAGTATGCCGAGATATACAACAGAAAGCCATGGAAGTTTTGGGAGTGGGGAGAATACTACGGTAGAATCTTTGACTTGATAATGCACTGTGGAAAGCCAGTAATCGCCAGAATAAACGGTGCGGTGGCTGGGGGCGGCTGGGAGTTTGTCGCCTGTTGTGACCTCGCAATTGCGGCTGATCACGCAAGGTTCATCTCTCCCGGTCCTAGGGTTGGCATGACCTCCATCGGTGGACTTTCTCAATGGCTTCCCCTGCATATGAGCATTAAGAAGTCGGCGGAAATGGTTCTCTTAAGTTCGCAGATAAACGCGGAGGAGGCCCTCAAGTACGGCGTTGTGAACGATGTAGTGTCTAAAGACAAGTTAGACGACAAGGTGAGAGAGTACATCGATAGGATGAAAACGCTATCTCCATCAAGCCTTTGGTATTATAAGGTCCAGCATAATTGGTGGAAAGAATTAGTGTGGCGTCTCACGTGGGAACACGGAAAGGCATGGTTTGCACTCAACATAGGCTCAATGGAGCCCACCGAAGGCTTATGGGCCTTCAAACAGAAGAGAAAGACCGAAATGGAAAAAATCCGCCATTTCATCGCCGAAGGAGGGGACCCGAGGATTCCATACGGGCCATACCTGCGCAAGTGCGCCAATTGTGGTGCTGAATACCTCCCAGAAAAATCTAAATACTGCTTAAAATGCGGCGCCAAACTCGAGTAATCGTGAATGAAGGTCTTTTACGATTCTTCTTGCATTAGAAGATAGATTAACCTCTTTGGGAGAAGGCTTACTTCTCCTTGAAGTATGTTATGACTTTTTCCGCGAAAAGCTGGCAGGTTTCCTTCAGAATCCCCGGCGAGACCTGAAAGTTCATCACAAAGTGACGACAACCAGCCTTAACGAATTTATCAAGCTTGTCTATAACGTCATTAGGCGTCCCGAAGAGAAATGGCGACTTTTCAACAACCTCATCTGGCAGCTCCTTGGATTTAGCCAGCCAAGATTCTCCATTCCTTGGAAAAACGAGTTTAAACGTCATTTCAAAGTTGTATGTCGGCGGTTTGAATCCGATTTTCTCCAGTATTCTCGGCCTCGTTAGTAGCATCATTTTGCCAGTCAGCATCATAGCCTCTCTGGCGGTTTCTACGTCTTTTGCAACCACCACATACATAAAATGGGCCGGCTCTATTTCCGAGGGATCTCTCTGATACTTCTTTGCTGTTTCTCGTATTTTTTCGAGGTTACTTTTGTACTCTTCTGGCACTAGGTTTGCAGGCAACCAGCCGTCGCCGTATTGGGCTGTTACCTCCATCGTTCTCGGCGAACTTGCAGCGATGAATATAGGAACACTGGACTTATACCGGTTTTCCGAGATTGGTACAGCGGGCTTAGGCTGCAGAAATGCTTTCTCTAGCCTGTAGTATTTTCCCTTAAAATCGACAAAATCCTCAGTAAACAACCTTCGAACAATCTGAATAGCCTCAGCTGTTCTTTCCACAGGCTTGTCGTAGGGGATGCCAAAAGGCACAAGGTTCATTGCTTCGCCTATGCCTATCCCGAGTATCGCCCGTCCATTTGATAAGATGTCACAGGTTGCTGCCATTTGAGCCAGAGCGGCTGGATGATGCCTGTAGGTGTCGCTCACACCACTAGCCAGCTTGATTCTCTTCGTTTGCACAGCGAGGGCGCAAAGGGTACTCCAAGCGTGTAGTGCATCCCAACGCTTTACGCCGGTAGCCGAAAGGTGATCAGGCATCCAACACGAGTCAAAACCGACTTTCTCAGCAAACAAGGCGATATCGCGTATGACTTCCCAAGGATAGTTGGGGACCTCAACACCGAACTTTATTGATCTGGAAGCGCTCATGTAAAACGCCTAACCCTCTGCTTTATTGCACTGAAACTTAAGCCTTTTTCAGCTCGTACGTGATTTTGCCATTAGGCAATCGCAGTGGCGTGAGTTGGAGATCCATGTCGATGTAGATCTCGTTTTCCTTTATGTCCTTGCTCAAAAGCGCATATGCGTTCACGCCTTCTTCACAATGTGCCAAGGCGATAGTATAGGGTACGTCGTCCTCGAAGCCTGTTGGTGCGAAATGAGCCGTGGTATAGGTGAGGAGTTTGCATCTTCCACTAAACTCCTCCCACATCATGTCCGTTGACAAATCGTCCGGGCAATCAGCTCTAGGAGGAAAGTAGAGCTTCCCGCATTTACTACATCTGGTCGCCATTATCTTTCCTTCCTCCAAATACCGCACAAAATCCGCAACCTTGGTCTCTGAAATGTAACTTATCTTCCCAAACTTGCCAAAGCTCACAAACATCACCTTCGGAGTATCGTCACATTTCCATAAACCCCGATCCCCCCAATGTTGTGAACCAAACCGACTTCAGCACCGTCCACCTGGGTTTTGCCAGCCCCTCCTTGGAGCTGGAGCACAATCGTTCTGATCTGCGACCCCCCTGTTGCGCCTATTGGATGCCCTTTGGATAGCAATCCTCCATCAACGTTCACGGGGATTTTGCCCCCTATGTACGTTTGTGATTCTTCTATTAGTTTGCCGCCCTCGCCTGGCTTGCAAAATCCCAGGTTTTCATACGCCATTATCTCGGCTATTGTAAAGCAGTCATGCACTTCTGCCACATCCACTTCCTTCGGCTCTATGCGAGCCATCTTGTAAGCGTGCTTTGCAGCCTCAATTGCACAGGTGAGACCTGTTAAATTCGTTCTGTTCGTGGTTGACAAGGTGTCGCTTGCAGCGCCTATCCCCGCAACACAAACTGGTGTATCTGTTATCTTCTTGGCCTTTTCCTCGCTTGCCATAATCACGCACGAAGCGCCATCAGCGTTTGCGCAGCAGTCATACAGCTTCAATGGGGTTGCTATGGCTCTAGCGTTCAAGCATTCTTCCAGCGTTACAGCTCTTCGATACATGGCTAAGGGGTTCAAGAGCGAGTATTTCCCGCTTTTAACCTTAACTTTCGCCAGCTGCTCTTCGGTGGTTCCATACTTCTGCATGTGGGCGCGGGCGTACATCGCATAGCCAGCGGGCATCATAGTGCCGAAAGGCGACTCCCACTGTACGTCCGCGCCTCTACCCATCCTTTCCTGGACTTCTGCCGAGGATATTTCCGACATCTTTTGGAAACCAATCACCGCAACTGTGTCGTGAAGCCCGGATTTTATGAAGCTGAACCCGACTTTTACTCCAGTGCTGCTTGAAGAGCAAATGGACTCGGCGTAAAATGTAGACTTAGGGGTTAGACCGAGATATTCGGATATAAGTCCGGCTGGGCTTCTCTGCTTATCGTATTCTGGGGCTGAACAAATTATTGAGGCGTCAATCTCCTTAGGCGTGAGATTTATATCTTCTAAGGCGTCCTTAAAAGCCTCGAAGCAAAGCTCTCGAATGCTCATCCCACAGTTTCTGGAGAAAGGGGTTTGACCCACCCCAACAATAGCCACACGCATCGCAAATTCCTCTCAAGCTGATAAACTCGTTAAGTCCATATAAGATTACTCAAAAAAGAGAAAATTACTGGTTTTAACCCATCATTCGGGTTTTGTTCAGAAGAGTAGTTCCTTGTTTATCCATTCGGGGAACCAGTGGTAGTATTTCAGCGGCCTCGCTTTTCTCAACCCAGCATATGTCGCCTTTACTAACTGAATCGTTCCCTTACCGTCTCTGTATAGTTTAACTAGTCCCTTCTTCTCGAGGGAGACCAAAAGCTCGTATAATTTTTCGTCTTTAATGTTTCCGAATCTTGTTTTGATGTCTTCGTAACTCATGTAAAGTCCGGGGTTCACTCGATAATCTTCTGCGAGAATCAAAAGGATGTTTTCCTCGTTAATTTCGGTTATGACCTTGGACTTCGGCGTTGAGATTGGAACGTTCAGTTTTTCATGCATCCTTCTAACGGGCATCTTCAAATCTTCAGCTAACGCTCTGGTTCCCTGTCTGAAGACGACCATCCTCATAACTTCGCTTGTTCCAGCGCCTATCTGGTTGACCTTCGCATCTCTAAGGAAGTCTTCGACGGGGTAAAACTTCGTCCAACCGTCTCCCCCCATGACTTGTGACGCTTCTGTCAAAACACGTTCATAGGATTCAGGGGTATAGAGCTTCGCCAGAGTCGCCTCCAAAACCGCTTCTGCGTTCAAATCCATCAGGTGAGCTGCGTAGTACACCGTTAGCCGTGAAATCATAAACTTGGCAATGATGTCTGCTATCTTAAACTGGTTAACCTCCCAGTCGATTGTTGGTCTTCCAAACTGGATTCGCCTTTCTGCATGACAAACTGCGTATCGCAAGGCCTCTTTCATTGGACCCAACATTCCTGCAGAGAAGAGGGTTCTCTCAAAGTTTAAGCCCTCTATGAGAACTTTCCAGCCATCGCCCTCTTGACCAATTCTGTTCTCAACAGGCACCCGAGTTTCATCGAAGTCTAAATATCCGTTTGGAAGCCCAACCCACCCCCCAAGCTCGTTTATCCTCTCAACCGTGAAGCCCGCCGTACCTTTCTCAACGATGAAGGCGCTTAGATGTCTGTATTTGGCTTTGTCCTCTGGGCGGTCGCTGGTTTTCGCATACACCAAGTAGATGTCTGCCACTCCAGCGTTTGTTATGAAACGTTTCTTTCCGTTGATAACGTATTCATCACCCTCTAGCCTCGCTGTTGTCTCGATGCCCGCTGCGTCTGAACCCACTCCTGGTTCTGTTATGCATATGGCTCCGGGCATCCCTTTGGCGACGCGTGGAAGCCACCTTCTCTTCTGTTTTTCTGTTCCGAACTTTAGAAGCTGCTCTGTCCCACCAAACATTGTCACCGAATAGGCTCCGGTCAGAGCGGAGCAGACACGACTAAGCTCTTCAGCTACAATACAGCAACCAGTGACTCCTGTGCCAATTCCGCCGTACTCTTCAGGTATTAAGGCGCCAAACCATCCCTTTTTAGCAATCTCTTCCAAAAGATCTTTGGGGAATTCTCTTGTCCAAGATATTTCCTCGCCCCTTGACAAGTTTTGGTTAGCAAATGACTTCACCTCTTCCATTAGGCTTCTCTGTTTTTCATTCCACCATGGGAAAGACTCCATACTAAACACCAAGAATAGTACTGGCTAAGAGCCCTGTCAATTTTAAACTTTCGCCGAATAAAGGAGAAAATCACCATGTAAACTCAAAGAGAGAGTTCCATGACAAATGCGGCGAATGTTCCTTTCCCTGGAAGACTTTTTGCTACATGGTCTTCCTGATAGGTCCGCACAGCTACTTTCCCGTCGGCATCTAGATAATTTATCAGTTTGATAAGGTCAGCCGCTTGAGGTTTGGTGTAGAAGGGGTTGACTTCGACGATTTTCTCTTTTGATGAGATGGATAACCATTTTAGAATGTAGTCATTGAATGTGAAGCCGTATCCGTCAACGTTTACATTGTAAGAATTCTCCACTATTGCAAGGACGCTACCGCATTTCAAAATTTTTCGTTCATTCTTCAAGTCTTCAAAAACGTTTCTAGTTACTTTTACGGGATAATAGCCTACGCTGACAACGCCGCCTCTTTCCTTGAACCCTAAAGCCGATGTTAAATCATCCCATTCAACATCATAATTTATGTCGTTGCATTTGCACATTGGTTCATTAAAGGGAACGTGGACCATGTAGTTAAGCCTCCTGTAAACCCCATTGAAGCCAACCTTTTCAAACAGCCTCTTTGCAGCCACATTCTCAGGCTCTACAAAAAGATATACATACGTAGACCCCAGAAATTGCAGTGCTTCTCTCAATAACATCCTCCCCACACCCATTCTCCTGAACCTCTTATGAACAAGAAGTCCGCCAATCCATCCATAGTTATACGTGTATCTCATGGCGTAGATGCATCCAACGACTTGACCATCAACTTCAGCTACAAAGGCCTTAAAGGATTTTAAACGGCTGAACATCCTGAAAAGGTGTGTGTCTGCCCAATATGTGAAAGGCTCATTTCGATGTTCGTTAAATAACTCCATTATTGGGACCAAATTGGTGCATTCCTTTATAGTTATGCCAGACAACGGAGTTCACTCTCCCTTTGATGTCAATAACCAAAGGTTTAAGCCCTCTAAAAAGCATTTTACTAAAAAGCGTGCACTTAAGATAGAGGGAAAAACGTGACAATCAGTCTTATTAAGAAAGGGGTTTTAGTAACTGGTGGCGGGGGCTTCATCGGTTCCAGACTTGTTCGCGCATTATTGGAGAGAGGATGCAAGGTGAAGGTTCTTGATGTTCAGTTGAGCTATCTTAAAGGCGAGACCGACCCAAATTTAGAGCTGATAGGTATGGGAACTGATGAGTTACACGGAGGCATGGCTGATAAGAGTCTCGTTGATCATGCTGTTAAAGATGTGGATGTAATTTACCATCTAGCAATCAACTGGGATGCAGTCACTTGGGCGCGCATGCTTCCTCTCGCGGATGTTTTCGATGCTAATATCAGGGGCACCCTCAATCTTCTAGAAGCAGCCAAATCCCATGGAGTGAGACACTTTCTGTTTGCCAGCAGCTGCGCTGTTTACGGAGAGGCGAAATCTCAGATTGTGGATGAGGAGACAGTCTGTAAACCTGAGATGTGGGATGGAGACCCCGGGCCTGCTTACGGCGTAGTGAAGCTCACCACCGAGAAGCTCTGTCTCATGTATCATCACCACTATGGGTTACCAGTCACGGCCTTTCGGATAGAAGTCGTGTTCAGTGATGACGAAGCACAACTTTTAGGTAGGAAGGATGTTGAAAAAACGCTTAAGGGTGAAGCTGTTGAAGTTGTTAATGGTGAAGGTTGTGCAAGCATCCATGTTGACGAAGTAATCGCTGCTTTTCTGCTTGCCACTCTAAACAACAATGCATACGGCCATGTTTTCAACATTTCAAATCCTGCAACATACATCACCTACCAAGAACTTTACCAACTCATAATTCGATTGACTGGTTCGAAGAGTGAAATCAAAGTACTTCCGAACCCGGAGCCTACAGGCCCTACATCGGAATCCATAGAGAAAATGCAAAGAATCCTAGGTTGGAGACCTCAAAAAACCAAAGAGGACCTTAAAAAATCGATAACTCGAACTGTCAAATCGATATTGACTCGCTATAAAAATAGTGTTATTTCTTGAAAGATACCAGAATGAACTCGTTTCCGTCTGAGTCAGTAAAGGTGGCTGTTCGTCCTCCCCAGTATTGGTCTTTAGGCTCGGTTACAAACTTTACGCCTTTCTTCTTAAGGGTCTTGTAGGCCTCGTCAACACTATCAACAAGGAGAAATACATCGATTTTTCCTTTGGGTTCTAAGGCAAATTCCACCCCGCCAACATCAAAAATGGCGTAGGCGCTCCATTCACCAGTTTTCTTTAAACCCAGAACATTTTCGTAGAAGTGGATTGCCTTCTTCAGGTCCGAGACTGGAAAGGTGATGTTTTGAATCTTTTTAATCAATGGCACTCGCCTCCCATTGCTGCTTTGCTAACAATTATATTTCGAAACGGTATATATCACTTACAGCCTTTAGAAGGAAGCGTTATGAAGACGCTAGACCCAAAATATATTCCAATTCTAGAGGAAAAGTATGGCCCCTACTGGTGGCCAGTAGAATACCCAGAAGAAACCTCAAAGGACGCTTTCAAGAATTTGATAATCACTGTTCTTTCACAGAACACTAGCGAGATGAACTGCGTGAGAGCCTACAAGGGACTAGCCGCAAGGTTTGAAGTGAAACCAGAGGTTTTGGCAAGGGCGAAAATTGAAGATATAAGGGAAGCCATTAAGAGCGGCGGCCTATACAATGTGAAATCAAAAAGGATTAAAGAACTTTCTCAGGCTGTCTTGGAAAAGTTTGGAGGAGACGTATCCTCGGTTCTCGCCTTGCCCAAAGAAGAAGCCAGGAAGAGGCTTATGGAACTGCCAGGCATCGGCAAGAAAACCGCTGATGTTTTGCTTGCACATAGGCATTCGTACGCTGAGGTCATGGTTGTGGACACCCACATGGAAAGGATAGCGAAAAGGCTGGGGTTGGTTAAACCAGACGCAAAATATGAGGAAATTCAAAACGCCTTAAAGGTTTTCGTACCGTGGGATAAGGGAGAGAGAACAGGCGGCTTGTTATGGCTTCTGGCAAAGTACACTTGCAGAGCCCAAAACCCAAAATGCCACGAATGTCCAATAATAGAATTATGCGACTACGGAGACAAGCCAAAAGAAAAGTGAAGGAAAGGATCAAACTAAATTAGCTTTAAACTTTAAAATCGCTAAAATATGTCAATTCTTATATGAATGGCTGTAAAATATCAGTGTGTGCCTCACTTTGTATTGGGTAGTGTGTTAGATGAGAAAAACAATCTTTAAAAAACTTGAGGCTCAAGGATTAATAGCAAATTACAACCACTATAGAAAGAATCTGCCTCGACGACTTCCCGAAAGGGTCTTCATTTGGGATGAAACCTTGAGGGAGGGAACACAAACCCCAACGGCTTTTTTGACCTATGTCGAGAAGGTTAAGCTGGCTAAAATGATGGACGAGATGGGCGTATCCCTGATAACCGTTGGTTTTCCCGCCTTCTCTGAAGAGGAAAAGAATGGTGTTAGGAGAATTGCAAATGAGGGCTTCCAGCAAGCACGTCTCGCTGCCTTAGCGCGCATAATCAAAAGCGACATAGACGCTTGCTTAGAATGCGGCATAGGGGAAATCCTGATATTCACGCCCTTTAATGGGCTGCACCTTCAGTACAGGCTAAAAATGACCAAAGAGCAGGTTCTTGAAAAAACCGTTGAGTCCGTCGAGTATGCAAAAAAGCACGGGGCAACCGTGAATTTTGTTTTGGAAGACGCTTCGAGAACGTCGCTTGAAGAGATTTTACAGATTTTTGAGGCTGCAATAAAGGCCGGAGCAGACCGACTGGGGATTGCAGACACTGTCGGTTTCCTGAGGCCTTTGTCAATGCGCTACCTCGTTTCACATATCAGAGAAGGCCTTTCAAGGCTAATCAGAAACGAGGTTCCGCTTTCGGTCCACTGCCACAACGACTTTGGCTTGGCAACAGCAAACATTTTGGCGGCTGTTGAGGAGGGTGTGACATACGTACACACATGCGTTGCTGGGTTCGGCGAAAGAGCGGGAGTTGCGCCCCTTGAAGAAGTTGTTGCCGCTTTGGAACTCCTCTACAACATAGACACGGGTTTAGATATGAAGAAGCTTTATAGGCTTTCGCAGTTGGCTGAGAAGAGTTTTGCCCTACCCATACAGTATCATAAGCCAATAGTGGGTGAAAACGCGTTTTCTTACGAGGTGGATGAGCACGTCCACGCCATGTTGGCCCATCCACTGATATATGAACCTTTTCCACCCGAAATTGTTGAAAGAGAAACAGCGTTCTATATGGGCAGACAAACCGGAAGGCATCTTGTTGAGAGTCGTTTGGCACGTGCGGGGATAAAAGCCACACCACGGCAGATAGACGAGATAGCTAGAAGGATAAAAAGCTCGCAGGAAAGCCTGGACAAGGGGGGAACGCAGATGACATTTTACCAAATCAAAAAATTGATGAGGGAACTGCGGAGAGGCTTAACTGAAGAGGACTTCTGGAAAATAGTTGAACAAATCACAGGACAAAAGCCGAAGATTTCTATCACTTCGTGATGCACCAGAAGGGCAGAAAAACAGCGTCACAATACTTATCTTAGAAGCGACATAAGTCTTCCTAAAAATCGGTGAGAAAGATGAGGAAACCCCTCTGGGTGCCTTCTAAGGAGCGCATAAAACAGGCAAATATAACTCAGTTCATCAGCTTTGTCAATGAAAAACACGGTCTTGAAATCGACTCTTATAATCAATTATACAAATGGTCGATTGAAAACATACCGGATTTCTGGGCGGCCATGTGGGAATTTGGAGAAATAAAAGCTTCCCGTAAATATGATGCAGTAGTCGACGACTTACGAAAGTTTCCTGGCGCCAAGTGGTTTGTTGGCGCAAGGTTGAATTTCGCCGAGAACCTCTTAAAATATAGAGACGACCATGCAGCCTTTGTATTTAGGGGAGAAACCGAGAAATCAGCCAGAATGACCTATGCGGAACTATATGATGCTGTGGCACGTCTGGCTAAACCCCTACGCGAAATAGGGGTTGCTCCTGGTGATCGTGTTGCTGCCTACATGCCTAACATTATTGAAACGGCTGTTGCTATGCTTGCCGTGACAAGCATCGGTGCTATATGGTCTTCTTGCGGTACAGAGCTTGGTTCAGTGGCGGTTCTGGATCGTTTTGGTCAGATTGATCCAAAAGTATTATTCGTTGTTGACGGATACCCATATAAGGGAAAGACCTTTGACGTTTTGGCTAACGTTGAAAAACTCACCAATGGAATATCTTCTCTTAAGAAAGTTATCATGGTTCCTTACATGGAAGAAAAACCCGATATTAGTTATATTCCTAACTCCGTGAATTATAAGGATTTCATATCTCAAGAAAGACAACCTAAAACTCTCTTCGAACAACTGCCCTCTGATCATCCCGTATACATTATGTTTTCATCTGGAACAACCGGCAAGCCAAAGTGTATGGTTCAAGGAGCTGGCGGAGTCCTCATCAACCACCTAAAGGAGCTGATACTGCACACAGACCTGAAACGCGAGGATAGAATTTTCTATATAACGTCTCCCAGCTGGATGATGTGGAATTGGCTGCTGAGCTCTTTGGCAGTGGGAGCTACTCTAGTTTTGTACGATGGTAATCCCAACTATCCCGATTGGGGTGCCATGTGGAGCCTGGTCCAGGACGAAAAAATAACCATCTTTGGCTGCAGTGCAAGCTACATCAATTATCTCCGAGGCGTTGGCGCTAAACCTGGAAAGGTCTACGATTTGTCATCGCTACGAGAAATATCTCAGACTGGTTCTCCCCTTTCGCCTGAAGGATTCGAGTATGCTTACAGAGAATTCAAAAAGGATTTGCACTTTAACTCCATCTCGGGAGGCACTGATATCAATGGTTGTTTTGCCGCTGGAACGCCCATACAACCCGTGTATGCTGGGGAATTGCAGAGTCCAGCCTTAGGAATGAAGGTGAAGGCTTATGATGAAAAGGGCAATTCTGTGGTTGACCAAGAGGCAGAACTCGTTTGTGAAGCGCCTTCTCCCTCCATGCCCATTTACTTCTGGAAAGACCCAGATGGCAAAAAATACAGAGAAGCCTACTTTGGTTTTTATCCTAACGTTTGGAAGCACGGCGACTGGATCATAATCCACAGCGACACAGGTGGAATAACCTTTTTAGGACGCTCTGATTTCACCCTAAAACCTTCAGGAGTGCGCATAGGTCCCGCCGAAATATACAGCGTCGTAGAAAAATTTGAAGAAATCGCTGACAGCATGGTTGTTGGACAAGATTGGAAAGGAGACCAACGCATACTCCTTTTTGTTAAGCTTGCTCCGCGATTCCAATTAACTGAGGACTTAAAAAATAAAATTACGAAAGCCCTACGTGAAGAAGCTTCTCCTCGGCATGTTCCAGCCCTAATAATCGAAACTCCGGATATTCCCTACACTTTTAACATGAAGAAGGTTGAAAGCGCGGTATCCAACATAATACATGGAAGGCCAGTCACGAACAGAGATGCTTTGATTAATCCAGAGTCGCTGGATTTTTATGAAAAGATTCTTCCTGAACTACAAAAAGAGTAATCGAAATTGAATTTGATGCCTTATCGCAGATTAGGGTATTAACCATCTTGAAATTTCCATTTCCTTTTCCGTCTCCAGTTCAATGCTCATGGGTTTGAAAGTTTGTTTTAAGGCTGTCAGTAAGTTTCGAACGTAATCTTCTGTGTTTATCTCAGCTAGGTTCGTCACAAACTCCGCGGGTTTTACCGTGAAGATTTTTTCCTTGTATTTGAAGGGTTTAACTTTAATAAAGGAAACGGTGTCACCTCTTTTCAATTTTTTGCCAGCGTCAATAAGCTGCTGAGCGCATTGGTAAGGCTGGTGAGCTGTCTTCATGTCATCTATTTTCTCGTTTGGGTCAAAATAGAGCCTTACAGAATATGTTAAATCCTCTAACCAAACTTTCCTGTTCTTTAAATCGGATACCGCTTTCAAAACGATTGCTTTAATTTTCTTCCTTGCCTGCGTGTATTCCTCTTGGTTCTTCACAGTAGAAAGTTCGCCAACACATCTCTGAAATACGTCATTTATGTATTTAGGCTCGTTAGATTTTATTGGCGTAACACCCTTAATGTCTGGCGTTCCGTCAGGCAGTATTCCAAAGTAGGCTTTCTTTGCTTTTGGCAAAACACATAAATTGTAACGTTTTTCAACAGCCAAATCCAAATCAAACTTTTCTTTAACGGTTCTGATTAACCATTCAACCTGCTCATTAGAAACGCTATCTAAGAACAGCGAGTCTGTATCGCCATAAAGTGGCCGCAAGCCCTTTTCTTCTGCAATCTTCCAAGCTTCTTTAAGCGCATAACGCCCATAACCGGTTATTGCTTCGGCGAGGGGTGGACAAGCCAATCCGTGAATTCTAACAGTTACGCCATAGCTGGAAACAGTAATCAACTTTAACAGTCTTGCTGCTGCATTTGCGATTTTTCTCTCCTCTTCGGGCAGCGATGCGTTCTTTGAGGCTGGTTTGAACAATTTTATTCGCAGGTCCTTTAGGGCTCCGACAAGTACAGAGTAGAAGCCTCTTCTCTTTGTGCACACATGATAATCCACATCCGTTATTTTGTTAGTCTTGCATTCTGGATGGATGCAATCAACCGTTTCGTAGGATAGGTTGAAGCTGTCAATGCAGCTTGGATACAGGCTTTCAAAGTCGCAGATAACAGTGTTGAAATATGTTCCAGGGGTCGGTGAAACGGTTAAAGCTCCCACCACTCTGTGGGTTGGTTTTCCTCTTCTCAGCTCCTCAGAGGTTGATATAAGAACATTGTTCCTTCTTAAATGAGTGTAAATTAATGATTTTATCCAATCGCTTACATGCCTACTTTTGAGGGCTTCAACCAGAGGAATGTTAGCTACTCTGGAAAGCATCCATGCAGAGTAAACTCTTTCTTGGACTGTTTCTTTAACGCCAAAGAACTCTGGACCTAGCTTTGGGATTGGTTGAAGAAGAAGATTAAACCAATGAAAAATTTGAGCAAACTTTAGCGAATCCTTTGTTTCCAACTCCCTGAAGTTTTCATGAAATTTTTCCTTCACTTGTGCTGGCGCTTCCAGAATTGGTCTTAAACTCCGTTCAGAGTGCAACGCTCCGAAAATTAGACCTTTATCATATACGTATGATTTTGGAAAATCGATTTCGCCTTCCCAAAGTTGGTGGAATCTTCTGGCGGCTTTCGAGGCGATCTTCGGGTTTGGCCAAGAAACCTTTTCTAAGGTTCTTCTCTCGCCCGTAAACAAATCAGTCTTTTCCACGGTTTCGATTTCACCGCTGTAATACCTAATGACTTCTTTGTCTTCATTTTTTGGAGGATATGGTGTTAAGAAATAAGGCTTGTAATCGGCATCAATGACCTCCTCGATTTTTCCATCAGCAGTTAAAAACTTGAGTTTTATCGCGTTTGCTTCGGTTACTGCTGCATCGATAAGATATAGAGCATTCAAAATTGCGTACCCCGCATTAGGCTCAATTCCTTTCGGATTGTAGAAAATTCTTTTTCCGTCAAATCTTTCGGGTAATTGTACAAGGGGCCGCTCGGTTTCTCGTTGTAATATGGACGGTTGCAGTTGGGGCATCCAGAAGTGAGAAAGGGCTCGCTTTTCTGAGTAGTCTGCCCTAAAGTCTGCTCATCAACCCCAAAATCATTTATGCAGCCTTTCTTATCAAAGCGCATATCCTCATACCTGGCGATTTCATGAGCTATTAAATATTTGGCAATTTGGATTCTCCTATAACTTTCAACTGGAGGCTGAGACCTATTCTCCAACGCCGTACCGATAATGGGCGTAAAAGCAAAAAGCGCCGGAAGAACGCCCATATCCACGCATCGCTGGATGACTTCAACCATATCCCTTTCGCTTTCTCCCAAACCAACAATCAAATGGGTGCTTACCTTACCCTCTCCAAAAACATTAACAGCCTCCTCTAGCAGTTTAAACTGTTTTTTCCAGCTATATGGGCCTCCAGCAGACAAACCTTTAATCTTGTCAAAGATTTCTTCCGTTGCAGCGTCTAATGGTATGCCTATTCTTTCGGCTCCAGCTTCAGCTAACTGCCTTATGTTTTCGCTGTTTAGGGGCTGACATGAGATTGAAACTGGAACATTCACTTTTCGGCGAATTGCCTTTATGAGGGCTGTCAAGTGTGTGAATACTTCTGGATAGTTTAGGGCTTGAAAACAAACACGCTTTGTTTTACCTTCCTTAACAGCGTACTCTATTCCGTCAAGGACACGTTCCGTCGGGAAAATAGGCCATGAAATCCTTGAAAGCATGTCCGCTCTGCCATGGCTTCCCTTGGCTTGTGGACAAAAACCACAGTTTGCAGTGCATTTGCCTTTTCTATACGTCATTAAATAAGCGGTTGTGGGTGCAGCGTCAAGTTTTCCACTTAAAAGACCGAGAACTATGGCAGAACCCACGGACACACGAATTGTCTTTGGCAGCCCTTTTTGGGATTTCATGTACCGCTTCATTAGTTAGTTTCAAGTCAATGCTAAAAACTGTTTGGCTCTTTTTCTGCTCATTTGCATGAGGCACTCTGCAATCCTTAAGTCAAAATCCTTAAGTGCTTTTCACAAATCATTATTGGACGATCTCTATGAAGGCCTTTATTTCCGTTGATATGGAAGGCATGCCCTACGTTGTTATCCCAAGTCACTTGAACCTGAAAGGAACGCTATATTCTGAAGCTAGGAAAATCGCCACAAGAGTTACACTGACCGTGGCAGGAGAACTGAACAAAAACGGCTTTGACGAGATTGTAGTCGCTGATAGTCACGGACCAATGGTTAACCTTTTAGTTGACGATTTGCCAGAATATGTGGAGATTGTTAGGGGATATCCACGACCGCTTAGCATGGTTGCGGGGATAGACGGATGCGACGCTGCTTTGTTTCTTGGGTTTCATGCAAAATTTGGAACTATGAAGTCTACATTTGACCACACTTATAGCGGTAGAGCCGTAAATAGGGTGGAAGTGAATGGGGTCGAGGTAAGCGAATTTCTTTTGAACGCCTACGCAGCAGGAGAGTTGAACGTGCCTGTTATACTCGTTGCTGGTGAGGCTCAGCTTCTAAAGGATGATGTTGAGAAATATGCGCCATGGGCTGAAAACGTAGCTTTGAAAGACTCTTTGAGTAGGGTTTCAGCAAAAAGTTTCAGCATGGTAAAAATTGAGAAACAATTAAAAGAGGCTGTTAAGAGAGCCGTAGATAACTTCAAGCGAAAAAATGTTAAGCCACTAAAGGCGAAAAAACCAGTAAAAATGGGAATAACTTTCTTGGCGAGTCATTTCGCTGATGCCGCCGAGTTGTTGCCCATAGTTAAAAGGGTCGATGGATTGAAGGTAGAGTACACTGCAGACAGCATCATCGAAGCATACAAAGTATTTGAACTTCTGGTGCTTGCAGCAAGCGGTATAACAGCTCTCCTCGAAAGTCTGCAATAATAAATTCTACGCAAGATGTGTTTTACTATAGATTTGGAATTCACAAATAATTTATCCAAAGTAAGTTAAACAACAACTGAAGTGTATGAAGATACAAAGGTCAAAGCTTGAATCCTACGAAGACATTTTAGGAGTCGTAATCAGGAAGCCTTTAAACATTGATAACATAGCATATGAAACTAACATGGACTGTGGCCTTCTTAGGCAGCGACTAGACTTTTTGATCAAAAATGGTCTTGTAAAGGATCGGATTTTAGGCAAGAAGAGGCTCTACGTCATCACTGAGAGGGGCGCAGCGGTTCTTAAAACCCTTAACTTTCAGAAATACCTCGAAAAGGTGGCGAACACTATTAGGACGATGGATGAAGCTGTGCACATTATTCCGATAATTTCGGATGACACCGAAGAAAAGGAAAAGAAAGCTAGGGAAAACGAAAACTATTAAAAGAAACCGCAGATGGTTTTCCTAAGAGAAGGCGATGACACAAATTTCAGCTGAAACCATTTGGCGCATGAATGAGAAGGAGCTTATAAACCTACTAGACATGGGTACATTCGTTTCTAAACCAGGCAAAATCCATTTTTACGCTCCAAGTTTCATGTACTACAAAACAAGCTATTACTGCTCCTCGCAGAATGAGTTTCCAACAATATCAGTCACAGGCGGAGGCTGCGCCCTAAAATGTAAGCACTGTGGCGGAAAAGTTCTGGAGACCATGTATCCCGCAACCACTCCTACAAAACTCCTTAAGTTGTGCGAGCAGCTCAAGCGTAACGGAGCTTTAGGCTGCCTGATAAGTGGCGGATGTCTACCAGACGGCTCGGTTCCTCTCGAAAAATTTGTTGACGTGATTGGGAAGGTTAAAGGTGAATTGGGCTTGCCAGTTTTCGTCCACACGGGCATAATTGATTTTGAAACGGCTAAAAAACTCAGAAACGTCGGAGTTGACGCAGCATTAATAGACATAATAGGTTCTGATCACACGATAAGAGAAATTTACAACCTGGATGTGGCAGTTGAAGATTATGAAAATTCTCTAGAGGCGTTGCAGAAAGCTGGCATCGTCTTTGTGCCTCATGTTATCGTTGGGCTTCATTGCGGAAAACTGAATGGCGAGTTCCACGCTCTAGAGATGATATCCCGATGCAAGCCTTCAGCCCTTGTCATAATCGCCTTCATGCCCATACACGGAACAGAAATGGAAAAGGTTGAACCGCCAAGACCCGTGGACATAGCGAAAGTCATAACAGCGGCTAGGCTAATGTTTCCTCAAACACCTTTGGTTCTGGGCTGCATGCGACCTAAAGGCAACCACCGAGTCAAAACAGACATTTTGGCCATGAAAGCCGGAGTAAACGCCATGGCATTTCCAACGGAAGATGCGATAAAATTCGCCGAAAAACAAGGATATGGCATGTCTTTTTCTTCACTTTGCTGTTCACAAATCTATGTGGATATCAAGAGTTTAGAAAATGTTGCCAAATGATTGCCTTAATGTTTTTCGAAGCGCATCGAAGTATTATGGTCAGGGATTTTTTCACAGGTTGCTTGAATGTGAAGCCTGTTTGAGCATTTTGAACCCTAAAACTATAGACCACATTGACGCTAAAAGTGCGGAGATAGTTTCAGGAATGGCCACGTCTGAACCGAATGGTCTTGAAAATTGTATCATCCACACAACCGCTACAACAATCGCCGTCAGAAAAGTGGACAATCCCAGCTTCATTCTGGTTGTTCGCAAAAAAGCGGCACCTATGAAAAACATCGATAATGGCAAGAACACGAAAAAAGCCACAGAAGCATAATAATGTATTGGCCTGACATGTTGTGGAAAAATGCCTATTGCGATAAGAGCCAAAGTAGCCAAAGCAAGAATGAAAGCACTGATTCTGCCCAGAGCATCTTCACTTAGAAATATGAATAATCCCAATGCAAACACAAAGGCCAAGATTCCCGTTAGTATGAGACCAGAATTGAATAAGACGGCGGAAACACCTCCTCGTCCGCCTAAATCGCTTAGCGAATTCTCAGTCCAGCTGTATTGGGGATAAAATGCCATTGCAAGGAATATACACGTGAACCCAACCATGGGCGCAAGGATGCCACTAGCGCCAGATATTTTAAGCCAAACATTTTTCGATTTCATAATGAGATCCCCTTTCACTGTACAAAGGATTTTTGCTTAAGAGCGTGTTAGTTACAACTGCTTATTCAAAATTTGCTTAATGGGTTATGTTGTCTGGGACAAACTGCCTAAGCCTCTGCAAAGACCTCACTTTCTCCCTGTCTCCCACTTTGGCTTCCTGAATTGCCTGTTTAAGCATTCGAATCGACTCGTCCATGGCTTTGCGATTCAACGGATAAGGAACGCCATCCTTTCCTCCATAGGCAAAAGAATATTTTACAGGGTCTTTCCAGCTTGGTTTTTCGCCGTAGATAAGCTCCGCGATTAAGGCTAGACCTCTAACTGTGGCTGGACGTATGCCTCTGAATCCTAACAATTCTTCGTAGCTGCTTGGTTGAAACTCATAAACTTCTTGCAGAGTTTTCCAGTTTACATTTCTCGGCATGGACAAAACGTCGATTGGATACTCTTTCCATGCAACATCAGCGGTTTTCGGCAGCCACTCCTGAAGAGACTTTTGATAAGATGGTCTAATAGACAAGATCATTCGCATAATCTTTTTTGGCGATTCTTTAGCTATGTCCACAGAGATTTTTCTGCAGCCCTCGCTTTCTTTGGCAGTCATGTCTAAGGCAATGTCGCGTTTTATGTCGCCAACTATGGCATTGTGAGGTTCGACAACAAAGTTTCCAGTGTTTTCGGAAAGCCAGTGATAGCGTCTGGCGGTTCGGTCTTTTGGGCACATGCCCTGCTGGATGACCGCCCACTCTCCGTTTTCAGCCACGACGAATACGTGATGGTAAAGCTGGTAGCCAGCCTGAATAGCCGTATTATCGACTTTTGCGCTCATTTTGCTTGCGTAACGCAAAGCCTCAATTCTGTCGCTTGAGAAGCCAAATTTTTCGCCGACATTTCCAATTTCTAAGGGTGCTTGCAGAGAAATTTTGCCTTTGCCACCACACATTACGATGCCCTGTTCTTCTGGAGCAATAGCCTGTTTTAGGACGCCTGTAACGACTGTTGTTACTCCTGATGAATGCCAGTCGTAACCTAAAACGCAGCCAAGAGCTTGAAACCAAAAAGGGTCGGAGATTCGCCTTAGAAAATCCGTGGTGCCATACTCATCAACGATGATTGCAACGATTTCTTTGGCGAGTTTGCGCATTCGAACAACTAGCCACTTAGGCGCTCTACCATAATGAAGCGGAAGCTTAGCGATGCCAGTCCTCTGCACAGCAATCTCTCTCAACTTCGAATATATTTAAAAGAAGCTTAAAAATTCCTATGTCCAAATCATATTAGGGACATGTGAGAAATATGAAACTAACAATCCTCGGGTCTGGTGGAGCGACAACCATTCCAAGACCAGGATGCTCATGCAAAATTTGCGCCGAAGCCAGAGTTATGGGTACCCCATACACTCGTACTTCAGCCGCGATGTACATTCCGGAAATCAGAGCGCTGTTTGACACTCCTCAAGAGATCGACTTCCAGTTGAATCGCGAGGGAATTAGCGACATTGACTATATCTTCTACTCCCATTGGCATCCAGACCACACTCTGGGCATGAGAATTGTGGAAAAAATGTACAAGTTTTGGCTCGGCATGTTCGTAAGAGGAGACAAGCCAGCAAAGAACGTTAAAATTTGTGCATTGGCAAAAGTCATGGATGATTTAAAAAGCAAATACGGATCATTCCTAGAATTCTATAAAAAATTGGGCTTAATTGAAATGATTGAACTAAAAGACAGATCACCCTTTGAAATCAGAGGCTATAGAATAACACCTTTCAAAGTTACAGGAATATATGTGGTTTCAACCGCATTTCTCATTCATTGTGGAAAGAAAAAAGTCGTTTATGCGCCGTGCGATGTCAAACCATTTCCTAAGGATATACAATTAAAAGATTCAGACTTACTGATATTAGGTGAAGTTTTTCCAGAAGGACCATTAAAAGAGGGCATAACAATTCCAGAAGATAGCGAATTAAGAAAGGAGCTTTTTTCCATGGAAGAAGCCTTAGAACTCACAAGAAGTTTAGGAGCAAAAACAATTGTGATCACCCATATCGAGGAAGAATGGGGTAAAAGCTATGGCGACTATAAGACCATTGAAAAGGAGTATCAAAAAGATAACGTTTACTTCGCGTATGATGGAATGGAAATCCATTTGTAACATTGTTTAAAGCAAACAAATCGACCTGGTCTGAACATTCCTTCTTTCAATAATCCTCATTCAAATATTTATCTACAATCTTTACGTAACCTCGTTATTTTACTAAATGTCCTTCCCGATCGATTTCTCCGCGGTGAATTCGCGTACTGGATATCGGAGCATGATTTTCAGAAGGAACCATATCTATAACCACTATCTGAAGGGGAGAAAGCCCAAGCTCCCTCCTCTTCTCATTAATCATGAGGGCTGTAGGTTCTGTCTCTCTACTCACAACCAAAGCCTCAACACAGCCCTTAGCCAGAGTCACCCCATAAACATCATTTAGAGGAATAATCTTGGCTCTTTCCAAAAACCCATGTTCGCGCAAAAATGCTTTCAGCTCCCCTAACCTTTGCTGGTAAGGTGCTGTTGGATGCGGCTTTTTCAGTTTCTTAGCGAACTCGTCGGTGCACAAGCCAATTAACGCTTGTTCGCCCACCTCAAAGGCTTTCATAAGCAAGGCTCTGTGTCCCTTATGGAATTCGTCGAAGGTGCCGCCGACAGCCACTATTTTGAACTTTTTCTCCAAGTCCCTTCTCACCCTATGAGCCTGGCGCCTTGAATGTCGACTTCAGCTACGAGAATTTTCTCTGGTGGCAAAACACGCTTAAAAGCTTGAGCCACATTTTCAGCATTTTCTAATGTTGTAAGTGCGTGGACTGCCTCGCCCACCATGTTCTGCGCTGCACCTATTGCGCCTGCCTGCTCAGCAAGCCTTATCAGTGTTTTTACACGCTCTGTCATAAACCCTGTTTTTTTGGCAAAGTCACAGCAACAAGCTAAGAAGTTTTCAAGGGAGGGCTCACAAAGAATTTTCTTTAAGGTTTTCTTACCCCATTTGTTGACTGCAAGACGCTTTTCTGGAGAAGAAAGAACTTCCCTTGTTGGTATAGCCCCAAAGACTCCGGCGACAATTGCGTAGTTTGTAGATATAGGTATGCGGTCTATTATGGCTATTCCAGGCGCACCGGGCTCTACAGTGATTATGCATCCGCCAAGCATTAGGGGTCCAACTGTGCCCAAACCCGTTTTACATTTAACTTCTGCTACGTGCGCAATTCTGCCTATCTGATTATAGGTCAGGTTTAAACCTAGCGCTTTGGATAATACCAAAGCCGTGGTCAAGGCTCCAGCAGCGCTTGAACCAAAACCCGCACCAATCGGTACATCAACCCCATGCTTAACAACAACACTATAGGCTTCGCCGACCTTGGTTAACAGCATCCGCACAACAGTTCTTGTCGTTTCAGCCTCGGGAAAAGGCTTCCCGTTAATATAGACTTCTACATAATTCTTCTCTGCATCCGAGACACTGACCTCTGTAAAAACTCCCTTTTCAATTCCAAAGCCTCCACCTCTGGCGCCAACGCGTTCCAGATTAGTCATAGGCTTTCCATCAGCTGTTCTATCGCAGATCTCGAAGAAACTGGAGATGCCCGCTGGAGAAAAAGCCTTGGCCTTTCTGGCCATACTCAAATAAGGTTACTCCTTGTCTTTACTTCTCCTTAAATGCGGAAATGCCCGATAGCAAGCTTTCAATACTGGCGGCCCCAGCAAGATTAGAAATGGGATTTCTGTGGCAAATGTCCATACAAGCCAGATAAACGCGACATATAAAGGCAATTGAAAGCCTCCGCCCACCGCAGGAGGCAACACGAAGACTTGGCTGTATCCCCATACGACCAAACCTATTATGGTGCTTCCGACACCTAGGCCAACAATTGAGCCTATTCCATAGCTTCTCCATTCAGGCCAGAACTGCCCAAGCAGAAGTGCAATTGAATAACTTGCGATTGAAAGTCCGATAAACAGAATAGCTGAGTTCAGTGTAAAATAGGTAAGCAGAACATATTCTAAACTTGCAATGCCTATGGAAAACACGATGCTTGAAAACACCAACATTTTCGTCCAGTCAATGTTTTTGCGCGATATGTACCCTAGGAGGTAGAAACCAATGAAGTTGGATGTAATACCAGCTGAAAGACTAAGAAGAGGGTCACCATGAATTAAAACGTCACTAATAAAAATACCTATAGCAGCGCCTAGTCCTCCGACCAATGGTCCGAATAGGACGGCAAATGCTGCTGGAATAACCACGTTTGGCCAAAATCTTACGATACCAACGCCGGGAGTGGTTATTGGGAGAAGGAGGAAAATCAAATAACCAATGACAGCGTATAACGCGCCGCATAACGCTATTTGCGCGATGTTTATCGCCTTCACGTCATACCCCTCTTTTGAGACAAAGAATGAGCTTATGGAGTAGAAAATGCAGATAAAGATTTTGTATGGATTATTTAAACTTGTTTAAACTTTCTGAAGTCTGAATTCTGTGGAGCCAACGTACTCATTCGAGTTGTCTCTTATTAAAGAGGTTGTTTTTGCACTATTGAAAAGTGAAGGCATGATGAATCTTCGAGTCACTTAAATATGAATTAGTACTACTTTGCAAATGAACAATGATTGAGGGGGCTTAAATGATCATAAAGCATAAGTGGCTACACCTTTTCACACTTCTAAAATTAGCTGAGATGGGAGCGCATCGGAGAACAGCTAAGATTTCCACGGAATATCTGGCTGAAAAGTTAGGCACGTCTCAGCAGACGGCTTCACGTTACCTAATCGAATTGGACAATAAAGGGTGGATTAGACGGACCATAACTCCCGAAGGATGCCTCATAAAAATCACGGATGCAGGAATCAAAGAGCTGAAAAAGCTTTACTCTAACATGCGTCTTTTGATGGAAGCCGCTTATCCTCCCTCAATAACCCTAGAAGGCGTACTCTTTACAGGATTAGGTGAGGGAGCATACTACATATCAAGAGAGCGGTATATGAAACAGTTCATAGAGAAGCTGGGTTTTCAACCTTACCCTGGCACGCTCAATCTGAAACTTACAACCGATTATGACGTTAAGACCCGCTCGGAGCTTGAGACCTATCCAGCAATCGAAATTGAAGGATTTAAAAACGAAAACCGCACCTTTGGACCCGTGAAGTGTTACCCAGCAACGATAGAGAACAAGGCGAAAGGCGCCTTGGTTTTGGCTTTAAGAAGCCACTATGACTCCTCAGTGATTGAGGTTATTGCTCCTGTTTTTCTGCGGAAGCATCTTAAACTCAAGGACGGCCATAAGGTGAAAGTGGAGGTCTTAACGCTTCCATAAACTTAGCTTTCAGTTGAAAAGGAATAGCCATACTCATATTGTATCCTGAATTTTCGTGTTACCGCCAGCGCGTAACCAATCAATAAACCAGCAACCAAACCGCCCAGATGAGCCAAATTGTTCACGCCTTGACCTGTACTAATCATCAACAAAAAGAAAGAGTACAATAAGGCGCTTATTATTGACTGTCCGATCACACGCCTAATATAAATGGTGCACGCTCCGAACAATCCGAAAATGGCGCCGGAAGCTCCAGCAGAAACTACGCCAGGCCCTAAAAGCAGTGTTAGTAGGCTTCCTGCTAAACCGCTCAGAAAATAGATGAGAAAATATTCTTCTATTGAGAAGAAATCCTCGGCTCTGAGCCCGAAAATAAGGAGGAAGAACATGTTACCCAAAAGGTGTATGATGTTGACATGGACAAATATGGACGTGAAAAGCTGCCAATACCAACCATTATGGATAACATAGTAGTTCACTTGCCCATACAAAAAGAGCGCGCCATCACCTGTGATTATGAAGGCTCCGCCGATTATTGATGTATAAACGTAAACGATAAGATTTAATGCGATGATCATATAGGTTGGCATGAATCTTTTAGAACTTTTAAACAATGGCGTTCATCTTTTGAAATGCTCGATTATTTTCTGTTTAATCTTCGATGAACTGTCCAGCTCATCCTCTCCAAACTTACCAATCTTTATAATTCTTATCTTCAAACCCTTTTCTTTCACAAAATTTCTTACTGCTTGCTCTATGCCACTCATGTGGCTGTCATGACCGAGGGCTATAACATCGGGCTTAATTTTTTCGATAACTTTCCTCATGTTAAAGTCTTCGTAACCAAGAATAGCTTCATCAACAATTTTTAAAGATTCCACAAGAGCTCTCCGCTGATTTTCGGGTACAACAGGCTTTGTACTCTTTCTTTTTTCCACCGTGCTGTCTCTGGCTACTATAACTATTAGTTTAGCATTCCGCCCACCAGCCTTTTTGGCTTCCTCCAAAAACCTCACATGTCCAAGGTGCAGCAGGTCAAATGTCCCAGAAGCCAGAACTATTTTTCGCTTTTTCCCTTCCTTTTTACCGGCCATTCGAATTTCACGGCTCCTAACAGTTTTAATGCGTCTAATAAGCCTTCGCAGTAGGCGACAGAAGCTAGGCTTGCCCCAAGTTTCTTTTTATCCCTATAATATTTGGCGTCCTCTAAATAGGCTTTGGCAAACTCCACAACCTTCTTGACGCTGTTTACATCAAGGCTTATGGAGGTTTCAGCAATCCTCATCTCGCCAAAAACGTGTTCCGTGGAAGCTATATACTTCGAGGCAAGCTCTTCCAAATTCATTCTATTATCTCTCTCAACTTTTCTGGAGCGCCAGCCAAGATTATTAAGGCTACAGCTTCCATAAAGTGAAGCTTTCCGGGAAAAACAACACTGTGAGGAAGCCCTCCAAAATCATAGTCCAGCAGTTTCTTTACGAAATCAGCCCTGACCGTTGGGTTCTCGCTTCCAGCCCTCGCTATTCCCACCATAAGCGTATCCGCAGTGACCGTTTCCCTTTTTCTTTTCTCTTCAATTTTCAATAGCGAGTTTAGGCTTTCGTGAATGCTAAGGTAACGTTTCTGCTCCGCTTTTATGTCTAGGAGGCAAAGAGTGTGAAAACCGAGCTTCTTGTTCTGGGTAATCACCTCATAGGGTGTTTCAGGAGAAGTTTCATCTGGGAAGGGTATCGTCACGCTCTTTCCAAACTTGTAGTTGTGCAAACCCGACAGACCAATCACAGCGGAAAGTATAGAAGCTCCATGAACTATACGAGTTTTTATTCCGAGCTTTTTTGCTTGTATCCTTAAGGCGATGTGAGTGGTGGCTATGAGTGGGTCGCCTGGAACGAGCAGGACTACCTTGCCATTTTTAGCAGCCTCTAAAACGGCTTTTCCATTTTCATCTTCAAGCTCTCTCCTCGAGACAGCCCGAAGCTTTTTCCCAGAAATCTCCTCGAACCTTTTTATTGAAAAATCGGGCATAAGACTCGTGTAAAGCTCTATAAAAACATCGTCTGCGGTTTTGACCTCCTCTAGGCCGTGTAAACTTATTCCTTTCTCGTCATGTAAACCAAGCCCAACGAAAACAATCTCGCCCAACGGTTTCAACCCCACAACCAAAAATTGAAATTAATACTTAAATGTTAACCTTACATCATAACCACAAAAGAAGCCAAACTTATAACAAATCCGCCATCAGAAAGTATTCAGAGACTGGCTAGCAATTCAAGGCTAAATTTATTAAAGTCGGATGAAATGCATTATTCACGAAAAGGGGCCCGTAGCTCAGTAAGGTTAGAGCGGCGGACCAGACCGCTGAACGGGGTTGGGTTGAGGCTCTTAACCCGTAGGTCCCGGGTTCAATTCCCGGCGGGCCCGCTCAGAACTTTGTCTAGAAAGGAGCCTGTTTGGCAAACTCTCACAACTTCCATTAAAGGTTTCTAACCAACTCTTTCCGGCAGCTTCTAGCTTATGTTATGGATTTTCTGCATTTCAGTTAACTGTAGGAACATGGAGCCTTTATCGGTTATCACATATGTACGCTCTTCTGTAAATGAGATAAAGCCGCGCCTCAGCAAGTAACTAAGGTATTTCTTGGTTTGGGCATAGCTCAAGTTGGCACTTTGCATGATTTGCGTCTTCTTCTTTCCCTTTTTCCCATCGCTAACCGCCTTTAATATATCCGCAAGTATCGTTTTTCTATCTCTATATTTAGAACGTGATGAAAAACTTAATTCAAATGCATTTTTCCTTTCCAATCACGAAGCGATTCACCTTCCATCTTTTTGGGTGAGGGCTCTGCTAAATAAAGTTTGATGTAAAAAATACTTTCAATTCTGCTTTGCCGAAATTCGCCTAGAAATCGAAGAACTTTGTGCAGCAATGGGTTATTCAACGTTCGGAAAGGCGATAAATGGTTTGCTTGCGGCTTATTTCTTCTTTGGCTTGCTCTTTTTCGCTTCTTTGGGTAGCGGAATAGCGTACATTTTTTCTAGGGTTTGCCTGTGCACTGTGTTCATGGTGCAGAAGGGAACGATTCTGCCGCCTGGAAACCCGTAGTGGATGGTGCACCGTTCAACTCTGGCTACGTCGAAGTTGTAGGCGTCCATAAAATGCATCAAACCGATCATCAAGGTCTTGTAATGGAACGGCCTAAGCGATTCATAACTGCCTCGCAGTATTGCCGGCATGACTTGACGCAAGATTTTTAATCTGACGTTTTTGAGCGCTGACACTCCCACTCTTAGTTTTGCCTTGGTTCTGTGTCTGTGTCGAATGTCTTCTGCAGCCTTACTTAATGCGTTAAAGAATGAGTCAACGTTTGCCAATTGAGTGATGGGCACAGCCTTTCCCTTCTCCACGTACAAGTACGTGGCTGCTCCACAGTGAGGATGCACTGTAAACTCCACATGGGGCTTCATCTTGTACTCGTTCAAGAATTCCGAGATGGGAACCACACACGGAACAGGATAAAAATCTTGCGTTTTCACAAGTCCGTTCGTTTGCTCCTCGATTTTGTGCAAGGCTTCGGGAATGGTTATTCTGCCTTTCTGTACTTCCCACTGTTCGGTTCTGCCAGCAAAAGAGACTGGTTGAAAGTTGACGCAACGGATTACATCGATGTTCTTAATCGCAAAGTTGATGATGTCGCCGAGTTGGTGGTCATTCATTCCCCTAACGATAACAGGAACCAAGACGACACTGCACAAGTCGGCTTCTCGACAGTTTTGTATGGCTCTCAGCTTGACATTGAACAGCCATTTCGCATATTCTCGCTTGCCCTCTTCGTCTAAATGACTTGGAGCCCTGCCCACATAGGGTTCAGGCGTTACACCATCAAAGGATAGGTAGAATGTGTCGGCGCCAGCATCTCTGAGCTGACGAATGTATTCAACCCCGTTCTTTTCATCCGCCATCCTGATTCCATTAGTGTTGACTTCGATGTGTCTGAAGCCTTTCTCCTTAGCCATCTTGACAATCTCTATAAAGTCAGGTCGAACGGTCGGTTCGCCTCCTGAAAGTTGAAGCGCAGGGGGTGGAACAGGCATGTTCGCGCGCAGATTGTCCATAACCTCGCCGATTTGTTCGAGAGTCGGCGTGTACAAGTAGCCAATTTTTCCGGCGTAAGCGAAACAGATTGAACACTGGAGGTTGCAGGCGTTTGTGACGTCGATTATGGCTAGAACCGTGTGAGACTTATGGTTTGGACAGAGTCCACAGTCATACGGGCAGCCTTTCACAGTTTTTGTTCGTGGATTCAGCACGCCCTTTCCTACCATGTCATATTTTTCGTAGCGCTTGTAGGTTTCGTAATCCGCCCAATACACATCTTCAAAGTGTCCATGTTCGTGGCATTCTTTGGTTATTATGACTTTTCCGTCCTTTTCGATAATTGTGGCGTCGAGGCGGTCTAAGCATACGGGGCAGAGGCTCAGTGTTTGTTTTAGAACGTGTGGGGCATCTGATTGCTGCTCTTTTATGGTTTGCAATCTGACACCACTGGGAGCTGTAACCTTTAACTATGAAGTCTGACATACACGCTATAAGAAGGTTTCCAAACCTCTCAGAAGGTGAAAAGGGTTGACAGCTCCACACTCGCTTTTGCCTCTGGTTGACTGGTCAGTGATTTACAAAAAGGGTCCAATTGATTGGCTTCTTGAAGAGGATAACCCGTCTGTCCGCTACTTTACGTTACGGGATATTCTCGGCAGAAGTGAAAATGACCCTGAAGTGACAGCTGCAAAACAAGCTATACCAGAGTCTAAAGTAGTTAAGAAAATTTTGCAGAAGCAAAATCCGAAAGGCTATTGGGAAGAGCGGTTTAATCCTTACCATCCTAAGTACAAGTCTTCTTACTGGCAGATAATGACGCTTGGCCAGTTGGGAATGGACAGAAGCGATGAAAGAGTTAGAAAAGCTTGTGAACACATTTTTCAGTTTCAACTGGATGAAGGCGGCTTCTCGAGCTACACTTCCGAACAAGCCTTAAAAGAATATGAGTGGCTGATACAAAAAGGAAAGAACCTGCCTTCTCCGAATCAGTGGGCATCTAGCATAGTTTTTGAGCATCAATACTCGTGTCTCACTGGCAACATGGCTGCGGCGTTGATTAGGATGGGATATTTAAATGACTTTAGAGTGAGGAAGGCTTTGGAGTGGCTTATAAAGATTCAAAATGAGGACGGCGGATGGCTCTGCCCTTACTGGCGGGCGCACATCAAAGATAAACATGGCTGTTTTTACGGAACAATCTGCCCCCTAGAAGCCTTTTCAGAGGTTGAAAAAGAGAATTTAACACGAGAAATGAAGGAAACCATCGAAAAGGGAGCAGAATTTTTGCTTATGCATCGCTTGTTTAAGGCTGATCATCACGGTTACAAGGTAATCAACGAGTCTTGGTTAAAGTTGAGTTTTCCATGGTTTTACGGAAACAACATACTAAGGGGTTTGGATGTTTTAACAAAGCTCGGCTACGTGAAGGATGAACGTTTAAAAGACGCTGGTGAGGTTCTTCTGCAAAAACGACAAAGCAACGGTGCTTGGATTTTGGAAACTTCGCCTATGGGAAGAATGCAAACCAACATCGAAGCGAAGGGCAAACCTAGCAAATGGATTACGCGGTTCTGTTAACTCTTAGGGTCTTAAGAGATTTTTGAGAGGGTCTGTTAACTGGCGGGGCTTTTCCATAATTCTGAATGATTAATACTTAGAGAAGCAGAAGAAAGTTTTTTAAGCGAGATTTAGATAATACGAGTCATGTGAACAAAGATATGCAATAGCTATCTAAAAAACCATTTTGGGTGGATCTCTCGTAGCAAAACATAAAAGTGCAATTACCATAACATGTTCACGTTTGCACCTAAGGTTGATTTCATGGTTGATATCATTGCAGATCCTAAGGCTATATCTGACTCGAAGATTCACCCAATGGTTATTGAGCGGGCGTGTGAAATGCTGCGACAAAAATTTGAAAGTAGTCCTGAAGATATGCCTCGTGCGAAAAAGAAGTGGCAAGAGATCGTTGTCGTAGCTGGCATGCGCCTTGTGATGAATTGCCATAGAGAAAATGGCAAAATTGCCGTAACGGGAATAAGAAAAACAAGACTACAAAAAGTGAAAGTGAGAAGAGGTAGGTGAAAATGGATACATGGTGTGAGACTACAATAGAGATTGATACTGTGAATTGGAAAGGTAAACCAATACATGTAGTAAATGTTCCTGCGCTCAAGAATATGAAGACTGGACAGATTCGAGTTTATCCTTCAGAGGTAGCTAAGGCAGAAATAGCCATGCTTGCAGAACAATATGATCTATTGCCTAGAGAAGCTCTGATATTATTAATGCTCTATGCGAAGCCAGGACCGTTTAAAGCTGGGATGTTACATCATAAATATCGTATGAACAAGACACTTTTCTACCAATGGAAAGAAATGGAAAAAGAGGGATGGGGAGACAGTATTCCGCATGACCAATTTCAACCCGCAGCGCGAGGTCCGGTTCCCAAAAATCTTACTTGTGACTTGGAACATCTATGTGAAAAGAAGTTGATTTCACTAAGTTGGGAAACATGGGATAGGAAACCGCATGAAAAATTGATTGCTTGGGAAGGATGGAAAAAAGGACCTAAGGATGCTTCATTGATTACGGAATTAACCAGAGAAGGATTTCAACTCGCAGAAAAGTTATGGTATGAAGTTCCTGAACCACTACGAGAGATAACCTTGAGAGTTAAGGAAAGAATCTTCCCATTGGATCCATCAACAATTCGCAATAGAGTACATCGAGAATATCCCGAGTACAAAAAAGGATACACGGAGTTGGATAGAGACTAAGTATCTAGGTACTATTGTTCTGACTTTTTTTAATCAATTCAATCCATTTATTTCCTTTAAGATATAAGCCAATTTTTGCTTTGTCTGATGGTGTTTTTCCATCAAGTGCCATGTGTGGTCTTATGAAGTTGTAGTAGATCCTCATTCCCTCTAGCATCGTTTGTGCTGTTTGCTCATCGTCTAACCCCCTCATTGTCTTGTTTCTATCTCTAATTGTGCTATGTAGCCTTTCAACCATGTTGTTGTTTGAACGATTTCTAATGTTCGGAATCCGTACATGTTCTGTTCTAGGAGCTTTCATCGTATGAAACTCCTTAGGTATCGCGTCTTGATAGGCTCTCAACCCATCAGTGACTACTGCCATAGGTCTCGTGTTTGCAAGGCTAGATGCTTGAGCCAGCACGGTTCTGGCATCAGCAATTTCTCTTTTCTCGGTTATTTGAGTTGCTAGCCAAAATCTGCTTTCATTGTCCATTACATTCCAGAGCCACTTGAAATCTCCATTCACATTCAATGCCATTTCGTCACTATGCCATATTCCGCTAACTCTTGGCACTAACTGATCTACATACTCTTTCATCAATTTGACATACTTCTTTATCCACTTGTAAACTGCAACATGACTAACCTCAACATTATAAAACTGTTTTAAATGGTCAACGATACTTCTCATACTGATTCCTTTAAAGTAAAGGTCTAAAGCTATTGTAACAATCTGAGGAGTAGCCTTCATCTTTTCAAATCCATCATCAACAACAAACTTTCGCTTACAATCCGTACAGAAAAACCGTTGAACCCTTCCTCTCTGTGTATTCCTAAATCCTCTTTTAACTATGTTCTTTGAACCGCAGAATTTGCAAACCAAAACTGGTTCTTCTAATTCGCATAAACTCTCACCCTCTTTTTCGAAGGGAATAGCTCTACGTTCATTTAAACTAAACTGCTCTACTGCATGAATATGCTTACAAACAACATGGTTAATCGAAAAATCAGGGCATTCACATTTCCACTCTAAACCTTCTCTCACAACAATATAGGGTGCATTTCCTTTCTGACTCCAAACCCTATAAGTGAAATCGTTAATCTTGTCGACTTTATTATGAGCTAGAAGCGAATATGCACGGAGTTTGCGTGTGTTTGAGGTTTTCATCGGTTTACACCACGGTATATACATATGTACACACAGGTATATAAGGTTTTCTACACTAAGGTATAGACCTTAGTATAAACCTTAAATACTTGAATCGCCTAGTAGATACTAAGGTGTAGACTTTGGTAGGTCAAGTAGAAACCAAGATTCATAAAGTTAATTCCAGACACACAATTTATCTCAAAACCGACATAATTAATGATAGCAATTTCCCCTTTCAAGTCGGTGAACCTCTTATCGTGAGAATAGAAGGCGATAAGCTCATAATTGAGCGAAAGAAATAGAATATTGGCACTCATGTTTATTCTGTAGAATACACATAGAACTACACGCAAGTATGAATAATCGTGTACACCACAAAACTCTTATAGGAGTAGTCTCCTATAAATACGTGGGATGGAGCCGAGGACGGGTTTCGAACCCGTGAACCCCGTATACCAATACGGGTGCCATACCACTTGGCTACCTCGGCTCTATTCCTTGTGATTGAGTAGATGTATGTCAACAAGGAAGGTTAGGAAGAGTAATCCGTGCTTCCGACACTTCGGAACAGTGGTGCCACGCACGGACTGCATCTTTGCTCTTTTTCTATCTAGTTCCTTGTTGTTTTTCTTCTTCACTTGGATTGATAACATATAGCCTTCGTATGCCATCTGTGCCCTTTTGTTGTCTCATGACTAGCTTTGTAAACTCTCCTCGTTTTTGCAGTCTTCTGACACCTGTTCTAAAGTTGTCTATGTTGAATTGCTCATCGGATATGACAAGCGCTTTGCCACGTTTGACACGCTTGAGTATTTCACGATAAGGTGTATAGCGCACTGGCTTTCCTGGTACTGCACTCTCGTCGATGATTGTCAGGTGTTCTAGGTCAAGTTTTTCTTTCGTCTTTGACGTTGCCTTCACCCAATATAGAATAGTTCTATCCTTGTTATTAAGCTTTACGCGAACACCGTTCTATTCGCTCTAATGCCTAAGCGTCGGCTTAGTCAGCTAACTATTAACTAACTACTAGCCATGCGCAAACACTATGCGCTTAATTTAGTTAACTGCACGTATAGTGTCAGTTTGTTAGTTCCTTAGCTTCTTGGTACCTTATAGATGTATTTCTCATACTGCGTTCTTGATCGCTATGGTATGCCGTAATCTAACCGTTAAAAGAAAAGCCCCTTTGGTTAACATGTTAAAGGCTTAGTTCATTCAAGCCCCTAAGAGTTAACAGAACCGATTACGCTAATCGCTTTAAGAGTGTTAAAGCGTCTAAGTTCCTGATTCTGCGCATTGTTTGAGGATTGAAAGAGAAGGTATAAGTCCTTTTGATTAGAGGTTAGTTTTTGCAGATTTTACAGCGTTTACCGTTCTCTTTAAAAGCAGTTGGGCTGCCTCTTGTGTCGGCCACCCGCCCAAGCCGCAGTCGGGCCCAGTAAAGGTCATTGTGTCTCCATATTTCTGTTTGGCGATTAAGAATCTTTTTCTTATGGTTTCTTCGCTTTCAATTAGTTGCTCTGTCTTCGGCTTCGTTATCGCTTTATCATATAGTTCTGCCATGATTGAGTCTATGTCTGTCCTCGATATGCCAACCCTTATTTGCTTGTCCGCTCTCACCAGCATTTTTCTTGACAAAGCTTCAATGTTTCTTGAAGATGCCGCATACTCAAATGATAACACATCCAGGTTTTTGACGTTTAGCACATCTGCAACCCTTGTGGCGGAGTGAAGGTGAATTTGTCTTACAACACCTTTAAAGTCGAAGGCCTTTTCCATAACGTCCAAAATAGTGTCCTTGTCCGCTGATATGTCTTGAAATCCGAAGCTCGGCTCATCCAGCGAAACAACCTCAGTTTTCACATATTTAGAATTTAAAATAGAGTTTTTTGCAAAGCGCCTCACCGTTTCCGCAAACATTAAGAGAACATCTTTGTACGGTGCGGTTCCGATTTCTTTCAAATACAACTCCATGGGTCCTGTAACACATACACGAAGCGCCACTTTTTTCCCTGTTTCTTCGGAAAGCCTTTTTGCTTCCTCGTTGATTACATGTACTTCCGGTATAATCGCATCTTTTTTATCAACAGCGTACGTGCCTTTATCCATTGCTTTATGAATGATGTCTGTAAACTGCCTATGTATATCGTAATGTTGCGGATAATTAACAACATCCAAGCCCGCATCACATTTTTTCCTAAAGGAATCGATTATAACTCGACAAAAATTTTTTAGCAAGAACTCGTCTTTTCTGATATTTTTTCCGTTGATCATCGCTTTTCTGGCAAGGACATATGCCTTGTCGAACAGTTTTCTATCTACGTGAAGGGGTAGTGGGAAGCTCCCCACATCATCAACAAGGATGTCCATACAAAACATGTTAATCGTTGGGTCATTTAAAACTAACTTTTATACTCAAAATCTTGCTGATGGCCATGAGGATGTTCTACTTACAGTAAAACATATAAGCTACCATTGTTTGTGAAACATTAATGTGGTGTACGATGATGAGTATTTGGAAGCTTCGTTTATCCATGGTTGGAACCTTAGCCATAATAATTAGCTTATCCACATTGTTCTTCACGATAGTTTTAAGCCTCATCGGTTCTTTAGACTTAATAACCCTAGGCGTACTCGTGGTTGCTTTCAACATCTTCCAATGGCTTATATCGCCGTACATAATCAATGCCATCTACCGCGCACGTGAACTAAACAAAAATGAGTATCCGAGGCTTCATGAGGCGGTTGAAAACCTAAGTAGAAAAAGCAAGATCAAAAAACCGAAATTGATGCTTGCGCAAATTCCAATTCCAAACGCCTTTGCATATGGTTCGCCAATAGCTGGCAAATACGTAGCCGTCACAAGCGGACTGCTGAAGACACTGGATCAGGAGGAGGCTGAGGCTGTTATTGGACACGAGCTTGGACATTTAAGGCACAGAGACGTACAAATAATGATGTTCGTTTCGCTATTACCAGCACTATTATATTTTATCGGTTATTCGCTCATGCTCTCATCCATGTACGGCAGACAAAGAAGGGAAGGTGGAGGAGCAACACTATTAGGCGTAGGTTTTATGGCCTTCTCCTGGATTCTAAACATGTTCATACTCTACCTAAGCCGCCTACGCGAATACTATGCTGATAGACACAGCGTCTCAATAGTTGATGATGGGGCACAGAAACTTTCAGAAGGCCTAGCAAAGATAGTTCACACAACCAGAAACATGAGAAGATCCAGAACAGAAAAACATAATCTAAACGCCTTTAAAGCGTTGTTCATCGCCGACCCTGATCACGCAGATACGGATTCCATTGCAATATCAACGATGGCAGCCTCAGGCGACCAAAAACTGGTCCAAGGAATTCTGTCGCGGAAGCTGACAACGATGGACAGAATAATTGAAGTTTTCTCCACACATCCAAACATAGTCAAGCGACTCAAGGCTCTACAAGAATTAAGCTAGCAATCACCACAATCTTTTAACCTTCGAGATTTCTGGTTACTTTCGGTAGAAAGTTTTATATGGATGGATAATCCATCCAATACCATGAGAGACAGACCTAAGGGTTCACGTAGAATAGTGTTGATAGCCATCTTCACGGCTTTGTGCTTGGCAATTCAGTTGACTCCGAGACTGCCTAACGTGGAGTTTACTTCACTTTTCACGTTTACTGTCGGTTTTGTGTTTAGTTCTTTTATGGGCGCTATGTTTGGTGGTTTTGTGATGTTTGTTAATGGTTTCTTTTCACCTTGGGGGTTTTCTGGTCCAAACATGCCCTTTCAAATCGTGGGGATGGCTATGGTAGGCTTGGCTGGAGGTTTATACGGAAGGTATTTACAGAGCTATGACTCGGCTAAATTCTATGTTGAAGCAGCGGTTTTAGGAGCATTTCTCACGGTGTTATACGACCTTATAACCAATCTAGGAGTGGCCATGCAATTTATGATTGCTGGAACGCCCTCCACTTTGGCGGTTATAACCGCTCTGGCTTACGGGACACCGTTTTCTCTGATACATGTGTTCTCTAACATCGCGGTGTTTGGAAGTGTGTTCTTTCCTCTAGTTGGGGCTTTGAGCCGTATCCAAGTGGTGAAAAATCTTGGTTGAAAAAAGAACTCTAGCGTTTGTAATATTAGCAATGTTGGTGTGGGCATCGATAACCACTGGTTCTGTGGCCTATTATTATCTGGAGCAGACTAGGTATCGAGAACAGCTTAAAGAAAAGCAGCAATTGCTGAGTGAGCTGTCAGAGAATTATGGCGTGTCCGCAACTAAACGAAATTTGCTATCTGGAGAATACGGCGCTCTTCTCGGAGAGTATCAATGGTTTGTAGGCGAAAATTATTCTGCCCTTATGAGTAAATACGAGGAATTGCTTTCCAATCTAAGGCGCAATTACACTCTAACACTAAACGAATTCCCAGAATTAAATGCAACCTATAACAATCTATTAAACGAATTTCAAACACTTAGCGCGAAAAGTGTGGTGACAAAAGAGGAGTTCGGTTCACTGCTTGACGAGTTTTACATTTTATTCGCAGTATTGGCAACAAAGGAACTAGAGGGCTTTGTGGGCGAAATAAGTGCGATACACGTGAGCTTATGCATCGACTACGGCAACCAAACCATAAAATGGTACAATAACATTGCCTCTTCTTTCGGCGCAACATTGTTTGACCTAACTCGAAAAGTTGCAAGTGTTGAGTATTCGTATTGGGCAACAATGGAGCCAGGCCACATACTCGTGACTTCAATTAACAATTATGCGGAAGGATACTGGCTATGGTACTATTGGGATGATACGAAAAACGAATGGGTCTTCGGACCCGTTGGTTGTGATGCTTGGATTTTAAAGGACAATGGGATATACAAGTGGATTTGTAGCTCATATTAACTAAAGCAGGCAAACCAAAAGGATTTTATTAGAAGGAATTAGAACTTCTCATCACTATTAACACTCTAAACTGTTTGAGGTTGTAAGCTTTGACTAAAACTTCCAAAATATTCGAGGAGACGTACAAAGAAGGGAGGAAATATTTGCTTGAAACCGAAGCCAAAAGTGTTTGCATGGAATATGGAATTCCAGTCACAAAGTTTAAAGTGGCGAAAAATGAGGCTGAAGCCGTTAAGCTTGCAGACGAAATCGGATATCCCGTAGTTTTAAAAATCGTCTCGCCGGACATTATTCATAAATCAGATGTTGGCGGTGTTATAGTTGGTTTGAAGACTGCAAAGGATGTTCGGAACGCCTACGGTCAGATTCTGCAAAATGTGAAAAAACACAAGGCAGACGCAAAAATTGTTGGCGTGCTCGTCCAGGAAATGGCTCCACCTTCAACGGAAGTCATAGTGGGCGCGATTAAAGACCCTCAGTTTGGTCCTGCAGTGATGTTTGGGCTGGGCGGTATCTTTGTGGAAATACTCAAAGACGTAGCCTTTAGGGTTGCACCCATAACAGAGGCTGAGGCCCGCGAAATGATATCAGAAGTTAGAGCTTACCCGTTGCTGAAAGGGTATAGGAATCTGCCTCCAGCGGACATAGAAACCATAGTGCAGATTCTGCTCAACACTTCAAGGCTTGTTATGGAGCATCAAGAGATTAAGGAGCTTGACCTAAACCCAATAATGGTTTACGAGAAGGGAGCAAAAACAGTCGACGCAAGAATAATTCTAGAGTAAGGTGCATGAATTTTGAATGTGTTGGGGAGTCTCTTCTGCTGCGTGTTATCTACCATGTGTAAAGGTTTGATGGTTCTTTTCTTGGAAGAGTCTTGCTCTCTGTGGTGACTGGCCCCCTTATAGATTGAACCTGTGGTTCTGCTGAGTGGTTCTTGTTTTGCTCTGGCGTCAGTTATTGAGTATCATTAAAATTATTTATGTCTGGCACGACCTTTTTCTTTAGTGTTGGGATGCTCAAAATGAAAAATGTATTTGTGAGGAGTTATAGAGAAGACGATGAAGATGTTTGGCTTCGTATTGTAAATGAAAGTCTTAGGGCTTGTCCGGGTTACGAACCGAGAGCTTTACACGATTTCCTGAGGTGGAAGAACAGCAGCAATTTTGACGAGAAAGGCTTGTTTTTCGCCCAACTTGGCAGTAAGGCCGTTGGAACCGTCGCATCTGTACCCCTTAGGTATTTGGCGAAAAGAAAGGGGCGCATCACGGACTTAGCTGTTCTACCCACACATCAGCGGAAAGGAGTTGGTAGCGCACTTCTAGAAGCTGGCTTAAGTTATCTCAAGAAAGTGGGCATGGAAGAGGCTGAAGCATGGAGTTGGAATTTTCCCGCATTCTTAAATCTCTATAAGAAACACGGTTTCAAACCCGTGAGGAGGCATCTCTCGATTTACTGGGACTTGACCAAACCACTACCAAGACTTACCATAAATAGGGGGGTTAAAGTTAAACAGGCGACGATGGCGGATGTAGAGGTCTTAGCCGGCCTTGCCTCTAAGGCTTATCTTCCCTATTGGGATTGGTGGTATGAAGACTACGGTGGTTTTGAAAAAGTTAGGGAGTATTGGAGAAAGAGAGTGAAGGATGAACTTAAAAGAGGCTATGCTCATTTTATTGGATACATGAAAGAGAAACCTGTTGGCTTTTCAGCGGCACAAATCGACAAAAAGTTTATTGAAGAAAAGGGAGTAAAGCTAGGCACTCTTTGGGCTGGGGTTGCGGTATTACCGGAACACAGAAGAAAGCACATAGGCTCAAGGCTCTTGCTAGAAGCATTAACATTTCTGAAAAGAAAGGGCATGAGAAAGGCAATGGTCGGAACGTTCTCTTATCTCGATTCACACACTCCCGCCGTTAACCTCTATCTTAAGTCGGGCGGGAAAATTACCCGAGAGTTTGTAAGCATGAATAAACCATTGTAAGGATGTGACAGCACTAGCAACAATGCAAGGAAAACACCATGCAAAAACTTCCCTTAGATAGATACAAAAACTGGCCAAAACACGAAATCTTTTCAAAGACGTGCATTCCGCCGGAAACACCATTTTTCTTGAGGCTAGATGGATGGAAATTTAAGAAACTTTCAGAAACTACAAAAGCCGAGAAACCCTTTGACGAGAAATTCACAAAGTGTCTCGTCTTCTCCGGGAAAATTCTGTTTAAGATGGGGTTCAGCCCAGCCCTAATTTATGTGGCAAGTGATGAACTGAACGTTCTATTTCTTGATGCGGCTCCTTTCCGCAGGAGGGTTGAAAAAGTTGATTCTGTGTTAGCTAGTTTGGTTTCAAGCGCCTTTACGCTAAGCCTACAGAAACTCCCCAGCAAGAAAAATGTTGTAGCTTTTGATTCCCGCATAATCATCACATCAAACGATGAGAAGATAATAGAATACCTAGCTTGGAGGCAAACGAACACTTGGAGAAACCACAACAACGCTTACGCCTACTGGGTTCTCCGCAGAACGGGCCACAAACCATCCGAAATCTCTAAAAAACTCAAAGGACTAAAAACCGAAGAACTCCACGAAATAATGTTTAAACAAGGTGTCAACTTGGCTAAGACCCCACAATGGCAAAGAAGGGGAATACTAGTGTACAAGGAACCCTTTCTCAAAAAAGCCGAAAATCACCTTATGACAAGATGGAGAATCAAAGAAGAGTGGAATCTACCGCTTTTCACGTCAAAGGACGGAGTAAAGCTAATCAAACAGGTTCTAGAAGGGACAAGGCAGAAGAGGAAAAACTGATTGTCAGAGCAACAGAAAGCCCAAAAAACCAGGAATTAACTCAAAAACTTTCAGTATTAAGAGATCAGAAAAACAGGCTAGACGCCGAAGCAGGAGAATGGGCTGAAAAAAGAGACGAGTTAAATGAGCAAATTAAGACTCTACGCGCTGAGATACTGGAACTGAAAGGCGAAAGAGACAAGTTAAATGAAAAGGTCAAGGAACTGAAACAGCAAAGAGAAGAAACAAAGACGGAAATTCGCGAAAAAATTGAAGAACTAAGGAAACTGAACCAAGAAGTTAAGGCTTTCAGCAAGAAAAAGCCTTCGAGAAGCTTTCAAACTCTGCAAAAGGAAGTTGAAGGCATAGAATGGAAGATACAAACAACACCTTTAAGCCTTCAAGAAGAGAAGGAACTCGTCGAAAGGGTCAAACAACTAGAAACTCAGTTGAACATTCTTAGAAAACTTGACCAGTTAAACCAAAAAATCCTCGAATTACGAGCCGAACTCAAAGCCCTCGAAACCAACAGTAAGCTCTATCATGAAAAACTAATAGAAGCTGCACAAGAAAGCCAGGAAATTCATAAAAGAATGCTGGAAAAAATTGGTGAAGCAAAAAAACTTAAAATTGAAGCCGACAACCTCCATAAACTCTTTCTACAAACAAAAGAAAAAGCAAGACCCATTCAAGAGGAAATGTCAGCGATATCAAATCAAATAAGACAATTGAGAGAGGAAATTCGTGAGGAAGATGAAAGAGAAAAGAAGAAAAGAGAGGAAGCCCTTCGGGAAGAGCTTGAAAGACAAGCAAGGGAAAAATTGAAGCGTGGCGAAAAATTGACTTGGCAAGAGTTCCAACTCCTCGCAGAGAAAGGGACAGCAGCACAAAATTAAAGTGGAACATTATAAATAAGTATTGAGGAACAGAGAACGCATGGCTAAGGAAGAACCTGCAGAGAAGGAGCAAAAAAGAATCCTTGTTTTATGTGTTGATAGGGACGGTGATTTAGGAGCAAAGGGAGGAGTTAGAACCCCTCTCATTGGAAGGGGAGAAAACCTCAACGCTGCAGTAACCCTAGCTTTAAGGGACCCCGAAGAGCCGGACGCAAATGCCATGTTCGAAGCAATACACATATATGACCGTCTACAAAGCGAAAATAAACCGGAGGAAGTTTTTGAAATAGCGACCATATCTGGCTCTGAACTTGGCGGTGTTGGAGCAGACAGAAAAGTAGTCGCTGAGCTAAGCGAATTATTAAGTTCGTTTCCCGCAAACGAGGTTATTCTGGTTACAGATGGATACTCAGACGAGGCGGTTCTGCCACTCGTAGAGTCAAGGGTGCCTGTTTCATCTGTTAGGAGGGTAGTTGTAAAGCACAGCGAAAAAATTGAGGAAACCGCCGCTCTCTTCACGCGTTACCTAAAAATGATTATAGAAAACCCCCGCTACTCCCGCATAGCATTAGGCTTGCCCGGACTACTCTTTCTAATTTTAGGGATCCTTTCGATTTTTAATCTGCTTTATTACTATTGGATAGCATTCGTCTTCGTCTTAAGTGCGTTCATGCTTGTCAAAGGTTTTGGAATCGACAAAACTGTCAAAAATTTCTATCAATGGATGAAGGAATATTCTCCGCCCCCACTTCCAGTTCAGATTTCAAATTTCTCCGCAGTTGCCGGAGCCTTATGCATAGCGGTTAGCATTTACTTGGGATGGACAAATGCCGCAACTTCTGTTGGAACAAAGATTCCAACACCACCCGACTTGGCGGGTTGGCTCAGTATTTTACCACAGATTGCTGGCTACTTTATCCAAGGTTCCGTCGCTCTAATAATAGTAGGTGTTTGTGTAACTTTGTCAGGAAGAGCCATACGCTGGTATCTCGAACGCGACGCCAGATTACTGCGTAACGCCGCCTTAATAGTCTCGATTGCATGGTCTTGGCTGATACTTTATGAAGCTTCTAACCTTTTAATCGACCCATCTAAGAGCCCTGGAACACTTATTTTCTCCATTGTTGTTGGCATCTTGATTGGTGTAGCCTCAGTTCTGGTTGTATTAGTCATCCATAGATCTGCTAAAGGATTCTTTAGAGAGACAGAAGAGCAGGCTGAAGAGTTTGGACAAGGTTAAAGTTGCAGTTATTGGTGGAACTGGCTTCGAGAAGTTGTTTGTGGATGCTAGGCAGCTGCGCTTGGGAACACCCTACGGAATGGCTCCACCCTTATCAATTGGAAAAATGGATGACAAGGAAGTGGTTTTTCTTCCTAGGCATGGTCCAAACCACTCTGTTCCTCCGCACAGGATAAACTACAGGGCAAACGTTCATGCTCTACATGAAATGGGTGTTGAGAGAATCATAGCTGTAAACGCTGTCGGAGCAATAAACCGTGATTTCAAACCTGGCGATGTCGTTGTTCCGCACGATTTTGTTGATTTCACAAGACTCCGCTCCACAACCTTTTATGACGAAGGTTCGGTAACACACATCGATGTCTCTCAGCCCTATTGCCCCGAAATACGCAAACTACTAATTGACAATGCCAAAAAACAGGGGTTGCGTGTGTGGGATAGGGCTGTGCTGGTTTGTACCGAAGGGCCTCGTTTTGAAACCCCTGCAGAGATTGAAATGTTTAGCCGTTTAGGTTGCGATGTTGTCGGGATGACGGGGTTTCCAGAAGCCGTTCTGGCAAGGGAACTTGAAATATGCTATGCCGCTGCATGTTTTGTTTCAAACATGGCTGCTGGTATCCAAGAACGGTTGACGCCCCTCGAAGTTTCCAAAATTTCTGAACAGATTATGCCTAAACTAGAGCAAGCTTTAATTGAGACAATCAAGGCTTTACCTCTCCAACGGAAAAGCACTTGCCCGTGTGCTAAAGCGCTTAGAAACGCGAGGATTAAGCAATGATTAAAACGTTTCTCTCCGTTATCGGTGCGTACAAACTCTATGAGAAGTGGCTTTGGCATCAGGTGAAGAATGGCTTCAAGCCGGAGCATATAGCGATAATTTTGGACGGAAACAGAAGGTGGGCTGTGGAAAAGGCTCTCGACCCTTGGTTTGGCCACGAAAGGGGTGCTGAAAAAGTTGAGGAGCTGCTTGATTGGTGCCTTAAACTCAATGTCAAGTCCATAACTCTCTATGCCTTTTCTACGGAGAACTTTCGCCGCCAAGAAAGCGAGATTGAGGAGATAATGAGCATTGCGGAAGAAAAGCTTCAGAAGATTCTGACTGATGAGCGCATACACAGGAACAGAGTGCGCGTAAAAGTTATTGGGCGAGTAAACCTGTTGCCTGAAGGTTTGCAGAAACTTGTAATGGACGTGGAAAGGGCAACACACGATTATGATGAACATTTCTTGAATGTTGCTTTTGCCTATGGCGGGAGAGCGGAAATTGTGGATGCTGCAAAGAAAATTGCGGAGAAGGTGCAGGAAGGGGAGCTGATTCTAGAAAAGGTTGATGAGCAGATGTTTGAGCAGTATCTTTATACTTCACATATGCCCAATCAAGACCCGGACTTGATTATTAGGACTTCAGGTGAAGAGCGATTAAGCGGCTTTTTGCTTTGGCAGTCTGCCTACAGTGAACTCTGCTTTTTGGACGTCTATTGGCCAGATTTTCGCTTAATAGACCTTTTGCGGGCGGTTAGGACGTTTCAAAAACGAAAGAGACGTTTCGGTGCATAAGCAAGGTTAAGCTCTTTTTTTGGCGCTTACTATTGAGATGACATCTCTGTCTTTTAGGACGTAGTCTTCTCCAACCCTTTTTCTTTCTCTAGCTTCGACCGCGTAGATGAAGCTCTCTCCGAGTTCTGTGTGTATTATGTAGGCGAGTTGGCGGGCTGTTGTTCCGTAGGGTACGAGGTAGGCGTCTGGCAGAACTCTTCCCTCATGGTCTGTCAGATGCTCTAAATCCTCAACGGGATAAACAGTGATCATGCTTAAGAGTTTGAAGTAAGCCGTGTTTACTGCTTCTTGAACGCCTGTTGAGCCAAAATTGAGCAGAATTTTCTCCTTTATGGTTTCTAATGCCCTAATTTGGCTTTCGGTTAGCTTTTCTGGACTGTTTATTTTGAAACCGCAGTCTCCGGGTCTGTAGTCTATTAGTTGTTTTTCCGCGGCTCTTCTCAAGGCAAGCTCTGCTTCTGAACAGCAAGGAACCACAAGGTAATTCGATTTTTTCAGTATTTCGAAGTTTTCTTCAGCCGTGGGTATGTCTATTTTGTTCGCTACTATCAACATTGGCTTGGCGACTTGCCTCAGTGTATCCACAAATTTTATGAAGTCTTCCTCATTCCATGCTGTGGGCTTGTCAGCGTTTAATCCTGTTCTTCTTATAGTTTCAAAGATGTGACTCCTTCTGATTGCTAGGCCGCTTAGTCTCTCTTCCAACATTGAGAAAAGGTCCTTTGATTCGGATTCTGCTGTTCTAGCTATTTTGGGCCAGTCTCGTTTCAGTATGTTCGCCATCCACATGGTTATTTCGTGTTCCAAAAACCTTACATCCTCTAAGGGGTCATGCGCACCGATTTTGCAGAGTCTCCCTTCGGAGTCTGTTCCTCCAGAAGCGTCGACGATGTGGATTAGGGCGTCGGCCTTCCTGATTTCGTCCAGAAACTGGTTGCCTAGACCCCTCCCTTGCCATGCGCCCGGCACAAGTCCCGCACAGTCGATAAATTCTACTGGGATTAGTCTTACGCCGTCTAAGCATATGGAGTTGAGGGGATTGTCTTTAACGTTGAACTCTTCGTGGACGCACGGTGTCCGCACATAGCCGACGCCTCTGTTCGGCTTTATGGTTGTGAATGGGTAGTTTGCAATTTCAGCCGGCGCAAGGGTTGCTGCGCTAAAAAATGTTGATTTGCCAGTGTTAGGCTTTCCAACAATGCCTAACAGTCTCGAATAGGATTTCTGCATTTGGTCCCCCCTCAAAATTCTGGTTGCAGCTTCTCTGCTGTTAGCCTCCTTGTTTGTAATTTAACATACGTAGCTCTATATGGTTTGTGCTGTTAACAACAAATACATCGCTCGCTCACATTTTAGAAGGATTGAATTTTGCTTTAGACAACCTTTGAAAATGATGAAAAGGCGGAATAATATAAAAAGGATTACATCAAAATGAAGACAGAAGTTCAATCTATAAGAGAGGGACTAGGCTCACCAGAGAGCAGAAGAGCAAAGGAATACCTTCCGAGACGGAAAAGCCTTGATACACTGAAAAATAGCATAATATAAAAGTGTCCAGTCTATAAGACTAAGCCGAAACGTCAAAGGATGGGAAAGCAATTGGCAGCAAGTCTAACAAAAGAGAAGCTTGTTGAAATGTATAGGAAGATGCTTGAAATCCGCCTTTTCGAAGAAAAAGTCTTCGAACTTTACGCCCAAAACCTTGTTCCGGGAACAATCCATCTTTACGCTGGAGAGGAAGCCGTAGCGGTTGGTGTTTGCAGTGCTCTCATAAGAGACGACTACATTACGAGCACGCATAGGGGACATGGGCATTGCATAGCGAAAGGCGCCGAGTTAAAGCGAGTTATGGCAGAGATTCTGGGCAAGGAGACAGGTTACTGCAAAGGCAAGGGCGGCTCTATGCACATCGCAGACTTCAGCATAGGCGTGTTGGGCGCGACAGCCGTCGTCGCGGCTGGAATACCAATAGCCGTTGGCGCTGGCTTATCCATAAAACTTAGAAAATCAGACCAGGTGGTAGCTTCTTTCTTCGGCGAAGGAGCTTCAAACCAAGGAACATTCCACGAAGGCATAAACATGGCATCCATATGGAAGCTTCCCGTAATCTTTGTCTGCGAAAACAACCTTTACGCCATGGGAACACGTCAATCGGTGGTCATGGCTATAGAAAATGTTGTTGACAGAGCTTCAGCCTATGGGATTCCTGGTTTGGTTGTGGATGGAAACGATGTTTTGGCCGTTTACGAAGCAACTCTAAAGGCTGTTGAAAGAGCACGAGAAGGCGAAGGACCAACCCTCATAGAGTGCAAAACTTACAGGCATAAGGGACATTCGCGGGTTGACCCTGCCAAATACAGGCCTAAAGAGGAAGTTGAAGAGTGGCTGGCTAAGGACCCGATAAAGCGATTTAAGGAAAGACTATTGAAAACAAACACTATGGCGGATGCTGAGATGCGACGAATTGAAAAAGAAGTTTCAGCGGAAATCGAAGAAGCAGTCAAGTTCGCCATGGAAAACCCTTATCCGGCTCCAGAAGACGCCTTACAAGATGTCTACGCCTAAATTTACGAGGAATGAATGTGCGGAAGATAAGTTATAGAGAAGCATTAAGGGAAGCATTAAGAGAGGAGATGCGACGAGACCCGACGGTCTTTCTATTAGGCGAGGATGTTGGCAGATATTGGGGAGGAGCCTTCAAAGTCACAAATGGTCTGGCAGAAGAATTCGGAGACGAAAGGGTTAGGGATACCCCAATCTCTGAATCAGCCATAATCGGAACAGCGGTAGGCGCAGCGATAACAGGCATGCGTCCGGTGGCAGAAATAATGTTCGGAGACCTAACCGCTCTAGCCATGGACCAGATAGCAAACCAGGCGGCAAAAGCGCGCTACATGTTCGGCGGTCAAGTGAAGGTTCCGCTCGTTATTAGAACACCTTTCGGGGCTGGAGTAAACATTGCAGCTCATCACTCGCAGAGCCTAGAAGCGTGGTTCATGCACGTTCCGGGATTATACGTAGCCGTACCTTCTACTCCCTATGATGCGAAGGGACTCTTGAAAACAGCTATAAGGGGCAGCAACCCGGTTTTTTTCTGTGAACATAAGCTTTTGTATTCAATTGAAGGTGAAGTTCCAGAAGATGAGTACACCCTTCCTTTCGGGGTGGCGGATATAAAGAGGGAAGGAACCGACGTAACAATAGTGGCTACCCTCTATATGATTCACAAAGCCCTAAACGCAGCTAAAGAACTTGAAAGGGAAGGCGTAAGCGCAGAAGTTGTTGACCCGCGAACCCTGACACCCCTAGATAAGCAGGAAATAATAAAGTCTGTTAAGAAAACTGGAAGGATAGTTATTGTAAGCGAGGACTGCAAAACCGCTGGCGTAAGCGCCGAAATTGCCGCCATAGTAGCTGAGGAAGCCCTAGATTATTTGGATGCACCGATAAAACGTGTAGCCGAGCCTGACACGCCAATTCCGTTTAGTCCACCCCTAGAGCAGTATGTAATTCCAGACGAAGAAGCCGTAATCAAGGCGGTTAAGGAAGTGGTCTAGAATGGTAACAAGAGTTGTTATGCCAAAACTCAGTCTAACGATGAAGGAGGGCACGGTGGGCAAATGGTACAAAAGGGAAGGCGACTCCGTTGAGAAGGGCGAACCCATAGTAGAAGTGGTTTCAGAAAAAGCCACATACGACCTAGAAGCTCCAGCCTCCGGGGTATTGCGAAAAATTCTGGTAGAGGAGGGCGTTGATGCCCCAGTTAACGCAGTTTTAGCCGTTATAACAGCTCCAGAAGAAACTTTTTCAGAGGCTGAAATCCTCGCAGAGGTTCCTAAAGCAGTTGAGGAGATGGAAAAGAGAGTTTTGGCTTCACCAGCAGCAAAGCGTTTGGCAAGAGAGCATGGAATAGACTTATCTCTTGTTAGGGGCAGCGGACCCGAGGGAAGAATAGTTGAAGAGGATGTTAGTAGATTCATCGAAGAGACCCGTGGAATTCTGCCCAAAGTAAAGGAGATTATTCCCTTGAGTGGTTTCAGGAAGACCTCTGCCGAGCGGGTTTCTGCAAGCTTCAAAACAGCGCCCCACAGCACAATAATGATGGAAGTTGACGTTTCTAAAGCCGAGGAATTGCATGAGAAACTTCAAGTTTCGTATACGGCTATTCTTGTGGGTGGTGTTGCAAAAGCTCTCCTCGAACATTCCATAATGAACTCAACGTTGGAAGGAAACCGAATAAAAATTTTTGAAGATGTGAACGTGGGCGTGGCTGTTGCAACAGAAAAAGGCTTAGTTGTTCCGGTTATACACACCGCTGACAAAAAATCCTTAAAGGAAATAGACACCGCCATCAAGGAGCTGACGGAAAAGGCCAGACAGGGAAAACTATCTAGGGAAGAGGTGACTGGCGGAACCTTCACGATCACAAACCTAGGCATGTATGAAGTCGATTTTTTCACTCCAATAATTAATCCGCCAGAAGCCGCCATACTCGGCGTTGGAAAGATTACTCAAAAACCAGTCGCAATCGGCGAGGCGATCGAAACAAGACCTTTCATGACTTTGAGTTTGTCCTATGACCACCGAATAGTGGACGGAGTTCCAGCGGCACAATTCCTCAAAAAAGTGAAAGGTTATATTGGAGTACTTGAAATCTAAGTTTCAATAACATTGGATATCCCTTAGTGTGTTAAAATGAGGCGAAATAGCTGTTGACAACCAAAAATCAAGAATTGACACGTTTTGTCGGAAAGATTGCCAATGGCGTTTTTTTGGCTCTGTTAATGTCTCTTCTCCTAATTCAACCTTTCACTGCTCTAGCTCAGCCTGATTTAGATAATGATGGAATACCCGATGCTAAGGAGAGCGAACTCGCTTTGACGTACTTGCCAAGTCTACAGTTCAAGGCTGGTGAGAAATTCTTCCCTGTAGTTATGAATTATCACTTGGATAACTCAGTTCTTATGCATAGATATGGAGAAACTGTAGCAACTGTGGATGAGCATCCCACCATTAGCGCAATTGCTGGCAAGGGCGAAAACTACTTTTTGGACAACAAGCTTGGAAACCTGACTGAAATAGCAGAAGACTACGAACAGAGCAAGGCGACTCTGGGCTACACTGTGTATGCTAGGGTTACAAAGGAATACACTTCCATTATAGTTCAGTACTGGTTTTTCTATGCTTACAATGACGCTCCTATCAACGAACATGAGGGAGACTGGGAAATGATAGAAATCATCTTGGATAGTTCCGAGAAACCTACCTCAGCGGTTTACTCCCAACACTTGCAGGGTCAACGAGCTTCTTGGGGTGATGTTGAAAAGGTGAATTCGACCCATCCAAAAGTTTACGTGGCTAGAGGGTCGCATGCCAACTACTTCCGTCCCTATCAAGGCAAATTGGGTCTTGAGAGTGACGAAGTAGGAGCTGATGGAGTTGCCTTGTCTTATTTAGACCTCGACATGGTTCTGTTAGGAGAAATGGGCGCAGGAAACCACTCGCCTTCTCAGGATTGGCTAGAGTTCGGAGGCAGATGGGGGAACTGGGCTACCTTGGCAGATGCGGCTGTAGGATTTGCAGGACCTTATGGTCCAGGTCAGGGAGACAATTACGATAAATGGCATAGTCCCGTCTCTTGGGGTCAAAGTGTTTCTGGTGTTGACGGAAACTGGTTTAATCTGTGCTGGATCGCAGCCAACTTCATTTTTATCTTCATAACCATCACAGCCGCGTTAAGCCTTTGGAAGGTGTGGAAAATAGTTAAGCTAAAGAAGAAAGGTGGACTTAGACTTCCAGCCTTCTTGAAGGGCAGAGCTTTGATAGGAATAGCATTGGGAATCGCAGGAATACTGCTAACCGTGGCTGGCATGCTCTTACCTTGGTACACGATTAGAGCCAACATTCAAACAACAGAAATCAGCACTAAAGGAGAAGCAGACCTTCTAGTCATGGACGGACAAAGAGGAGTTCTAGTGAACCTACTGGTCGGTGGCAGAGGGCTTTCCCCAGTCTTTGGCCTGCAAATACCTTTCGGTATCGTCCTCCTTGTTGGCATTGCCTTTGGCATTCTAGACATAATCGGAGTAGAGAAGGCCAAGAGCCTCGGCAACAAAAACCTGAGGGGCGGAATAACATTCCTCATCATCTTCATAATTCTCGTCCTGTTCATATCGCAATTGGCCTCCATGGTCCAGTCCCTAGCGGCTACATTCGGAGCTACTTTGCCTCCCGAGGCCATCCAAATGGCGCAGGATGTTGCTAAACAACCCATTCAAGGAGCGCAAAAAAGAACAATGGGTTACTTCGGTTTCGTTTATCTCTCTTGGGGATTAGGCTTAGGTGCCTATATGCTCCTCGCCGCAGCTGTCGTCAAAATCGTGGCAGGCTTCATTCTGAGGAAGACCCCCGAACCACAGCCTCCAACCGAAGAGGTGCAGGCCAAACCGTCTGCGCCACCTCCAGCTTAGATGTTTTGAACTTGCTGGCTGGTCATGTTTGGTCGTTTGTCGTTTTGACTGTGTTGGAAAGTCTTAAGTGCTCGATAACAGAGAGACAACTGAATTAAAATGAAGGCTGCAGTGTATCACGGCAGGGAAGACATACGTATAGTGAATCTGCCAGTGCCAAAGACCAGCGAACATGAGGCCCTTGTCGAAATGAAAGCCTGTGGAATATGTGGCTCCGACTTGATGGACTGGTATCTGAAAAGCCGCGCTCCACTAGTTCTTGGACACGAACCTGCGGGAATGATCGCAAAAAAGGGGAGCAAAGTTAAAGATTTCGACGTTGGCAGCAGAGTTTTTGTGCATCACCATGTGGCTTGCCTGACATGCCATTATTGCCTGCGTGGCGATTACACTTTGTGCGAGCAATTCCATGAAACAAACATCGAACCCGGCGGTTTGGCTGAATACTTCAAGGTTCCAGCCCCAAACCTCCAAATGGACACTCTGAAAATTCCTGAGAGCGTATCTTTTGAGGAAGCCACTTTTATTGAGCCAGTTGGCTGTTGCCTAAGGGCTATTAGAAAATGCGGCATTCAAACGGGTGATTCTGTGGCAATAATCGGCGCTGGAACAACCGGAATAATCCATACAGCCTTGGCAAGAATTTTTGGGGCCGCAAAAACGCTTGTGAGCGACCTATTTGATTATCGCTTGAGTGTTGCGAAAAAGTTTGGGGCTGATGTGACGGTGAACCCAGAAAAAGAAGACGTAAGTACTGTTTTTAGAGCTGAAACTGATGGGAGAGGTGTAGACCTTGCAATCGTTACCGCGCCGAGTTTAGAGGCTTATAAGGCTGGCTTAAACGTTTGCCGTAAGGGCGGAAAGCTCTGTGTTTTTGCGCCCCTCGAACTAGGAAAAAATTTGCAAGTAAGCCCGAAAGAGCTGTTTTTCTCAGAACTCCAGATTATTCCATCTTATTCAACCTCGCACTTAGAAACAAGAATGGCTTTGGAACTAATAAAATCTGGAAGGATAAACGTCAAGGAGCTGATGACCCATCGTTTTAGGCTTGTGGATACCGCAAAAGCATTTGAAACAGCCCTGAAAAATAGCGAGAGTTTGAAGGTTATAGTTTTAAGTGAGTGATTTGAAATGAAGGCGGTCATGCTTTACGGCGTAAAAGACCTTAGAATTGAAGAAGTTTCGGTGCCGAAGATGGAGGCTGGTGAGGTTCTCGTCAAGGTGAAGGCAGCCACAACATGCGGCACAGACCTGAAAATCTTTCAGAGAGGCTACGTGGAAAAGGTAATAAAACTTCCGACAGTATTCGGGCATGAGTGGGCGGGCGAAGTGGTTGAGGTCGGCGAGGGCTTAGAATGGCCGGAAAAAGGTATGCGTGTGCGTGCAGGCAACAGCGCTCCATGCCTTCGTTGTGTGATGTGTCGGAGGGGCAAGTACAATCTTTGTGAAGACATGGTTTGGCTTTGGGGAGCCTACGCTGAATACATAAAGGTTCCAGCTCGCATGGTTCTGGTGAACATGCAGGAAATTCCGCATAATGTTTCTTATGAGGAAGCGGCGATAACCGAGCCTTTAGCCTGTGTTTTGCACGGCGTTGAAGAGGCAAAGGTGAATCTGGGAGATAGTGTGGCGATAATCGGGGCTGGACCGATAGGATTGCTGCACCTCTTAGCCGTCAAGAAAGTGGGCGCCGAAAAAGCGATAGTTATAGACCTTGTGGAGGAAAGGCTAAACTTTGCGGAAAAGCTCGGCGCTGATGAAACGGTTAACGCTGGAGAAGTGGATGCTGTAGAAACGGTTAGGCTTCAAACAGGCGGTTATGGGGCAGATGTTGTGATAGAGGCTATAGGGTTGCCTTCAACGTGGGAGCAAGCCTTAAGACTCGTCAGGAAAGGCGGAAGAGTTCTGGAGTTTGGTGGGTGCCCGCCTGGAACAGAGATCAAACTCGACACGGAGCTGCTTCATTACGGAGAGGTAACGGTTCTGGGCACGTTTCACGCAACTCCTTTACATTTCAGAAAAGCCCTAAACCTAATAGCATCAAGAACAGTCGATGCGAGGCCGCTTATAACACGAAAAATGAAGCTGGAAGACATCAAAGAAGCCTTTGAGATTCTTTCCACGTCAAAAACCGAAATCAAAATAGCCATGAAGCCATAAACAATAGGAAACGGGACTGTTTTCATGGAAGTCAATGGTTACATTTTGAGGATAGCTACCCCAGAGTGGGTTGACCGGGTTTTTGACCTAGCGATTTACTACACCAGCACCCGTAGAAAGTGGGAGGCTGAACAAACCATAGTATTCGTGCACAAAACCGACATGGGCGACGCCATTGTAGGCTATGGCGTAATAGGAAACATCTACGCTTTAGATGAGCTTTCAGAAGAGGAAAGACGTGAATGCCAGAGACAGGGATGGAAAAGAGCAATAGAATTCAAATACGTTGTAAGGTTTGACAAACCCCTACCAGTGAAGGAGACATTTTTAAAAGGCTTGAAACTTCGCGGAAGATACCTTCATGGTCTGCCACTTAACCGTGAACAGTTAGATTCGATTATAAGGCAAGCAGAATGCTCGCAACATTAAAATTGACAATTTAAGGGAAACGTTCGAAAGTATAGTATTAAACCGTTCGAGAATACCTTATTTTATGTGGATGTGAGTTTCAGCGGTTGGCTCCCAAAATCACCGATGAAGAGAGAACATTAAGCGAGCTTAGAGGGAACACTCTGCTTGTTTATTGGTACCTTTTGAAAAAAGGTCGGGGCTCATCCGGTGTAAGAGAGGTCCAGAGGGCTCTGGGTTTCTCCAGTCCAAGCAGCGCATGTTACCAGCTTGAGAAGTTGAGGGAGCTGGGTCTAGTATCTAAGAATCCAACGGGTGACTACCAAGTTAGCAGAGTTGTTAAGGCCGGTGTGATAAGCGCCTTCATTTTCATTGGTGGTTATGTCTTTCCAAAACATCTTGTCTATGCCTCTGCCACCTCCATAATGATTCTGCTTTTCATATCATTATTCATTCACGCTCTTTCGCTAGTATTGGTGGTCGCCTTGTCGCCTGGAATCTTGGCAGCCATAATCTTCTGGTATGAGACCCTAAAGGTTTGGCGCCACAAACCGTCACCTAGATGAAGGTGTTCGACAAAATCGGAAAATGTTCGAATCTATAGTTTAAAATGCCGCCAAACTGACTACTTAAATTGAGGAAGACAAAAATGGGAACGACAAAAACTCGTAAAACGTGCCTTTACGCCCTCTTAACAGCTTCTCTGCTTCTTGCATCATCATTTTCAATGTTTGGCGTCGATTCAGCTCACTCACAGCTAGATGAGAACTCTGAGTTATTAGTTCCAGATACTTTGATTAGGGGAATCGTGAAGGGAATTCACCTCAACTACGAGAACATTTTGAATAAGGTCACCTACAGGTTAGCCGCTCTGATCACTATTCAAATTACCGAAATCATTGAGAGACCTGAAAACTTTTGCTATGGAGAAAAATCCATAGGTGACGGAGACCTCGTGGGCGTATCATACAACTGTTCCAGTTATCCGGAATGCGGAGTAAACGACATAGTGGAAGTTTACGGGTTTTGGGTAGCACCGCCTAATCTGCCAGCTTCCCGAACCATCCGTGTGGATGACGCTATCATTGCAAGTTATGTAAAAACTGTAGCTGAAGGAGACAAGAGCCACGAAGAAGGTGAGGGCAACTCTTCCACTATAGATACTCAAAGCGAGTACTCTAATGGCTCTATTTCTCATGGCCTAGGTGTGAATTTGTGGTATACGTGGATTAACGCCTCAGGCACCCAAGTTATCTTCTTCACCTACTATTCAGAAGTGTATAACTCGCCCATCCAAACCTTCCTTGGACAGCACTACCAGACGGTTAATGAAACAGAAGTCTTCATCGGAAATACACTACTACTTATGGAGGCATACAACGACACGAATGGAGATGGGGTTCCAGATGCAGACTTCGAAACAGGAACCGGCGAGATAAAATATTTCTTCCTCGTCAACAGCTCCTTTGGGTTCATTCCGACACCCGTTCAGAAGGTGATGATCGAAGATATTCCACACTATACTTGGGGTGTCGAGTATGACTGGGTTGACGGTTTCCTCCTGTATCCAAAGAGCAAATTAATAAGCGGTGTAGAGACGACTCTTGCTGCTCGGGTTTACATCACTCACTTGAGCTTCACTTATGAGTATTACGTTCAGGGAAACGTCTCATACACAAAGACTGGAGTCAAGGTAGGCAAGATCGTCGATTTTGAGCCCTATGCCCTAGACGTATCTCTGGATGGAGTTGGATTGTCGCTTCTCTATGGAACCGTCATGCTCACTACGAAGACTTACGCGGTCCTCGTTAATGGCGAACCCTACAATTCAAAAGTAGCGGAAGCTCCTACTACGTCAACAAACCGGGCTGAGGTTTTCATCGGCGACGCAAAACTTTACGAATTCATTTTCGAGGAAAATTACACTCTATACAGAGACTCCGGTGCAGAGAGCTACAGGTCCAAATCCGCCGCATCGGCAATTGAGAATATCCCGCCAGACGCTGCGAATTATCTTTCTCCATACTGGCTCGTGGGCTCGCTCCTCCGTATCCTCTCGGAGGATGTGTTCCTAAATATGAGCGCGAGTCTACCTAACTTGGATTTGGAGTATGCGAACTCGAGCTTCGTTTACAGAGTGTGTTATCCGACGTGGGATGGTTGGGGCTTGGAGCATGACCCGACATACGTGGCTTATCTTGTGGAATCAGTTGCGCCTCCGATTGGTCCGCCTATCGGTCTGCCAGCGGGTCCCTCTATTGAGGCGATAGCTGCCGTTGCGGTAGCTGGGCTGTTCGCATTGACATTAGCTCTCATCGAGCTCCGAAAGACTAGGCGAATCTTGAAAATCAACCCTTTAACCATGCATCTTAGATGAGCCAACCCCAACGGTTATTGTCTCAAACACCTTAAATGGCTGGTTTTTACCACAAATCTTAAGAATGTTTCGCCTAGAATCTATTGCGGAGAGAACACAATGGTATACTGCACTAAGTGTGGAGCCAAGAATCCCGACGACGCCAATGTGTGCGCTCAATGCGGAGCGTCGCTTTACGCTGTTCGGGAACGCCACAAACGACGTGATGAGTGTTTTGAGACTGAAGAGGAATGTTTCGGAATTCCCAAAGGTGGCGCAATTGTGGGTTTAGCCATTGGTCTAATAATCATACTGGCAGGGCTTAGTTTCTTGCTCTCAGAAATTTATGATATCACAATACCGTGGTGGCCGTTTGTGATAATTGTCTTTGGAATACTGATAATTGTCGGCGCTCTCTATGGGTTGCGCCGCAGATACTAACCCAACTTTTTCTTTAGTTCACGAACTTCGCATGGAGATTTACAATTGTTGCAAATTCTCCGGTGATCCCATTTTGAAAGCTGTATTCTAGTGAAGAGCCAAAAAACAATCAAAAGGGTTATAAATAAATCAACGGATAGATTGTGAGACAATTCGTCAATCCCGACTAGAATTAGGAGAGCCTCAATAACAAAGAGTGCGTTTAACATCAAGCGAATAAAGCCCCTAAATTTTAATTGGAAAAATCCGAGAACCAATCCTATAGCTCCAATCAAAACAACCAGAAAACTCATCTTCCCGAGATGCCAATCTCCAAAGAAATAGAAGAACGTTCCAATAAGGGCTATTAGGGCTCCGAAAAGCAAGCCTGTACATGCTGTACAAAGCGTGTAGCCGCCAATGTGAATCACGTGGGCTGAAAATTCTTCGCAGTCAGGGTGATGTCCCTTTGAGGTGGCTGAAACTTGGTGAGAAGCAAAATTCGCTTGCTCTCTTCGAAAATGGAACACGTTTGAGCATTCTTTAGGGAATAATGCAGCAAAAATCCCCAAGATGCAGATAAGACCGAGGACCGAGCCGACTAATGGTCTTCGCCAGAAAAGATTTTCGTTAGTCATGGGCGGATTAAACGCAAATAGCAGTGCGATGACCACCCCAAAAACGGAAACGCTTATGATGAACAGTAAAATAAAATTGTGGCGTATACTTGACATGCAGTGTCGCCTAAAAGAGCGTTCTAAACTGGCTTATGATGCCTCTGAAAGCCATGTACCAGTAAACCCTTCTTTTCATCGCGTTTCCCGAAAACAAACCCTGCACCCTCCTCCCAAAAGAACCGTAGAAACTTCTATAGCACTTGTAGAGTTCTTCCTGCACTTCTTTTCTTGATGATGTTTCTGTTGGCATTATAGCGTGAACCATATCATAATGGGACCAGTTGAAGTCTTCAATCCAACCGTTTCTTTTGGCCTCCTCGAATAGCTCTGTTCCAGGAAATGGTGTCAGGATGGCGAATATTGCGAAGTCCGGGTCTAACTCGTTTACAAACTCTCTTAGCTCTGCGATTGATTTTGCCGTGTCCTTGCGTTCTCCTATTATGAACATTGCCTGGGCAAAAATGTCGTTCGCTTTTAGTAATTTCACAGCCTCTTTGGCGTCTTTAGGGGTTATCTTCTTTCTGAAAGTCTCAAGTGTAGATTGTTTTGGATTTTCCACGCCCAGAAGCACCCAGCGAAGACCTGCCCTTCGCATTTTGGGCAAGATATCCTTATGTTTCACGACGTCGTCGCATCTTGCCTGTGTAAACCACATCAAATCTTCCTTAGTTCCTCGTTTTATAATTTCGTTAGCGAGGTCGCTTGCGCGCTTGCCGAAGCCGAAGTTGTCATCCGTCAACCAAACAAATCTGCTATCGTAGTTTTGATAGCAGAACTCAATTTCGTCTGCGATTCGCTTAGAAGATTTTGTCCTCCACGTTCCTTGCCAATGTTTCCATTGGGAGCAAAATGTGCAGCTGTGGGAGCACCCTCTCGAACCCTCGACCAAAGCATAGGGCACGCCGCGACCAGCCATTGCTGCAAAATGATACTTATGAACGATGTCTTTAACAAAATGGTATCCAGGATATGGTAAATCGTCCAGATTTTTGATGAGAGGTCTTGGCGGATTGTGCAGTATTTTCCCGTTATGCCTGAAGGATATCCCTGTTATCTGGGGAAAAGATGATTTCTTTGTTGCGTTTTTGGCGACTTCTGTAAAGGTTTGTTCGCCTTCGCCTCGGACGATGACGTCAATTTCCGGATACGCTTCTAAACTCTCTTGGGCTGTTGCGGTGAAATGTTGTCCGCCAGCGACTGTGAGGATGTCTGGGTTTACTTTCTTTGCGGTTTCTAATGTTCTGGCGACTAGGTAGGTGTTGCACGTGGCTAACGCGCTTGAAGCAACGATGTCGGGATTGAAGGATTCGATTTTGTTTTCCATTCCCTTCCAGTCTGTTTGCTGGGCGTTGCAGTCTAATACCTCAATTTCTGCGTCTTTCACCTCTTTTTCAAGGTAAGCTGCCAGTTGGATTATTCCAAAGGGTGGAGTCAAATACTCTCCCATTACAAACCATATGTCCTTTGGAGGTTCTATAAAGAGGACTTTCATGTTATCTTTTCTCCGCTAAAGTAGGTTGTGTTGTTCCTTTTTTAAGAATGCTGTTTGGCTCAGTATGAGGTTCTGTTAACTTTTCGGGACTTAAGGTAAAAAAGGTTGAGCGCTGACTGGCAGGGTTTTGTCTCCTGGATCACATGACAGTATTCCATATCTCTATGCAGAGTTCAGCAGGTTCTATAACAAGCATAAACTCTTGAAGGATTTCCATGTATTCCTTGTCTTTTAATAATTTTGCTTGAACCTTTTCATAGTCTGCCAAGCTATCATATTCCAAAAGTTCAACGTAAGAACCATAGATGCCACCAAACGTTTGAGTGAAGACTTTCATTGATTTCACCTCTTTTATTGGGTTTGCCTTAATCCATTTGAGGTATCTCTGCATCATACGGTTGTGTGCCTCTTGTTTTTCTGGTTTGACCACCCATTTCCATACAACAACAACAGCCATTTTATCCCTCCTCTTCTTCTATTATGTCGTTTCAAGTTGTATTAATATTTTAAGAAAAATCTCCCATCGTTTAAGTCCCGAAAAGTTAACAGAACCCTGTATGGTAATTGTTTTAAGAAAGTAAAGCTAACTTCACAGCTATACTAGGTGTGTCTTATGACTGAAGTGGAGAAAAAGCGCTCAAAGGGCATGGATTGGTTAGGTCTTTTGTCCTTCGGATTTTTTCTTGTTCTCTTCGGCATGATATGGGTTCTCACCCCCAACCTCACAGAGGAAGTTAGGACTTTCTTCAGTGATTTTCATCTCAAAAATGTCACTGAAAATATTGTTTTTCCAGCGCCGGAACACAGCCATCCTGTTGTCTATACAGCAGCCATGCAATTCTGCTTGATTTTCGGCGCATTCCACATTGTTCTTATTGCCCTAAGACTCGTTCTTCACCAGTCCTTGAATGAAATAAGTGGAACCATTTCTGGCATGGTCTTCTGGCTCAGCGTAGGCTTCTTCCTCCACATGCTAGCAAACGAAACCATAGGCTGGTTTAGCTTTCTCGCTGGATTCATCGTCTCTGTAGGGCTGTTAATCATCGCGCGTAGCATCGTTAAACTATTTAGAAAAGTTTAGCCCTCATCTGTCAGACAAAGCAAGTTCTCCAAGAGCAGGGTATATATTCTCTTATTCTGGATTTTACACTCATCTCTCTGGCAATCTCGTCGATCTTTGTAATGTCAACCTCTGGAATGGCTACCGTGGTGATTTCAACATCAAAGACTTCTTTGGCTTTTTCAATAAATTCTAGAATGCTTTCAAAAGCGTTGCTAAACGCGGGTTTGCAAACTTGGTTGTACGTTTCTTTGTCATGAGCGTTTAAGCTCACGCTGATTTTGTCCACGTCTGTACCCTTCAATTCTTTGATGACTTCGCGACCTTTGTTGAGCAAGAGCCCTTGACCGTTAGTGTCCATTCTTATGCTTGCGGCTTTCCCATAATACCTCTTAATCCATCTGCAGACCTCTAAAACGCAATCCAGTCTTTCCATGGGCTCGCCGAAGCCGCAGAAAACAATCTCATTCCAATTTCTTAGATTTATGACCTTCTGAAGCTCGCTTATAACTTCGTTGGCGGATGGTTCCTTTTGCAGTTTGAGGTTGAAGCCGCCGACGCCATCCCTAAAATTTCTTAGGCAGAAGTAGCAATTGTTTGAGCACTTGTTGGTTATGTTTAGATAGAGATTGTTTCCAAGCCAGTAGACAATGCTTGGACTTTTGTGGAGAGGCATGAACTTACCATCATCAATCATTAGTTAAAACCTGTTGAAAAGAATAACGGATTAAATAGTTGCTTGCCTTCCTAATTATTAGCGAACCGAACTCCTCAAAAGATTAATTTGAAACACGTTTATCATATTGCAGTTGGAGTTTGATATGAGGGACATCGTGTACTTTGAGTGGGTTCCAGCTGGCATATTCGTGAAAATAATAGTGGGATTTGTTTCTCTTCTTGCCTTATTTGTGCTATTTATAACAATCGCCGTTGGCGTCGCTATTCAAAATCCTTTTTGGATTGTTATCACAGGGTCTGCTCTAGTGTTTTTGTTGCTTTTATTTCGGAATTATCGGGGTATACAAATACAAGTGACCGCCAAAGAACTCTTAATCAATTATGGGTTTTTCCATCACAAACGTATTCCAATAGTTGATATAGTCTCGTGTGAGCCTACTAAAGCCAACTTCGGAAAATATTTGGGCGTCGGCATCAGATATGGAACTGACGGTTCTTGGGCTTACACAACATCCTTTGGTAATGCGGTGAAAATAGTCCTACGGGAAGAAAGACCCTTCGTCTTCTCTTCAAACAATCCCGAAAAAATCTGCAGCATCGTTAATCAAATAAGAAGTACACCCTAAAGCGCACGCAAAAAGGTTATATTAATACAGTTAAAAGGTTTAGGGTATTGCGAGGAAAAGTCAGTTATGGTCAAGTACGTTTTTGTCACGGGCGGCGTGTTAAGCTCTGTTGGAAAGGGGATTGTAACTTCCTCGATCGGTAAGATGCTTCAGGCCAGAGGCTTAAAAGTTACTGCCGTGAAAATTGACCCTTACGTGAATGTTGACGCTGGAACCATGAATCCCTACATGCACGGCGAAGTTTATGTGACGGACGATGGAGGTGAGACAGACCTGGATTTAGGGTGGTATGAGCGTTTCCTCGACTTAAACCTTCAAAATGAAAATAACATCACTACTGGGCTAGTGTATAGGGCGGTTATTGAGAAGGAGCGCCGAGGCGACTTTTTGGGGAGGTGCGTTCAGATCGTGCCCCACGTGACCAACGAGATTAAAAGTCGCATTCGCACTGTTGCAAGGCGTTTCAATGTGGACGTTGTTTTGACCGAGGTGGGCGGAACAGTGGGCGACATTGAGGGCTTACCCTTCCTTGAGGCTGTTCGACAGATGCGTTTGGAAGAGGGTTTTGAAAACACCTTGTACGTGCATGTGGCTTTGGTTCCTATTTTGGATGTTACGCAAGAGATGAAAACGAAGCCTCTCCAACACAGCGTTAACGAGTTGAGACGCATCGGGATTCAGCCTGACACCATAGTTGCGAGATGTCCTGAAATGATAAACTCGGAGGCTTTGCGAAAGATAGCCTTGTTTGGAACGATACCTGAAAAGGCTGTTTTCTGCTCCTACAACGTCGAATCGATTTATCAAGTTCCGCTCATTTTGGATGAGCAGGGAATGGGCGAATTTATTTTTAACAGGCTCGGGTTTTCGGATAGCAAGCCGGATTTTAAAGATTGGGAAAATGTTGTGGATGCAATATTGAACCCGGAGCATGAAGTGGAAATTGCTTTGGTTGGCAAGTACGCTGGGTTAGCAGATAGCTATGTGAGCATGTGCGAGGCTTTAAGGCATGGGGGAGCTGCCTGCAGAACAAAGGTTTGTGTCCATTTCTTGGAGGCTGAAAAGTTTGAGCAAAACCCGGAAAGCATAGAAACTCTGAGGGATTTCGACGGAATTTTCGTGCCCTACGGTTTTGGGCCAAGGGGCACCGAAGGAAAAATAATGGCAATCAGGTTCGCAAGGGAGAATGACATTCCGTTTCTCGGCATATGTTATGGTTTCCAACTAGCGGTGATAGAATTCGCTCGTCATGTTTGCGGCTTGAAAGAGGCGAACAGCACAGAAATCAACCCAGATTCGCCCTATCCAGTGATTGCGTTGATGCCTGAGCAGAGGGAAATAGAGTATAAAGGGGCTACTATGCGGTTGGGGGCTCACAAGATAGTCGTGAAACCAAACACCATAGCACACACACTTTATAAAAGTGAGGAGATTTACGAGCGTCACCGCCACAGGTTCGAGGTTAACCTTGACTATCTGGAGACGCTGGAGAAAAACGGCTTGGTGTTTTCCGGAAGAAGTGCAGACAGAAGAAGAATGGAAATTTCGGAGCTGCCAGGCAGCTTCTTCTTTTTGGCATCACAGTTTCACGGCGAGTTCAAGAGTCGTCTTGGAAGACCAGACCCTGAATATTACGGTTTTGTTAAGGCATGTCTAGATAGGAAGTTGGGCAAGTCTAAGCCAGAATTTTAGTTGTTTTATATTCACGGTCCACCTTCCTTCCAAAATACATATTAGAATACATGAGGCTTATACCAAAATATGAGTGATTGGACAAAGAAGTTGTTTATCGACCGTTCCAACCTTTTCTTAAAGCTTTTAAATGAGAGATGGTCTCGGACCGAGGAGCTCGTCAACGGAATGGTGAAGGTTCTTAGTAGCTTTGGGATTACTTCCGGCAATTTGCTTGACTTGTGCTGTGGAAACGCTCGGGTTTCAATCTACATGGCTAAGAAAGGGTTTAAAGCTGTTGGAGTCGACATTTCGAGAGCTTTTCTAGAAGATGCCAGAAGAAAAGCCGAAGAGCATGGGGTTTCCAGCATGGCAACCTTTTTGGAAGGAGATGCTAGAAATCTGAAAAAAGTTGTTGGGAGTATTTCTCAACCCTTCGACGTTGTTGTCAATGCGTGGACATCCATCGGATACTTCTCGCTGGAGGATGACTTGAACATTTTTAGGCAAGCCAGGAAGCTTTCAAAGGAAGGCGCAGTGTTATTTATCGCTGAGACCATGCACAGCGACTTTCTCTCCCTAAAGTTTACTCCCACTGGTTACCAGGAAGTTGACAACATTGTCTTGTTAGAGAGTAGGAAGTATGACCCAACATCCTCACAGTTAAGCTCTTCTTGGGCGTTTTATAATAAGGATGGTGAAGACCTAAAGTTCATAGATAGGGTAGAGATCGAAAACCATGTTTACAGTGTCAGTGAGCTCTCCTCCCTTCTTAGAAGGGCTGGTTGGGAGCCCGTGGCGTTTTATGGAAGCTTTTCAACGCTGCAGCCTATGACTCCTTTGACGAGCATGAATGTGGTGGCTAAAGCAAGGTAATACAGAATGCTGAAAAATGGAATATTGATTGTGCCATTTTAGTATGAACGGCGGTAGGGTCTTACGAGTTCTTCCAGCAGGGAGAACATGGTCGGCACTTTGATTACGATGTCTGTGAAGGTTACTATACCCACGAGCTTTCCATCGTTCATGACAGGAAGCTTCTTTACTCTTTTCTTTGCCATTAGTTTAGCCGCTTCCTCTATGCTGGCTGTTTCGCTGATTGTGAGCACGGGGCTGGTCATCACTTGTCTTGCGGTCAGGGTTTCCGGCGCTAGGCATGGCTCCACCAGTCTTCTGAGGATGTCGCGTTCTGTTATGATGCCTACTGGTCTGTCGCCCTGCACAACTATTATGGAGCCTATGTCGAACTTGTTCATGGTGGCTACGACTTCTTTGACGCTGGTGTCTGGTCGCACCACTCGCACGTCTTTGGACATGATGTCTCTAACGAGGACTATGCCTGCCATCCCGCTTTTTCCTCCTTGTCATTTCTAACCATTTCGGCTTCAGTCCTTTATGTGTTTTGGGACAGCTTACATGGATCTAAAGCGTTCCGCATCTCATATAAGTGGCGAGTGAATTTAGCAGATGTTAGTGGAAGGCTTAGGTTGGCATGAGTGAATCTTCCATTGTTGAGAAGTACCGCAGCCGTTTGGAAAACGCTAAAAGTTACGGTGATGTCTGGGAGATTGTCAAGGATAGCGTCGAGTTTTCTTTGCAGATGCGTAGGGGTGGGATGATGCTTTTTCTGGATGATTTGCCCCTTCAGCTTGGCGCCTATCATCCGTTAGGAACAAACAATATTGTTTTGAATAGGCGTTTGGTTCAGATTGTTGAGGCTGCCCTTGAGTCTAAACTTGTGGTTAATGCTTTAATCTATAACTTGTTGCTTCACGAGTATCTGCACGCTTTGGGCGAGTTTTCTGATGTTGAGGTCAGGCGGATGGTTTATGAGATTGCGAGGAAGTGCTTTGGTGAGGATTACATTGTCACGGTGGTTGCTGAGAGAAGCCCTTGGTCTCTGCTTAGGGGCATTCCGTTGGAGGGTGTTAATGCTCCGAAACGGGTGATGGAAATAGTGAAGGACTTTGAGAAAGCAGACAGATACATAGTATAGCCCTTTGCGGTTTTCTGCGTGCTCGGTGTGGCTATCCCCTCCCTTATATATAGATCGAACCTTTCTATCCGAGATTTGATGAGATAGTTGTCGAAAGTCTTAAAGATGCTGGTTTCAAAGAAGAATTAGCTGGAAAATGGGTATTATGAACAAACAAATTCAGTATCATTGTCTATGTCTAGTCGTCGTCTTTTTAATGGCAAGTCTTTTATGTTCATCATCGAACGTTAGTAGTAGTGACGTACCAATAATTAAGCAAGTATGGTTTGAAGCGGGTCTCTTATATCGGTATTCGATAACTCAGTTCATTCAAGTTTTAAAAGATTTCAACTTTCATAGCGTTCTTATAAATCCATTCCAAAACACACCATATGAAACCCCCAAAATAGGAGATGAAGTATATGCTTTATGCGATGCCGTTGATTCTTATGCAGAAGAACACGCAAATTTCAGCAAGTTCATAATCGTAGGGGGTGCTTCCACTTGGCTACATTATCCGATAATTCAATATTTTAAAGATAGCGAATATGTCATGGTGATGGATGATAGCGGAAGAGATTTCGAAGGGACGAAAAACAGTCTCCAATATCTTAAGAGCCAAGGCGTGCTAACGGGTTTGGTTGTGTATCCTCCACATCAAGATTTTATGCCAGTGAAGAATATTATCAATCAAGGTCTGCTTGACTATCTCATGCCATGTTTCTATCCATACTTCATTAACACGAATAACTTTATCATTTACATTAACGATATGCAAGCATTCAAATCATGGTGTACAAACAACACAAAATTCCTTCCAGCAATCCAAGTTTTTGCGGGTGGAAGCGGAGTAACTAATGTTTATTGGCGATTTCCAAGTCGAGATGAGATGCAAGTATTGCTTAATGTTCTCATAGACTTAAATTCATGGGGTATAACATGGTTCTTGCCTCATAGCGGAGAATCCAAAAGAGGCGAAACGGTTGAAGGGTTCTTAGACCATCAAGAAGTGTGGGACATAATCCAAAATCCCATCAAAAGAGAAGTTGGTTTTTTCATACCGAAAGAAGTGTTCATTGTTGTCTTGCCTATAGCCGTTTACATAGGATATAAAGGTTGCAAGAAAATTGCAAAATGGATAAGGATGTAGATTGAACTTCTGATACACTCTATTTTGACAGTTTGTTTATGAAAACGCTAAATTTTGTGCGCCATTACTGTATTCTGTCTGGTGACTTAGTGTGTCGGTTGGCAACAGAATTGGCATGGTCATGCCTAACCCTTTTAGGGAAAACGGCAAGGTCCTGGTTAGCAAAGTGGCTGCTTCGCCCAATGCTAAGGAGAGTATTCTTCGCTCTGTGAATGCCATCGGCGGCTTCGAAAAAATTGTTGAAAAAGGCGACGAGCTTCTTTTGAAGCCGAACTTTAACACCGCCGATCCGCCTCCTGCCTCAAGCGATCCAGAATTTGTTAAAGCAGTTATTGAGCTGTTGTATGAACACGGTGCTGCGAAGGTTGTTCTCGGCGAATCGTCCATGGTGTCGCTTTCAACTCGAAAGGTTTTGGAGGAAACTGGAATGATTGCGAAAGCTGAAGAGGCAGGAGCAGAAATTGCAGTTTTTGACGCAGATGAATGGGTGAAGGTTGCTATAGGCGGCAAATATCTTGAAAAGGTGAGTTTGCCCGAAACAGCGTTAAAAGGAAAGAAGCTCGTTTATGTCTGCTGCATGAAAACGCACAGGTTCGCGAAGTTTACTTTTAGCCTAAAATTGGCTGTTGGCTTCATGAAACCCAGTGAAAGAGTCGCGCTTCACATGAGGAATTTGGAGGAGAAAATCGCAGACTTGAACTTGGTTGTGAATCCGAACTTGATAATCACGGATGGAAGGAAATGCTTCATCAGGGGTGGTCCTGCAAGCGGTGAAACGCGAAATCCAAGCGTTGTGCTTGCTTCTGGCGACAGAATAGCCATAGATGTTGAAGCATTAAAAGTGATTGAAGGTTTTGAAGGCGCCAGTTTAGAGGACGACCCTTGGAGTTACACTCAGATACGCCGAGCTGCTGAGCTTGGATTAGGCGTAAAAAACGAACAAGACTACAGAGTTGTAGTTGGATAAAACAAATAGGCACACCTTATTGAAGCTTGGGAATAAGCCGTCCGGTCCTTTTCTGATACTCCACGTATTCATCACCGAAGTGCTGAACTAAAAGCCTCTCCTCCTCAAAAGTAACGCGGTAATATCCAGGAATCGCGAGCAAGGGAAAGAGCGTGAACAAATTGGGCCATGAAAAGAAGAGACCGAAAAACATGAGAAAATAGCCGAGATAAGAGGGATGCCGCACATAACGGTACGGACCCCAAGTGACAAGCCTATGGTTCTCGGGCATCTCCCATGAAACTGCATATCTGCCTCGAGCAACCACGCTCCAAATGAAGAGAGAATACCCCGCTGACGTGAGAATCAAACCCAGAATTTGCATGTAAAACATGCACGGAGAGGGGAAATAAAAAGGAAAATCATACAGCACGGAAACGAGACCAGAGAAAACAAGAAAAGGATACAAGAGCGCTTCTAAAAAGTAAACAACTGTTCCAACAGCGGCTAGGCTCACAACAAAGCCCGAAGGACGCTTAACCAACGCATAGGCTTTCACGCCGCTCCTAAGCTTACCAGCTTTTAGAATATTATACAAATTAACCGAAGAGAAAAAACCTAACCAAACAAGGAGAAAAACAGCTAGAACAGTCTCGGTTAACATGCCTATGAGTGGCAGAGCATTGGTTAATAAGTCTATGCAAAGAATCGAAGTAAAATCTCGCAACATTTCAGCATTTCTATAACTCTATGTCTACGGCAATGCTCTTCAACCCGTTCAAGGCGATTTCGAAGAACTTCTCCCTTGAGATTCCGATTTCCTCGCAAACGAGGATTCTCTCCCTTTCTGCTCCCCTTGCAAAGTCTTTATCCTTAAACTTTTTTGCGACTGTTTCAACCTTCACGTCTGCCAGCCTCTTAGAAGGCATAACCAAAGCGCAAGCCACCAGCAAACCAGAAATCGAGTCAGAAGCAATTAACGCCTTCTCCATGCGAGTTTCTGGCATCACGCCCGTGTGTCGAAAGTTGTGGGTTTTTATGGCTTTTATAAACTCGTCGGGCACAAGCCCCTTTAGGGTTTCTTCAGCCAAAAGGCTGTGCTTTTCAGGCGTAGCTTCACTCTTCTCGTAATCAACATCGTGCAGTAAGCCGATTAATCCCCATTTGTCTTCGTCTTCTTCAAAGTGTTTTGCCACGCTTCGCATTATGGCCTCTACGGCGAGCATGTGATAAAAAACATTTCTTTTCGTGACGTTCTTCTTAACTAAGCTCAAGGCTTCCTCTCTTGTTAGCATAGCTTCACCGTGAACTTTTGATGTGAGACGCATGCATTTATAACTTCTCCACATTTGGGGTACGCCTTTAATACAAGAGATGCACTTATTTTTTGGAAACAAACCCGTGTCGATTAGGAGAGCCTTAATCGGTGTTTGCCATCGAAACAAGAAATCTAACAAAACTGTACGGCAAGACAAAAGCCCTCAAAGGACTAGACTTCACTGTCGACGAGGGCGAAATAATGGTTTTACTTGGTCCAAATGGATCCGGAAAAACCACCCTCCTCCTCATCCTCGCTACGGTTCTTAAACCGACATCCGGAATCGCCAAAGTAATGGGGTATGATGTTATTAGACAGCCAACACGCGTACGCCAAATACTAGGCATAGCATTTCAGGATGCCCGTGGCTTCTGGCGGCACAAGCCAATGGAAATACTACGTTTTCATGCCACGGTTTGTGGCGTCCCAAAGAGCAAACGAGAAACTCTGATAGAACAGGTGATGAAAGATTTAGAACTTTGGGATGCCCGTGGGAAACTGTTTATGCATCTTTCAGGCGGTCAAACCAAGCGGTTAGAAGTCGCTAAGCTTCTGGTTCAGCGTCCTCGCTTAGCGATTTTTGATGAGCCCTCCAGCCAGGTGGATCTAAGGGGTAAACGCATCATTTGGGATCATATACGAAAGTTGAGAGACGAGGGTTCAACGGTCCTTGCGGCCACAAATGAGGTCCGTGAAGCGGAATACTTAGCTGACCGAATAACAATTTTGGATCAAGGGCTAAGCGTAGTCTGTGACACTGTTCAGCATTTAAAGGACAGCATTACGGGCGGAGACATAGTTGAGCTGGAAGTAGAGGCACCCGACAACAATAACATGGCAGAAGAGCTAAGCAGACTCGAAGGAACCTTTCGCGTGACAGCCTTAAACGAGAGCCAACTGCGTGCTTATGTTTCGATGTCTGAGGCTTGGGTCCCGAAAATGACGAATCTCTGCTATCAAAGAAACATCCGCGTCCTTTCTGTCAGAGTGACAGAACCTTCCTTAGACGACGTATTTCTGCACTTCACAGGGCGAGTTTTAGGAGCGCCGACCAGTTGAGCAGCATAGTTCGGCTTATTTGGTTCGATCTAAAACAAGAGCTTAATCCACCAGTGTGGATAGTAATGGAATGGATGGTCTTCGCGGTTCAGCTGGGTGTATATGGAGCGCTCATATCCCGGCTTGTCACCTCGATGAGCGAATATCTCCAGTTTTACGCCGTGGGCTTTGTCATCATGATGACCTTTGAAATAGGCTCTCACGTTGGGCGTCACTTCGTTGAGCACGCCCATGAAGGACGATTACCGTACCTTCTCAGCCTTCCGATTCCACGCTGGAAGCTCTTCTTATCCGTGGCTCTTCAGGGAGGGGTTGAATTAGCTCTGCTCTTGGTTGTTCCTCTGTCTGTGACGCTTTCAATTATAGGAAACCTTACGGCATTATCTGTGGCATCTGCGGTGGCGACGCTTTTTTGGCTGGGCTTTGGCGTTTCAGGTCTTATGCTCGCTTTATCGTTCATAGCTTTTCGTTCAGCAGACATCTACACCGCTATTGTCACAGCACTGAGCACGTTAATCATTCGCTTCAGCACAGTTTTCTATCCACTAATCTTTCTACCATCATCCTACGCCGGTGCAGCCACCATCAGTCCACTTACATACGGGTCAGACCTTGTTCGCCTCCTTTTAGGCTTCGATCCTAGCATACTTGTTGACCCTCGAGTAGCGGCGGCAGTTCTAGGAGCCCTAGCAGTTAGCACACTTGGACTGGGTATGTTTCTGCTACAACGACTTGTTGAAGGTGTGAAAAGCGGATGACGGAAATAAAACGCATTTTGCACGTGGCGCGAACAGACTTCTCATACTTCTTCCGAACCAAATGGCTGATGGCGGTTCTTCTGAGCTTAAACCTCTCTGACATGCTTGTGGTTGGCTTAGTTTACAACGGATTGATGAGTTTCGACTATTTTCAATTCTTTGCCCCCGCTGTTGTGGTTATGGGGCTTTTCATGGGTTCCATGGACACTGGCAGAAGGATATGGCTAGCCCTCCGCGAAGGCGTTACCCAGTACTATCTCTCCTTGCCAATAAGCAATAAAGGTCTCGTTACCGCTTACCTGCTTGCTGGAAGTCTCTCAGCAATGATATATTCCAGTTCGCTTATGGTGGTTGCGCTCATCGTTCTTCCAACACACGCCGTCCTAAATGCTCTCATCTTGCTACCTTTTCTATTCATACTTGCCATGGGTCTGGCAGGCATAGCCGCTGCGCTTGCCGCATTAGCTTCAACCCATGGAGAATTTTTCTTTGCCTACCAGCAAATAGTTCAGGTCTTCCTACTGACTTTCAGCACGGTTTATTATCCACAACAAGTCATGCGGCAGTATCTTCCTTCTATTCTAGTGAACTTCGCTTCAGCAAATCCGCTTAGCATTGCAGCCGAAGCCCTTCGCGAGTTTGCCTTCAAAGGCTATCCAATTCAGCCGAGCGTTATGGTAAGCCTCATACTGACAAGCATACCATTTGCCATGTTGGGTGCATTAGCCTATCACAAGGCTCTCCACATTCTTCAGGTAAAAGGGAAGCTGTAAGCATCAGGTTCTCCATCATTATTCAAGTTCTCCGTACATTTGGTCTGGAGCTAATATCTCTGGAAACTTATTTCGTAGCATGCAGCGGGCAGCACTACATAAGTGACACGCATCGGCATAAACTTCGTCATGCGGCAAACCGAACTTCTCAACCAATGCCACGGGACCGCCACGAATTAGAGGCTCCAGGAGAGGATTTTCATAAGGATTGTACTCCTCGATTATTTTTGAGAGGGGCTTCTGCCAAGCGTTGCCGATTGATATGCCTTGGCAAACGTGTACGTACCCGAAGGGGTCTACGTGAACTCTTTCCTGAGCGGCGAAGTTTTCGTATGGACATTTTGTGAATTCACGCCAAGGCTTTTTGTTTGCTTTCTCCGTCAGTTTTGAGAAGGCTCTGCCCTTGTACATTAATTCCCATAAACCAACCTTCGCACCTTCAATCTCATTTGGACAGGGGGCTTCAGCGTTCGGATATTTAACGGCGATCACTCCAACTTTTATGTTTAGGGCGTTTGCAGCTTTCACAGCGTTTTCCGCCTCTACAGTTTTCCAGGTTTCACCATGATAAATGTCACTGCTCAGGCTTAGTTCAACATCTTTGGCTTCGGCTATTGGAAGCAGCCATTCCACAGCATCTTCGGGACAAGCAGCCCAATAACAGTTGGAAAGAATCTCCACGTGAAAACCGAGGCTTACTGCCTCCTTAACCGTCTTAACCATAATTGGATAGTACAGAAAGGGTTCCCCACCCTCTATCGAAACATAATTCACGGTTCTCGACTTCTTCGCCTCTGTTAAGATGTTACTTATCTGCTTGAGAGTGAACACTCCTTTGGCTTTGGGGCTTCCCCAAACAAAGCAGTGGTCGCACTCCAAGTCGCATCTATACGTGAGGAGAAAGTGAACGCCCTTCAATTTCAACAGCACCGATTAAAGAACAATGCGTCAGATAATTAAATCTTGAGATGGAAAAGAAGAGGTTTGTTTGAAAAATGGCTATTTTATCGTGGAAATGGGTAAAATATATAATTAGGCTCTAAGTCCTTTTGCTTCACTGTTGGGTGCAAATCTTAATGGTTTCAACTAAGTTCAAAGCCACTTGGAAAACCTTCCTTCTGTCGGCATTGGGCATAATAGCTTTCTTGATATACCTTTACTTCTTCAGAGTAGACATTCCAACAATAATCGCAACCGCCCAGCGCATCGACTTCTCCATCTATTTTCTGGCTGTAGCCTTCACGATTCTTGACGCGTTTTTCTTTTCACTGTCATGGCGCACATTGCTCAACTTTCTTTCAGTGAAACTTTCCGTTGCGAAATCTTTCCTTTACGTTTGGTACGGAGTATTCATGGACATAATAATTCCAGCAGAGTCCATAAGCGGAGAAGTTTCAAGGGTGTACTTAGTTACAAGGGAACAGAACGAAACCAGCGGGAAAGCCGTTGCTTCTGTTGTCGCCCAAAGGCTTATGGGCATGGGCATAAACATTGCAAGCCTATTAGTAGCCATGTGCCTTCTACTCATTAGAGGACAAGTTGGCGGAATCGTGCTCAACATCACGTTGTTTCTAGCCATTTTGTCCACAATTTTTCTGGCACTTTTGATTCTTTTATGCATTAAAGAAACATGGACACTGAGGGTCATTGACGCTGTGATAAAGCTCCTAGGACGTGTAAGTAGGGGAGGCTGGAAACTAACAAAGATTAAGGAAGACGTGCATAAAGCGGCGAGGATGTTCCACGATTCAATAAGAGAGTTTTGGCACACTCCAAAAACCCTTTTCTTGTCGCTGTTTTTTTACGTCCTTGCGTGGCTTCTTAACCTAAGCGTTTCTTACCTCGTTTTTAAATCCGTCAAGTTTACGATAGATTGGAGCGTAGTGATTATAATATCCTCCATAGTTGCAGCCGTTCAATCCATCCCATTAGGAGTGCCATTTGAGGCAGGGCTTCCTGAAATAACAATGACAACTTTATACATAACACTTATTGGGTGGCCGCCAGAGTTGCCGCTTGAAGTACGTGCAACGATTTGCGCAACTGCAACAATCTTGATTAGAATTTTAACCGTATGGCTCAGATTTTTCATAGGATTCGCAGCACAGCAATGGCTTGAAATCAAAACCATAACTGCGACGAACGTTAACAGTAAAGCGGGAAAAGCCTAAATCTTGCTTTCACCTTCATGTCGAAATGATGTTCTAAATGAAAGTAACAATAGAAGATGCTTCTATAAGACATTTGGATAGGCTATACGAGATTGAAATGGAGTGCTTTGAAAAAGAGGCTTTTGCAAAGCAACAAATCGCCCATTTGTTGACAGATAATAATTCTGTGAGTTTGGTTGCCAAAGTAAACAGCGAAATAGTGGGCTTCATTATAGGCATTCTATATGCTGATAGAAGCTCATTAACTGGGCACATACTCACAATAGACATCTCGCCGTCCCACCGTAGAAAAGGAATCGCTCAGAGACTTTTGCGAGAAATTGAAGATATTTTCAAGGAAAAGGGCGTTACAGCATGCCGTCTCGAGGTGCGAGAAGACAACATCGCCGCCTTAAGGCTTTACCAGAAACTCGGGTACAAAAAAATTGCGAGACTCCAAAGATATTATGGAAACGCTCACGGAATACGCCTAAAGAAGGATTTAGCCCAAACTCCACAGTCTTAGCTTTGTTTTTTCGTCAAAAGTTCTTTGCAAGTTCACCCCTACCCCTTCAATTATTACTAGTTCCGCAGTTGCTCCCACGTGGGAATCCTTCATCAAGTGACCACCAAACGCCTCACCCTTTTCATTCGAGACCACCATGTGTGCGTGAATTATTACTTCGCCTTTTTCGTCAACGGCTATATTTCCCATGCACGAAACTATTTCTAAAGGACCCTCCAACCGGACAGACTTGTACTCCCCTTCCTTGTAGTATCCTAACGTCACGTCTTTAAGACTTCCAATCAGTATGAAAATTCCCGCTTTGACTCCGCTTTCTTCCACTCTTTTCTTAACGGCTTCAGCTAAGTCCTCGCCTTCGAGTATACGAGAAAAACACATTCTTCCACCCTGTCCTTTTAACATACTAGTTCTCCTCTAACTTGACACTTCATTTGAGTTTTAAACAAAAACCCTAAAAACGTTTGTGATAAAATATTAGTTGTGAAAAAGTCTTGACTGAAAAAAGAAATAGTGAAACTCAGAGGCTTGTCAAGGCGATCGTTGTTCTCATTCGCAACACCACTTGGAGGTGTGGTAGACTAGAAAGGCTCATAGTGAAACATCTCTACAAAAGAAACACAAGGCTCGGGAAACCTGAAATGCCGATAAAGGATATGCTTCAAAACTTCAAGTTGACTGGCAAGAAAAAGAACGAGTTTCTAGACGCATTAAGAAGGCTGGAGAGAAGGAACATAATAAGAATCTTGAAATTGTAAACTAGAGCTTTAATTGTGCCCTTTCAGGATTTTTCAAGGAGCCTCTTTGCGTTCTCGATCCATCTTTCAGTGATTTTCGGCGAAATCTTCAATTTTTCAGCTAGGTCTTTCGCTGAAGCTCCGGCTAAGTCCTCGACGCTACTTATGCCCAAAGCCTTTAGTTGTTCTGATCGCTTTTCTCCAATGCCTTTGACTTTGGTAAGCTCTAGTTTTGGTGGCGCGGCTTCTGTGATGGTTATGGCTTTTTCTTCCGCAACTTCCGTCACTGCTGGTGGTGAAGGAGGGGGTGCTGCGGTTGGCGGTGCTTCAATTGCCGCTGCCTTTAGTTTTGGCCTCTGAGTATAGCCTAATCCTCCAAGGAAAAGTCCTATTATAGCGGCTGCGATAACCCATAACTCTTTGGGTTCTACCGGGTAGGCAAGTACAGTGCCTGCTAAAATGAAAAATATTATAACCGCTACGGCGTAGAGGGCATAATCCGATCGCATATTATTTTTCTCCTATCTTCTATGTTCTGTGGAAGAGTTTAAATAATTTTCTGAATTTAGGGGCGGAAACAGGAGATTTCAGTGTTTTTTGTCATGTGTAGTTTGATTCAGTCTAATCTACTTAAGTAACTCCTCTTCCGGTGGCGGTTTTTTTATCAATCCCTTTTTCATTAGTATTTTTAAGGATTCTCTGGCGTTTTGAATTATCGCAACAGCTTTTTCATAAAGCTCTTGTCTGCTTGGCTTGATTCTGGCTACACCTTGGTCTATGGATTTCAGTGCGCACGCCACTGCTTCGCGCGGATAAACTTCCCATTCCTCCATTCTTGGCAGAATGTCTTCCTCATGGATTCCCCTTTCTTCTGCGAATCTTGCCAGTTCTTGGGCTGCTGCTATGCACATGTCGTCTGTGACGGTTTTTGCCTTAACGTCTAGGACGCCTCGGAAGATGGCTGGAAAGCCTAGGCTGTTGTTGACCTGATTCGGGAAGTCGCTTCTTCCTGTGGCTACTATGCCTGCTCCGGCTTCTTTGGCTTCCCATGGCCATATTTCGGGTATGGGGTTTGCACAGGCGAAAACTATTGATTTGTCAGCCATTGTGGCTATCCATTCCTTTTTTATTGTGCCCGGTCCGGGTTTTGATGCTGCTACAACGGCGTCTACGCCCTTGAAGGCTTTTGATATGTCGCCTGTCCTGCCCTCCGCGTTTGTTTTTTGGGATAAGTCGTATTTCCATGGGTCTTCCTCTTTTGTTATGTCCTTTCTTCCTGGGTAAATTGCACCTTTAGTGTCCACCATTATTATGTTGCCTGACTTCATTCCCCATCCTATGAGGACGTAGGCTGTTCGGATGTTGGCTGCACCCGCGCCTACCAGGGTTATCAGGCTTTCTTTGGGTTTTTTGCCTACCACTTTGAAGGCGTTTATTAATCCGGCCAGTATCACTGTGGCTGTTCCTTGCTGGTCGTCGTGCCAAACCGGAATCTGCAGGCGTTCTCTTGTTTTTTCCAGGACGTAGAAGCATTTTGGCTTCTCTATATCCTCTAGGTTTATGCCTCCGAAGGACGGTTCGATAAGTTCGCATGCCCGTATTATTTCTTCTTGATTTTTGGTTTTTAGACAGATCGGAAAGGCGTCTACACCGCCTAGGTATTTGAAGAGTAAGGCTTTTCCTTCCATGACTGGCATGGCTGCTTCGGGACCTATGTCGCCTAAGCCCAGTACTCGGGTGCCGTCTGAAACAACGGCTACATAGTTCCAACGGTTTGTAAGCTCGAAGGACTTGTCCTTGTCTCCGTGGATTTCCTTGCATGGGGCAGCCACACCAGGCGTGTACCAAATTGCGAAGTCGTCTGGGCTTGCTATGGCGCATTTCGGCATCACCTGGATTTTTCCTTCATAGAACTTGTGCATTGGTGGAGCCAATTGCGATGGTTTCTTGGCTTTAGCCAACAACTCTTCAACCGTTGGTTTCCTTTCTTGCTTTTTTGATTGTGGCATTATCGCTTTCCCTCTGATGAGATGTTGTTGTTTCGGACATTGGAGTTTTAAATGTTTTGGTAAGCTCTAAGGAAAAGCGGATTGTGAAGTTATGGTAGAAAATTAATCTTGATATTGACGACGATAAAGTTCATTTTCAGCAACCATATCAACCTTTAAATTATCTGGGACCAATCATATTGGAAGGTATATGCGTATGAGTAGTGATGAAAAACGGCTCGACTTGTATGATTACCCTTTCTATTACGAGGTTGCCTTCGGCTTTAGAGACATAGGCAGAGAAGTAGACTTTTTCGAGCAATGCATCAAGAAGTTTTCTAAAATTGCGGTGAAGAAGGTCATTGACATTGAGTGTGGACCAAGCCCCTACATGCTAGAACTATCCAAACGAGGCTATGCATATGCTGGTTTAGACGTAAGCAGGCCGATGCTCAATTATTCTTTGGAGAAGGCAAGGAAGGCTGGAATAAAAATAAAGACCATTCATACCGACATGCGAAACTTCAAAACAAAGGAAAAGTTTGACTTCGCCTTCTGCATGCTGGGCTCAATCGCAATAGAATCAAACAGTGATTTCCTTTCACATTTAGACTCAGTTGCGAGTTGTTTGAGAAGCGGTGGGCTATACTTAATTGATGCCTCAATAAATTTTGACTGGACTAGTCTCGGCAGTCAAAGCTGGACGGTATTAAAGAACGGATTAACAGTGAATGTTACTTGGGAGCAGGTATCCATAAACCTTGTTGAACAGAAAATCATCGACAGGCTCATCGCCGAGGTAATAGAAAACGGTAAAAGAAAGATTTTCAAAACAGAGAAAATGGACAAAATACTTTTCCCGCAAGAATTCCTCGAACTGATTGGAAAGAATGGGAAATTCGAATTCGTAGGCTGGTATAACAACTTCAGCTTGGAAGAACCACTAGAAAAAGCAACGAGAATTAGCAGACCCATAACACTACTTAGAAAGAAGTAGTTGGAAACCTCGTAGTAGAGAGCTATTAGTATCTTCTTTGTCTGTATCCGCCTCTTCTCTCTCTTCCACCGAACTCTCTTCTTCCTCTGAATGGTCGCCTCTGCTGCTCATACACCTTGGTAGACAAGTTATTCTCGGTGTTTACCTCGCCTGCCAACTCCTCTTTTGCAACCTCTAAGGTGCCGTATCTGCCAACGTTCAGGCGCATGTTACCCCTAAAAAGGGTTACGTAGCCGTTTCCTACAGTTATGGTGTCGCCTTCGTTCACCTTCTCGATGTTGTCGTCCCAAAGAGTCAGGTAGACGCAGCCTGTCTCGTCGCCGACTAAGGCGTCGCATACTCGGTGTGGCGCCCCGTCCCTTCCTGTAGCTATGTTTCTGACCTCGCTTTTTGAAACCACTTTCGCTGTGACGTTTACGGCTCTAGAAGCCGGGCTCAATTCGCTTATTTTCACGTCTACTGGTTGTCTACTTCCTGAAAAACCTTCAACAGCCAAATTATTTCAACACCTACGCATTTGACAGCAAAGATTACATTACATCAACACTTAAGCGTTTTGGTTTCGAGTTCTTCTTGAGCTAGCTACCAACATGTGTCCCTCTATATACAGGATATGATGGAGAAGGAAGAATTGTATGGAGGGAGTATTGATGGATCAGACTTTGCGAAGGAGACGTTGGATAATTCGTAGAAGGCTTG